>Ga0224555_1000042_pt1 | contig 150942 bp, 136 predicted proteins | sample 714S23034metaG_FD_180687 | JGI IMG/M metagenome (GOLD analysis project Ga0224555, IMG submission 180687) | Peat soil microbial communities from Stordalen Mire, Sweden - 717 S2 30-34 | ecosystem: Environmental > Terrestrial > Soil > Wetlands > Peat | place: Sweden: Norrbotten County, Stordalen...
GACGAGGATCTCGCACATGCGGGTAGGGTCTGTTTCCACGGGGGTCTCTTCCAATCTGTCGGAGTCAAGTACCAACAGACTTGCAGAGCCCCCGCCTTTCTCTAACCCCTCGTCACTACAACGCCTCTACCCTTGGACCCCATAGATATCCGAAGAGCCTGTTTGGCCCAGGACCAGTTGCTCGGCAGGTGGAGATGACGTCATCGTGCACCGCACGTGATGCGACCAGGTAGCGCGATGAACTTGCGACGGATGGTCTTGGCGACGAGCGGTCCGGTGAGTTCCGGTCCGAGTGCGCCGACCCTGCGAACCAGGTTGTGCGCAATTGAGGCGAGCACGGCCCAGGCAACGTTGGCGTTGGAGTCGCCTGACGGGCAGTGCTCGTGTCCCGAGCCCTCTTTCAGGTCACGTATCACGAGTTCGACGACGGCAGTCGGCGTCGAGAGCGATGGCCTCTCCCTCGCGATCGGTGATGAAGGCGTGGTAGCGATAGGTGGGAAAGAGCGCGGGCCGGGGGTCGTGCAGTTTCGTGCGGCGCACGACGAGACGGTGACCGGCGTAGACGGCGTCGCCGACCCAGGCCTCACGGTTTACCGTGTAGACGATGGGTATCCAGGCGTCCTCGGTGATCTGCTCGAAGACCCTTTTGACGGCCGGGTTTTGAGTGACAGTGATCGAGTAGCGCACCTGATGGTCACGACAAGCCTGGACCACGTACTCGGAGAAGAAACCCGAGTCGCAGCGCAGCGTCAACGGCCCCGTCGCCCCGGCGCGACGACAACGGCCCACCACCTCGCGCACGAAGCGCTGGGCGCCGCGCTGGGTGTTGGCCGAACCTTTTCGAAATCGCACGTGCAGGGTCTCGCCGGTGTCGGCACGGGTGGCAGCAGCGGGTGGTAACCGAGGACGTGGGTGTAGCCGTACGAGGCGCCCTGCTTCTGGTTCCCGTAGACCTTGCAGATGGTCGAGTCGACGTCGATGGTCATGGCCTGACTACCGGGTCCCGCCCTGAGCGACCAGGCGCACGTCTTGAGCGTCTCGGATACCCGGTCCAGTTGACGGACGTGACCGAACGAAAAGCGACGCAGGAACGTGCCGAGCGTCGAGGACGCCATCATCCGATGCGAGAGCACCGACGGGGTGGCACCCGAGCGCAGTACGTCGGCGTCGTCAATGCAGGTCGCCCCCGCCACCAACGCGTGCACCAGGGTCGCTACCCGACTCCCGGGGAACGGGATGATATCGATCGTCCCCTCGCAGAGCTCCTCGAGACCGAGTTTTTCACTGAGCGGGACCCGCCTACGCGAGTCCCGCGTTGGCCACGGCGTGGTCATCATCTTATGTGGAACTCCCGTTTATGTAGAAAGTTTCGCAAAAGACCAGTAATTGGGCGGGGATCCGGCTGAAAATTCTGCATAATTCGGTGGCCTGGTCGAGACTTTTCTTTGGAACCAAACAAAGAAAGGACTACTCATGGTCGAACAAAGAAACGTACGGGTGACGGGCCCGCTGGCGCCTTACGCCCTTGGCTTTAAGGAGGCTCTGGCCAGACAAGGGTATAGATCATCGTGCGCGCATCTGGGTGTGATGTCACAAGCGAGCCGGTGGCTCTCCAGCCAAGAACTAGGCGCCGAAGACCTATCGATTTCTCATGTTGAGAAGTTCGCGACTTGGCGACGGACCGCGGGCTACGTCACCAACTTGTCAATACACAGGGTCACGTTGTTACTCGACTACTTGACCAGCGTCGGAGTCGTGACGCCCGTGGAACTGGTCACTGAGAAGACGCCATTGGAACTAGTGATGGCGCGCTACACGCGCTACCTCATTGGCGAGCGGGGTCTGTCGGCATCGAGTGTTCGTAACTACGTCGAGATGGCCCGCACTTTCCTGTCGTGGCTACCCGTCGAGGGTGAACTGGAGCTAGCGGGCTTGAACACCGCCGCGATCACTCGGTTCGTGCTGGCTGAATGTCAACGATGCAAGGTTTCCTCGGCGAAGGTGATGACCACGAGGCTCCGGTCGCTGCTGCGCTTCTTCTATCTGGAGGGTCTCACGCCGATAGCACTCGCTCCCGCCGTGCCCGCCGTGGCGAGTTGGCGTCAGTCTTCGCTACCCAAAGCACTCAATGCACGAGACGTGGCTCGCCTGCTGAAGAGCTGCGATCGTCGCAGGCCAACCGGACAGCGAGACTTCGCTGTCTTGATGCTCCTGTCGCGCCTCGGTCTACGCGCCGGTGAAGTAGCCGGCCTGCAACTGAGCGATATTGATTGGCGCCACGGTGGCTTGGTGATCCGAGGCAAGGGCAATCGTGAGGATCGGCTTCCGTTACCCGTTGACGTCGGCGAAGCCATCGTTGCGTGGCTGCAGCGGGGTCGACCAAGGTGCGAAAACCAGTTGGTGTTCACCAAGCTGTGCGGCCCACCTGGTGCGCTCACGAGAAATGGCATCTCGGCAATCGTCTATCGTGCCTGTGAACGGGCGGAACTGCCAGCGGTGGGTGCTCATTGCCTGCGCCACACCGCGGCGACGCAAATGCTGCAAGCGGGCGGAAGTCTCGCCGAGGTTGGCCAGGTCCTTCGTCATCGTTCCCCCGAGACCACATCGCTCTACGCGAAAGTCAATCGTCGGTCGCTGGTGGCCGTGGTGCGTTCGTGGCCGGGCCGCTCATGAGTAGCCTCCGTCGCTACGCCGAGGAGTATCTCACCATCCGGCGTGCGCTCGGCTTCAAACTAGTGGGAGAAGGTTACCTACTTGCTAGCTTCGTCACGTTCGTCGAGCAGAACGGTGTAGGTATCATCACGACCGAACTCACCGTGACCTGGACCAGGTTGGCAATAGACGCCGGCCCGGTCTATCTCGCTAAACGGATGCGAGCGGTTCGACCTTTCGCTCGCTATCTCCACACGATTGATCCAAAGAACGAAGTTCCACCCGTCGATCTGTTTCCGTGCCAGAAATATCGGCCAACTCCCCACATCTACACCGACGACGAGATTGTGGCGTTGATGAGTGCAGCCAGAGAACTCGCCCCACCACTCCGAGCGGCCACGCTCGAGACGATCATTGGGCTGTTGGCAGCGACGGGAATGCGTATTGGCGAGGCTTTAGCACTCGACTGCAGCGACGTTGACTGGGACGAGGGGTTGTTTACCGTGCGCAACTCCAAGTATGGGAAGTCTCGTGAGGTCTTGTTGCATCCGAGCACCGTCGAAGCGCTGAAGAGATACGCCAACCAAAGAGACCAACTCACGCGGCCGTGGGACCCAAGCTTCTTCGTCTGGATACGCGGGACTCGGCCCAAATACCGAAGAGTTCTGCAGGCATTTAGCGAACTGCGCAGCCGCGTCTTCGCAGAAGATACGTCGTGTCAGCCACGAATCCACGATTTGCGCCATACCTTTGCCGTCAACACACTGCTCAGTTGGTATCGCGACGGGGGTGACGTGGCCTCTCGCACGCCACTGCTATCCACGTACCTCGGTCACGTCGATCCGGCGGCCACCTACTGGTATCTGTCGGCGGTTCCGGAACTGCTCGGTCTAGCAGCCCAGCGACTAGAGCTGGTTCTTGAAGGACAGTCATGAGCACGTTTCCCCCCACGCTGGAGGCGTTCTTCACCGAGCGACTTATGAACCAGCGCCGCGCCAGCGTGCACACCGTGGGTGCATATCGAGACACCTTTCGTCTACTGCTCGCCTTCGTGCAACAGCGGACGGGGAAGGCTCCCAGTGCACTCGACTTTGGTGATCTGGATGCCTCGCTGATCGGAGCATTCCTGGATCACCTCGAACACGAGCGAGGTAACAGCGTGCGAACGCGAAACTCCCGACTGGCGGCTATTCACTCGCTCTATCGATTCGCTGCGTTGAGCCATCCTGAACACGCGGCTCTCATCCAACGGGTCTTGGCTATCCCGTCCAAACGAGGCATTCGAACTGACGTATCGTTTCTCGAACGAAGCGAAATCAACGCGCTGCTCGCAGCCCCTGACCAAACCCGTTGGATTGGTCGTCGTGATTACGCCCTCTTGGTGACCGCCGTCCAGACGGGTCTGCGAGTGTCAGAACTCACCGGGCTCTGTTGTGGGGACGTCACTCTGGGCAAGGGTGCCAACGTCCGGTGTCTCGGCAAAGGACGAAAGGCGCGTTGTACTCCGCTCAACCCCAGCACTGTCGCCGTGATACGGGTCTGGCTCGACGAGCGGGGAGGCGGGGCCCGAGACCCACTATTCCCAACCAGTGGGGGGCGACCACTCGGTCGCGATACCGTGGCGAAACTCGTGACAAAGTACGCGGACGTCGCTCGAAAATACTGTCCGTCACTCGAGAACAAAACGGTCTCACCGCACGTGCTTCGCCACACGACGGCCATGGCCCTACTGCACGGCGGTACTGATGTGACGGTCATCGCTATGTGGCTCGGTCACGAATCGATAGAGACCACTCAGATTTACATCCACGCCGATCTCTCAATCAAAGAACGAGCGCTGGCGCGCACCTCACCACTGGACACCACGCCGGGTCGCTACTTGGCACCCGACAGGCTTCTGGCTTTCCTCGAAGGGCTCTAATTATGTAGAATTTTCAGCCGGATCCCCGCCCAATTACTGGTCTTTTGCGAAACTTTCTACATAAACGGGAGTTCCACATAAGACGACTTATGCAGAATTCTGCATAAGTCATCGAACATCACGGAGAGGCGGGACGGACTGTGTAAGGATGGCATTGAAGAGGTGCCTTTCTATTTGGATGAATTGGTTGTGTGGAAACGCCAATTTTACCTGATAGAGGCACCTTTTTTACCCATGGTCAACCTGTCTGAACTCACTCCGGCGGTGGTTCCAGGCTAAGAGTAGCTGGCGAAGCGCGAAGTTCACCCCGCGTCAGCCGGGGTCGGGTGACGATTTCGGTGCTTTCTTACGGCGACGCCCCCACCAGGCTAAGGCTCCAGCGATGATTACCATGACCGCTGCGAGGGATGCTCCATCGAAGAGTTCGTTTGAGGTAGCTAGGTAAATAGGGACGATGCGACTCGCGGATGTCGATGTTGTAATCCACCCATTGCGCATGCCGTCCACGACAACGTGGATCGATCCGGATGGTCCAATCCATTGCGAGGAGTAGCCGGTTCCAAAAGTAACAATCCGACCGGGCGCAAAACCCATCGTGGGAGTTCCGACTAGCACCACTTTCGGCATGGACGAGAGCGACCTAGCAATGATTCCCGCATATTGCTCGATGGAAGACTGGCCGACGCGGGTTGAATCTGCATAAAGAAACAGTGTGATCTTTTTCGTCCCAGCGTCTGGGTGAACGATTGAGGTGTAACGGTGCCAACCAGGGCCAGTAGGCAGTGCAGGAAGAACTGCACAGCGACCAATTGGTTCTTCCCATACACAGAGACGAGGGGACGAACCTGTCAATGATCGTGCCCAAAGTCTCAAGAGAATCGGCCCCCCATTCCAGGACAAGTTTCTTGTCTCACAAGCACTATCGACCGTTGCCGTTAGTTCCAAGGCCGGTGCTCCTCCGGGCCCAGCATGAGCAATCGTCGTCGCGCGAAGAATCTCAGGTGGCGTAACCGGCAGGGCCTCATCGCAATTCTCTACCGAGCCCCAAGTACCTGCAGAGAAATCTCCATCACTGATGAGGGAGTGGCTAACCGGCAGTTGAATACGAACAATTTCCTGGTCCCCTGTCGTTTTCCCGTGGCCTAACACTTTTGCTCCCGAAGGAAGTTTGGAATCAATTGACTTGACAGAGTAGGTCCACCCAGATGGCACTGCGAGTTGCGTGGAAAGCGATGTCGGACTCAATTGCCAGCTGGCGACTGGAGGAAACTGGAAGAGCGCCATATGGCCGACTTGTGGCTTCGAAGTGACGAGGACAGTACGTTGCGGCACCAACGTCAGTTCGCCCAGGTCAGGCGTTGCCGTCTTGACTGTTGCGAAATTTGTTGAAGATTGGCGGTAGGACGCTCTGAGTTCGTATAAGGAGAGGGGACCATCGCGGCGGATGAACTTCATCTCAGGATCCTTCGCCAAACCGGCAGCAATCGCCGCGGGCGACACGATGGAGCGACCGGGAAAGTGAGCTTCGATGTCGCCGCGTACCAAGACAATTGGAGTCCCAATTGCAGTGAGGAGTCGACCGGCCTCGCTCCAGTCGTGATCGAGTAGTGCTGCTGCCTCAAGTTGCACCGCGTTTAGCAACTCGGCCGACGCGGTATCGTATCCCTGGCCGCTAGGCACCACGACGTGACGGCTCAGAAGGTTCATAATGAACCCGTCGTTTCCGTAATACCAGGTGTAGGGCATTTGGTAAAAGTCGTCAGGTGGTAGAACGAGAAGCGACCCGCTTGGCGACGATGAGGAATTCAGATAATTGGCGGTGCCGTTCCAATAGGTTGGGACTTTCACATGTGACGACGGGAAGCCTTGACGAGGACCAGGTACGACCGCTCCCGTCCAAAGGGGGAAGCTGCCAACCAGAGCAACAATGACCATCGCCACTGCAACCAGAGCAGAAGACGAGAGCCTCCATTCCCCCCGCTTTCCAAACAGCCTCCCGACCGCTACAAGCCGTATCGTCACGACCCTTTGGATCTGTTCCACGAGCAGACCACCAAGGAGAGCGAAACCTAGGGCCGCAACTATTAGGAATCGCCCCGGTTCCTGCAGCAGCCACCCGTAGGGAAGATGGTAGAGAGGGTCAAAGAGCAGGTTGCCGGGTGGCCGAGTCCCCGTGCTGAGAAAGATGACACCGAGCGCGCCTACGGCGAGAAATCCCCTCAAGCGCCATATCCCTTGACCAAGATTATTGGAGACACGCCGTAGGGCTAGGCCGCTAAATGCAATCAATGGGATCAAAGCAGGTATCAGATCCAACGGGAAGTGGCCGAAGTCTGCAGCGTAGGGGTAGTACTCCGAGAAACTCCACCCCCACGTTGTATTGAGCCACAGTCCATTAGTTAACGTCGATCTGGACTCAGTGAATGCCCAAGATGACAGCGCCGACAGATTGCCCGCCGCCACTGACGCTACAGCCAACTGAGCGGGAACGATCCAGTAGACGCAAGCAGCGACCAGAAGCGCACCAGCGATTAACACACCCCCTACGGCACGTCGAGCAGCGTCGCGTCCGAAACGAGTCCACACCAGTAACGGAGTAACGGCCGTGGTCAGGGCGAGCATGCCCACAAGAGGTGGATTGCTATAGACGAAGCCGACAAAAGGCGCGGCGACCACGAACGCCGCACAGATCTGCCAAAGCCGGATGCGGCCGCAGCCATAGGAGATCACTGCTGCAGCGAGCGCGGGAATGAGGACCATGACAGCCAGAAAGTTGTCGAAGATGCCAACCTGACTCATCGTCATCGGATTGAAGAAGTAAGCGAGAGCGACGACGGCGCCAGCCATCGGTGAGAATCTCAAGGAACGTGCCAGCGCGCCTGCAGCCATTAGAATTGCGGCGATCAGCATCGAAAACCAGATCCTCTGGGCAAGGGCACCCGACCCACCAAGAAGGTGTGTGACCCAATCCACTGCGGCCCACGGGAGTTGCCCCTGGTTATTCGTCGGAGCCCCAAGGGTACTCCCAGACCACCCGAATGTGGAGAACACTCTGCCAATCCACGCTGTTCCGATTGGCGGAGGGATGTCCCCGGCAGCGATCGCAGTGCCAGATCGAAACCAAGTCTGGGTAATCAACACACCAGCCAATCCAAGTCCGAGGATCGTCCACCTCCAGGCGGCTGCTCGAAGATCTTGAAAATGCTCGGAATTGATTACGGTTTGGGGGCTATGACTCAGCAGCATTAACGCCGCAGCGATAACCAGCCCAACGAATCCAGTGTCCGCAAGAACACTCTGCAACAACCCTTTTGGGAGTATCTCCGCAAACCCAACTCCCACGAGCCCGATTGATGCTGCGATCACCCGTATGGATAGTTGACGGAACCACGCCGGTGTTCTCCGATCAGGGTCCCCTGGAACTTTCGGAGACCCGATGAAACTAGGAATGTCTTCGACTGCAGACATTAGGAATTGGTGCGCCTGTGTTTGGTGCGCATTGAAGGTCGGTCGGGCAGCCGTAACGGGCGTCCGAAAAATGCCCAACCCATCGCCGGTGCCATCGCGGTGGCCTGGCCGACCTTCAACACCAGAAGACCCAACCCCAATGGCCGGGCCAACGCACGCGGTTGACGCAGCCACGGACGACGTGACATGCCAACTAAACCCTGCACCCCATGCTTCCTTATAAACAGAGCCACACCCGGTGCGTAATATGCCTTTTTTCGGCAGATATTGAAGTAGCGGACGTGGCCCTCCTCATGAATAATTCTTGCGTCGATGCGAACCCGCGGTCCGGCACCAGCAGTGCGCAGTCCGAGGTCCCAGTCCTCAGCTCCCGTCATCGCTTCATCGAACCCACCAACATTCTGGAACACGTCTCGAGGGAAGAAGCGCGGTGCTTCGATGGTGTCGCTCCCCTCATAGAAGGAGCGTTCATAGGCACTGACATCGGCCCAAAACCCCTCTCCTACCGTCCTCTCGGGAACCACAACACTCGTCGCACCAGCCTTGATGGCTGCCACAGCCTCGGCAATCACCGTAGGTGGGAGAACCATATCGGAATCGATGAATCCGACGATAGATGTCGATGTAGCCGCAGCTCCGGCATTTCGCTGCGCTGATCTTTCCGGGCCAATATGGAGTACGAGATCGGCCATCTCAATGGCAATACGAAGAGTGGCATCCGTCGAGCCATTATCCACCACCACGACGGTGCACGGAAATGTTTGGGCACGAACTGACTCAAGGCAGCCTCGAAGAGTAGCCTCCGAATTTCGAGTTGGGACGATGATTGCAACATCGGGAGTCACGTCAGCGGATCCCATACAAGCCCCTAGCGGAACCACCAGCCACCAGAACTTCCGGGGTGACTCTCTGTAAGTGATAAACGCCAGAACGACCTATTTGCACACGTCCTTCCAAACCCAGCATAAGTCAAACCTTAGTCAAGACTGTATGGCGAGGTCCATCGTCGTAAGCGATAGTCACGTCGATCGCTCTTCCGTTTGAAGCAGTCCTCTTCCTTCGCTTCTCTAACTAACGAGGTCGGCACTCTAAGACCACAATCAGCACCTCTGGTGAGTCGCCAGTGGGATCGATGCCGCCCGCAACGGTGCCATCACTCACCCTTGAATCGAGAGCGCCTGAGCGTTCTCCTCCGCAGCCTGTCGGTACACGTCGCACCATTGTCGGGCGACCACCGGCGAAGCCACAGTGGAATTTGCCCAGCCAATGCCCGCCGCACCTGCGCTTTCGATCAGCGCCGGCGTCTGACTGCACCATTCTCGAAGGACCGCCTCAAGTTCAGCCACGGCGCCTATGCCGACAAGACGGACTGGCGCCCCCGTCGCGACAAGGCTGCAAGCACCGTCATTGGCAGCTGACACCGTTTCCAAACCAAGGGCCATAGCCTCGACCATGGCTTGACCCCAACTCTCGGCCCTCGACATCGTTGCATAGACGTGCGCCGACGAGAGGACATTCATCAGGGCATCGCGCTCTAACCACCCGTGGAAGCGTACCGACTGGCCCCCTGGGAGTGCCCCGACCAATCGTCGCAGTGCAGGTAACTCTGGACCATCCCCGACCACGTCGAGCGCAACCGGAATACCGGCAGCCGCGAGATGGGCAACGGCCGTTACAACCTCATTGACCGCTTTCCGTTCGATGAGGTAACCAACAGTCACTACACGCACCGTGTCACTATCCACGTTTCGAAGCGGTAACTTGTCTGCCGCCATGCGTAGTGGGGGCGGAATCACCCGAATTCGCTCTGGCAAGACACCTCGGGCAATGAGCAGTCGCCTAGTCGGCTCGTCGATCGCTACCACGCGCTGGGCTGAGCACAACGTAGCGTCAGATAGGCGACTGACCGCCGTGGAAATCACCGGCCAAGCAATGCGGGCGATAGTTCGCGAGCCAACTTGTGCCAGCGTTCGCTGTGGCATGTCGGCCCGGACACTCGCTTCGTCCGAACCATAAAAGGCTAGTGGTGACTGGATCGGACCCACAACGAACGGCAGGTTGCGCCGGGCAGCCTGAAACGCCAGCACACTGTAGGTACGGCCCGGCATAAAAGGGAGGCCATGATGAACGAGATCCGTTCGGTCTAGGAGGCCCAAACGCCGGGTGGCAGTCGCAATGCGAAGCGGCAGTGCGGCCCCACCGATCTCCTCCGAGCGTCGGCGACCGATCGCGTAATGTTCGATATGATTGCATGTCAAGGCGTCGGCAGTCTCGGCCACACATGTGAAATACAACTCCGGACAAAGTTCAATCATTCCTGTGACGATGTCGTACATCCAGCCATTCTCTGACCCCACTATCGAAGAGAACCGCCGAGCGGCTGGCGCCAGCAGCACGCGAACCATCGGACCCCGACCTTGCTGGTCCTTCCCGCTCGCTTTAGCATCCATATTTCCGAGATTACTGCCCAATGACGGATTCGGAATTAGAAGTCGGCACGACAACGCCAATCGTGATCGATATCACAACTCCCATTTGGTGCTTCGGCTGATGGTTATCAGCTACACCTCAACGGCGCGGGCATCTCGCCGGAATGTAGATGAACATAAACGCGGAAGTGACGAGGTGTTCCTTGCTCGATTTTCGAAGAAGTGTTTGCTTGCGAACTAGCATGCGTGAGTGAGTCGAGTTAGCGTGATAGGTGCAGGCTATGTGGGTTTGACGACCGCGGTTTGTCTTGCCCACTTGGGCAATGAGGTTCGCTGCAGCGATGTCGATAACGATCGGGTTCACGGACTTTCGATGGGCTCTGTGCCAATTGTCGAGGACGGACTGGCGGAGTTGCTGAAGCAAGGCCTCGGCTCCGGCGCGCTCGCCTTCTCGACGGATAACGCGTGGGGCGTAGACAGCGCAGATTTCATCTTTCTCTGCGTGCCAACTCCGCAGGGTCCTAACGGCAGGTCCAACATTTCGATCATCGAACGGGTTGCTACAGAGATCGGCCCGCACTTGGCCCCCGACGCAATCGTCGTGAACAAATCAACGGTCCCGGTCGGCTCCACCCATATCGTCGAACGGGCATTAGGGCGCGAGGACGTTCAAGTGGTGTCGAATCCGGAGTTCCTCCGCGAGGGTTCAGCAGTGCAAGATTTCCTGCACCCGGATCGGATCGTGATTGGTGCCGATGACGAAGCATCGGCAATCCGTCTCTCCGCTCTCTATTTGCGACTCGGTGCCCCGGTACTTGTGACTGATCCCGCGACTGCCGAGACAATCAAGTACGCCTCCAACGCGTTTTTGGCCACCAAATTGAGTTTCATCAACGCCGTCGCTGCACTCTGCGAAGTTGTTGGTGCCGACGTGCGCCAGGTTGCGCTTGGTATGGGCTACGACCCGCGCGTCGGATCTTCCTTCCTGAAGCCGGGCCCTGGCTGGGGAGGCTCATGCTTCCCGAAAGACGTTGCTGCGCTGATCGGGATCGCAGAGGATGCCGGCTACGATTTCGCACTCTTGAAGGGTGTCGTGACTGTCAACGCAGGCCAGTATGAGCGAGTGGTGGCGAAGACCTTGCGGCTAGCAGGTGGTGAAGTCCGCGGTAAGCGAGTGGCTCTCTGGGGAGTGACCTTTAAAGCTCGCACCGACGACATTCGCGACTCACCGGCACTCGAGATTGCACGGCGTCTACGCGAACTCGGTGCAGTCGTCGTCGCCTACGACCCGACAGTCCACGGTCCCCTTGATGGCCTCGAAGTGGTCGGCGACCCCTACGCAGCGTGCGTTGATGTCGTGGCGCTCGTAATTGCAACAGAGTGGGACGAGTTCCGCTGGCTGGACTTCGAGAAGGTTGGTGGCCTCATGGAGCGCCGAGCGGTAGTGGACGCCCGAAACCTGCTCGACCCCGCCGCAATGCGCCGCGCGGGTTTCACCTACGAGGGCATCGGCATCGTTTAATGGCAATTCGCTGATGAGTCGCGTCGTCATAACTGGAGGAGCAGGCTTCGTCGGATCACATCTTTGCGAGGCATTGCTCGCCCGAGGTGACGAGGTCGTCTGTATCGATAATCTCTCATCCTCTGACGGGAGCAACCTAACAATTCTCGACGCATCACCTGGGTTCACCTTCGTACGAGGAGACGTCTCTGAAGACATTCTCGTGGAAGGCAGGGTCGACGTTGTGGCGCATCTGGCAAGCCCCGCATCTCCTCCTGAGTACATGCGCCTACCGCTTGAGACGCTCGCGGTTGGGAGCCGCGGCACCGAAGCCTGTCTTCACCTGGCGAAGCGCCATGACGCGCGATTCCTTCTTGCATCAACAAGCGAGATTTACGGAAACCCGCTGGTACATCCCCAGTCCGAGGCCTACTGGGGCAACGTGAGTTCCATAGGACCGCGCAGCGTCTACGACGAGGCTAAACGCTTTGGTGAAGCGCTCACGATGGCCTACTCTCGTTACGAGAGCGTCAATGTGGGCATCGTGCGAATCTTTAACACCTACGGTCCGCGCCTTCGACGAGGCGACGGACGCGTAGTTTCGAACTTTGTGTGTCAAGCGCTTTCTGGTGTGCCGCTTACGATCTATGGGGACGGCTTGCAGACAAGGAGTTTCTGCTACGTCGATGACCTGGTAACCGGGCTGCTGGCGATGATTGATCAGCGTGACTTCGTCGGCCCAGTGAACATCGGCAACCCTCAAGAGATCACCGTCGCCGAGCTCGCCCGGCGAGTACTAGACACGACCGGGTCCACGTCCGAGGTCGTATATTCTCCTGCTCCCGAGCAGGACCCTGCTCGGCGCCAGCCAGATATCACCCTCGCACGCGAAAGACTCGGATGGTCCCCCGCGGTGTCACTTGAGGATGGGCTTGAGCGCACGGTGAACTGGTTTCGAGAGCAGACGAGTCTGTTATAGCGCGGCACCAGCCGATGTGCCGCACCGAGATCATAATCACCCAGCGTGTCTTCGATAATGGAGAGTTCTCGCGCGGCTTCGTGTGCTGTCCTGCCTCCGTCAATGACGCTACGTCGGCAAGGGCACCGACCTCTCGGTCTACTCACAAGGCGACCTCGACGTGATCGGCCACCGGATCAACACAATGCCACGGAGAATCTTCCAGTGGGCGTCTGCTGAAGATCGCTACGATGCTGCTGTCGTTGCCCTGACCGCTTGAACTCGCCTGTCCATTCTTCAGCTACTACGCTGAAATCGACGTTCCATCAACCGATGGCGCCGCCAACATAAGAGCGGCATGATTCCCGGGACGGTTCACTCAAAGACTTACAACGAGTGCTTCAATGAAGCCGTCTTGCTAGTGTCGCTTAGGGTGGCGCACATGACGGATTCAACCCCATTACGAACTACCGGAGGAACGTTGAAGAGAATCACGCTATTCCTAATCCGCGTGGGTAGAGCCGCCTTCTACAACACCCCAATCCATCGGATTCCTCTGGTAACCAATATCTACGAAAGACTGTTTCACTTCGCGTTTAGTCGAGACGAACTCGTTCGAGTGTCTTGCCATGGAATGCAACTTGAGATTCCAGGCAAAGACATCACCATTCTTCCCAGTCTGCTCAATCAGACATATGAAGCTTACGAACTCGAGCTACTTGAGCAACTCCTTCTTCCGGGGACGACCTTCATTGACGTCGGAGCAAATATTGGCATCTACACGTCAATAGCCGCGCGGTTGATAGAACCCACAGGAATTGCCTATAGCTTCGAACCAGTTCCAGAAAACTTCGAAATCTTGAAAAGGAACTTGGTCAATAATCACTTGACAAACGTCGTGACAGAACAAGTGGCTATTGGCGACCGCATCGGCAGATCAGTCCTCTATCTGGATGACAATAGTATTGGTACCCATTCATTGCTGCGACACAGACCTTCGTATCGTCAGGATCAGGAAGTCGATGTTCCGATCACGACGCTGGATGCCTATTTCTCCAGTGAGATGCCAACTATTGTAGATCTTCTTAAGATTGACGTTGAGGGGTACGAACCGTTTGTCTTGGAGGGGGCGACCGCACTGTTACGCCGCACCAACACGATTCTGATTGAGTACAACCGTCTTGCGATTGAATCGACGTATGGAATTGTGCCATTTATTCAACTTCTTGCGGACTTCCCCTACCTTTATGGCATCAATGAGCGTTCGAAATCACTTTCGAGATTCTCGCAAAGTGATTTCTTCAGTGAGAGGTATCTGAACCTGCTCGTCAGCAAGACTGAGATGCGAACTGTCTTGGTGTGAGCAGCGAACGATTCGCTTTGTTCTAGACAGAATTCGTAGCCGCGGGAACCCGACCGTGCCCGTTTTCCTCGAATTCTGCATGTGGTGCAGATTTACATCGAGACCAGAGCGGTTGGCTGTGCATCTCTGGTTGGCCATGGGGCTGGCGCAGACTATCGAGGTACTTCAGATTCTGGGCGGATCGCAATCTAGCGGGGTGTGACGGTGACGAGTAGATCCCAGTTGGGCTTGCAGGCGTAGTGAACCGTCCCGGTAATCATGCCGCTGTTATGTCCGCGGCGCCATCGGTTGATGGAACGTCGCTCTTAGCGTAGTAGTTGGCCTCGAACTCCTCGGGTGGAATGTTCCCGAGATAGCTGTGCAGCCGCTCCGCGTTCAACGCCCGTCCTCGCGACGAGTTCTTGAACGGTCAGCAGTTCGACGGTCTCTTCGAGGCGAAGGTGCTCCTCGAGGACTGGCAGTCCCGCCTCCTGAGAAAGGCTTTTGCCTATGATGAGGATCCGTCTTGGGTGGAGCATATATTCCTGGTCAAATCGAAGAAGCCCTGGAAGAATTCGCTCGCCGGTTGAAGGATCGACCCCGCTGCAATGGAGGCATGTTTGCATGTGCTCCGAAACCTCACCGCTCTACCGAGTGAGACCAACAACGACATCTCAAACAAGCCATTCTCAGACAAGATTGCGGCCGTCAAGGCTGATGCGACAGCCTCAGCAACAAGACTTCAGTCTTGGTTGTCGGACACTGAGTATTCGCCAAGTCTCATTGACGACCGCACACATGAATTCGTTGTCAAGCTAGTGACTTTCTGGCTAGAACTTCGATCAAGACGCCTAACGCCGCAGTAAGTAAACGTCGTCTGACCTCTTCTAATCCCCGCTGGGAGGATAGAAACGACGACGACACCCAGTGTTTTTCCGCAATGATCACGTCTTTTCGTGAACTCTGCCAGGGCGTCAAGCCATCTCACCCACTCACCTACAGGAGTTTGAACCACAACCGCTGTGGGGTACCACGTGCAGCGAGAGGGCGGTCTGCCATCCTGTCGGCGCCCTGACGTGCCGTCTTCCACCTCGCGTGCGGCCGAGGGCTCGCCAATCCGTGCGCCAAAGCCGGAAGCAATTGCCATCGTGCGCGGACCCGTATAATTGAACAATGTCCGGTGGAGATGGCGGTAGCGATTCCGGGCGGCCGCCTACCGGTATCGCCAACGGGGACCGATTGATGTCGCTCGGCGAGGCGGTCGACCGCGGCGCCGGGGGCGGTGCGCACCGAAGACCACGCAGCCGTCGACGAACCTGGATCCGGCGCGGCGTCATCGCCGTCGGTCTGGTCGTGGTGCTGGTGGTCGCCGGTGTCGTGGCCGACTACTACTACCTCGGTTCGCTCGTCCACCACCAGGCGGTCCGCCACCTTCAGACGGGGGGTACCACGGAGAACATCCTGCTCATCGGCTCGACCGACCGATGCGCGCTCAAGGTACAGAACGCGGCGTACGGACTGTGCTCGCAGGGCGTAACCGGCATCAACAGCGACATCGACATGGTCATCCATCTCGATCCCAGCACCGGCGCCGTGTCGCTGCTCTCGATTCCTCGCGACCTCTTCATCCCCAACGCCCGGAAAACCGGGGCCAACAAGATCGACGCCGCGCTCGTCGAGGGCCCTGGCCAGCTGGTCGCCGCGATCGAGGAGGACTTCGCGATCCCGATCAACCACTACGTGGAGCTGAACTTCGACACGTTCGCCAACGTGGTCAACGCGCTCGGCGGGATCCGGATGTACTTCCCGGTCCCGATCTTCGACGCCGAGTCGGGGCTCAACGTCCAATACCCCGGCTGCCGGCTGCTTGACGGCTACCACGCCCTGCAGGTGGTGAGGGCCCGTCACCTGCAGATCCAGCCGAATCCCTCCAACCACGACCACGCCACGTGGCCCCAGGAGGCGCTGTCGGACCTGGCGCGGATCCGCCGGACCCACGAGTTCCTGCGCGTGCTCGCCGCCAAGGTCGCGGCCCGCGGGCTCGGCAACCCCATCACGGATCAGAACCTCGCCACGGCGGTGCTGCCCGACCTCACCGTCGACAGCGGATTCAGCGAAGGTGAGATGGTCAACCTCACCAAGAAGTTCGCCCACACGAAGATCGCGAACGTGCCCCAGGTGACCTACCCGGTGCTCGAGGTCGAGACGGGCTCGTACCTCTACCAGGGCTACAAGTACGGCGACGTGGAGTTCCCGGTCCAGCCCACCGGACTCAATACCCTCAACCGGATCTTCGGCGTCGCGGCGGGCTTCAGTTCCTTCACTGGCAAGCGGCTCCCCTCTGCGTCGAGCTTCCCCCTCTCGGTCGAGAACGGTACCGGTGTCACCAACCAGGCCGCCCTCGTGGCCAGGCAGCTGACGGCGAAGGGATTCCGCGTCACCGCCACCGGCACCGCCACGCCCGTGGGTCCGGTGAGCGAAACGGTCGTCTGGTACGGCGGTCCCCCGCCGCCGGCCACCGGCAACTGGACGAGTCCCGCGCTCGCGGCCGCCCAGGCCGTGTTCGCCGAGCTCCAGGGCCCGGTGATCCTCGGCTACAACCCCAAGGAGGTCACCACGGGGGCGCTCGTCACGGTCCAGACCGGTACCGACCTCACCGTGAAGTCGGCGAAGTCCGCCGCCAAGACGAAGTCCGCCACCAAGACGGCGACGGGCGGCGCCAAGACGAAGTCCGCTGCCAAATCGACCTCGACGACGACTGTCTACGACCCGCCCGGGGTGGGCACCAACAACTCCTTCAGCGCTCCGAGCCCGACCAACCCGACCCTGGAGCCGTGGGATCCGCGAGCGTGCAATGCCGCCGGGACGGGTCCGGCTGGAGCGCCCGCGAAGAAGAAGTAGCTGCGAGCGGTTCACCTAGAGCGCCAGATGACGATCTTCGCGGTGGGCCGGACCCTCTTCGGGACCCTCGCCCCACTCGGCCGCCCTCGCGCTGCTCAGCGCAGCGGGACCTCGAGAGGCATCTGGACCCTCGCCACGACGACGTCGGCTCGCTTGCGCAGCGCGGCACTGAGTACCAGGTCGATCTGATTGTGCAGGAATCGGTAGCGGAGCCGACTCGGAATGACCATCGGGATGAGGACGACGATCTGACGATCGGCCTTCGACCGCTCCTGGTCGATGAACGCCACGATTGGATCGACGATCGACGAGAACTCCGTGTGCAGGATCTCGAGCGGTGGGCCGGGATTCCACTGCGACCACTCCCGCTGGAGCTCCTCGCTGTACCCGGGTTCCCCATCGGCTTGTTCGGTCGCCACCGAGACGGCGATGACCTCGGCGCTGAGCGACAGGGCCTCGGAGATGGCGAACCGGGTGAGCTCGGAGATGTTGCTCACGGGGACGATGACGAGCGTCTGCTTCGCGACGGGCTTCTGCGGAAGGCTGCCGATGCCAAGTTCCACCCCCGCTCGCTGGTAGTAGGCGCGGATCCGCAGAAACAGCAGGACGAAGAGCGGGACCGTGATGACCACGATCCAGGCGCCCTGCTCGAACTTCGAGATCAGGAACACCAGCGTGGCCAGCGCCGTCACCACTGCGCCGCCACCGTTCACCACGGCCCGATAGCGCCAGCGTTCCGGCCGCGTTCGCCACCAGTGCACCACGAGTCCGGTCTGGGACAAGGTGAAGCCGGTGAAGACGCCGATGGCGAACAGCGGGATCATCTCGTTGGTGTTGCCGCCGACCGCGACCAGCAGTGCGCCCGACAGGACCGCCAGGACCCAGATGCCGTTGTTGAAGACCTGCCGGTCGCCGCGCAGCCCGAACAGATGGGGCAGGTAGTTGTCGCGAGCGAGCAGGCTCGCCAGGATCGGCAGTCCGCCGAACGAGGTGTTCGCGGCGAGGGCGAGCACGACCGTAATCGTCAGTGAGACCACGTAGTACGCCCAGTGCCGTCCGACGGCCATGCCCATGATCTGGCTGAGGATCGTCTCGTTCGACCGAGGACCGACGTGCCACCTGCGGGCCAGGACCGCGAGTCCCAGCAGCATCGTGCCCAGTATGAAGCCCAGCATCATCTCGGTGCGCTTGGCGCGCTTGGCGCGGGGCTGGCGGAACAGCGGGACGCCGTTGGCGATCGCCTCGACACCCGTCAGGGCGCTGCAGCCGGCCGAGAACGCCTTGAGGATGAGCAGCACCGAGACGACCTGCAGACCGCGGGTCGTCGTGAGCAGCGAGCGACCCGGCTGGGCCTCGTGCAGGCCGAGCGGATGGAAGAGACCAACGACGATGATGGCCAGCAGACCCACGATGAAGAGCAGCGTCGGGAGCAGGAATGCCCGGGCGCTGGCCCCTAGTCCGCGCAGGTTGAGCAGCGTGATGACCGCGAGAATGGCGAGGCAGATCGGGACGGTGCCCGGGCTCAGGCTCGGGAACGCCGACGTGAGCGCCCCCACCCCCGCCGCTATCGAGACCGAGACCGTCAACGTGTAGTCCACGATCAGGGCGGCCCCGGCGACGAGGCTGGCGCTCGCTCCCAGGTTCGCTCGCGACACCGCGTAGGCGCCGCCGCCTCCCGGATAGGCGTCGATGACCTGGCGGTACGAGAAGACCAGGATCGCGAGGAGCACGACGATCGCCACGGTGATCGGCAGGATGAGATGCAGCGACTTCGCCCCGGCGAGGGCCAGCACGACGACGATCGCCTCGGGGCCGTACGCGACCGAGGTGAGCGCGTCGAGCGAGAGGGCCGAGAGTCCCTCGACCGGGGTGATCTCCTCCTGGGACATCTCGCTCGTGCGTAGGGGCCTGCCGATCAGCACGCGCCAGACGGACCTGTCCGAAGATTCCGTCGGATTGGATTCTGTCGCCACTACAGCATCGTAGTGAGGGCGTTCCGCGCACGGCGGCGGCGGTCCGCGCGCGCCGACACCTGCCTCTACCGGGTTATCTGGACCGAGGTCAGGAAGGCGTGCCTGACGTCAACGCCACGCCGGTGCTGCCACGCCGCAAGGACGGCTTGGAAGAAACCGCTTTCTGGTCCCGCCAGTGGCGAGTCGGAATCCATCCCACGCCAATCAAGAGAGTCGTTGTCGAGCCCGCCGGACGACGCTCAGCCGGTGGAACTTACGTACCTCATCGCCAGGAAAATATTCTGGGCCGTTTCAACCTGGCGCTTGACGTCGACTCCGCGGGATTAAGTGAAGGCGTGGCCTATACGGTGCGCCAATCGCAACTGTCGCCGCCCGGCTCGCAGTCCTGGTTTCGGTCGCCGGAATGGAGAGCGCCCGGTTGACGTTGCCGTACTGCACCCTCACCGACGGCGGCGTGTTGGTCGCCACCGCGACGCCGACCGAGCGATCGAAACGCCCCTTACTGGGCCGTCGTGGCGACGACGACCTCGCGAAGCGTCGTGCGCGTCACCCACTTGAACGTCACCTTGACCTTGATCCGGCCGACCAGATACCTCGATACCGCGGTGGCACGGCTCTTGGCGAGCCCAAGGTTGCTCCGCGCGTAGCCGGTGATGGTCACCGATGACTTCGTGGTCAGCTTCTTCGAGAGGTTGATGAGGGCGTTCTTCGCCGCCGTGCTGAGGGTGCTCCTTGTCGAGGTGAAGGTGATCTTCACCGGGGCTGGCTTCGGCAATTTCGTTATCGTCACCGTCGTTGCCGGCGAAGAGGCGGACGCGTACGTGACGTCACTCGCCTTGGTGGCCGTGACGATGCAGGTGCCGGTGCTGGCGTAGGAGAGCGTGCTTCCAGAGACCTTGCAGCCGTTCGCCGTTCCTTTCACCACCGCGAACGTCACGGCGCCGGTTCCCGACCCTCCGCTCGTCCTGAGCCGAAGGGTCCTGCCGTACGTGCCCTTGACCGAGGTCACGCTCAGAGGACTCTGCTGGGTTCCCACCACGATCTTGGCCGAATCGATGACGCTGAACCCGTCTCCCGAGAACAGGAGGGAGTACTGATCACCCACGACTCCCGTCAGCGCCAGTCCGGAGAACGTCGCGACGCCGGCAACGAAGGGGGTGGTCGCCCCCGCGCTTATGGCGCCACTGACACCCGTGTAGATCGAGGCGGCTGCGTCGCCCGTCGAAAGACCCGCCTCGACGTTGCCGCCGGAGTCCTCGACCTTGACGACCGGCTGAGCGGCGAGAACCGCGCCGCTGGAGACGAACAGGCTGGGTTCACTGGTTACCTTCAGCTGCGTGGCGGCTCCGACGCTCACCGCGATGCTGTTCGAGACAGCCGCAGTGAGCGAGCCGTCGGTGAACGTCAGCGTGTACGAGCCCGCCAACGCATTGAGGGCCAGACCGCTGAAGGTCGCCACCCCCGCTACCGCCGTCGCGCTCGCGTTCGTCACCGAGACACCGCCCGTAGTGATACGCGCGGTGGCCGTTGACGTATCCGAAGCGATCACGTTTCCCGCCGCGTCTTCGACCTTCACGACCGGCTTTTGGGCGAGGACCGCGCCGCTCGGCGCGCTCGATGAGGGCTGGGTGGTGATGACCAACTGAGTGGCCACGCCCGCGGACACCGTGATCGTCGAGGAGGCGGCCGCGGTCAGTCCACCGTCGCTGAACGTCAGCGTGTACGCGCCACTCGGCGCGTTGAGCGCGAGGGCGCTGAAGGTCGCCACGCCCGCGACCGCCACGGCGGTGTTGTGCAGGGCCGCGTACGAGCTCGACGTGATGTTGGCGGTGACCGTCGAGGTGTTGGTGGTGACGATGTTGCCGCCGGAGTCCTCGATCTTCACGACCGGCTGCTGGGCCAGCGCCACGCTGTTCGCGACGGTGGATGAGGGCTGGGTGGTGATGACGAGTTGAGAGGCGGTGCCGACGCCCACGACAATGCTCGTGGACACTGCCGTGGTGAAACCACCATCGCTGAACGTCAGCGTGTACGAGCCGGCCGGGGCGTTGAGCGCGAGGGCGCTGAACGTCGCCACACCCGCGACCGCGGCCACGCTGGCGTTGGAGACCGTGAAGCCGCCCGACGTGAAGGTGGCGCTGACCGTCGAGGTGTTAGTGGTGACGATGTTGCCGCCCGCGTCCTCGATCTTCAAGACCGGCTGCTGGGCCAGTGCCGCACCGCTGGGAGCAGCCGACGAGGGCTCGGTCACGATCACCAGCTTCGAGGCTCCGCCCGCGGACACCGTGATCGTCGAGGAGACGGCCGCGGTCAGTCCACCGTCGGTGAACGTCAGCGTGTACGTGCCGGCCGAGCCAGTAAGGTCCAGGCCACTGAAGGTCGCGACCCCGGCGACCGCAACTGCTGTCGCGTTGGCCACCGATGATCCGACGGGAGGCGCGGTGATGGCGGCGGTCACCGTGGAGGTGTTCGAAAGGACGACATTGTTGTTGGCGTCCTCGACCTTGACCACCGGCTGGACCACGAGGGCCACCCCGCTGGGCTCGCTGGTCGATGGCTGGGTGGTGATGACAAGTTTGGTGGCCGGGCCCGAGACCACGACGGCGTTCGACACGGCCGCAGTGAGCGAGCTGTCCGTGAACGTCAGCGTGTAGGAGCCGTCGTCAGCCGTGAGGGCCAAGTTCGTGAACGTCGCGACACCGTTGACCGCGGCCACGGAGGCGTTCGACACGTTCACGCCACCGGACGTGAACGCGGCGGTCACCGTGGACGTGTCGGTGGTCACGACGTTGCCGCTTGAGTCCTCGATCTGGACGACCGGCTGCTGGGCCAGGACCGTGCCGCTGACCGCGGCCGACGACGGCTGGGTCGTGACCGCCAGCTGGGTAGCCGGGCCGGCAGCCGCCGCTGGATTGACGAGGCCCACCATCAGCCCTGAGGAGATCAGGGCCGCAGCCACCATGGCCGTCGCCGCCGCTCTGCGTCCACTGCCAAGCACTAACTGATTGAATCGCATGTCTAACCCCGCCACTCGTGTGCAACCGTTCTTTCGCACCGTAACCCAGATGATGCAATGAGTCAAAGACGCCTTTCGCTCCTTCGATCTCATGAGTGATGAACCATCGCTCTCTTCAGAGCCATGAAGACCGCGATCCAGCCCCTTTGTGCTGAACCTCAACACCATCGAGGTGCGAAGGGGCGACGCGAACCAAGCATTGCTTAAGAAGGAGGCCCGTCACTGCGCAGGAGCGATCTGGGACTCTATTCTGACGACTTTCTCGATCCGAAGTTCATTCGTTGGCGCGAGTCGCTACCGTGTCCGCGAAACCCCGGCTGTTCGGGTGCCTTGAACGTCCCCTCGCTGCGTCGCACTCGCGCTGTCGGCGCAGCTTGGCTTCACGAAACCCTTCCCACCCGGTGAGATAATCTGTCCGTCACGGCAGAGTCCTTCAGAGGGACGATGGCGCTGGCATCCCTCTCGCGCGGTGCGCGGTTCACCTTGGTCGTGGCGCGACGGTGGCGGCCCTGGCTCACTCCATCGGCGAACCCGAGTGGCACGAGCAGTACGTGCGCGACAGCGCCCCGAGCACGGCCCCGAGGGGCGCCCGGTCATGGTGCACGAGTACTGCGGGTCATCGAGCACCCGGGAGGTGCACCGTGCGGAGCGGCGCTCGTGATCTGCACTGAGCGATCGCTGACGATCATTCTGGAGATTGACGGAGCCACCGGCCGGCCAACGCTCGCCACGGGCAAAGCGATCGTCAGGGGACGATGATCATCCGCACGGTGTCGGTGATCGCCGCGCCCCCGGAGGCTGAGCCGGCCATGACCACGACCGTGTCGCCGGACTTGGCGAGGCCTGAAAGCTTTATTTGCGTGATGGCGAAGTCGCAGAGATCGTCGATGTCGGTCGCCGGCGACACGTAGGTCGCCTGGACGCCCCACGAGCTGTGCAGCTGGCGGGCGGTCGATTCGCTCGGCGTGATCGCCACGATCGGCATTGGCGGGCGGAAGCGCGAGATCGCACGCACGGTCATACCTGAACGGGTGCAGGCCACGATCGCCACCGCCTGCTCCTCCATCGCCGCTCGCCAGGCGGCCCCGGTGACCGCGGCGGTGATGCGGATGGCCCGGCTGCCCGCGCCGGTGATTCGCTGGACCCCGAGCGAGGTTCCCCAGTTGTCGTAGTCGAAGGACTTCTCCGCGCGGCGCAGGATGCGGTCCATCGTCACGACGACGCCCACGGGGTCGTCGCCGATCGCCGTCTCGCCGCTGAGCATCACGGCGCTGGTTCCGTCCAGGACCGCGTTGGCCACGTCGGTGACCTCGGCGCGGGTCGGCACCTGGGCGTGGGTCATCGACTCGAGCATCTGGGTCGCCACGACCACGGGACGGGCGTAGCGGATGCCGTGCAGCACGATCTCCTTCTGCAGGTGCGGCACCTCCTCGATGGGCATGCGCACGCCCAGGTCGCCTCGGGCGACCATGATGGCGTCCGAGACGCTGATGATCTCGTCGAGGTTCTCGACGCCTTCGCGCGTCTCGATCTTCGCCATCAGCATCACGTCGTCGCGCGACAGCACCGAACGGGTCGAGACGATGTCGAAGGCCGAGCGGACGAACGAGACGGCCAGGATCTCGAACGATTCGCCGCGCAGCGCCTCGAGGCGCGCCCGGTCGTCCTCGGTGGGCAGGCGGTCATCGAGGATCGACGACGGCAGCGACAGTCCGGGCTTTCCCATGACCGATCCGCCCGAACTGACCACGGCCTTGGCGGACTTGCCCGGAGAGGTGACGTCGAGCGAAACGCCGCCGTCGCCGATGTGGATCTTGTCGCCCTTTCTCAGCATGGACAGTACGCCCAGGCGCTCGACGGCGATGCGCTGGGCGCTCGACGCCTCGTCGTAGGCCTCGACCAGTTCGATCTCGTCGCCCACGTGCAGTTCGACGGGCGTCGTTCCGAAGGACCCGGCGCGGATCTTCGGTCCCGGGATGTCGACCATCAGGGCGAGGTCCGGGGCGAGCGCGCGGATTCGCCGCAGGCGCTCGATGCACGAGGGGATGTCGCCGTGGGCGAAGGAGAGGCGAAAGACGTCGACCCCGGCCTTCATGAGGTCCCTGATGACCTCATCGCTGTCCGAAGCCGGTCCGATGGTTGCAACAATTCGCGTGCGCCGCACGGTGTTCCCTTCGTCGCTTTGGACAAGTCTAATGGGAACGGACAGCGCGGTTCGGTGGTGAGAGGCCCGTCGCCCGCTTGGTGGTCGCGCGGCGCCAGCGTCCGCGCTCGGGTTAGTGGCGCAAGCCCGAACGCACCGGCACGACGACGTCCGAGCCGTCGACGTCGACCACCCGCAGGCCCATCCCGTAACAATGCGCCAACTCGGCGCTGCGGATGACCTCGCGCGCGGGTCCGTCGAGGATGACCTCGCCGCGGTCCAGCAGCACGAGCCGGTCGGCGAACTGGCCGGCCAGCGTGAGGTCATGCAGCGTCGCGACGACGGTGAGTCCGCACTGGGCGACCTCGGACTTCAAGAGGTCGAGCAGCTCGATCTGATGGCGAAGGTCCAGCCCGGTGATTGGCTCGTCGAGCACGATCACCATCGTCGACTGGGCCAGGGCCCGGCCCAGGACCATACGCTGGCGCTCGCCCCCCGACAGCGTGATGACGTCACGCTCGGCGAATTCCTGCAGCGAGAGACGCTCGAGCACCGAGTCCACGACGGCGCGGTCGCGGGCGCTGGGCGCGCGCAGCAGCCCGTGGTACGCGGTTCGCCCGAGCGACACGTAGTCCTTCACGGTCATGCCCGCCGGCACCTCGGGATGCTGGGGCACCAGCGCCACCATGCGCGCGCGCGAGCGCTCGGACATGGTGCTGAGGCACTGGCCCGAGATCGAGACCGAGCCGCTCGACGCCCGACGAATCCCCGCCACCGTCTCGACGAGTGTGGTCTTGCCCGCGCCGTTGGGTCCGACGACCGTGCACCACGTGCCGGGCTCGATGTCGAGCGACACCCCCGAGACCAGCACCTTGGACCCGGCGCGCACGGTCAGGTCCTGGATCTCGACGGTGCTCATCGGACCATCCGGCGTCGAAGGCTGAGGACGACGACGAAGACCGGCGCGCCGATCGCGGCGGTCACCACGCCCAGCGGCAGCTCCGACGGCGCCATGACCGTGCGCGCCAGGGTATCGGCGAAGACGAGGAACGCCGCGCCGAAGACCACCGAGATCGGCAGGATGCGGCGGTAGGAGGTGCCCACCAGCAGGCGCACGATGTGCGGCACGATGATGCCGACGAAGCCGATCAGGCCGACGGCCGAGACGATCGCCGCGGTCCCGAGCGACGAGGCGGCGATCACGATGAACCGCACCCTGCGCACCGGCAGTCCCAGCGACCGCGACTCGTCCTCGCCCACGCTCATGACGTCGAGCGCCCGTCCCGAGACGACGCATATCGCCGTGCAGACGATCACGTAGGGGAAGACGAGCCAGACCGAGCGCCAGCTCGCGCTCGCGAGCGATCCCAGCAGCCAGATGTAGACGCGGGCGATCGAGTTCGCTGACGACTGCTGCTGGAGGAACGTCTGCATGCTCGTGAGCAAGGCCGAGACCGCGACCCCGGCCAGGATCAGCGTCGACGCGTTCGAGTGCAGCCCGCGTCCGCCGATGCCCCAGGTGAAGGCGACGGCGACCATGGCGCCGGCGAAGGCCAGCAGCGGCGTCCAGGTCGGGGTGTTGATGCCGCCGCCGATGTCGACGATAGCGAACGTCGCCCCGAGCCCGGCGCCCGCCGCGACACCCAGCAGGTACGGATCGGCCAGGGGATTTCGAAACACGCCCTGGTAGGTGCCTCCCGCCACCGCCAGCATCGCGCCGGCCAGCAGCCCCAGCACGAGACGCGGCGCGCGCAGCTGCCAGATGATGGTCGACTGGAGCGGGCTCAGCGTGCGGTGGCCGAGGCCCGCGTGGCTGAGGACGTCACCGATTATCTGCGACGTGCCGATCGAGGTGGGCCCGATCGCCAGCCCGCAGACCACCGCGGCGGCCAGCGCAACGACAGTCAGGGCGCTCACCAGCGCCACACGGCGCGCCGTCGGTGGATTGGAGTTCACGGAACTCAGTTCCGGAGCTTCGCTTCGTGCAGCACCTTCTTGACCTCGCTCGTCAGCTGGTACATCAGCACCGTCAGGCGCGGTCCCCAGCGTGAGGCGATGTCGGCGTTGAGCTCGACGACGTTGTTACTTGTCACCGCGCTGATCTTGGCGAAGCCCGCCCGCTTGGCGACCGATGAGGGCTTGACCGAGTCGGCCAGGAAGACCAGCTTGGGATTGGCGCTCACGATGTACTCGGCGCTCAGCTCGGGGTATCCGGCGTCAGCCGTCGTCGAGTCAGCGTCGGCGATGTTGACGAGTCCCAGGGACTTCATCAGCGATCCGACGAACGTCTTGCTCGTGAGCGAGTAGTAGGGGTTGGTGCCGATCTCGTAGTAGACCGTGATCTTCTTCTTCGGGTGCGCCGGCACCGACGCGATGTCGGCCTTGATGAGCGTGTTCATCGAACTGGCCAGCGAGTCGGCCTTGGCCTCGTGTCCGGTGAGCCGACCGAGCTGGCGGATCTGCTGGAGGGCGTTCGCCACCGACGTCGCGGCGTCCTGGTCGACCACCTTGACCCCCAGGTTCGTCAGCTTCTCCTTGATGGAGTTCGCGTCGTAGGAGATGATCACCAGGTCGGGCTTGGTCGACGGATGTGCCTTGGTGGACGTGCAGATTCCCAGGACGCTCTCGACGCTCGGATTCAGCGCGTTGATGCGCTTGGTGGGCAGGCCGCTCTTGGGGAAGTCCGAATCGACGTCGACTGCCTGCACCTGAGGGCCGGCCCCGATCGAGAAGAGCGTCTCGGTGGCGGTTGGCGACAGAGAGACGATGCATTGGGGCTTGGCGACGGTGCTGGCCGCCACGACCGCACCGCCTAGTAGTGGCAACGCCAGCGCACCCAGAGAGAGTGCGAGGACGAAGCGGAGGGTCTTGATCATGGATATCCCCTTTTCGTCGAAGTGGGTGGGACGACGGATGGATATCCGAACGACCGCTCCTTGCCTCGAGAGCTGTGTTCACATCTCCTCGCGGAAGGCGACCTGGCTTTATGGGCTTCTCACGAAGGCCAAATACAGTTGCGGGACAGCGTTGGAATCGCACCAACTTCGCTGCCGCGAGGCACCCATGACGTTACCCCAACTCGGCGACCCCGAGGCGTTCGGCCGCCGTCGCGCCAGTTACATGCCCAGCCCGAGGCACGCCGGTTTCGGTCCGGCGTTCACGTTGCCGTAGCGGTGGCGGGTCATCGACACGCTCTGCTCGAGGAGCCAACGCGGGCCCTCGACGGACCCCGACTGGGCCAGCGGGCGTCGGTCCAGCGAGACTCCCCGCTCCAAGAGCCCGTCCGCCGGCGCCTCCTCGCCGCTCAGCCAGCGCACCTTGGCGACGTCGGCGGCGCGCGCGACGAGCTCGTCGGGGCTCTCGACGGTGCAGCGCGCGACGCTGGTCACCGCCCCGCGCGCGCTGAAGGTGACGGCCGCGCCGGTGACGGCGGCGATGGTCGCGACGTACTTGGCCTGAACGGAATCGAACGACTCATCGACCCTCACGACGATGGGGTTCAGCGCGTGCCGGTAGCGCTGGACGTTGGCCTCCACGCTGAGGCCCGCCTCGTCGCGGGTCCGCGAACCGAGAGTGCGCCACCACGCCTCGAGCTCAGCCTGGGCCTGGTCGGCGTGGACCAGCGGCGGCCACCTGCGCAGGCAGTTGACGTAGTTGCGGCCTCCGGCCTTCGCGCTCGGTCCGACGCTGCTGCGCTTCCAGCCGCCGAAGGGCTGGCGGTTCACGACCGCGCCGGTGACCCCGCGGTTGAGGTAGAGGTTCCCCGCCTCGACGTGGTCGATCCAGTACTGGCACTCGGCCTCGTCCAGCGAGTGCAGGCCCGCCGTCAGGCCGTACGGCACCTGATTCTGCCAGGCCAGGGCCGTCGCGAAGTCCGGCGCGGGCATGACCGCCAGGACCGGTCCGAACCATTCGTTCTGGTGGCTCCACGAGCCCGGGGCGACCCCGATCCTCACGCCGGGGCGCCACAGGAGCCCCGCCTCGTCGAGGAGCTCGGGCTCCACGAGCCACGACTCGCCGGGATCGAGCTGGCCCAAGGCGCGGGCCAGGGTCGCCTCGGCCGGGCGGATGATGGGGCCCACCGACGTCGACACGTCGTAGCCCGCGCCGACCCGCAGGCTCCGCACGGCGTCGCCCAGCTGGCGGAAGAAGGCGGGGTTGTCGTAGATGGACCGGTCGACGACTGCGAGGCTGGCGGCGCTGCACTTCTGGCCGGCGTGGCCGAAGGCGGACTGGACGAGGTCCCTCACGGCCAGGTCGATGTCGGCGTACGAGGAGATGAGGATCGCGTTCTTGCCGCTGGTCTCGCCGAGCAGATTGATGGCGGGCTTCCACGACGTGAACAGCCGGGCCGTGTCGAACGCGCCGGTGAGTATGACGGCGTCCACTCCCTCGTGGGTCACGAGGCGCCGGCCGCTCTGGTCGTCGCGGGTGGGCACGAACTGCAGGACGTCGCGCGGCACTCCCCCTTCCCAGAGGCACTGGACCAGCTCCCAGGCGGTGGCGACCGCCTCGGGCGCCGGCTTCAGGATGACCGCGTTGCCCGCCGCCAGAGCGGCGCAGACGCCGCCGCACGGAATGGCGTACGGGAAGTTCCATGGGGGGACGACGAGCACGACGCCGAGCGGCTCGGACTCTCCGAAATCCTGGGCCTGGGTCGCGTAGAAGCGCGCGAAGTCGATGGCCTCGCTCACCTCGGGGTCGGCCTCGGCGACGGTCTTGGCGCCGTCGCGCGCCATGACCGCGATGGCCCTCGCGCGCTGGCGCTCCATGACCCGCGCCGCCCGATGGAGGATCTCGCGCCGGTCCAGGCACGTCAGCCCGGACCACGCGGGCGAGCAGGCCCGCGCGCTCGCCACGGCCGCGTCGACCTGCTCCTCGGTGGCGACCGCGTAGCGGTACCACGCGGCGCCGTTGCTGCTCGGATCCCTGCCCGCCTCGAACTGCTCGCCGGCGACCTCGTCGTGGTTGATGACCAGAGGTATCTCGTGGCCGACCGTGGCCACCACCTGAGCGAGCGCCTCGGTCACCTCGTCGGCGTAGAGCGGGTTCGTGGGATCGCCGTCGGCGCAGTTCTCGAAGCGACCGCCGCAGTGCGGACCACTCGGCGCGTGGCGCCGCGGCGTCGTGACGACGTGGTGACGTCCCTCGATGGAGTCGAGGAAGCGCTGCTGCTGGTCGGCGAAGACCTTGGGGTCATCGGCGATGTAGAAGGCGGCCTTCAGGTAGTTCTCGTCGGACGTGTTCTCGTCGAGGCGGCGCACGAGGTAGGCCACGGCGGCGGCGAAGTCGTCGTGCTGGGTGACCGGCGCGTACAGCAGCACGGTGCGGCCGCGCTGGACGATGGCCAGCGCCTCGGCGTTGGCCATGCCTTCGAGCATCTCGATGTCGAGCTGGTCCTCGACGCCGCGCTCACGCGCGACCTCGAGCGCCCACGAGAGGTCAAAGAGGTTGTGGCTGGCGACCCCGACGCGCACCGCGCCGGCGTGCTCGGCGCGCAGGCTGAGATCCAAGAGGCGCACGTAGCTGGCGTCGACGTCGGCCTTAGAGCCGTAGGGGGCGGGCGTCCAGCCGTGGAGTTGCGCCTCGGCCTGCTCCATCGCGAGGTTGGCGCCCTTCACCAGGCGGATCTTGATCTGTGCGCCGCTTCGCTCGTGACGGACCTTCGCCCAGGCCACGAGCTCCTCGAGCGCCCGGTGCGAGTCGGGCAGGTAGGCCTGGAGCACGATGCCCGCGGCGACCCCCTCGAACTCCGCCTCGTCCAGCACCGTGCAGAAGCCGTCGACGGTGAGGCGCAGGTCCCGGTACTCCTCCATGTCCAGGTTGACGAAGACATCGTCGCGCTGGGCCCTTCGGTAGAGCACTCGGAGCTTCTCGCACACCCGCGCCAGCGAACCCTCGTGGTCGATGGTGATGATCTGGCTCACGAGCGAGGAGAGCTTCACCGAGACGTAGGTCACCTCCTCGCGCGCCATCATCTCGAGCACCCGCTCGAGGCGTTCGTTGGCCTCACGCTCGCCGAGCACCGCCTCGCCGAGCACGTTGATGTTCAGCCGCAGCCCCTCGCGCTGGCGGACGTCCAGGTGCCGGCGCAACGGGCCGTGTTCAGCGGCGAGGATGAGGTCCTTGGACAGTGCGCGGACCCTGGCGTGGACCACCTTCACCGCGAGCGCGGGAGTCGGGCGCGACACCAGCGCGATGAGACGCAGTCCGAGGGCGTTGAACGCGCCGAATCCCGCGACGCTGGCCCGTCTCGCCGTGCCTCGAAGGATGCCCGCGGCGCTGCGCGCCTGGCTCACCCGCATGACCTCGTCGGTCAAGGTCATCGTCACCTCGATCGCGCGGCGATCCTTCAGCAGCCGCGCGAACCGGCGCCCGTTGGCCCGTTCGCGATGGGTCCGCAGGCGCTGCGCGTCGTCAATGAGCCTTCGGGCGCGCGAGCACGACGCGAGGGCCAGCTGGTCGAGGGCGCGGTCGGTGCCGGACGTCACGCGTCGCGCGCAGTTCTCGCCGAGTCGGCGCTCGAACCACTACCTCTGAACGCGCTCACAGTCACATCTCTTCATAACACCCGATTCCCGCCCGGCTGCGGCGACCCAGCCCACGAGGGCCTGGACAAGAGATGGGCGGTCGCCCGATCGGTCCCGGACGAAAGGACCGCGAACCAAGCCGCGCCCTACGAGACGGTCATGCCGCCGTCGATGGCGAGGTCGGCGCCGGTCACGGCGGAGGACCCCGCAGAGCACACCCACACGATCGCCGCGGCGATCTCGATCGGATCGAGCAGGCGTCCGATGGGCTGCTGGGCGGCGAACTCCTCGCCGCTGGCCAGGCCGTAGACCTGCGCGGTTGCCTCGAGGATCGCGGTGCGAGTAGATCCGGGGCTGACGGCGTTGGCGGTGACGCCGTACTCCGCCAGGTCCATCGCCACGCCCCGAATGAGACCCACGACCGCGTGCTTGGCCGCGGAGTACGCGGCCAGGTGGCGCAGACCCAGGCTCCCAGCCGCCGACGCGACCGCCACGATGCGGCTGTTGGCCGCCGGCCCGTTGGCGATCAACGTCAAGGCGGCGGCCTCGATGAGCCGGCGCGTTCCGAGCACGTTCACCGACCAGACCGCGTCCCACTCGGCGTCGGTGATCCTCCAGAACTGGCCGCCGGCGCCCATCACCCCGGCGCACGCCACGACCGCGTCGAGCCGGCCGAAATGGCGGGTCGCCGTCTCGACCGCCAACTGCATATCCGAGGAACTGCGCACGTCGCCCACGAGACCCAGCACCGAGTCGCCATGTCGGGCCACGACCGCGTCGAGGTCGCCGGGCGTGGCCATGGGATAGGCGACCTCGGCGATGTCGCGACAGAGGTCCACGGCCACGACACGGTAGCCGTCGTTGACCAGGGCGTCGACCGTGGCGGCTCCTATCCCCCTCGCACCCCCCGTGACGATGGCGACTCGGCTCACGATCCGAGCCTGCGAAAGAAGTCCGCGGGGGCGACCACGTCGTCGCGGGTGAGCTCGTCGCTGCTCGACCTGCCCAGCCCGAGCAGCGTCGAGTCGATGCCGCCGCGCAGCACGTCGAGCACGTTCTCGACGCCGGCCTGTCCGTTGGCGGCGAGCCCCCACAGGTAGGCGCGTCCGATCATCACGGCCCGGGCCCCGAGCGCGAGGGCCTTGACGACGTCGCTGCCGCGGCGCACGCCCCCGTCGAGCAGCACCTCGATCTGGTCACCCACCGCGTCGACGACCGCGGGCAGCGCCCGGATCGGGGCGGGGGTCCCGTCGAGGTTGTTGCCCCCGTGGTTGGACACCGACAACGCCGTGGCGCCCAGGTCGACGACGCGCTTCGCGTCGTCGACGCGGCTCACGCCCTTGACCATGAACGGCCCGTCCCACTGACCGCGCAGCCACGCCACGTCCTGCCAGCTCGGCAGGCGGCTCTGCATCCACTCGTAGTAGGCGCCGAAGAAGGTCGGGGGCTTGGCGCCGATCGGCGCCATGTTCGGGGTGGAGAGGTTGGGCAGGTGGCCGCTCCTCGCGAAGCTCCAGAGCCACCCGGGCCGGGCCAGCACCTCGGGGGCGAGCTTCAGGACCGCCTTGGCATTGATCTTGTCGGGGATCCACGGGCTTCCCCAGTCGCGGCCGTTGGAGAACGACCAGTCGAGGGTGAGGATGATGCCCTTGGCGCCGGCGGACTTGGCGCGCTCGAGGCGCTGGACCATGGTGTCGCGGTCGCCCGACCAGTACATCTGGAAGAGGACCTGGTCGCTCGCGGCGCAGACCTCCTCGAGCGAACGGCTGGCGAAGGAGCTGAGCCCTACGGCGACGCCGCGAATGGCACCGGCGCGCGCGACCGCGACCTCGCCTTCGGGGTGCACGGCCTGGACGCCAGTCGGCGAGAGGATCACCGGCATCGACATGGCCTGGCCCATGACCGTGGTCGCCATCGAGCGCTCGTTGGCGAGGCCGGCCACGTGGGGGGCCAGCCCCAGTTGGTCGAAGGCGTCGAGGTTGTCCCTCGAGGAGAGTCCCTTCTCGGACCCCGCGACGAGCGCGGCGTAGACCGAGCGAGGCAGGCGCTTCTCGGCGCGACGCTGGGCGACCGCCACGGTCTCGAACCACTTGCTCGCCATGTGTCCCCCGATTGAACTCAATGCGAGATTACTTGAGGGATCGAATGGCCCCGCGCGGGTTCAGCGCGGGGAGATCGAGACCGGAATCCTCCGCGAGTGGTCCGGGGAGGTCGTGGGCAGCGAGGAAGGCGCCTTCTTGGCCAGCGCGGTCTCCCCGTGGCCGAAGACGCACTCGGGATCGGGGTCGGTGAGCTCGAGGCCGGTGAAGAACTTCGCCGCCATGCAGCCCCCGCGGCACGCGTCGTAGGAGCCGCAGGCCCCGCAGGCGCCGGGGCTGCCCGGCTCGCGCAGCGAGCGCAGCAGTTCGCTGTTCGTCCACACCTGGGCGAACCCCGCGTCGCGCACGTTGCCGGCCCGGAACTGCTCGTGGATGACGAACGGGCAGGCGTAGACGTCGCCCACGGGATCGATCAGGCACACGACTCGGCCCGCGCCGCAGAGATTGAGGCCCTCGAGCGGGCTGCCGAGCGCGGAGAGGTGGAAGAACGAGTCCCCGGTGAGGACGTTGGGGCGACCGAGCAGCCACTGGTAGAGGCGGCGATTCTGCTCGGCGGTCGGACGCAGCTCCTGCCACACCTGTACCCCGCGGCCCGAAGGACGAAGCCTCGTGAGGCGCAGCTCGGCGCCGTAGCCCTTCGCCATGGCCTCGAACTCGTCGAGCTGCTCGACGCTCTCGCGCGTCATCACGACCGAGATCTTGAACTGGCCGAAGTCGGCGGCCTTCAGATTGTCCATCGCCCGGCGGGCCTGGGCGTAGCTGCCGTCGCCGCGGATGCGGTCGCTGGTGGCGGCGTCGGCACCGTCGATCGAGACCTGGATGTCGAGGTAGTCGATGCCGGCGAGGCGCCTCGCGGCCGCGGCGTCGATCCGGGTGCCGTTGGTGGAGAACTTGACGCCGACCTTCTGGCCAACGGCGTGTTCGACCAGCTCGAAGAAGTCGCGGCGGATCATCGGCTCGCCGCCGCCGATGTTGACGTAGAAGATCTGCATGGCGGCGATCTCGTCGATCAGGCTCTTCGCCTCGGCCGTCGTGAGCTCGTCGGGGTCGCGCCGGCCCGAAGAGGACAGGCAGTGGGTGCACGCCAGGTTGCAGGCGTAGGTGAGCTCCCACGTCAGGCAGATCGGCGCGGCGAGCCCTCGCTCGAAGCGGTCGCGCAGGGTCGCGTCAGCGCCCACGGAGGATCTCCGAGGTGACGAGCAAGGAGAGCGCCTCGACGTACCGGTCGTGCTCACCGGGCGCGATCACGGCGCCGATCGCCACGTCGGCGCTCTCGAACTCACCGAGGCGGCGCACGAGCTCCACGAGCTCGCGCGATTTCAGGAAGACCAGCCGGCGGTTGCCGTGGTGGTACGCCAGGGCCCCGAAGGCCTCGTCACGAAGCGAGACCTCGGGGCTGAGCGACCAGGGCGCCGACGCGTCGAACGTGACGGCGCTGGACGACGCCATGGTCTAGTAGACCCCGCAGAGGCCGTCGATGGAGACCTCCTCGACGAGCAGCTCCTCGCACTCGCCAATCTCGGTCACCTCTTCATCGTCAATCAGCGTTTCGGTCGACACGGTTCCTCCTCGAACTCCCCCATTCTTACTTCCGGGCTGGGTCCGTCGCGCAAACCGTGCCAAACTGCCACCATGACCGCACTGATTCCCGTGGCGCCGCCGCCGGTCGACGCGCCAATCGCGATGGGAACGCTGGTGGTCTTGGATGCGCAGGCCAGATTCCTGGACCGGGACCTCATCACCGGCGGATCTCCCTGGCGGCTGCTTCGGCTTCCCGGCGGGTCCCGGCTGGTCGCCGAGAGGTGGGTGGGCGGCGCGGCGGTGCGGGCCGGCGAGGAGCGCTTCGCGCGCACCCTGGTCCAGCAGGGCCTGCTCCACCCCGTCTTTCACGCCGCGCTGGACGCCGACCAGGTCGACGTCGTCATCCCGGTGCGCGACGACGTCGCCTCGCTCGGGGCGCTCCTCGTCCAGCTGGCTGGGCTGCACGTGACCGTGGTCGACGACGGCTCCGCGGACCCGGACTCCCTGGCCGAGTGCACCGAGCGGCTCGGCGCCACGCTGCTGCGCCTCGAGCAGAACCAGGGGCCGGCGGGCGCGCGAAACGCCGGACTGCGAGCGACCTCTCGCCCGCTGGTCTGGTTCCTCGACGTGGACGTGTCCCTCGACAACGCCGCCGACGTGCTGGCGAGGCTCGCCGCCCAGTTCGCCGATCCGTTGCTCGCCGCGGCGGCCCCGCGCATCCGCGGCGGCGTCGGCCCGTCGGCCCGCGACCGATTCGAGCAGCGGTTCAGCCCGCTCGACATGGGTGCCCGCGGCGGCCTGGTGCTCCCCGGCGGGCCCGTCGCCTACGTGCCGAGCGCCTGCCTGGTCCTGCGGCGCAGCGCGCTGGGCGGGGGCTTCGATGAGACGCTGCGGGCGGGCGAGGACGTCGACCTCGTCTGGCGGCTCTTCGACCAGGGCTGGCTCGTGCGCTACGTCGCCGACGTCGTCGTGGCGCATCGCGCCCGCGACTCCTGGCGTCGCTGGTGGAGCCAGCGAGTTGGCTACGGCGCGTCGTCGAGCGAGCTGGCCCAGCGCCACGGAGCCCGGTTGGCGCCACTGCGCTGTGACGCGTGGACCCTGGTTGCCTGGACCACCGTACTGTTCTCCAAGCCGATGATCGGGGCGCGGATCGTGCGCGTCGCGCGCAATAGCCTTCGCGCCCGATTGGAGCCCTCCACTGACGACGCCGAGCACGTGGCCAGCGAGGTGGTCGCCAAGGGCATGATCCGATCGGGCGGCCCGCTCGCTCGGGCGGCCGTGCGGACCTTCGGGCCCCTGATGCTGGTTGCGGCGCTGCACCCGAGACTTCGCCGGCGCGCGCTGGCGCTCTACGCGGTAGGCACCGCCTGGCGCTGGCGACGCACCCGGGTGCACCCCGGCGACGTCCCTCTCGCCGCGGCCGACGACCTCGCCTACTCCCTCGGCGTCTTCGAGGGCGCCTGGCGCGCCAAGACCTTGCGGGCCCTCACGCCCGAGGTCATCAAGCCCTCGATGTCGGTGCGCGAGATGCTCGGGCTGAAGCTCCGGGGCGACGCACCCTAAAAGCGCACGACCCCGCGGACGTTCTTGCCCGCTTCAAGGTCGAGGTAGCCCTGATTCACGTCGTCGAGCGAGTACTCCTTGGTGACCAGCTCGTCGACGATGAACTTGCCCTCGTGGTGCAGTCGCAACAACCTGCGAATCTGCACTCGCGGCGGTGTCGAGCCGAAAACGGTCCCGCGCAGTTCCTGGTTGTAGAGGGTGAACATCGCGAGGTTGAGGTCGACCTGGGTCTGGGCGAACGGGGCAATCGCGGTGGCGACGATGACGCCTCCCTTGGCCGTGATCGAGCGGGCCTGCTCGATCAGGTCGCCGGTCAAACGGCCCGGAGTCAGGACGACGACGTCGCAGTTCTTTCCCGCGGTCAGCTCGCCCAAGAATCCGAAGGCCGCCTCCAGGGGCGAGCTGGCGCCGTGCGTTGCCCCGATCTTCAGCGCCCGGTCCACCTTCGTCTGATTCGTGTCGATGGCGATCACCGCGCGCGCACCGGCGTGCACCGCCCCCTGAATGGCACCCGAACCAACGCCGCCGCAGCCGATCACCGCCACCGTATCGCCGGGCTTGACACCGCCACGATTCACCGCGGAACCGAAGCCGGTCGCCAGGCCGCACGAGATAAGGGCCGCCGCGCGCATGTCGTACCAGGGGTCGACTCTGATCAGCGAGGCCTCGTGCACGACGATGTACTCGGAGAACGTCCCGAGCTGCGCGTAACGGTTGAGGTTCTGCTCGCCGAAGCGGTGGCGCCACGTGCCGTCCGAGATCATGGGTCCGGCCAGGGTCGTAGCACCAAGGTCGCAGATGTAGGAACGACCCGACACGCAGTACTCGCAACGACCGCACGACGGAATGAAGGAGACGGCGACGTGGTCGCCAGGAGCGAGCGAGGTGACGCCTTCACCCACCGCCTCGACGATCCCCGAACCTTCGTGCCCTCCGATGAACGGGAACATCGAATCGACGCCGAAGAACGCGAGGACCTCGGGCGGAGGCGCCATGTCACCGACGCGGCTGTGCTCGTCGGAGTGGCACATGCCGGCGAAGGCCATCTTGACCTTGACCTCGTTGGCGTGCGGCTCATCGATTTCGATGAGTTCGGTGTGCCACGGTCCATTCAGTTCTGTGACGATTGCGGCCTTAACCTGCATTGTTTCCCCCAGTGTCGGCGACGAAGGTCTTCCTTCTGTCCCGTACTCTACCGACTGCGTACTCTCCGCTCCCGAGGGTGTTGCTACATCTGTTCGGGCGCGTCGATCCCGAGCACCGACAGCCCGATTTCGAGCGTGCGCGCCGTAAGGTCGCACAGCGCGAGGCGCTCGGCGCGCACGGCTCCCTCGGACGAAAGGACGGGGCAGGCCTCGTAGAACGACGTGAGACGTTGGGCCAGGTCGAAGAGGTAGTTGCACAGCCGGTTCGGCTGCAGCGAATTCAGGGCCAGCTCGAACGCCTCGGGCAGCCCGAGCAGGCCGAGCGCGAGGTCGCGCTCGGCCTGGGTCCCCAGCGCGAAGGTCGCCCCGCCCGGGCTCCACGGTGCCCCCAGGCGGCGGAAGATCGAGCGCAGGCGGGCGTGGGCGTACTGCAGGTACGGTCCGGTGTCGCCCTCGAAGGCCAGCATCCGGTCGAGATCGAAGACGTAGTCGCGCTGGCGCTCGGTCGAGAGATCGGCGTACTTGATGGCCGCGCGCGCGATCTGCGTGGCCAGCGACACGCGCGAGGCCTCGTCGAGCCCGCTGGCGCGCGTCACGAGCGCCTCGTCGGCGCGTTCGATCGCCTCGTTCACGAGCCCCATCAGCTTGACGGTCTCGCCACTGCGGGTCTTGAACATCTTGCGATCGGGGCCGAGCACGTGCCCGAAGGAGACGTGCTCGCACCGGACGTGCTCGGGCAGCCAGCCCGCCAGGCGCGCGACGGCGTAGACCATGTCGAGGTGCTGGGCCTGGGGGGTGCCCACGACGTAGAGGATCTCGTCGGCGTGCAGGTTGCTCACCCGGTCGCGCACCGCCGCGAGGTCGGTCGCCGCGTAGCCGTAGCCCTCGTCACGCTTCTTCACGATGAGCGGCAGCGGCTCGTTGTCGCGGTTCGTGAAGCCCGGCGGGAAGACGCACAGCGCGCCGCCGCTCTCGACGAGCAGTCCCGCCCGGTCGAGGTCGGCCACGACACCGTCAAGCATGTCGTTGTAGTACGACTCGCCGACCACGTCCTCGGGCCTCAGCGAGACGTCGAGCTCGGCGTAGATCGTGGTGAAGTACCGTACCGACTGGTCGACGAGGATCTGCCAAAGCCGCCGGGTCTCGGGGTCGCCGGCCTGCAGGGCCACGACGCGGGCCCGCGCCCGGTCCTTGAAGGCGTCGTCGGCGTCGAACTTCGCGCGCGCCCCCTGGTAGAAGGTGTTCAGGTCGCCTATCGACAGCGACGCGATCGCCTCCTCCTCGCCGAGGTCGAGGAGGTGCTCGATCAGCATGCCGAAGGGCGTGCCCCAGTCGCCCACGTGGTTGCGCGCGATCACGGTGCTGCCGGCGAAGCGGTGCATGCGCGCGAGCGCGTCGCCGATCACCGTCGAGCGGAGGTTGCCCACGTGCAGTTCCTTGGCGACGTTGGGGGCCGAGTAGTCGATGACGACCGTCCGGGGCCGCCGGGCCACTGCCACGCCGAGGCGCGGGTCCTCGAGGAGCGCGCGCAACTGGCTGTCCAGCAGCTGCGGGCTGAGCGTCAGGTTGAGGAATCCCGGCCCGGCCACCTCGACGCTCGCCACGCCCGACAGGTCCGCTCGGCCCGCGATGTGCTCGGCCAGCTCGCGCGGCGAACGGCCCACCTGCTTGGCGAGGGCCATCACGCCATTGGCCTGGTAGTCGCTGCGCTCGGAGCGTCGCAGCACCGGATCGGCGCCGGGAACGACCTCGTCGAAGGCCGCCTGCAGGCGCTCGCGCACTATGTCGTAGGTCGAGGTCATGTCGTGCAGTCTCCCACCTCGGGCGAATCGAGGTGACGTATGGCTTCGACGAGGCCCGCGAATAGTTGGCAGAATGGGGAGATGACATCCCCCTCACTAAACAGCTTTGGATCAAAGAGCACGCTCAACGTCGCCGGCCGTTCGCTGACCTACCACTCGCTGCAGGCCGAGGCCCTTCGCGACCTCGGGGTCGAGCGGCTGCCCTACTCGATCAAGGTCCTGCTGGAGAACCTGCTGCGCCACGAGGACGGCGTCAAGGTCCGCGCCGCGGACATCGAGGCGCTGGCGCGCTGGTCCGAGACCCCCACCCGCCACGGTGAGTCGGCGGGCGACGACGCCCGCGAGATCGCCTTCACGCCCGCCCGGGTGCTCATGCAGGACCTCACCGGCGTGCCGGCCGTGGTCGACCTGGCCGCCATGCGCGACGCCATCATCGCCCTCGGCGGCGACCCCGCGAAGATCAATCCCCTGGTGCCCGTCGAGATGGTCGTCGACCACTCGGTGATCATCGAGCGCTCCGGCACCCCGACCAGCTTCGAGGAGAACGTCGCCATAGAGTACGCGCGCAACGTCGAGCGCTACACCTTCTTGAAGTGGGCCCAGAGCTCCTTCCAGCAGTTCCGCGTCGTGCCCCCGGGCATGGGCATCTGCCACCAGGTGAACCTCGAGCACCTGGCGCGCGTCGTGTTCGAGCTCGACGGCGAGGCCTACCTCGACACCGTCGTGGGCACGGACTCGCACACCACCATGGTCAACGGCCTGGGAGTGCTCGGCTGGGGCGTCGGCGGCATCGAGGCCGAGGCGGGCATGCTCGGCCAGCCCACGTCCATGCTGATCCCGCTCGTCGTCGGGCTGCGCCTGGTCGGCGCCACGCGCGAAGGCGTCACCGCCACCGACGTCGTGCTGACCATCACCGAGTTGCTGCGCGGTCAGGGAGTGGTCGGCAAGTTCGTCGAGGCCTACGGGCCCGGCGTGGCGTCGCTCTCGCTCGAGACGCGAGCCACCATCGGGAACATGTCGCCCGAATACGGGGCGACCTGCGCCATCTTCCCCATCGACCAGGTCACGCTGGACTACCTGGCCTTCACTGGCCGGGCGAAGGATCAGCTCGAGCTCGTCGAGGCCTACGCGAAGGCCCAGGGCATCTGGCACGGTGAGGGGGTCGTCGAGCCGGTCTACTCCGAGACCGTCGAGCTCGACCTCTCCACGGTCGAGCCGAGCCTGGCCGGGCCGAAGCGCCCCCAGGACCGCGTCTCGCTCTCGGGAGCCCGGGGCGCCTTCCTCGCGGCGCTCGCACGTGAGCCCAAGGAGGTGCGAGGTACCGCCGCGGCCGACCGGCTGCGTGACGGCGCCGTCACGGTGGCGGCGATCACGTCGTGCACCAACACCTCGAACCCCGCCGTGCTGGTCGCGGCGGGGTTGGTCGCCCGGCGCGCCGTCGAGCGCGGACTGAGCGTCAAGCCGTGGGTGAAGACCTCTCTGGCTCCGGGCAGCCGCGTCGTCATGGACTACCTCGAGCGCGCCGACCTCGTGGACCCGCTCGACCAGCTCGGCTTCTACCTGGCCGGCTTCGGCTGCACGACCTGCATCGGAAACAGCGGCCCGCTGCTCGAGGGCGTCTCGGACGCCGTGAACGAGCACGACCTCTCGGTGGTCTCGGTGCTGTCGGGCAACCGCAACTTCGAGGGTCGCATCCACCCCGACGTGAAGCAGAACTTCCTCGCGAGCCCACCGCTGGTGGTGGCCTACGCGCTCGCGGGCACCATCGACATCGACCTCAGCCAGGAGCCGCTCGGCACGGGCTCCAACGGCGCGCCGGTGTTCCTGAGCGACCTCTGGCCCACCGACGCCGAGGTTGCCCAGGCCGTTCGTGCCTCCCTGACGCCCGAGATGTTCACCGAGCGCTACGCCAGCGTCTACGGCGGCGACGAACGCTGGCAGGCCGTGCCCACGACCAACGCCGTCACCTACGCCTGGGACGATCGCTCGACCTACGTGAAGCTCCCGCCGTACTTCGACGGGCTCACGATGGAGCCCGGCGAGGTGAAGGACGTCGAGGGGGCGCGGGTCCTCGCCAGGCTGGGTGACTCGGTCACGACCGACCACATCTCGCCGGCGGGCAACATTCGGGCCAACGGACCGGCCGGGCTCTACCTGACCGACGGAGGCGTGCAGCCCGGGGACTTCAACAGCTACGGCACCCGGCGCGGCAATCACGAGGTGATGGTGCGCGGCACCTTCGCCAACGTGCGGATCCGCAACCTGATGGCCCCGGGAACCGAGGGCGGCGTCACCGTGAAGCTGCCCGAGGGCACCGCGATGTCGATCTTCGACGCCGCCATGGCCTACGCGAGCGAGGGAACCCCCCTCGTCATCCTCGGCGGCAAGGAGTACGGCACCGGTTCCAGCCGTGACTGGGCGGCCAAGGGCACCAAGCTCCTCGGCATCAAGGCCGTGCTCGTCGAGAGCTTCGAGCGGATCCACCGCTCCAACCTCGTGGGCATGGGCGTGCTGCCCCTGCAGTACCTGCCCGGCGAATCGGCGGCGACGCACGGGCTCGACGGCACCGAGGTCTTCGATATCACGGGTCTCGACCCGCTCAACCGCGGCGAGATGGTGCCGAGCGTGACGCTCTGCGCCACGAGGTCAAACGGCGAGGTGGTCCGGTTCGAGGCACGCCTGCGCATCGACACCCCCACCGAGGCCGAGTACTATCGCCACGGCGGCGTGCTCAACTTCGTGCTTCGCCAGCTGGCGGCCGACTGAGCCTTCACGCGCCCTGCGGTGCTCTCGCCACGATGACCTCGTGACAGAGCCCCGCACGGCGCGGGCCCGTGCATCGCTCGCCACCAGGCCGGCGCGCCCGGCTGGAGTGGCCATTCGAGCAATGACGCTCCGGTAGCCTGTGCTCGACTGACTGCGTACTGGGCGACTCGACCGGGCAACCGAGAGCCAACCTGATCCGAACATGAGGTGACAATGAGCACGCAACCCGAAACGCCAAGGACCGGAGCCCTCGCTCGCTACGAGCAAGAGGTCGTCGAGCGAATCGCCAACTTCAAGGATCCTCGCCAGGAGTGGCGGCGCCTGTTCTCCGAACTGCTCGGCACGTTCTTCCTCGTCCTGGTGGCGGCGGGCGGGGGCATGATGGCCCACGCCTTCCCCAACACCATCAGCCGCGAGGCGGCCGTCACCGCGCCGGCGCTGATGGTCATGGCGATCATCATGTTCATGGGCAAGGTGTCCGGCGCGCACCTGAACCCGGCCGTCAGCATCGCCTTCGCGCTGCGCCGGGACTTTCCGTGGGGCCGCGTGCCCGGCTACATCATCGTCCAGCTCATCGGGGCCTCGCTGGCCGCGCTGTTCCTGCACGCCGTCATCAACGTCTCGGCCGCCTACGGGTCCAACTTCCCGTCCCACGGCTACTCCTCGATGGCGGCCTTCTGGATGGAGATGATCTTGACCGCGGGCCTGGTGAGCGTGATCCTGGGCACGGCTTCGGGCGCGCAGAATATCGGCATCATCGGGGCGCTGGGGGTCGGGGGCTACATCGCGCTGGCCGGCCTGTGGGCCAGCCCCATCTCGGGCGCATCGATGAACCCGGCGCGGACCTTCGGACCCGACCTGATCGCCACCAACTTCACCAGCTACTGGGTGTACCTGGCCGGTCCACTGGCTGGCGTCGCGCTGGCGGTGGGCGCGGCCTTCCTCCTACGCGGACCCGGCGGAGATAAGGCCGCGATCGGAGCGGCCCAGGGCGAGTTCATCGCCGCGGTCGACGACGCCGCGCGGCAGTGATCGGCTGACCCGGCCGCCGGGGCCGGCGGATTAGCCCTTGCGATGCTGCTGAACGTCGACCGCGGCGCCGTCCACGCTGTCAAAGACATGGATCTGGCGAATCGCCCGGTCGGTCGACGTCGTGAGCTTGCGGCGCACCTCGGCGTTGGCCCGCGCCAACGAGACGCTGATCGAGTCGCTCGCCAGGTCCGCCACGACCTGGCTCAGCATCACCAGCCCGGTGTAGTCGATGTTCGAGATCGCCGCGGCGTCGATGACGAGGTGGCGGGTGTCGGGACGCTTCGCCAGGTACCCGTGCAGCTCGTGGCGAAAGACGCCGGCGTTGGCGAAGTAGATGTCCGCGCCGAACAGCACCGTCAGGATGTGGCCGACGCGGTTGACACCGTGCTGGCCCAGCGGCTCCCAGCTCGTCGTTCCCTGGCGGCGACCGAGCTCGACCATCTTGGGACGCGCCGATCGCCAGGTTCGGTCCAGGATTGCCAGGCCCACCGCAATCACCAGGCCCAACTCCACGCCGAGAAACACCACGCCGAGCACCGTCACGATCGCCAGGGTCAACTCCGTGCGGCTCGTGCGCCAAACGATGCGCAGTGGCCCGATCTTGATGAGTCGACCGGCGATGAAGAGCAGCACCCCCGCGAGCGCGGCCAGCGGGATACGGTGGGCGACCGACGCGAACGGCGACAGGACCAACGCGCCGATCCCTGCGACCAGGCCCACCAACTTGGTGCGACCGCCCGCCAGGCACGTCACGGTGGTGCGCGGCGGGCTCGCGTTCACGGGGAACGCCCCCACGAGCCCGACGGCCACGTTGGCCAGCCCCACGCCCACGAAGTCGCGGCTGAGGTTATCGGCCACGCCGATCTCGTCGGCCGAGGTGCGCGCGGTCGCGGCCGTCTGGCTGATGATGACGATCACCAGCGTCAGCGCCGTGGTGACGACGACGCTCCACTCGTGCATGCTGAACCAGTGCAGGCGCCACGTCGGAGGGCCCGCGATAACCGAACCCAGCTCCTGGACCCCGTGGGTCGTCAGCGACATCGCCACGCAGAGGATCGTCGCGCCGACCACCGCACCCAGCGCCCAGGGAAGCCGGGGGTTCAGCCTCTCGCCGACCACCATCACCGCCAGCGTCCCGAGCGCGATGACGATCGACCAGACGCTCACGTGGTGGAGGTTGTGGACCAGCTCGTCGAGGCGCTGGACCACCGAGTTGCCGCCGCCCTTGACGCCAAACACGCGCGGCAACTGGTGCACGATGATAATGACGCCGATGCCGCACATGAAGCCGGCGACGATCGGCAGCGACAGGAAGTCAGCCAGCCAGCCGAGCTTGAAGAACCCAATCGTCATGAGAATGAGGCCCGTGACAACCGCCGTCGCGGCCGCCAGGGCGAGGTACTGGCTCGACGCGGGCAGCGCCAGGCGCAGCAGCGCCACCGCGAAGAGCGGAGCGATGGTCGAGTCCGCGCCCACCGAGACGATGGGGTTCGAGCCGACGAAGAAGAAGACCAACGTGGCCGTGATGAAGGCGATCATCGCGGTGAAGGCCGGCACTTCGGCCAACTGCGCGGTGGCCAGTTGCTCGGGGATGGCAATGGCCAGGAGGGTGACCCCCGCCAGGACCTGAGTCGGGAGGTTCTCGCGCGAAACTCCGTTCAGCAACTGGCCCAGCCCGTGGCTCTCCCGGCGCTCGGCAATGGGGGTTCGCTTGTCGGAGTGCTTCTTCGAGTCGCGACCCATGGGCCAACACTACGGCGCAGGGGCGCCGGGTCGCTGGCTAACCGGTCTGGACGACCCGGTAGCCTTCGCCGAGATGGCCCTTGGGAAGGCCGGCATTCTTCGCCGTCGCGCGGGCCCAGGTCTTGAGCATCTTCTCGAGGCCGTCGATGTTGCCGACCTGGCTCTCGTGGCGCTGGAGCGCCGCCAGCTTGCGGTCGAACACCTTGGTGATGTCGACCACCATGGTGGGCTGGCTGCCCGAAAGCCAGACGGTCTCCACGGTGTGCGGCGCGAAGCCTTCGCGAGCGAGCTCGGGGAAGGAGTGGGGGTTGCGAGAGTCCGGGTAGACCGCGCGCAGCGCGGCCTCGCCGGCGGCCAGGTGGTCGGGGTGGCTCGCTCGGATGCGGTCCCAGTTGCGCTCGGGACTCTGGGTTATCACCAGGTCGGGACGGTGCGAGCGTATGACCCGCGAGATCTCGCGGCGCAGCAGCAGGGTGGGCTCGACCTGCCCGTCGGGCCAGCGAAGGAAGGTGACGTTCGTCACGCCCACTTCGAGCGCCGCGGCGCGCTGTTCGGCCTCTCGGAACGCGGTGCGCTCCTCTTTGGTGTGCGACGAGTCGTCGCCACCGGCGTCGCCCGACGTCACGAGGCAGTACGCCACGTCCACACCGTGGTTGGTGAGCGTGGCGACCGTGCCCGCGGAGCCGAAGTCGACGTCGTCGGGATGCGCCACGACGACGAGGGCCCGCTGGACCTTCTTGTCGTAGGAGAAGACCGGCAATACCTTCTTGCTCACCGTAGGGAGTCCTCCAGGGTCGGATCCCAGTTCGCGAGGTCCTTCAGGTTCGGGTCGTTCGAGAACACCTCGATGATCGGGCGCTTCAGGGCCAGGCGGCGCATGATGATCTCGGCGTCGATCGTCTGGTTCCACAGCAGCAGCGACACCACGACACCGGTCGAGCCGGCGCGGGCCGTGCGTCCCGAGCGGTGCAGGTAGGCCTTGTGGTCTTCGGGCGGGTCCCAGTGCATCACGCAGTCGACGTGGTTGATGTCCAGTCCGCGCGCCGCGACGTCGGTCGCGACCAGCACCGGCAGCCGGTCGGCGGAGAAGTCGGCCAGCGCCTTCTCGCGCTGGCTCTGGCGCAGGTCGCCGTGGATGGCCGCCGCGTTCACGCCCTCCTTCTGGAGCTGCTCGACGAGGCGGTCGGCGCCGCGCTTGGTACGACAGAAGATGATGGTCTTGCCCGTCGACTTGCAGATCGTGGCCGCGACCTTGATCCGGTCCATCTGGTGGACCGTCAGGAAGTGGTGCGACATGAGCGAGACGGTCTGGGTGTCGCTGGCGACCTCGTGGAAGACCGGATCGGTCAGGTACCGCTTCACCAGGCGGTCGATCGCGCCGTCGAGCGTCGCCGAGAAGAGCAGGGTCTGGTGGGGATGCTCGGCGATCCGACGCAGCACCCACTCGACCTGGGGCATGAAGCCCATGTCGGCCATGCGGTCGGCCTCGTCGAGCACGAGCACGTCGAGACCCTCCACCTTGAGCTCGCCGCGGTCGCCGAGGTCGATCAGGCGGCCCGGCGTGGCAATGATGATGTCGCACCCCCGGCGCAGCGACTTGACCTGGCGTTCGATGTCGGCGCCGCCGTAGACGGCGTTGACGTGGAGTCCGAGCGCGGCACCGAGCGGTTCGAGCACCTCGTGGACCTGCACGCAGAGCTCGCGGGTCGGCAGCAGCACGAGACCGCGCGGACGCGCGGGCCCGCCGTCTCGCACGACGAGGCGCTCGGTCGCGGCGATGCGCTGGATCATCGGGAGCCCGAAGCCCAGGGTCTTGCCCGAGCCGGTCTTGGCCTTGCCGCAGACGTCGCGGCCGGCCAGGGCGTCATGGATCGTCATGGCCTGGATCGGGAAGGCGTTTATGATGCCTTGGCTGGTCAGTACCTCGCAGAGGTCCGGGTGGACCCCCAGGTCGGTAAAGGTCTTGTTGGTGGCGTACAGGTCCTGAGACGTCACGGTTTCTTGGGTATCACTACTCACGGGACAACGGTCGTTTCTCGGTTGGACCCGGAACCGGCGTTCGAAAGTGTGGGCCCAAGCTCAATTCCTAGAGCTTCCCATTTAGTCTACGTGACAGAACCTCAGATTGTGTGGAAACTTGACAGGAGCGACATGGCACGGCTCGAAGTGGGCGCAAAAGCCCCTTTCTTCACGTTAACGAACCAGATTGGCGACGAAGTGGCCCTGGCGGACTTCGCCGGGCGGCGTCTCGTGCTGTACTTCTACCCCGCCGACGACACGCCGGGCTGCACCAGGGAGGCCTGCCAGTTCAACGACGAGCTTGGCGCGTTCGAGGAGCTCGGCGTGGCCGTGCTCGGGGTTTCGCCCGACCCGCCCGACACGCACGTGGCCTTCCGGACGAAGTACGGGCTCGGCTTCGACCTGCTCAGCGACCCCGACAAGGCCGTCATGGCGAAGTACGGCGCCTACGGCGAGAAGATGCTGTACGGCAAGGCGGTCGTGGGCGTGATCCGCTCGACGTTCGTGCTCGGTCCCACGCGGCGGATCGAGCACGCGTGGTACGCGCCGCGCACCGACGGTCACGCGGCCAGGGTGCTCAAGGCGCTCGAGGGCTAGCCGGCGTTGTGGCGGCGCACCGTGCGCACGCGGTGCCAGAAGGCCCCCACGAGGCCCAGCACGATGATGACGGCGATGGGGATCTCGGCGAAATGGAAGTCCTTGCCGACCGTGTTCCAGTTCGAGCCCGCGGCGTAGCCGAGTCCGGCGAGCAGCGCCACCCAGGCCACCGAACCGACGAAGGTGAGCACCGCGAAACGCACGCGCTTCATCTCGGCGATGCCGGCCGGCAGCGAGATGAAGCTGCGAACGACCGGGATGACCCGTCCGACGAGCACCGAGACCGAACCGTACTTCTCGAACCAGCGCTCGGAGGAGTCCAGGTCCTGGTGGGTGAGCAGCAGCCACTTGCCCCAACGGTCGACGATGGTCCGTCCGGCGCTGCGCCCCACCTCGTACGCGATCACCGAGCCCACGAGCGAACCGAGCGCGCCCACGAGGATCACGGCCCACAGCGAGAAGCGCACGTGGCCGGTGAGCGCGGTCGTGCAGAGCGCGCCGGCAAACCCGTAGGCCACCTCCGAGGGGATTGGAATGCACGCCGAGGAGAGGACCGAGACGAGAAAGAGTCCCAGGTAGCCGTAGTGCGAGACGAACGATGACATCGGACCAGTCTCTCTCACCTCGCCGGGCCGGCGGCCCCCTTTTGGTGAATTCTTATTGTTGGTGCGTCGAGCACCAGTAGGTCGTTCGCCCGCCCACCGCGCTCGAGAGCATGGCGCCGCCGTCGAGAGGGCAGTGCCCGCCCGGAAAGCGGCCCTCCATGTGCTCGCCCAGGTGCGATCCGCCCCGGCGCTGCAGGGTGCGCATCGTGCGGGTGAACGCGCTGTAGAGACGGTTGCGCTGGTCCGAGGAGAGCAGCGCGGTCGGCGTTCGAGGGTCGATCCCCGCGCGGAAGAGGATCTCGTCGCCCAGCAGGTTCCCCACGCCCGCGACGACCGACTGGTCCAGGAGACGCGCCTTGATCGCCGGTCCTTCGCCGCGCCCGATCCGCACGATCTGGGTGAACTCCTTGCGCGTGAGGCTCAGCGCGTCGGGTCCCAGCCCGCTCAGGTCCGGATCGATCTCGCAGCGCGCGAGGCGGCGCGGATCGTGCAGCACGAGCTTGCGTCCGTCGGCGAACTCGAGGCCGGCGCGCACCCACTGCGCCTTGTACGAGTGGGGGCCGTAGAAGAGGCCGTCGATGCCGGCGTCCTGGTCGATGAGCAGCACGCCGGTCATCCCGAAGCGCATGCCGAGCGTGACGCCGCTCGTCTCGATCAGCAGCAGCTTGCCGCGTCGCGACGTGGCGGTGACCGTCAGGTTCTTCACGGCGCGTGCCCACGACGACGGCGAGGGGAGCTTCTTGGCGGCGTAGGCGTCGGCCCAGCCGCGCACGATGGTCGCGCCCACGACCCGCTCAGCCAGCTGGCGGTACGACTCGACTTCCAGGACCTCGGGCACGCGCGCCAGCGTACCGGCATATGGATCGGGCGGCCTGCTCGGTAAGGTTGCACCATGGCAATAGAGAAACCACACTGGCGAGAGCTCTTCAGCGAGGTCGTGACGTCGGGCCTCTGCACGGGCTGCGCCGCCTGCGTCATCGCCTGCCCCCACGACGTGCTCGAGTACGAAACCGCCAACGGGGTCTACAAGCCGTGGCACGTCGACATCGACGGCGGCCGCGAGGGCTGCACCCACGGCGACACGGGCTGCACGCTGTGCACGCGCGCCTGCCCGCGCTTCCGCAACTGGGAGGGCGAGGTCGACACGAAGCTGTTCGCGCGCGAGCGCACCGACGACGAGGTCTACGGCATCGGCGACGTCCTGCTCGCGCGCGCCAGCGACCCCTCCGTCGTCGAGAACGGCCAGGACGGCGGCTTCGTGTCGGCGCTCTTGATCTACGCCCTCGAGAACGACGTCATCGACGCGGCGCTGGTGAGCGGGCTCGAGGGCGACGGTTCGACGTGGCGCGCCGAACCCCGGGTGGCGCGCACGCGCCAGGAGGTCCTCGACACGGCCAAGTCGCGCTACACCTACTCCGCGAACCTTCTGGCCTACCCCGAGGCCGTCGAGCAGGGCGCCGAGCGCATCGCCGTGGTCGGCATGGGTTGCATGGCCTCGGCGCCGGGCGTCATGGCGGCGCGCAAGGCCGGCAAGATCGCGCGCAGGCTCAGCCTCACCATCGGCCTGCTCTGTTCCAAGACCTTCGACGACGCGATCTTCGAGGAGCTGTTCGAGGCCAAGTACGACATTCGGCGCGCCGACATCAAGAAGATGAACATCAAGGGCGTCTTCCAGATCTGGACCCACGACGACGTCCTGCACGAGGTGCCGCTCAAGGAAGCCCACGCCTGGACGCGCGAAGGGTGCACGCGCTGCCCCGACTTCGCCGCCGAGCACGCCGACATCTCCACCGGCGGCATCGGCGCGTTCCACGAGTGGACCCTCGTCATCGTGCGCACCGACAAGGGTCGCGAGCTGATGAGCGCGCTGAAGGAGAACGGCCTGATCGAGACGCGACCCGGCGACGACGATCCCGGCGCCGTGGCGCTTTTGCACCGGCTCGCCCAGCTCTCGCGCAAGCGCTGGCCCCAGGACCAGGACCCCGGTCCGCGCCGCATCCCGCTGGCCTCGTCCTAGCCCGGCGTTAAAGTCGCTTCATGGCGCCGTCGCACTCCTTCACCACGATCCTGCTCGTGCGCCACGGCGCCACCGCCACGACCGGCACGGTCCTGCCGGGCCGCGCGCCGGGGCTCCACCTCGCCGAACGCGGCGCCGCCCAGGCGCAGGCGGTGGCCCAGCGCATTGGCGAACTCGCCAAGAAGCCGGTCGCCCTCTACGTCTCGCCGCTCGAGCGCGCTCGCGAGACCGCGGCGCCCATCGCCAAGTCCCTGGGCCTGCGGGCCGTCACCGAGCGGGGGCTGCTGGAGTGCGACTTCGGCACCTGGACCGGCAAGAAGCTGGGCCTGCTGCAGCGCAAGGCCGAATGGAACGCCGTGCAGCACTCTCCGAGCACCTTCCGCTTCCCCGAGGGCGAGTCGTTCTCCGAGATGCAGCAGCGGATCTGGGTGACGCTCGAGAAGCTGGCCACGCGCCACCGCAACCGCACCATCGTCGTCGTGAGCCACGCCGACCCCATCAAGGCCGCCGTCACCTACGCCCAGGGCGTGCCGCTCGACCTCTTCCAGCGCACCGTGATCTCGACGTGCTCGGTCAGCGCCATCGGGTTCACCGACTCGACGCCCGTGGTCCTCACGGTCAACAGCACCCAGAGCCTGCGGGAACTGTCGCCATCGTGAACTACGTCTTCGAGAATCCCGACAAGGTCATGGTGGGCGTGCGCGGCGAGGTCGGCTCGCGACTGTTCCTGCTCCAGGCGCGCGAGGGCCGCCGCCTCGTCATCGTCAAGTGCGAGAAGCTCCAGCTGAGCGCCCTGGCCGAATGGCTCAGCCAGGTGATCGCCAGCATGGTCCGGCCCGGCCAGCTGCCCGACGACTTCACCCTGGAGCCCGAGTACGAGCCCGACTTCGTCGCCGGCGACATCGCCGTCGCGATCAACGACGAGGATCAGACCGTCGAGGTGACCTTCGAGTCGCTCGACACCGACGACGTCCTCGAGCTGACGCTGTCCAAGGAGTGGGCGGGCGGGCTCGCCATCGCCGTCACCCGCCTGGTCGAGGCCGGACGGGCCCTCTGCCCGCTCTGCGGCGGTCCCCTCGATCCCAAGGGCCACGACTGTCCCCGCACCAATGGACACCGCCCCCCGATCCGCTAGGCCGTGATGACCCGCGACGAACAGCGCAGGCTGCTGGGCGAGGGCTCCATCGAGGTGGAGGGCCGGGTGGCCGGTTCGTCGAATCAGGCGCTGCTGGTCAGCGTGACCCTCGACGGCGTCACCGCCCAGGCCTGCTACAAGGCCGAAGCCGGCGAGCGCCCGCTGTGGGACTTCGCCGACGGCCTCTGGCGGCGCGAGGTCGCCGCCTACGAGCTCGACTCGCTGCTCGGCACCGACCTCGTGCCGACGACCGTGGCGCGCGACGACGCGCCCTTCGGGACCGGTTCGCTGCAGTGGTGGGTCGACGACAACCTCGAGGACCACTACTTCACGCTGCGCGAGCTGCCCGAGTTCCACGACTGGTTCGCCGCGCTGGCGGCCTTCGACGTGGTCGCGAACAACGCCGATCGCAAGGCCGGCCACGTGCTCTACGACGGTGCGCGCTGCTGGGCGATCGACAACGGGCTTTGCTTCCACGAGCAGAACAAGCTGCGCACCGTCATCTGGGAGTACGCCGGTCTGCCCGTCGCGCCGGGGCTCATGGACCGCCTCGACGAGTTCGCCAGGGGGTCCACCGGAGAGCTGGCGCGCTACCTGCGCCCGGGCGAGCTCGCGATGGCCCAGGATCGCTGCGCCGAACTCGTGGCCCACAGCCACTATCCGCTGCCCGACGAGGACGGCGACTGGCCGCCCTACCCCTGGCCGCTGATCTGATCTGATCTACAGAAGCGGGACCAGGTCGCCTTCGAGCTCCGGGACGCCCGACTCCAAGAGCGCGAAAGTGAGCAGGGCGCCGACGCCGAAGAAACCCGCGGACCACCAGAAGGCCACGGCGTCGCCGTGCAGGGTCGCCTTGGCCACCTCGTAGGCGTGGGACGACGCCGACGCGGCGTGGCCCTTCAGCGGCATCGCGCGCATCGTCGCCGAGACCGCCAGGGTGTTGAGCAGCGCCGTGCCGACCGACCCGCCGATCTGCTGGGAGGTGTTGACGAGCGCCGAGGCCGCGCCCGCGTCGGCCTGCTTGATGGCCGCAGTGGCGCTCGCGGTGGCGGGGGCGAAGATCAGTCCGAGTCCGAGGCCGGTCACGATGAGTCCGGGCAGGACGTTGCCCACGTAGTCCGCGTGGACCGTCAGCTTCGTGAACAGGACCATGCCGAGCATGCCCAGGATCATGCCGACGGGCACGAGCGGGCGCGGACCGACCTTGGCGAGCAGGCGCGCGCTCGCGACCGTGGCCGAGAGCGCGATGGCGAGCACCAACGGCAGGAACGCGACCCCGGTTCGAAGTGGCGAGTAGCCAAGCGTGTTCTGCAGGTAGTACGCGAGAAACAGCGAGACGCCGAAGAGACCGATGGCGGTGATGAAGAGCCCGATCAGCGATCCCGCGCGCGTCCGGTTCGTCACCAGGCGCAGGGGCAGCAACGGGAACCTCGCGCGCCGCTGCCAGAGGATGAACAACGTGAGCAGTACGGCACTGGCCACGAGGCAGCTCCAGGTGACCGGGTTCGACCAGCTCGAGGTGACCGCGTGCGAGAGCCCGTAGACGAGGAAGAAGAGGCCCCCGCAGCCCAGCACCGTGCCGATCGGGTCGAGGCGGGTCTCGTGCTCGCTCTTGCCCGCGTCGACGAAGAGCGCGACGCCCACCAGGGCGAACGCGGCGAAGAAGAGGTTGATGAAGAGGCACCAGCGCCACGACGCCCACTGGGTGAGGGCCCCGCCGAGCAGGAGCCCGATCGCCGCCCCCGAGGCGCTCAGCGCGCCGTAGATCGAGAAGGCCTTCGCCCTCTGTTTGGGGTCTTGAAAGGTCGTCGTCAGCGACGCGAGGGCCGCCGGGGCGAGCACCGCACCGAACGCACCCTGCACCGCTCGGGCCGTGACCAGCACCGAGAAGGTGTGCGCCGCGCCCCCGGCCGCCGAGGCCAGGGCGAAGCCGGCCAGGCCGATGTAGAGCGCGTTGCGCCGGCCCAGAAGGTCGCTCAGGCGCCCGCCGAGCAGGAGCAGCGAGCCGAAGGCGAGGGCGTAGGCCGTGATGAGCCACTGACGATTGGCCGTCGAGAAGCCCAGCGAGAGCTGGGCCCGCGGCAGGGCGATGTTGATCACCGTGGCATCGAGGACGACCATCAGCTGGGCAATGCTCAAGACCGCCAGAGTCCACCAGCGACGAGAGGACGTCGCAGGGTGGAAGGTACTCATCGGTGTGCCCCCGTCCTTAGGATTCTGACAGAGTAGAACACTTTCCCAGCGCAGCACATCCTTTTGCCGGGGTTTAGGAATAAATGCTTTGTATAACTATCCGCGGGCCTTCAGCGCCTCGATCAGCGCCGGCAGCACCTTGTGGACGTCGCCCACGATCCCGAAGTCGGCGATCTGGAAGATGGGCGCGTCGGCGTCCTTGTTGATCGCGACGATGTTCTTCGAGCCCTTCATGCCGACCATGTGCTGGGTCGCGCCCGAGATCCCGCAGGCGATGTAGACGGTGGGCTTCACGGTCTTGCCGGTCTGGCCGACCTGGTGCGAGTAGGGGACCCAGCCGGCGTCGACGATCGCGCGGCTGGCGCCCGCGGCGCCGCCGAGCAACTTGGCGGCCTCCTCGATCAGCGCGTAGCTGCCGGCCTCGCCAAGTCCGCGCCCGCCAGAGACCACGACCGCGGCCTCTTCGAGCTTGGGACCGGTGCGCTCCTCGACGTGGCTCGTCACGATCCGCGCGGCACCTTCCGCACCGGCGTCGCCGGGCGCAGCGGCGACCACCGTCGCCGCGAGGCCCTCGGTGGGACTCACGACGAAGGACTTCGCGCGCACGACGATGAGGCCGGGGCCCTCGCCGGTGAAGCGGGCCTTGACGATCAGCGTTCCACCGAACGCCGGGTGCTCGGTGACGAGGCCGCCCTCGTCGGTGAGCCCGGTGGCGTTGGTCAGCACCGGACGGTCGAGGCGCGCGGACAGTCGTCCCGCGATGTCGCGTCCGTCGTAGCTCGAGGGGAACAGGATGGCGTCGGGAGCCGAGCTGGCGACCAGTGCGGCGATCGCCGAGGCGACCGGCACGCCGGGCAGCGCACCGGCGAGGTCACCGACGTCGTAGAGGGTGGTCGCGCCGAACTCGCCGGCCTCGGCGGCGAGCGACGCGGCGTCCTCGCCCCAGGTGATGGCGCGCACGTCGGCGGCCAGGCTGCGGGCGTGGCTGAGCAGTTCGAGCGACGTCGTGGTGAGTGCCCCGTTGGAGGGCTCGACGACGACCCAGATGGATGAAAGTGCCATGATGCTCCTAAAGGACCTTGATTGATTCGAGGTACGCGACGATCTTCAGAGCCCCGTCGCCCTCGTCGACGTGCTTCTCGCCTCCCTGGCGCGACTCGGCGGCGGTGACCGAGGTGATCTCCTGGCGCGCGCCGGCCGTCCCCACCTGGCCACCCAGGCCGAGGTCCGCGACGCTCAGCACCTCGACGGGCTTGGACTTGGCGGCCATGATCCCCTTGAAGGACGCGTAGCGCGGCTCGACGACGCCGGCGGTGACGGTCACCACGCAGGGCAGCGGGGCGCTGACCTCGTCGTAGCCGGACTCGGTCTGGCGGTCCACCTTCACGGCTCCCGCGTCGACGGTGACGGACTTGGCGAAGGTGATCGAGGGCAGCCCGAGCAGCCCGGCGAGCTGCACCGGCGTCGTGCCGGTGTAGCCGTCCGAGGACTCGGTGGCGCACAGGATCAGGTCGGGCATGTCGCGGCCGATCACCGCCGCGAGAACCTTGGCGGTGCCGAGCGCGTCGGTGCCGCGAAGCGAGTCGTCGCTCACGATGACGGCCTTGGCGGCACCCATGGCGAGCGCGTTGCGCAGTCCCGCCACGTCGGCGGCCGAGCCCATGGAGACGACGGTCACCTCACCGCTGCCGGCCTTGTCGACGAGCTGCAGGGCCATCTCGACCCCGTAGGTGTCGGCCTCATCGAGGATCAGCTTTCCGGAACGATCCAGATTGTGCGAGGGCTCGAGGGCCTGGGGCGCAGCCGGGTCGGGGATCTGTTTTACGCATACGACAACGTTCATGCTGCCAATCTATTCCATTGCGGGAGGTGCCCCCTAAGGACGTATGGCCTCAGTCCGACGCCTGGGCCGCGTCAGGGCCAGCGCCTCGGCCGGATCGTCCGTGATGATCGAGTCGACCCCGAGCGCCGCCATGGCCTCGATGTCACGGGGAGCATTGACCGTCCAGACGTTGAGCGCCAGTCCCAGCTCGCGCGCCGCGTCGACCGCGCCGGCGTCGACCAGCGAATGGTGGGGGTGCACCGCGCTCATGTCCAGCACGTGGGCCTGGGTCAGGGCGCTGCGCAGATCGACGTGCCACAGCAGCCAACCGACGGGGATCTGGGGATCGAAGAGCCGCACGACGCAGCAGGTTTCCAGGTCGAAGCAGGAGATGATGACCGAACTTGTCCGGCTCATCTCGCGCAGGTGGGTCACCACCTGGCGCGCGAAACTGCCCGTTTCGTCGTACGTCGGCTCGGACTTGTGGCGGAGGTTCTTTATCTCCACGTTCACCGCCGCGCCCGCGCAGGCCTCCATGGCCTGCTCCAGGGTCGGGATGTAGGCGGGAAGGTCGCGCTGACGGGTCCGGCTGATCACCATGGCGGCGACGCTCGCATCGTGGTGCACGACCAGGGCGCCGTCGACGGTGCGCCGGACGTCGAGTTCCACCCCGTCGACGCCCAGGGCCACGGCTCCCTCGAAGGCCGCGACCGTGTTCTCGCGCGCGGCGACGTGCAGTCCACGGTGGGCGTAGATCAAGCTCATGGCCCAGAGTTTTGCAGGTAAATGACGGCCCGTCGGCCGGTTCTGGTCAGAAAAAGTCAAATCGCCCCTTGTAATCACGAAGGGATTTAAGTAAAATTTCAACTCCCGGCGTGTTCTCGCTGCCGGCATAATTTCGTGAGAAATTACAATCCAAAGGATTCAGAATGTCGTTGATATGGAACCGTACCCACGCCTGGGATGACGCCGACTGGCGCTCGCTGGCAGCATGCCGCGACACTGAGCCGGAGCTCTTCTTCCCCGTTGGCACGACCGGCATGGCGACCGATCAGATCGAGTCGGCCAAGCGGGTCTGTGACCACTGCGACGCCCAGAAGGCCTGCCTCGAGTTCGCGCTCGCGACGAACCAGGAGTCCGGCGTCTGGGGCGGCACCACCGAGGACGAGCGCCGCAAGTTGCGCAAGCAGTGGCTGGCCGCCCGTCGTCGCAACACAATGGCCTAGGGCCGCGCGGTCGTAGGCACCACGACGCGCACGAACGTCCCGCCGCCTTGGTCCGAAGGCACTGACTTCATCTCGATGCTGCCGTGCAGCTGCGCGCGGATCAGGTCGCGCACGATGGAAAGCCCCAGGCTCGTCGGCACGTCGAGCGAGAACTCGGCGCCGAGTCCGCGCCCGTTGTCGCGAATCTCGGCGATGGCGTTTCCTTCCTCCTGGTAGAGGTTCAGCGTCACCACCCCCACGTGCTCGTTGTCGTCGCCACCGAATTCGGTGAAGGCGTGCTCCACGGCGTTGGTGAGCAGCTCGGCCAGAGCCACCGCCAGCGGCGTCGCGAGGTCCGTCGAGAGGATGCCCAGCTCGCCGTTCACCACGATCTCCACCGGGTGCAGCGCGAGCACGGTGTCCTCGACCAGGAGCACCAGCGAGCGAACGATCTCGTCGAAGACCACCTCCTCGCCGGGCTCGCGCGACAGGACCTCGTGCACGACGGCGATCGAGCGCACCCGTCGCTCGGCTTCGAGCAGCGCCGTGCGGGTCTCGACCTCGTCGCTTCGGCGCGCCTGCAGGTTCAGCAGCGACGAGATGGTCTGCAGGTTGTTCTTCACCCGGTGGTGCACTTCGCGCACGGCGGCCTCCTTGTTGAGGAGCACGCGATTGAGCTGGCGCAGGTCCGAGACGTCACGCAGCAGCGTCACCGCGCCGGTCACCTGGCCGTGCTCGAGCAACGGCACGCAGTGAAAGACGATGGCCACGTCGTGGCCGCGGTCGATCTCCTCCATAGCCGGTATGGCGAACCCCAGGGCTCGCTCGAGAGCCCGCACGCGCACCCCGAGTCCGCCGAGCGACCTCCCTTCGGCGGGGGCGTAGATGCCGAGCCGGTGCAGCGCGTTGGTCGCGTTCGGCGTCGCGAACTCCACCAGTCCCTCGCCGTCGATCAGGATGATACCGTCGCCGACGCGCGGCAGGCCGGGGCCGGCGACGTCATCCTCGCGGAAGGGGAACGTGGCGTCGCTGACCATGTCGCAGAGCCGCTCGAAGATCGAGAGGTAGGCCTTCTCGTAGAGCGAGGCCGGGCCCCGCAGCGGCCCCTGAAGGCGCACCAGCACCGCCACGACGCGGCCCCCGAAGCGCACCGGCACGCACCAGACCGGCACCAGGTCGTCCACGTGGTCGACCCTCGCCTCACCCACGATCCGCGTGGGGCTCTCGAAGGCCAGGCGCACCAGGGGCCAGGCGTCGGGAGGCTGCAGCGTGCCGACGAGGTCCTCGTTGATGAGGGTGGAGCGGTTGTTCGGGCGCAGCTGGCCGAGCACCACGAAGTCGACGTCGGCGCCGCTCGGCGCCGGGCCGACCTTGGCCATCAAGAGCATGTCCGAGAACGACAGGTCCGCCAGCAGCGACCACGACGCGGTGAGGCGCAGCAGGTGATCGACCGTGGGCTCGTCGAGGTCCGTGTGCAGCGAGGCGAGCTCCGGGAGTGTCGCCATCAGCCCGCTCGCAACGGGACCATCTGGCGCTGGCGCAGGGTGTAGCTGGCGAGCTGGCTGATGCCTCGCGCCTCGAGCAGCCCCGCGAGGTCGCCGGCGCGCTCGCCCACCCGCTCGAGACGGTGGGCGTCGCTGGCGGTGGTGAACGTGACTCCCTTGGCGACGAGCCGGTCCAGGAACCCCTCGGCCGGGTACTGCTCGCCAATCGGCTTCACCCAGCCGGCCGAGGAGCATTCCACCGACACGTCGGCCTGGGCGGCGGCCGACGCCATGAGCTCCCAGTACTCGCCTGGCTGGGTCGCGTAATGGCCCGCGACCTTGATGAGGTCGGGGTGAGCGAGCACGTCGACCGAGTTCGACGCGCAGAGCTCCTCGAGGGCGACCGCGTAGTCGGCCCAGCACTGGTCGACGTCGCGCGTCGTCCATTCGAGCATCTCGCGGGGATTGTCGATGTCGTCGAACTGCCAGGTCCCGAGCCAGTGCACCGAGCCGATCAGCACGTCGAAGGGGTACTGCGCGAGCAGTCCCGACACCTCATCCATCTGACCCGCGTAGTAGTCGACCTCGAGGCCGATCTTGACCGGCAGTCCCTCGTCCTTGGCGAGCTGGGCCAGCGACACGTACTGCTCGAGCGAGTTGCGGGCGTGCCAGTCGAAGTAATCGGCCATGATCGCACTCGTCGGCTCGTGGCCCAGCTTCAGCCAGAACGGACCGACCGTGGACATGACGTCGACGAATCGGTGCGAGTGCTCCGTGAGCGCGAGCTCAGTGACGCCGTGCGCGGCTGCCTCTTCGCAGTAGGCGGCGATCTGGTCCAGCTTGAACCACACGGAAGACTCCGAGTGCGGCCACAGGTGCAGGTGGTAGTCGATCACGGAGGCCCAGCGATCAGGAGGTGCCGAAACCGACGACGCGCTCGCTGGCGGGCGTGCCGAACTCGACGTAGGCGATCCTCGCGGCGGGCACGCCGACCCGGCGGCCCTTGCGGTCGGTGAGCCACAGCACCGACTCGCCCCCCAAGGCGGCCTCGACCTGCTTCATCACCTTCTCGCGGTTGGCGTCCTCGGGCAGTTCGACCTCGAGCTCCTTCATTGATTGCACGATGCCGATGCGAATGTCCATTACGACTCCTCTGTCACGTGGGCGACTTTCTTCATGCTACGGCCATGGGGCATTATGGAGGACGTGAGCAAGGAACCGGCCTCGGAACGCAACCGGCGCTGGGCCGCGACGATGGAGGGCTACGAGGGCGGCGCGGACGACGTCACGGTGGCCCACCAGGACTCCGCGGCCACCATCGAGGTGGCCGCGGACGCGCGCGACGTCTCCCGTGCCCTGGAGCTGCGCGAGGAGCAGCTCGACCGGCTGCTGAACCCGCGGGCCACGAGGAGCCGCGGGGCCGGCCACCGTGCCCGCGAGGAGGAGCCCGACGAGTTCCGGACCTGCTTCGAGCGAGACCGGGACCGGATACTGCATTCGAGTGCCTTTCGACGACTGGCCGGCAAGACCCAGGTCTTCATCTTCCCCGACGACCACATGCGCACCCGCCTGACCCACGCGCTCGAGGTCGCCCAGGTGGCCACGGGCGTCTCGCGCGCGGTCGGGCTCAACGTCGCGCTGACCGAAGCGATCGCCCTGGGCCACGACTGCGGGCACGGGCCGGGCGGGCACGCCAGCGAGGAGGCGCTCGATCCCTTCGTGCTCGGAGGCTTCGACCACGCGATCTGGGGGGCCCGCGTCTCGCTGTCGCCCCTGAACCTCTGCGCCGAGACGCTCGACGGCATCGCGAACCACTCGTGGTCGAGGCCGGCGCCGAGCACGCCCGAGGGCGAGGTGGTCAGCTGGGCCGACCGGATCGCCTACGTCTGCCACGACTTCGAGGATGCGGTCTCGGCGGGGATCATGGACCCCGCCAAGTTGCCCTCGCTCGTGCGCGAGCGCTGCGGCGAGCGCCGCGGCCAGCAGCTCGGCGCCTTCATCAACGCCATGATCCGCACCATCCGCACCAGCGGCGTCATCGGCATGGACGCCCGTCACGCCGAGGCGCTGGGGGCCTTCCGCTCCTTCAACTACGAGGCCATCTACCTGCGAAGCGCCTCGCGCCAGCAGGCGTCGGCGGTCGTGGCGATGCTGCGCGCCCTGGTCGACCACTTCGCCGCCCTCCCCCAGCTGATACCCGACGTCGCCGAGCGCGGCGGCGAGGTCGAGAGCCCGGCGGCGGCGCTGCACGAGGCGGTGGCCTACGTCGCCGGCATGACCGACCGCTTCGCCTGTCGCAGCGCCGTGACGCTGCTCGACTGGCCCATCGACCAGCTGCCAAATGGGATAGACCGCTAGGGCCGGGTCGCCGCGTCGAGGTTGATGCCCATCGGCTCGCCGCCCTTCATCCACGCCAGGCGCTGCTCGGTGGTGCGGATCGCCGCGCGTTCGTGGGTGAGGATCCAGAACCGGTTGGTGCGAACGGCGTTCTCGACCGCCATCGCCACCTCGCTCGCGTCGATGCCCGCGTTCACGACGCTCTGGGCGATCTCGCTGATGGCCCGCGCCGTCGGATCCTCGTTGTAGCTGCGCAGTTCGCTCGGCATGTTGCGCTCGGACTCGAAAATCCGGGTGCGGACGAACCCCGGGCACAGCACCGACGCGCCCACGTTCTTGCCCGACAGCAGGAGCTCCTGGAAGAGGGTCTCGGAGATCCCCACGACCGCGAACTTGCTCGCGCAGTAGGCCCCCATGCCGGGCACGCCCCCGAGCCCGGCGAGCGAGCCGGTGTTCACCACGTGGCCCTCGTTCTGCTCCAGGAAGAGCGGAACGAAAGCGTTGATGCCGTTGATGACGCCATTGATGTTCACGCCCAGCACCCAGTCCCAGATCTTCTTGGGTGTCCCGATCGCCGCCCCCGCGGCGACGCCGGCGTTGTTGAAGACGACGTGGGCGCCGCCGAACTCCATCAGGGCGGCGTCGCGCAGGCCGGCAACCTCCACCTCTTGGCTGACGTCGCAGCGCACGCCGATGACCTTGGCGCCCTCGGCGCGCAGGCTCTCGACAGCCGCCTGCAGCGGCTCGTCCTCGATGTCGCCGAGCACCAGGTTCACGCCCGACGAGGCGAACTGTCGTGCGGTCGCCAGGCCGATCCCGCTGGCCCCGCCCGTGATGACCGCCGTCTTGCCCCTCAGTTCCATCCCCGCCTCCGATCCGCCGGCTAGACCAGCTTGAGTTCCTGACGATAGACGCGCGCGGGGCCCTGCGCCGCCACCGTGGCCGCGAGGGCCGTGAAGGCCCGGGCGACCTCGCTGTCGGGCGAGCTCACCACGACCGGTTCGCCCGAGTCGCCGCCCTCGCGCAGCCTCGTCTCGAGGGGGATCTGGGCGAGCAGCGCGATGCCGAGCTCGCGGGCGAGCTGGGCCCCGCCGCCCGATCCGAAGATCTCGTAGCGCTTCTGGTCGTCGCCGGTGAACCAGCTCATGTTCTCGATCACCCCTCGCACGGAGAGCTTCAGCTTGCGAGCGGCGTAGGCCGAACGCTGGGCCACCCGCTGGGCCGCCGCCTGGGGCGTGGTGACGACGTACATCTCGATGCGCGGCAGCACCTCCGAGAGCGTCAGGGCCACGTCGCCGGTCCCCGGCGGCATGTCGATGAGCAGGAAGTCCGGTTCGTCCCACCACGCCTCGGTGACCAGCTGCTCGATCGCCTTGTGCAGCATCGGACCGCGCCAGATGACGGGCTGCTCGTCGGGGACGAAGTAGCCCATCGACACGCAGCGCACGCCGTGCACGAGCGTCGGGATGACCGTGTCGCCCAGGACGATCGGGTCGTTGGTGGCGCCGAGCATCTTGGGCACCGAGAAGCCGTAGACGTCGGCGTCGAGGATCCCGACCTGGTAGCCGGCCTGGGCGAGGGCGATGCCGAGGTTGACGGTCACCGAGGACTTGCCCACCCCGCCCTTGCCCGACGAGATGCCGAGCACGCGCGTCTTGGAGAGCTTGTCGAGGAACCGAGGCGGGGCGTCGGCGTGGGCGTGCTGGCCGGGGCCCTCGGGCGCAGCCATGGCGCCGCGCAGGAAGTTGCGAAGTCCCAGCCGCTCGTCGTCGTCCATGGAGCGCACGACGACCCGGGCCCCGGGTGCGCGCTGGTCTATCGCGGCCTCCAAGAGGGCGAGGTTCGGCCAGCCGGTGACCGGCAGGATGAGCTCGACGCGCGGCGCCCCGTCGACCTCGTCGAGCGCGCCCAGGAAGTGCAGCTCGCCCAGCGTTCGCACCAGCTGGGGCTCGACAATGGAGGCGAGGTCACTGCGCAGTTGGGGATCAAGTGTCACGGGAGTTCCTTTAGAGGGGGCTTCTTGAGGTTACCGGCGCGTGGGGGGCTTTGGCTCCTAGACTTTTTGCATGACTCCTCCGCCCGTGAAAGGCGAGCTCGACCCGGCTCTGTTCACCGCGACGGTGACGAGCCTGGCCCACTCGTTCGGCGACAGCACGCGGCGCAAGATCTACCTCTACCTGCGCGAGAATCCGGGCACCACCGCCGCCGAGCTGGCCCGGCACTGCGACGTGCACGCCAACGTCGTGCGCCACCACCTCGAGCGGCTCTCCGAGGCCGGGTACGTCACGTTCGACAACGTGCACAAGACCACCGTGGGGCGACCCGCCAAGGGGTACCGGGTGCTCGACGCGGGCCTCGCCATGGACGGCTCGATGCGCCGCGACGCGCTCCTCGTGGCGCTGCTCGAGATGGCCCTCGAGCGTCTCGGACCCGAGGCGTCCGAGACCATGGCCCACGACGTGGGCGTCGAGTACGGGCGCACGCTCGGCGCGGCGGTGGCGCCGATGGACTCGACCCGCTCGGTCAAGACCGCCATGGCCTCGATCGCCGGGCTGCTGACCGCGCACGGCTTCGCGGCGCGCGCCGAGGAGAGCGACTCCGGCCAGTCGGTGGTCTCGGAGAACTGTCCCTTCGGCTCCGCGGCCACGCATCACCCCGTGCTCTGCGCCGTCGACCGCGGGCTCATCGCCGGGATGCTCGAAGGACTCGGTGCCGAACGCACGCTCGTGACGTTGACGTCGAGGGCCCGTGGCGACGACACCTGTCGCGTGACCGCCTGACCCGTAGGGAGTCGCGTGACCGACGGAGGCCACACCGGCGCGCCGGTGGCGCTTCGAACGATCGTGCGCGAGTGGACCAGGCTGGGGGTCATCGGCTTCGGTGGACCTCCCGCCCACATCGCGCTGCTTCGACGCATGTGCGTCGAGGAACGCAGTTGGATGGACGCCAAGGAGTTCGAGGACGGCGTCGCCGCCACCAACCTGCTGCCCGGACCGGCCTCGACGCAGCTCGCGATCTACTGCGCGTGGAAGCTGCGCGGCGCGCCCGGGGCGCTGCTCGGGGGGCTCTGCTTCATCGCGCCGGGGCTCGCGCTCATCATGGCGCTCTCCTCCGTGTTCCTCAGCCACCATCCACCGACGTGGATCCTCGGCGCCGCGGCGGGGGCCGGCGCGGCCGTGCCGGCGGTCGCGCTGCGCGCCGCGTCAAGACTCGTGGCGCCGAGTTGGCTGCGCGCAGGTGAGGAGAGGGGCCAGCGCCTGCGCTGGGTCGCCTACGCGTTGATCGGCGCGGTGAGCGCCGCGGTGCTCGGCGCCTACCTCGTGGTGGCGCTCGTGGCCTGCGGGCTCGCCGAGGTCGCCCTGAGGTCGCGTGGCACGCTGAGCCCGCGCGCGATGGCCGGCGGCGCCGGGGTCCACGCGCTGGGACTCGGGGGCGTCGGGGCGCTCAGCTGGGTGGCGCTCAAGGTGGGCGCCCTCTCCTACGGCGGCGGGTTCGTCATCGTCCCGCTGATGCAGCACGACGTGGTGAGCACGTACCACTGGATGAGCGGGACCCAGTTCCTGAGCGCGGTGGCCCTGGGCCAGGTGACCCCCGGTCCCGTCGTCCAGACCATCGCCGTCGTCGGCTACGCGGCCGGCGGGTTCGCCGGCGCGTTGCTCGCGTCGCTGGTCGCCTTCGGCCCCTCGTTCCTCTTCGTGCTCTTCGGCGCGCCGCTGTTCTCGAAGGCGCGATCGAACCGCACCGCGGCGTCGTTCCTCCTCGGCGCGGGACCGACGGTCATCGGCGCGATCGCGGGCTCGGCGGTCCCGCTCGGGCTGTCCCTGCACTTCTGGTGGCAGGTCCCCGTGCTCGGCGCCGCGCTGGTGTGGTGTCTGCTGGCACGCCGTGGTGTCGTGAGCGTGCTGCTCGCCTGTGCGGCGCTCGGCGTCCTGCTGGCGATTCTCGGGGTCGGGGTCTAGGACCGGAGCCCGAGCTGCTTCAGGAAGGGCTTGGCGATCGCCATCTGGCCGAGCGACGGTTTGAGGGCCAGGAACACCTCGAACTGGCCCTTGGCGAGGGCCCGGTTCCCGGGCGTCGAGTCGGCCACGATCGCGTAGTAGAGGCGCGGGGCGGGGTTGCGCGGGGCCAGGGTGACCGCCTCGCGAAGGTACTTCACCCCGAGCGTCGTCAGGGCCGCGTCGCGGTCGGAACTTCCCGCGGAGAAGTCGAGCCAGCCCGACTGGGTGAGCGCCTGGACGTTCGTCGCGTCGATGGCCAGGACCTGCCGGTAGGCGGCGAGCGCGGCGACCACGTTCCCGTTGGCGATGTCCGCCTGGGCTTCGCCGAGCAGCTGCTGGATCTTCTGGGCGCGCCCGAGCTGGAGGGAGCCCGTTATCGAGTTCCCCGCCTGGCGCGGCGACACCGCCGCCCACAGGACCACACCGAGCACGAGCGCGAAGCAGACCACCGCGACCACGAGGTAGCGCTTCTTTCGCGCCCGGACGCGTACGGCCTGGCCGGGCGCGGCGTGGGAGAGCTCCTCGAGGCGCGCGCGGGCGACCTCGATGGCGGCGCGTTCGCGGGCCTCGATGGCCTCGTAGGCCTCGCGGGTGAGCTCTCCGGCGCTGAGCTCGCGCGAGGCGTCCGCGAGCGAGGCCTCGCGCAGCGCGATCTCGTCGGCGAGCATCTGCGCGTCGCGGCTCACGTGCGGCGCCTCGCGATGCGCACCACCGCAACCACGACGGCGAGCCCCACGCCGAGCGGCACCGCCCAGAGCAGGATCCCCAGCCCCGACGTCGGCGGGCTGAGCAGGATCGAGGTCCCGTAGGCGTCCTCGAGCGAGGTGAGGATCTGGTTGTCGGACCTGCCCGCGCGCACGTCGGCGGTGATCTCGTGGCGCACGGCGATCGCGGACGTCGCGTTGCTCACCGCAACCGACAGGTCCTCGCACGACGGGCAGCGCACCAGCGTCTCGAGATGGTTGATTCGCGACGCGCTCGTCGCGACGCTCGGCGCGGCGCCGACGCAGAGCGCGAGCACCACGACCAGGGCGCCGACCCACGTCCAGAACGAGCGCACGGCCCTCATTCCTGCACCCGCTTCACGACCGCGAGCAGCTGGGCGGTGCTCACCGGTCCCAGCAACGAGGCCTCGACGCGGCCTCGGGCGTCGATGACGAACGTGGTCGGCGGGTTCGTCACGCCGTAGCGGTTGGCGATCTGGCCGTTGGGGTCGACGATCGACGGGTAGAGCGATCCGTAGTGCGCCGCGAAGGCCGAGGCGGCCGACACGGTGTCGTTGAAGACCACCCCGATCACGCTGACCTTGTCGTGACGCTCCTGGAACGCGAAGGTCGAGAGGTTCGGCGCCTCCTCGATGCACGGCCCGCACCACGACGCCCAGAAGTTCACGACGACGACCCGCCCGAGGTCCGAGCGCAGGTTGAAGCGGCCCCCGCCCAGCTCCGGGCCCGCGAGCGCCGGGGCCATCTTGCCCAGCAGCGGACTGGGCGCGCTGGTGGCGTCGCCGACCGGGTGTCGCGTGCCGAGGAAGGCCGACAGCGCCACGACCAGGACCAGCACCGCGACCGACACGATCATGACGGTACGCTTCACGACGCCGCCTCGTCAGCGTGGCGCCGACGCAGGAACGTGAGGACGCTGCCGAGCCCCACCACCAGCCCGCCGATCCACAGCCACGCGAGCAGCGGCTCCACCGTCACGCCCACGACCACCGATCCGGCCGGCAGGCTGCTCTGGACCTGCGCGCCCGACGTCGCGCCGTTGCCGCCAATGGCGTCGAAGGTCACGTAGACGTCGCGAAGGAAATTGGAGTCGATGGCGGGCGTGCCCACGGTCTGGCCCGTCCGGCCGTTGAACGTCGTGATGGCGGGACGAAGCTGGTGGCCGTCGACGGTCATCACCAGCTGGGTCGCGGTCTCGAGGGAGTCCTTCACCTGGTGCAGCCCGGCGAACGAGACGTACTGGCCGTCGACCACGGTGCGCTGGCCCTGGGCCAGCGCCACCTCGCTTCGCCACGCGTACGAGGTGGAGGTCACGATGCCCACGGCGAGGATCACGATGCCGAGGTGGACCACCATGCCGCCGGTGCTCGGGGCGAAGAACGCCGAGTGCCACTTCGAGCGCCGCCTCGCCGACACGAACGCGCCGCGCAGCGTCCGCAGCGCCGCCCCGGCCGCGCCGACGGCCAGGAAGCAGGCCACCAGCTCGGCGGGACGGCGCACGTGCAAGAGCACGAGCAGCACCACCGTGGCGAGGGCCACCCAGGCGGTGACGCGCACCCGGTCCCACAGCACGTGGGCCTGGGCGCTGCGCCAGCTCACCAGCGGCGCCACCGCCATCAGCGCGAGCAGCAGCACGCTGAGCGGCGCCGCGATCGAGGCGAAGTAGGGCGTGCCCACGCTCACCTGGGCCCCATTGACGGCCTCGTAGAGCAGCGGGAAGACCGTGCCGAGCAGCACCACGACTGCGAATCCCACGAAGAGCACGTTGTTCGCCACGAAGAGCCCCTCGCGCGACAGCGCCTGGTCGACGCCCACGGGCGAGCGCAGCCGGTCGCCGCGCCAGGCGAGCAGCGCCACGCCGGAAACGACCGTGACGAAGAAGAAGCCGATCAGCAGGGGGCCCAGCGTGCTCGACGAGAACGAGTGAACGCTCTGGAGCACCCCCGAGCGGGTGAAGAACGTGCCGAGCACCGTCAGGGCGAAGGTCGCGATCGCGAGCGACAGGTTCCACACCCTGAACAGTCCGCGACGGTCCTGGACGATGACCGAGTGGATGTAGGCGGTGGCGGTCAGCCAGGGCAGCAGCGCCGCGTTCTCGACGGGGTCCCAGCCCCAGAATCCGCCCCAGCCGAGCACCTGGTAGCTCCACCAGGCCCCCAGGACGATACCCACCGAGAGGGCGCCCCACGCGAGCACCGTCCAGCGGCGCTGCTCGAGGGGCCAGCGGTCCTGCACGCGGCCGGTGATGAGCATCGCGATCGCGAAGGCGAAGGGCACGGTGAATCCGACGAACCCCGCGTAGAGCAGCGGAGGGTGGATGGCCACCAGCGGATTGTCCTGGAGCAGCGCGTTGGGCCCCGCTCCCTGCAGGACCACCGACGGGTTGTGCAGGAAGGGATCGGCCGGACCCATCATCAAGAACGTGAAGAAGGCGCCCACGCCGAAGAGCACGGCCGTCGCCCAGCCGACCACCGCGTCGGTGGCCTCGCGGCGGTAGTAGACGACGACGCCGAGCGTCATCGCGGCCAGCAGCAGCGCCCACAGCAGCAAGGAGCCCTCCAGCGCCGACCACAGACCCGTGATCGAGTAGAGCAGCGGGGTGAAGGTCGCGTTGTTCTCGGCCACGTAGGCGAGCGAGAAGTTGTGCGTGACGAGCGCGAACTCCATCACCGCGACCGCGCCGACGATGCCCGCGAGCGCGAGGCCGGCCCACCACAGCGCGCGGGCCCGGCGCTTCGTGCGAAGCGCCACCACCTGGCTGACGATTCCGCCGAGCGCGCCCGCGAAGGCCACGTAGAGCGCGACGCGTCCGAGCCAGGTCAGGGTCACCGGACGCTCCCGTTGGGTGCCTTCACGCGAGCCGGGTGCGCGGCGATGTAGGACGCGGTGTGCTTGACGAGGATCTGGGTGCCGTCGAAGGTCAGCGAGGTCGCGGTGGTGAAGTGCCCGACGACCACCACCGGGATGTTCGCCTGGAAGAGCTGCGGCGGCGATCCGTGCGCCACGACGTACACCTGGTGGTCGCCCGAGCCGGTGACGACGAAGGACGCGCCGCTCGACGTGCGCGTGATCGTGCCGGGCTTCACGACGCCCTCGAGGCGGATCACCTCGGTGCCCAACGACGCGCGCTTGGCCAGCACCTGGTCGACAGTCTCGAAGTAGTTGAGCGAGTGCAGCAGTCCCTGGCTGAGCAGCGCCAGGATCGCCAGCGCCAGCACCGCGAGCACGCCGATGGAGCGCCAGCGGCCGCGGCTCGACGACTTCGGTGGGCTGACCAGGCTTAGATCGGGCGTCGACTCAGCGCTTGACACGTCGTCCCCGCCACCAGATCGACAGCGCGTAGAGCGCCAGTCCCCCGAAGGCGAACCCGTATCCCGCGTCAACGTAGCCCACTAGAACGCCCCCTCGCGCCGACGCAGCGTCAGCGCCTCGTCGAGCGAGACGCTGAGCGCCCTCTCTCGGCTCACCTCGAGGCGGTAGCGGGCGCGCAGCAGCCAGAAGAAGAGCAGCGTGAAGCCGAGGAAGCTGACGAGCAGCGTCCAGGCCATGAGGCCGTGGATCAGGAGCGTCCGGTTCGCCGTGAAGACCGTCGCCCCCTGGTGCAGGGTCTTCCACCAGTCGACCGAGAAGTGGATGATCGGCACGTTGATCGCCGCCAGTATCGCGAACACGGCGCTGCGTCGGGCGCGCAAAGCCTGGTCGTCGTTGGCCCGGCGAAGCGCCAGGTAGCCCAGCGCCAGCACCCCGAGGATCGCGGTCGACGTGAGCCGCGCGTCCCAGGCCCACCAGACGCCCCACGTGGGCCGGCCCCAGATGGAGCCGGTGATGAGCGTGAGCACGATGAAGACGACGCTGACCTCCATGGCGCAGTGCGCGACGCGGTCCATCACAATGGACCTCGTGCGCTTCCACAGGTAGAGCACGCTCGCGATGGTCGCGGTGCCGAACGAGACGTACAGCGCCACCCACGCGACCGCGGGGTGCACGTAGACCAGCCGCACCAGGTTGCCCTGGACCGCGTCGCGCGGCGTGACCCACAGCCCGAGCCACGCCGTGAGCGCCAAGAGCACGAGCGTGACCGGTCCGAGCAGGCGTGGGAAGAGCTGTTTTGTCATGATTCCTCCAGAACACCGTAAAGGAGAATCCCGACCGCGAGGTACGCGACCAGCGCCACCGCCGCGATCACCCACCACTCCCAGAGCGCTCCGCCGTGCAGGGCGGCGCTGAAGGAACGCTCCCCGGCGATGAGGAGGGGCGCGAAGGCCGGCAGGGCCAGCACCGGCAGCAGGGTCGCCGATCCGTCGCCGCCGGCCGTCAGCGCGCCGTACAGCGTGCCCGCGGCGGCCAGCGCCCCGAGCGTCACCGCGATGCTCGGCAGCGCCACCAGGGCCCCGTGGAGGGCTGTATGGAGGACCAGGACGGCCCCGGCGAGGAGCACGAGGCCCGTGACCCAGAGTTCGACCGCCAGCGCTAGGGCCTTTCCCAGGAAGACCCCCGCCGGGTCGAGGCCCAGGGTGGCGACCGACGATCTGGTCCCCGAGGTCCGCTCGACCGCCTGGGATCGGTTGATCATGAGCAGCGTCACCAGCAGCGTCACCAGATAGAACAGCCCCGGCCCGGCCGGGGAGTTCCCCGCGTGCGCGGGTCCCAGCGCCAGGCCGCACAGCAGCAGCGCCATGACCCCGAAGGGAACGACCTGCCAGAGCAGCACGCGGCTGCGCAGCTCGATGCGCAGGTCCTTTCCCGCCACCAGCAGCGCGGTGCGGATCACGAGACGTCCCCCACGATTCGCCCGCCCGCCAGGGTCAGCGTCCGCGGAGCCAGGGCCGCGCTGCGCAAGGGGTCGTGCGCGCTCACCACGACCGTGGCGCCGCCGGCGACGACGTCGCCGAGCAGCGCGTCGAAGAAGGTGCGGCCCTCGTCGTCGAGCGAGGCGTAGGGCTCGTCGAGCAGCCACAACTCGGCTCGTCGTAGCAGCAGCCAGGCGAGCCCGAGGCGGCGGCGCTGCCCGGCGCTCAGCTGCTTGGCGGACGTGTCGATGCGGTGCTCGAGGCCGACGCGCGCCACCGCCGGCGCGATCTCGCCGGTCGGGCGCCCGAGGGCCCGCGCGGCGAAGGTCAGGTTCTCTCGCACGCTGAGGTCGTCGTAGAACGATCCTTCGTGGCCGAGCCAACCGACCCGGCGACGCAGTTGGCGCAGGTCCCCGCTGCCCAGGTCGACGCCCGCGACGGTCCCCGTGCCGCCCGAAAGCGCGACGAGACCGCCGAGGAGGCGCAGCAGGCTGGTCTTGCCCGCGCCGTTGGCGCCGGTGACCACGCTGAGGGTTCCCGCGCCGAGATCGAGGTCGACCCCGCTGAGCAGCGGGAATCCGCCCGCGAAGACGACGGCATCGTGCAGGGCGACAACGGGGGGTGGCGCGTCGGGCATCAAGGAACTAACGCTGCAGGGCTTTCGTGTCCGCGGCGACCATCATCTCGACGAGTGCGTAGAAGTCGGTGTCACACTTCCATCCGAGCAGCGTGTGCGCCTTGGTGGCGTCGCCGACCAGCAGGTCGACCTCGGCGGGACGGATGAACGCCGGGTCCACGACCACGTGATCGCGGTAGTCGAGTCCGACCGTCGCGAAGGCCACCTCGCAGAGCTCGCGGACCGAATGGGTCTGGCCCGAGGCGATCACGAAGTCATCGGGCCCGTCGCGCTGGAGCATGGCCCACATCGCGCGCACGTAGTCCGCGGCGTAGCCCCAGTCGCGCTGGGACTCGAGGTTCCCGAGGCGTATCTCGTGGTCGAGGCCGGCCTTGATCCGCGCCACGCCGTGGGTGACCTTGCGCGTGACGAACTCGAGTCCGCGCCGGGGAGACTCGTGGTTGAAGAGGATCCCGCTCGAGGCGTGCAGGCCGTAGCTCTCGCGGTAGTTGACCGTTATCCAGTGCCCGTACACCTTGGCCACGCCGTAGGGGCTGCGCGGGTAGAAGGGCGTGTCCTCGTTCTGGGGCACGGCGCGCACGCGGCCGAACATCTCCGACGAGCTCGCCTGGTAGAAGCGGATCTCGGGGTCCACGATCCGGATGGCGTCGAGCATGCGCGTGACGCCCAGCGCCGTGGTCTCGCCGGTGAGCACCGGCTGGGTCCAAGAGGCCTGCACGAAGCTCTGGGCGGCCAGGTTGTAGACCTCGCTCGGGCGGTGGTCCCGCAGGACGTTGATGAGGGAGATCTCGTCCATCAGGTCGCCCGACACCAGCGTGAGGCGCTCCTGGATGTGGCTGATCCGCTCAATGTTGACCGTCGAGCTGCGGCGCATCACGCCGATGACCTCGTATCCCTCGGCGAGCAGCAGCTCGGCGAGGTAGGAGCCGTCCTGACCCGTGATGCCGGTAATCAGAGCACGTTTGGCCACCGAGGGTCCTCCAGAAAGGGGCGCTGACGCCAGTTCGCCGCACCGACAACTCTACTCTGGGCGGGCAATTGCCTCGGTCGCGCATAGCCTGAGCCCGTGGCCCGTCTCGTTCTGCTGAGTTTCCGCCTGGGCGGCACCGACGGCGTCTCCATCGAGGCCGCCAAGTGGAAGGCCGCTCTCGGCCAGCTCGGCCACGACGTGACCGAGGTCGCCGGCGAAGGGCCCGTGGACGTCCTCGTGCCGGGCCTGGCCATCGGCGCGGCTCGCGCGCCCAACCTCGACCAGCTGGAACGGGCGATCGCGGGCGCGGGTCTCGTCATCGTCGAGAACCTCGCCGCGCTGCCACTCAACATCGCCGCACGCGACGTGCTGTACCAGGCGCTCGACGGGCGAGCGGCACTCTTCCACCACCACGACCTTCCCTGGCAGCGCGACCACCTCTCCCACCTCGAAGGTCCGCGCGACCAGCCCCGCTGGCGCCACGTCACGATCAACGAACTCTCGCGACGCCAGCTCCACGAACGCGGCATCGAGGCGACGACGCTGATGAACTCCTTTGACTGCACTCCCCCGGTGGGGCGGCGCGAGCTGACCCGCAGCGCGCTCGGCGTAGGCGACGAGGTGCTCCTCCTGCTTCCCACCCGGGCGATCCCTCGAAAGAACGTCGAAGGGGCGCTCGAGCTGGCGCAGTCCCTCGGTGCGGTGTTGTGGCTGCTCGGCCCGGCCGAGGACGGCTACGGCCCCGAGCTCGATCGGCTGCTGGCGGCAACGTCGGTGGAGGTGCGACGCGGACTGGTCGGCGGCGCGAGCGTGCACGACGCCTACGCCGCGTGCGACCTGGTGGTGATGCCCTCGACGTGGGAGGGCTTCGGCAACCCCGTGCTCGAATCGGTCACCCACCGCCGGGCGCTCGCTCTCTTCGCCTACCCCGTCGCGCGCGAGATCATGTCGTACGGCTTCGAGTTCTTCGACCTGGCCGACGTCGCGGCGATCGAGAGGTTCCTCGCCGACCCCGACGAAGGACTGCTCGCGAGGAACCTCGACGTGGCGCGCGAGCACTTCAACGTGGCGCGTCTCCCCGAACGCCTCGCCGCACTGTTAGAACCAGATGTGACTTCGATAAGGGAACCGGTGGCGGCGCGGCTCTAACGACCATCGCGGCCCCGCGCCGCGCCGCGCGGGGCCCTCTTGCCCTTTCGTCCAAAGGCCTCGCGCGAGACCTCCACGAATTAGTCGCTTCTTACGCGCATCCGCCTCGACGCTCACCTTCGACCCGAATGATGGTGTCTGTTCGGGAACGTCTCGAACGAGGGAAGTCAGAGGAGCGTCATGAACAAGATCCACCGCAGCAAGAACAAGAAGTACCAGGGCCGCGCCAAGCCGATGACGACCAAGCGCCTGGCCGCGACGGCGGCCATGGGGGTAGGTCTGGTGGCGGGCGGAGCGGGCATCGCCTCGGCGGCGTCGACGACCAGCACGCCGCCGGCGACCCACGCCGGCGCCGCGAGCCCGGGACCCAGGGCGATGGACCCGGCGGACTGCGCGGGCGGCGTCATCACGGCGGTGTCGGCGACGTCGATCACGGTCCAGAGCCTGAGCGGCGCGTCCACGACCTACGCCATCAACTCGGCCACGACCTTCAACGAGGGCTCGACGACGATCACCACGTCGGACCTGGCGGTCGGCGGGCACGTGATGGTCCAGGCGTCGACTTCCAGCGCGACAACGGCCGCCGCCATCGACCTTCAGCTGGCCGAGCTCAGCGGCCGGGTGACGGCGCTGAGCGGGAACTCGGTGACGATCACCGACCCCCAAGGGTTCAGTCGCACCATCGTGGTGGAATCGTCGACGGCGTACACCAAGTCCGGGGCCGCGTCGAGCCTCTCGGCGCTCACCGTGGGATCGCTGATCAGCGCCCGGGGCGAGGTCGACGCGAACCTGACCTCCTTGGACGCGTCCAGCGTGGCAATTGGCCCGTTGACGGGGGTCCAGAACGGCGGATCAACTCCGGGGGTGCCGGGGTTCGCTAGTTTAGGACCAATGCATCAATAGTGTTGCTTGCACTTTGCAGCCTCTCATCCAGTCGTCGAGTGTGGTCCAACCCTTCACTAGGCGGCTGGATGGGAGATCGATGCGTTCGCAGTCGACGTGCCCGCCGCGACGACGCTGGCGGAGTCCTGCCGGCGCCACGCTGTCACGCGACCAACACCTCGCGACCAACACCTCGCGACCCACGGACGCCATCGCGGCAGGATTCACTAGTGTTCTGAATCATGGTTATCAACGACGACCGCCCCCAGCACCTCGAGCGGCGCGAGCAGCTCCTGCTCGCCGGGCGCAAGATCTTCGCCGAGCGGGGCTTCCAGGCAACGACCATGGACGACATCGCCAAGGAGGCCGGCTTCACCAAGCCGGTCCTCTACCAGTACTTCGAATCCAAGGCCGATCTCTACCGCCAGATCGTCGCCGAGACCGCCCAGCAGCTGCTCACCTCGCTCGGCGATGCCGTCGCCGGCGTCGACTCCCCGAGGGCGAAGATCGAGGTGGCCTTTCGGGTCTACTTCGAGTTGGTCATCAGAGAGACCGACGCCTTCAGGGTCCTGTTCATCCACAGCCACGAGGGCGAGATGATCGGCGAGCTGCGCAACCTCGAGATGGTGCTCGCCACGTTCCTCGAGCCGTTCATCGACATCTCGATCAGCGACGATCACCGCCGCCAACTCGCCGCGGGGGTCGTCGGCATCGCCGAGGCGTCGGCGGTGACGTGGCTCGAGCAGCAGGCCGCCAAGGGCTGGCCCGCGCCGTCTCCCAACGAAGCCGAACTGCTCGCCGCACGAAGCGCCACGCTGGCGTGGGGCGGGCTGCGCGCAGTCCAGCAGGACTAGGAGACTGTCGAGTAGTTCAGAGCGGTCAATGAAGTGACTGATTTCGCTCGACCGTTCTGACCTGGACGGCCTCTTCGGGCCGCGAGAAGGCCGTACGGCGCGTCGTCTTCTTGATGCCTGGCGAGCGACTCCTCAAGAATCGCTTTCTTCAGCGGTCTCCTGGCCGGGCTCGTCGTCGCGGATGAGCAGCGCGAAAGTCTGGGCCAGCTCCCAGAGCTGCTGCGCGCACGCGTCGTAGACGGCCTGGTCGCCGCCGGCCGGGTCCGCGACGTCGAACCTGGCCTCGGGCTCCATCGAGGACACCTGCGCGAGTTGCTCGACGAACGTCGCGTCGAGGGGCGCGTAACGCACGAACTGGTGCAACTGCACGGACTTGGCGGCGTGCTCGGCGAAGCTGCGTCGCACGAAGTCCACGTGGCCCGCCTCGGTGGCGATGACGACGTCGGCCCACGCGACGTCGTCGAGCACCAGCTGGTGGCTGCGGTGGGCGCCGTAACGGTGCTCGCCGAGCTCGCCGATACCCGTCAGCGCCTCGCGGGTGCGCGAGCTCATGGCCGAGCCCTCGGTGACATGGGTGCCGGCGGTGCGCACGTTCCAGTCCTCGCCGTAGGCCTCGGCGATGGTGGCGAACATGTAGCCGAGCATCACCGAACGCGCCACGTTGCCGGTGCACAGCGTCACTATCTTGAGGGGCGCGGTCATCGTAGGAGAACCTACTCCGCGCGCCGCCGACCGCCGCGTCAGCGGATGTGGACGCCGGAGATCGCTCGAGCGACGATCAGCCGCTGGATCTCCGAGGTGCCTTCGAAGATCGTGTAGTTCCTATAGGTGCGACCAGAAGTACTGGTCGCGACACCTTTCGAAGAGAGATGGACCCACAAATGAATGGGAAGACCAGTTTTAGACCCGATTTGGTCCGATCCCGGTCCCCGTTAATGGCTCTCGCGCGAGCGCCATTGCGAGTCGCGGTCTGCATCACTTCGGAGTGACGATTTCCCACGCTAGAAGTTCGCCATCAAGAACAGCCGGCAAGACTCCGTTCGCTGCCTCTGGTGACAGCCAGATCGTGGCGGCCAGAGCGCGGGCCGCAGCCACCGCCTCAAGGTTGAGTAGGTTCAACTTAGGGTGGCGCCCGGCAATCTCAACCATGAGCGGTACGAGTTGTCGTGTGTCAGGAAGGCCAATGTCATTCGGTAATTGAAGCATTGCGCTAATCGCGCGCTCCTGATCTTGTGGTTCCAATTCCCGGAATGGTCCAGAAAGATGCCCGCCGGCGCCAAGTACAGCGGCCCGACATGCGCGGTAGTACCAGTAGGCAGTGGTGTGCAGTTGCACTCCCGGTCTACGACTGCCAACGAGAAGCTCCTCGATCAAGAGGCGGTCGTCGAGGACGACGTTCACTACTGATCGGCGAGGTCGGGGTCGCCGATTGCTGCTAACCCAGCGTTGTAGCGCGCGGTGAGGACGCTTTTCAGTTCAGCCTTGGCTCGAGCCATTCCTCCGGGCAGTACCAATGCTGCGTCGCCGAGGTCAACGAAGGCGATCTCGCCACCGTCCTCGATACCCCAACGATGCCTTAGTTCTGCCGGAAGACTGGTTTGACCACGCTGAGACACACGGGCTTGACTGACAGGAGTTGACATGAATGCATTGTACCGTGCTCATCTCTACAAAGCGACGTTTTCGGGGCATCTTTGGGAAATGATGGACAGCATGTTGTCGAGCACCGGGTGGCGGCAGTTTTACCCACTGACGTGATGACACTCCTGATCGTCTAGGTCACGTCGCCGGGTCTCCGCTGTTCACGAGAAGAGACAGCACTCATTGACTGTTGAAGTTTCCACAAGAGTTCTGTCAGGCGCCGAACATCCTCCGACTCCCAATCGCGGACAAAAAGCGAAAATCGCTTCAGGCCAAAACTCTCCAACCGACGATGTTCGACAGTTCCGTTGTCCGTCAACGTGACCAAATTCGATCGTCCATCCGTTGGGTCAGCCTTGACCTCTACATAACCAGCAATTTCAAGTTCTCGAATTTGTCTGGTGACGAGTGAGGGATGAACTCCCTGAAGACCGGCAATATCGGAGGGCCGCGCTCCGTCATGATTAGCGATGGTTTGCAACAGACTTAATGTGGCGGCTCCCTTCCGCTGACGTCTCGCTCGTTCGAGACCGGCATTCATCGTGAACAGAGCTGCAACCATCAACTTCACGTCGCGCTTATTCGGGGGCACGCCAAACCATACCAGTTAGTTGACAAAGTCAACTAAACACATTACGGTATTAATCGTTGACTAAGTCAACGATTATCAGGAGATGCACGTGAGCAAATTTTTTGGATTTTTACTAAACCGTAACTTGTTGTTCGCTTTCGGCGTCTTACCGCCCGCCATATACACATTCAACGGACACGCGTGGCTGGGGCTCCTTTTCATTGCATGCGTTGTGGCCGGTCGCTTTTCTGTCGGTCCGATTATTGGTCGGAAGTTCGAAGATTCACGCTCCTGAAGAACGAGGCCGTTACGGCCGGCCGACTTGTTCGCGGATGCCAATTAACCGGTTTGCGCGTCGGTCGCAACCGGCGGTCCTTGATCGTGTCCGCGGCAAACGGAAAGTACCCGAGTCGCTTCTCAGGACTATCTGATGTGCACGCCCGAAATGGCCCTTGCAATGATCAGGCGCTGTATTTCCGAAGTCCCTTCGAAAATCGTGTAGATCTTCGAGTCCCGGTGCCAGCGCTCGACCGGGTAGTCGCGGACGTAGCCGTAGCCGCCGAGGATCTGGATCGCCTCCTCGGTGACCTTGACCGCCGTCTCGCCGGCGTAGAGCTTGGACATCGAGCCCTCGCCGTTGAGGAAGGGCTTGCGCGTCGCCGCCATCCACGCCGCTCGCCACACCAGGAGCCGCGAGGCGTCGATGCGCGTCTTCATGTCGGCCAGCTTGAAGGCGATCCCCTGGTTCTCGATGATGGCGCGGCCGAACTGCTTGCGCTCCTTGGCGTAGTCGAGCGAGTACTCGTAGGCCGCCCGGGCGATGCCGATGGCCTGGGCGCCGACGGCGGGGCGCGTCGCCTCGAAGGTCGCCATCGCCGCCTGGCTCGTGGCCTTCTTGCCCTCGCGCACGCGCGCCAGCTTGTCGTCGAGCTTGTCCTTGCCGCCCAGCAGGCAGCTGCCCGGGACGCGGCAGTCCTCGAGCACGACCTCGGCGGTGTGGCTCGCGCGGATGCCCATCTTCTTGAACTTCTGGCCCATGCGGATGCCCTTGGTCCCCTCGGGAACTATGAACGACGCCTGCCCGCGCGACCCCAGGGAGGGATCGACCGACGCCACGATGACGTGCACGTTGGCGATGCCGCCGTTGGTCATCCACGTCTTGGTCCCGTTGAGCACCCATTCGTCGCTGGCCTCGTCGTAGACCGCCCTCGTGCGAAGCGCCGAGACGTCGCTGCCCGCGTCGGGTTCGGAGACCCCGAACGCCGCGAGCTTGATGTCCTCGGGGGTGCCGAAGCACCGGGGTATCCATTCCATCTGCTGCTCGGGGGTGCCGTTGGCCATGATCGCCGCCACGCCGAGCGTCGTGCCCATCAAGGCCATGCACAGGCCCGCGTCGCCCCAGGCGAGCTCCTCGAGCACCAGCATCATCGAGATGCCCGTCTTGTCCGAGATGGCGTTGGCCATGAAGTCGAGCGAGTAGATCCCGAGCTTGGCCGCCTCTTCGATGACCGGCCACGGCGTCTCCTCGCGCTCGTCCCACTCGTGGGCGACCGGGCGCATCACGTTCAGCGCGAAGCCGTGCACCCAGTCCTGCAATGTCTTTTGGTCGTCGTTCAACTCCATCGAGAATTCAGTCACGTTGCCACTTTCGAAGTCCGATTCCTGTACTCAGGTATTCACGTTGGTTACCCGCGAGTAACAAAACCACTTTACACAGCGTGTGTCCTATTTGGGCACACCGGTTCGCCTTGACCAACAGAACAGCCGGCACTCGCTCACCGTCCGGATGCTGACCCTCTCGGACCAACACTTGCCGGTTCCGTCCCAGGGCCCCACCTCTTTCGAGGCTGGTACGAGTGACGAGGGCTCTTCCCGTGTGCTTCGCAGCGCAGGATGCACCCAGCCGAGGCAGCGCGAATCAAATATCGACGGTACCGGGAGAGTGCATCAATGCTCGGAACTCCTGGAAGGTTGAGAAGTAGGACACTGCCTCTTGGAACACACGTGAGCAGAAAAAGAACAACCGCCGCCCGAAGGCGGCGGTTGTGTACAGCAAGTTTTCTTGGTTAATTCAGGATGACGCGCTTGGCCAACGGGCCGCGGTCGCCTGGTTCGATGTCAAACTCTACGGTCTGACCCTCGACGAGGGTCTTGCGACCATCTCCCTGAATCTCCGAGTAGTGAACAAAGACGTCGGGCTGGCCATCGACAGCGATGAATCCCCAGCCCTTCTCGTCGTTGAACCACTTGACGGTTCCTACAGCCACTGTGGGCCTCCTTGTTTCTTTGGACTGGCTTTCGCCAAATCCGGAGGGAACCACAACGGCAACCTCAACCAGCAACATTACCTCACGAATCGGCCCCCGCCAAAACAATTCTTGTCAATGGCGAATCTGGGTTCCGGACTCCGAATCCTCGACGGTCCAGCCCAGGGCGGCCAGCTCGGTGCGGAGCCGGTCGGCCTCGGCCCAGTCCTTCTGGGCCCTGGCCTGATCGCGCTGCCTTACCAGGGCCGCCGAGGCCTCGTCGACCTCGTCACCCGCGCTCTCCAGGGCCAGTCCCAGGGCGCCGAAAAGCGCCGCCACGGCGAGGGCGAGACCCCGGGCGGAATCCTCGTCGCCGGCGTCGGCCAGCGAGTTGGCACTGCTCGCCGCGTCGAAGAGCAGCGCCACGGCGAGGGGCGTGTCGAGGTCGTCGTCGAGCTTCGCGGCCACGCGCTCGAGGAGACCCTGCCCGAGCCCCTCCCAGTGAAAACTTGATTTCACCTCCAGCGACTGGCCCGCCAGCGCGGGCAGCGCGAAGCGTCGGGCCAGCGCGTCCAGGCGCGCGAGCGCTCGCTCGGCGTCGGCGATGGTCGCCGGGGTCACCTCGATCGGCGAGCGGTAGTGCGAGCGCAGCACGAGCAGCCGGTAGGCGCGCGCGTCGGTCTCTTCGAGCAGGTGCGTGAGCGAGGTGAAGTTGTTGAGCGACTTGGACATCTTCTCGGTGCCCACCATCACCCAGCCGTTGTGGGCCCAGTGCCGGGCGAAGGCGCGCCCCGCCGCGACCGCCTGGGCACGCTCGTTCTCGTGGTGGGGGAACTTGAGGTCGAACCCCCCGCAGTGCAGGTCGAAGCCGTCGCCGAGCAGCCCGAGCGACATCACCACGCACTCGGTGTGCCAACCCGGGCGGCCGTCGCCGAAGGGCGCGGGCCAGGACGGCTCGGCGGGCTTGGCGTTCTTCCAGAGGGCGAAGTCGAGGGGCGAGCGCTTCTCGTCGTTGGCCTCGACGCGCGCGCCCGCGCGCAACGAGTCGAGGGGCTGTCCGGCCAGGAGCCCGTAGTCGGCCACCCGGCTGACGTCGAAGTAGACGCCGTCGCTGGTGGGGTAGGCCACGCCGCTCGCAAGCAGCGACGAGATCAGCTCGACCATCTGGTCCACGTACTGCGTGGCGTGGGGCGCGTCGGTGGGGCGCGCGACCCCGAGGCGAGTCATCGCCTCCCACCATTCGTTCTCGTAGACCCGTGCGACCTCGGCCTCGCTCACGCCGTCTCGCAGGGCGCGCGCGATGATGTTGTCGTCGATGTCGGTGATGTTGGAGACGAAGTGCACGTCCAGTCCCTGGAACGTGAACCAGCGGCGGGCCACGTCCCAGACCAGCGTGAAGCGCCCGTGTCCCAGGTGGGGCAGCTCGTAGACGGTGGGACCGCACACGTACATCGACACCCGCCCGTCGTCGCGCAGCGTCAGGTCGCGCACCTCGGCGTGGACGGAATCAAAGAGGCGAATCACTCTTCTAAACTATGTCAACCATGCCCGACGCCCCCATTCCGACCCCCCAGATAGTCCCCGACAAACCCACAATCGACGGTCTGGAACGGACGTGGCTCGAGCGCTGGGAAGAGGAGTCGACGTACCGTTTCGACCGCGACGCCCCGCGCGACGAGGTCTACTCGATCGACACGCCGCCGCCCACGGTCTCGGGTCTGCTGCACATCGGCCACGTGTTCAGCTTCACCCACCCCGACATCATCGCGCGCTACCAGCGCATGCGGGGAAAGAAGGTCTTCTACCCGATGGGCTGGGACGACAACGGCCTGCCCACCGAACGCCGGGTGGAGAACTACTTCGGGGTGCGCTGCGACCCGTCGCTTCCCTACGACCCGGGCTTCACGCCGCCGCAGAAGCCCGGCAAGGACAAGATCAGCGTCTCGCGCAAGAGCTTCGTGGAGCTCTGCCACCGCCTCACCGCCATCGACGAGGAGATCTTCAAGGAGATCTTCCGCTTCCTCGGCCTCAGCATCGACTGGAGCCTCGAGTACACGACGATCTCGACGCTCGCCCAGGCCGTCAGCCAGCGCGGCTTCGTCGAGATGCTGGGTCGCGGTGAGATCTACTCGAGCGAGGCGCCGACGCTCTGGGACGTGGACTTTCGTACCGCGGTCTCCCAGGCCGAACTCGAGGACCGCGAACGTCCGGCCAACTACCACCGCGTCGCCTTCGCCAAGGCCGACGGCAGCGGCACCATCGAGATCGAGACGACGCGTCCCGAGATGTTGGCGAGCTGCGTGGCCCTGGTGGCCCATCCCGACGACCAGCGCTTCCAGCACCTCTTCGGCACGAACGTGCTCACCCCGCTCTTCCACGTCGAGGTGCCGGTGGTCGCCCACGAACTCGCCGAGCCCGAGAAGGGATCGGGCATCGCGATGATCTGCACCTTCGGCGACGTCACCGACGTGGTGTGGTGGCGCGAGCTCGACCTGCCGACCCGGGCGCTGATCGGCCGCGACGGCCGGTTCCTGCCGGCGGACTTCGGGTCCGAGGGCTGGCCGTCGCGCGACGCGCGGGCCGCCCACGACTTCTACGCGAACCTCGAGGGCAAGACCGTGAACCAGGTGCGGGCGGCGGTCGTCGAGGGACTGCGCGAGAGCGGCAGCCTCATCGGTGAGCTGCGCCCGATCACCCACCCCGTGAAGTTCTACGAGAAGGGCGAGCGGCCCCTCGAGATCGTGACCTCGCGCCAGTGGTTTGTGGCCACCCTCGCGCACCGCGAGGAGCTGCTGGTTCGCGGCGAGGAGATGCACTGGCACCCCGACTACATGAGGCACCGCTACAAGTCCTGGGTCGAGGGCCTGAACGTCGACTGGAACATCTCGCGCCAGCGCTTCTTCGGCGTGCCGTTCCCCGTCTGGTACCCGGTGGACGCCAATGGCGTCATCGACTTCGACTCGCCGATCGTCGCCGCCGTCGCCGACCTGCCGGTCGACCCCTCGAGCGACGTGCCGGCCGGTTTCGTGGAAGACCAGCGCAACCAGCCGAGTGGCTTCGTCGGCGATCCCGACGTGATGGACACGTGGGCGACGAGCTCGCTGACCCCCCAGATCGCCGGCCACTGGGGCACCGAGCTGTTCGGCCACGTCTTCCCGATGGACCTGCGTCCCCAGGGCCACGACATCATCCGCACCTGGCTCTTCTCGACAGTCGCGCGGTCGCACCTCCAGCACGACTCGCTGCCCTTCACCAACGTGCTGATCTCGGGCTGGGTGCTCGACCCCGATCGCAAGAAGATGAGCAAGTCGGTAGGCAACGTCGTCACCCCCATGCCGCTGCTCGAGCAGCACGGCGCCGACGCCGTGCGCTACTGGGCGGCGTCAGGGCGCCCCGGCACCGACACCGCGGTCGACGACGCGCAGATGAAGATCGGCCGCCGGCTCGCCATCAAGGTGCTGAACGCGTCGAAGTTCGTGCTCGGCCGCCTCGAGGGGGCCCCGCCGACCGCGCCGTCGGACGTCACCGAGCCAATCGACCAGGACCTGCTGGCGCTGCTCGGCCAGCTCACCGGCGAGGCCACCGTGGCGCTCGACGGCTACGACTACGCGCGCGCCCTCGAGCGCGTCGAATCGTTCTTCTGGTCGTTCTGCGACGACTACGTCGAGCTCGTGAAGATCCGCGCGTACGGCGAGAACGACAGCCCCGCCACCCGCTCGGCCCGCGCCGCGCTCTCGCTGGCGCTGTCGGTGCTCCAGCGCCTCCTCGCGCCGTTCCTCCCCTTCGTCACCGACGAGGTCTGGCACTGGTGGCACACGTCGTCGGTGCACCTCGCCGCGTGGCCGAGCGTCGATGAGCTCGGCCTCGGAAGTGTCACGACGCCCGGGTCGATCTACTTCCCGGTCTGCGAGGTGCTCGAGGCGGTGCGCCGGGCCAAGAGCACGGCCAAGGTCTCCCAGCGCGCCGAGGTCTCGCGCTGCGTCGTGGCCGGTCCGCCTGCGGTGCTGGACGCCCTTCGCCGGGCCCAGCGTGACCTCGTCGCCGCGGGCGCCGTCGCGGATCTGCAGCTCCTCGACGGCGCCGAGGTCGCCGTCGAGGTCACGCTGAGCCAGGGCTAGACGAGGACCTCGCCGTCCTGGCTGGCGCACACCAGCACGGCGTGCTCGCTGACGTCGTAGAAGGCGAACTGCTCGAACGCCTGGGCCAGCGCCGACGCGAACTCGTGGCTCTGGCCGAGCAGCGCGAAGCCCTGCTCGTCAGGCCACCGGCCCGAGAGGTCGTGGGCGATCGTGTGGACCGCCCGCACGCCGTGGCGCTGGAGGACTCCTGAGAGCTCGTCTCGGCGCAGCCCGTTCGCCTCGGCGCCGAGCACGCGCGAGAAGGGATTGTCGGCGCTCACGACGGCGAACGGCCCGAGCTCGCCGGCCGCCGCCAGCGCCGGGACCCACTCGCCCGACGAGACCTCGACCAACAGCTCGGTGGGCGGGGCCTGGTACTGGGCGACGAGCGCGGGCGAAAGGCTCGGCCGCGGCGAAGTGACCGAGAGCGCGAACGCCACCGCCGCGCGGGTCGTCGCCGACGTGCGAGGGCTCGCGGTCAGGTCGAAGGCGTGCTGGGTGAAGGGGAGCTCCACGTAGTAGACACGCGCCAGCGCCCTGCGGGAGAACTCGTCGACGAACCTCCGGGCCACGTGGACGTCGACGAGCGTGTCGTTGCCGCCCTGGATCACCAGGAACGGCGGCGCGTCGACGTGGATCTGGTGCATCGGCGACATCTGGCGATAGAGCTCCTCGTTCTCCTCGAACGTCCTCTTGACGACGCGTCCCTCGAGCAGGATTCGCAGCCCCCGTCCGAGCCCGTGCCAGTGCTCCTCGTCGCCCGTCGTCTCGAGCACGCCGTAGAGGGAGATGCAGCCGCGCACCGACCAGTCCGCCACTCCCTCGACGTCCTTCGGGCGCCACGTCGGGTTGTCGGCCGACAGCGCCAGCAGCGCCGCCAGGTGTCCGCCCGCCGATCCGCCCGAGACCACGACCTGGTCGGGATCGCCGCCGTAGTTGGCGATGTACTTCTTGATCCACCCGAGGGTCCGCGTGACATCCTCGATCTGGGCCGGCCAGGGATCCCTGGGCGCGAGGCGGTAGTTGCAGGCCACCACCACCCAGCCACGCTTCACGAACTCGTGCAGCATGGGACGGCCCTGCTCGCGCTTGTTCCCGAAGGTCCAGGCGCCTCCGTGGATGTAGAAGATCACCGGCGCGTTCTTGGGGGTCGTGGACAGGCGCCAGATGTCGAGGCGGTTCCGGCGGGCCGGTCCGTAGGCGACGTCGTGGATGAGCTGCATGTCGCGCGGATGGAACGGAATCTGCAGCGCGGTGCGCCACCACGTGCCGAAATGGTCGTCGCGGGGCCGCGGGATGGCGAGGGGGCGCCGGGGGTTCTTGGCCATGGCGCGGCGCACTATGTGGCGCGAATAGAAGGAGATCGCGACCAGCACCACGTTCTCGAGGACCACGATGCCCGCGAGCAGGATGACGACGAAGCCCAGCCAGTGCGTTCGCGGCCACCCCCACCACCAGAGCAGTCCGACGAGCGCAGCCTCGATGACGATCGCCTGGGCCGGCAGTTCGCCCGCGGCCCAGCCCACCGGATAGGCCAGGGCCGCGAAGACCCCCCGCCGTCCCGGCCGCAGCGCCGTCGAGGCGCTGAGCAGCATCCATGCGGTCAGCGCCAGAACGAGATATGCCATGGTCCATTGTGGTCTGCGCCGAGCGCCCCGGGCAAACCTTCCCTAGGCTCTGACCATGAGCGCCTGGCCATCATCCCTGGAACATCTTCGCGGCACCGTCGGCATCTGGACCTCAACCCACGAATCGCTGCCCGCCGCGCGCAGCGGCGAGATCGCGAGCGAACTCGAGTCCCTCGGCTACGCGGCCATGTGGATTCCCGAGGCGTGGGGCCGCGAGGCCCTTACGAGCGCCGGCCTGCTGCTCCACGCCACCAGCCGGATCGTCGTCGCGACGGGGATCGCCAACATCTGGGGCCGCGACGCGGTGAGCGCCTCCAACGCCGCCAAGACCCTCGACGCGGCCTTCGACGAGCGCTTCGTGCTCGGGCTCGGCGTCAGCCACCAGCCGCTGGTGGAGCGCCTGCGTGGCCACGACTACGTGACCCCGCTCAGCGCCATGCGCGAGTACCTGACCGCCATGGACGCGGCGCCGATGTTCTCCCCCGAGGGCGACCAGCGTTTCGCCCGGGTCATCGCCGCGCTCGGGCCGAAGATGATCGAACTCGGGGCCACCTTGGCCGACGGCGTGCTCACGTACCTCGTGACGCCCGAGCACACGCACCAGGCCCGCCTGGCCGTCGGCGACAAGTTCCTCGGCGTCGAGCAGGCCGTCGTGCTCGGCCAGGACCGTGAGGAGTTCCTGAAGCGCGCCCACGCCCACCTCGAGATCTACACCGGGCTCGACAACTACCGCAACAGCTGGCGGCGTCTCGGGTTCGTCGACGAGGACTTCGTGCGCGGCGGCTCGGTCCGGCTCTGCGATGCCATGGTGGTACACGGCGACGAAGGCGCGGTGCTCGCCAGGATCGACGAGCACCGCCAGGCCGGTGCCGACCACGTCTGCCTCCAGCTGCTCGGCGGCGACCTCTCGAACCCCCCGCTCGACGACTGGCGCCGACTGGCGCCAGCGGTCAACTCGTAGTGGCCACGGTCACCGTGAGCGCCACCTACCCGGTGGCCCCCGAGGTCGTCTGGCAGGAGTTGCGCCACGTCGAGCGCCACGTGACATGGATGAGCGACGCGGTCGCGATCGAGTTCCTCGGCGACCAGCGCGAGGGTGTCGGCACGTCGTTTCGATGCACCACGAAGGTGGGGCCTTTCAAGACCGAGGACCTCATGACCATCACGCTGTGGGTGGAGAACACCGTCATGGGCGTCGAGCACCGCGGCCTCGTCACGGGCCGCGGCGCCTTCACCCTCGCTCCTACGCCCGGCGGCACTCTCGTGACGTGGAGCGAGGAGCTGACCCTTCCCTGGTGGGGGCTGGGTCCCCTGGGCTCCTGCGTCGCCTCCCCCGTGCTGCGGAGACTGTGGGCCAGGAATCTCAAGAACCTGGGTCGACTCTTTGTTTGAGCCTTCTGGCTGCGTGATGCGGAGCAACGAGGATGGGGACCGGCCAACTACTGCGGAGAGACAGATGGCCCGCCAGGACAATGAAGAAACGCCTGAGCGAACAGGCGCCACATTTCTTGATCCCCGCGAGAAGTCATTTAGAGATCATCAGGCCCGAAGATGACGACGTCGGGCTCGGCGCGGCCGGACGGTCCACGAAACATGCGCACCAGGAATGCCACTGCCCCGAGCCAGACGAACTCCCCAAAGCCAATGGCAATCCAGCCAATCGTGATCAGGAAGAGTCCCCACAACAGTCCACGAAGGACGCCCTCGTGGATCATCGCGGCGATCCACAGGGGAAACCAGGCGAAGAGCCAGCTCACGAACGGCGCCACGAAGACCGCGGCCGCTCGACGACGCCAGCCGAGATAGATCCCAAACAGGGCGGTTACGCCAACGCCGACCCACGCCGTGGTCGCCTGCGGCGCCAGACGCGATTCGAGCAGGAAGAGCACCCCCGCCATCACCGTTGCCCACAGCACCATTGGCGTGGTGACGTTGCCCTTCGCACGCTCTCGGACCTGGAACACGACGCCACTCATGGCCTTAACTTAGCCAATGCCCCGTCGCCTGGCCCCGACAGGGCCGGTACGATGCGAGCGTGACTAAGGGCGTGCTCGTACTGCTGGGCTCGGGCGAGACCGCCCCGGGGATGACCAAGATCCACCGCGAGGTGCTGGGCCGACTGGGCGAGGTCCGCGCGGTGAACCTCGATACCGCCTACGGCTTCCAGGAGAACGTTCCCCAGATGACCGAGAAACTGGTCGACTACTTCGCCACTTCCCTGCAGACCACGCTCGCCCCCCTCCACTTCACCTCGTACGAGGAGTCGAGCGACCTCGAGCGGACCATCTTCAAGCAGCAGGTCCGGGCCGCCAACTACGTCTTCGCCGGTCCGGGCAGCCCGACGTGGGCACTCAGCCAGTGGCGTCCAGTAGGACTCGCCCAGGACCTCCAAGGGGTGCTGGACGCCGACGGAACGGTCTGCTTCGCGTCCGCGGCGGCACTCACCCTGGGGGCCTTCACCGCACCGATCTACGAGATCTACAAGGTCGGCGTCAAACCGTATTGGCTGGAAGGCCTCAACGTCACCGCGGCCATGGGACTAAAATGCGTCATAATCCCTCACTTCGACAACCAGGAGGGCAGCAACTACGACACCAGTTGCTGCTACCTCGGTGCACGTCGACTGAGACTACTGGAGAGCCAGCTTCCCGGGGACGTGGCGACCCTGGGTGTCGACGAGCATACGGCGCTGATCATTGACCTGAAGAGCGACTCATTGAAGGTCCTGGGCCGGTCCAATGGGTACTGGCGCCTCGGCGACGAATTCAGGGTCCTGGCCAATGGATCTACTACCCCGCTGGAGGAGCTACGAACGCTCACCTCGTCCGGGAAGGCTCCAACCGAGCACATTGCGCCCGAACCCGTAAGCGATCCGGTTGCTCTGGGGCACATCGCAGTTAGCAGCGGCCCCCAGGGGCTCGAAGCGTTGGCCCAACTCGTCCAGCTCGCCGCCTCTGGCGGAGTCGGATTCATTGACCCAACCACACTCGTCGATGGGATTCTCGCGGTACGAGAAAGCGCTCGTGCCAACGGAGAATACGAGCGAGCCGACGAGCTGCGAGAGGTATTGTCGAAGGCTGGAATTGACGTTCTGGACAGCGCCGACGGCTCAACTTGGAGGCTGGCTAGTAGTTCCTAACCCAAGCCGAGCAGATTGACACGACGAGTCAGTAGATCGCCGGCAGCGAAACGCAACTACAACACCCTCTCAGCGAATTGTCCTGTCGTGCTCGGGAAAAATCCAGTCGAATTCAAGGGGTCAGCGATATGACTCATTTCATAATCTGATGACCAGCTCACGTATCCAGGTGCACGACACGCCAACCGGATCTTTGTGGTCAACCGATTGATCAGTCCCCAACGCCAGTCTCGGCTCCCGGGCCTAATTGGCCTTTGGCTAAATGCCCGCACCGCGGCACGTTTAAAACAACACACCGCCCCCTCCTTTCGGAGGGGGCGGTGTGTCTACTCAGAGAATAGTTACTTCTTCTTCTGGCTGTACTGGTACGTCGCTGAGCCGTGAGCGGTGCGTGCGGTCAGCGTGTACACGCCGGCCTTCTTACCCGCCGTAGGCTTCACGGAAATCTTCACCAGTGTCGTTCCACCGTTCAACTTCTTAACCGAAGCGCCGTTGCTGCTCACAACCAAGCCGGCAAGGTTGGCGCCGTGGATGGTCAGCGTGGTCCACTTACCGATGAGGACTGGGAAACCAGTAACACTCGTGATCTTCGGCTTCGAAGTAACCGTTACGACAGTCACAACGGGCGCCGGTCCACCGTTCAGAGCGAACGACACTGTGCCGAGGTCTGGGTTGGTGAAGGTAATGGTGGCAAACGTACCCGAGGTAGCAGCCGCGGTGGTCGTGACCAACAGGGTTGCTGCCGTGTTCGTTGAGTTGATGTTTCCGAGTGAAACGGTGTAGGCAGCGTTGTTGCTCGCAACCGTCATCCCCGTCTCAAAACCCGTACCAACGACGGTGACCTCAAAGTTCGTGACCGATGTTGGCACGTAGTAAGAGCCGACCACGGTTGGTCCTGGGGACACGGTGAGGGCGAACGCCGATGATCCACCATCGACGTTGCTCACCGTCACGCTTAGACCGACCGGAACCGTGCCAACGATCGCGGCAGCGATCCAAGGAATGGAAATCGTGCCCGCAGCAACAGAAACAACTGGCGTACCCAAGGTTACGAGACCGCTACTGGAGGCAACAGTCGCCCCGGCCGCAATGCCGGTGGAGTAGAGGACAAGAGTCCCGCTCGTACCGTTCTTCACCGATGCAGTAGTGATGGTGTGCGCGGGGTTCCAATATAGAGTTCCGACGCCAGCATCAACTGTCAATGTACTACCAGTAGAGCCGCCATTGGTGTTCGTCACTGTGAAGGCATTGGCCGGAAGGCCAGCGCCAACAGCAGCCGTAGCGCTCACCTTGACCGTCGCGGTGATCGCCGTCGGGGTCACCGATACCACGGTCGCAGTGATTCCCGACGTTGCACCGAACGTCACGGTCGGAGCCGGCAAGAAACCGGTACCGACGATGGTGATCGGCTGTGCCGTCGCGCCTTGGCCAACACCAGTGGTGGCGCCGGCGTACTTGACGCTAGTGATTGTCGGCGGAATGACTACCGGAACCGCGAAGTTCGCAAGCGCACCGTTGTCGGTGAGCGTCACAATCGCGGGGCTGTCAAGCGCCGAGATGGTGGAACCGGTGTTAGTGACTGTTACCTGGGTCGGGCTGACGTACGCCGCCGTAACCCCGGTCTCCGAGTCGGTTGCTCCAGCCAGCACTGTGGCGGTGAGCGTACCAGCACTGAATCCGGTACCGGTCAAAGTGAGCACTCCAACGAAGTCCGCGGGAACCGAGGCAGGCGCGACTGACGTGATTGTTGGGCCAAGGATTGTCAGCGCGTTAGCCAGCACGTTGCTCTCCACCGTATTACCGGAATTTCCCAATACTTCGACAGCGTGCGGTCCCGAAATGGCGCCAGTAGAAACAGCAAGGGTGCACGTAAGCGAGGTGTCCGAGGTCACCGTCACAGCTGAGCAGACAACATGCGTGTCTGCAATTCCAGCAGTTGACAGGAACGTAACAGCCGCGGGCCCGGCGGTCGTCCGAGCAGGACCAAAGCCCGTACCGGTGATCGTCAGGTTGGCAACCGATCCAATGGTCAGTGACAAGCTAGGAGTTACCGCGGTAACCGTGGCCGCAGCAGCGCTTGCCGTACCAATTCCCAGTCCGGCAGCCAAAGTCGCCGAGCTCAAGTCAGGATTAGTGATCTTCAAGGTGCTCTGCTCCGCGCCGGTGCCAGATGCGACAGTCAGCGCAACACTCATCGACGTAGAACTGGTGTAGGTGACGGTTCCAACCGTCACACCGGTGCCGCCGGCGGTAATCGAAACTACAGCACCCGTCTCAAAGCCCGTACCAGTGATGGTGACGGTCGTCGTGGCGGAGCCAGTAGCTGGAACTGCCAACGATGCAGGACTGATTGCAGTGATCGTAGGACCAGTCACGGTGAGACCAGTGGTTGCGGTGGTCTTTCCGCCGTCGGCGTTAGTCACAGTAGCCGCGTAGAGCCCGGTAGGAGAGGTCCCCGTAGAAACAATGACGTCCAGCGTGGTAGGTGACACGTAGGTGGTTGACGAAGGTGTGATGGTGCCACCGACGCTACCGACACCGAACACCACTGTCGTACCGGGGGTAGAGCCAGAAGTGGGGGTAAAGCCAGTACCAGTCACGACCGCCGGAATGTTCGAGTTTCCACCAGGGATTGACGCGGGAGCCATCGACGTAAACGTAGGTGCCGCATCCACGTAGAACGCGTTCGGGATCGTCACCGTTCCAGCTGCGTCCGTAATTGTCGCGGGGTAGTAACCAGCGGGCACTGCTGCACCAGCCGTGATGGTCGTGACAACCTGCGCAGCGACACCACTAGAAGCTGGCGACTCGGCACCAGCGGTGAAGGTGACGCCAACTGCAGTTGAAGTCACCGCCGCGTTACCTCCGCCGGCCAGATTCAAGCCATCAGCAGTGCTGAGAACGAACGTTCCGGTTCCGGTCCAGCCCTGGGCAAAAATCGCTGGAGAACCTGCGGCGCCGAGGTCTGCATTCGCCGGCACGCCGCCCACTTGCGTAAGCGTCAGGTAACTGCTGGCCGGGACGGCCGCAGCTCCAGCTTCAGTTGCGACTGCCAAAGGCAGCGTTGCCGCAACGAGCACGGCGCCAGCTGCGAGAGCCTTGACCATGTAGCGAGGTATCCGTCTAAAAGTATTCATTAAGAATCCTTCCCTAGTGGTGGTTTTCATTTGTGATTCACTCCATTTATAAGGGCTGACCTTAATCAACCTTCTATTTCAGATAATGCGGCACAGCGTGTCACTGCAGCAAGATAGCGCCTCATCACAAGACACGGCCGTTACCTCAGAAGTAAGTATATGTAAGTCGCGTATCGAATGCGAATACCCAGTTGTTTTCTTTTTCAAGTAAACGCGCGACTCTCGATTCATTGTATGACATAAAAGCCCTGATAAGGGCGTGTGAATGTCCAACCCCGGTTCCTGCGTGGACTGGCCTTCGCTGGCTATTGAAAATGTCACGATTTCGTAATCCAATGTCTTGGCAATATCGCGTGACTTTCTCCCGTCGTTTCACTCGACTCGTGGCCAATTGACGCACCACTTCTTATGACGATTGACGAAACCTGACGCTAACCTTGACACGGAGTCAATTACCTGATGGACGAGCGACGTGATCCGAGTCGAGGCAACCACGATCTAGCACTTCAGAAGGGCCGTTGCCGACCGAGTCGCTGAATGTTTCCAAGCGCTCGAGGTTCGCGAATGCGTACACCAATGGCCCGACGCGAGGCCCTTCCTCCCGAGGCAACAAGTGCTCCTCGATACGTGGACCATTCGTTCGCTGCGTGCCTCGAAGAGCGGAGCGGGACCCGAAAGAACTGCACTGGCCCTCCCTGGTCCGCTGCGGGCCGACTGGTCAGCGAGCAACGAAACGGTCAACTGAACTATACGGGCCGCCACCAGGGAGATCGTGACGGCGGCGTCCTCGAATAGGCACTCCACGAATCTCATCTGATGTACTCACTTTGCGGATCATCAGAGTCTTCCACCCTCTGCCGCGCGCCGCTCGATAGCCAGTATCAGTAGTCCTTGCGGATCGCCTCGGGTACAGAATGATGTTGCCTTCACAGCCCGACGCCCCTCCAGGAGGTGATTCCATGCAGCTCCCTGACCCCCGCTGGAGGTCAGGCGCTAGGCAATTGCGCAGCGATTTGGTCCGAGTTCCATCGCCGCCGCTTCGCTGCCCAACGCTTCACGCCCCGCGTTGACGAGCACAATGTGCTCATAGTTGGGCGGCCGGTCCTTCACGCTGGCAATGGCCCAGGCCACGAACTCGTCCTCGCTCAACGCCAGGGCCGGCAAGGTGGAACGCAGCTCGCCCAGCGGACGCGCCACGAACTCACCGGTGTGCACTGGCACTGCCGCGCCGTAGTGAGCGGGAAAGACCATGATGGCGTCGTTGAGCGGGAGCACCCGTTCGTGCAGGCTGCGGTACAGGCTGTGGGCGAATGGTTCGGCCTGGTCAGCCAAATCGGGCCGGCCAACGCTCTCTAGGAATAAGGTGTCGCCGGTAAAGATGGCGTAGTCGCCCAACTGGTACATGGTTGAGCCCTCGGTGTGGCCCGGCACGCTGACCGAGGCGACCGTGAGCTGGACGCCAGGCGTCAGTTCAATGGCGCGCCCGTCGACGAGGGGCTCGAACGCAAAGGAGAACGGGTCCGCCGGATTGAGCCACAGGGCCGCGCCCGTACGAGCCACGAGACCGCGGGCGCCGCTGAGGTGGTCGGCGTGCAGGTGCGTGTCCAAGACATGCGTGATTGCCCACTGATGCTCGGTGGCGATCCGGACGTACCGATCGAGGTCGAGCGAGGGGTCGATCACGACGCAGGTGGTGCCGGCACCGATCACGTAGGACAAGCATCCCTTCCCCCGTCGACGCAGCTGCACGACCGTCGCCTCGGCGAAGTTGCCGGTCACGCTGTCGTAGGTCGACGCCCAGGCAGCCATGCCGCCCTCGAGCACCGAACTCGCAACTCCGTGACTGGCCAGGATCTCCGCCCCCTGTCGGGCCCTGGCGCCCATGGCGCAGATGACCACGAGGTGGGCGTCACCGGGAACCTCACTGCGCCGATCCTCGAGTTGCACGAGGGGAATGTTGTGCACCCCGGGGATCTGCCAGTCCGCGACCTCGTCAGGGTCGCGGACGTCGATCATGTAAAGGCGGTCGTCGCTGTCGAGCAGGGGAAGCAGCTCGGAGGTGCGGATGGTGGATATCAATTCCGGAGAGCTCACTCCCGAAGTTTAGAAGTAGATTTACTGACGTCGACCATGGTGCAGTGCCCGCCACCAGCGAACGGAGAGCCGTGCCAGAACTGCGCAACGTCAACGTCACCGAGGCCCGCGACCTGGTGGAGGGCGGCGCGCTCCTGCTCGATGTTCGAGAGGAGAGCGAGTGGGAGTTGGGGCGTGCTCCCCAGGCGGTCCATATTCCCCTGGCCGAGCTGCCCGATCACCTCGCGGACCTGGCCGAGGATCGTCCGATCGTCTGCACGTGTCGCAGCGGCGGCCGCTCGTCGCGGGCCGGCCGGTTCCTCCTCGAGCAGGGCTTCGACGCGGTGAACATGGACGGCGGAATGCTGGCCTGGGCCGAGCAGGGCCAGCCCCTGGTCGCTGACCGCGGCGAACCAGTCATCGACTGACCAATGCCCGCGCCCACCGGTCCACTCACTCATCTCACGAGGGCCATTCGCGAGGGACGACTCACGGCGACGGCCCTCGTCACCGAATCGATTGAGCGGCTGGTTCGTGCCGAGCAGCTGAACGTGACCGCCGAGGAGTCGTTCGACGACGCGCTCGCAGAGGCCGCAAGCATCGACCGCGGTGAACGGGTGCCGGGTGCGCTGCTGGGGATGCCCACGCTGATCAAGGATCTCGAGGATTGGCGGGGTCACCCGACCAGGAAGGGCTCACTGGCGCTGCGCGACGCTCCCAAGGCGACGTCCAACGGCGTCGTACCCGGACGCCTGCTGCACGCCGGCGCGGTCGTCCTCGGAAAGTCAACCCTCCCCGAGTTCGCCATCGAGGGTTACACCGCGAGCCTGCTCACGGGAATCACGCGAAACCCGTGGAACCCCGACTACTCGCCCGGCGGCTCGAGCGGCGGCTCGGCCGCGGCGCTCTGCGCGGGTCTCGTCGGCGTCGCGACGGCGACCGACGGCGGCGGGTCAATCCGCATCCCGGCGTCGCTCTGCGGGCTCGCCGGCCTGAAGCCCACCAACGGGATGATCGGGCGATGGCCCGCTCCCGACTGGATCGACTACTCCACCGACGGGCCCTTGGCCACCGCGAGCGACGACCTTCGCCTGCTCTACAACGTCATGGTCGGGCCGGTGGCGGGCGACCCCACGGCGCTGCCGAGAGCGTTCACCGCCCAGATGGTGCGCCACGATGGCCGGCCCGTGACCCTGATCGGCGCCGATCGCACCTCCCCGCTCGGTCCGCTGCCGGCGCCGGTACGCGACGCGTTCCACGCGGCCGCCGACGCGGTCGCCGGTCTCCTGGACGCGCCGATCGAGTGGCGCGAACCCGAGGGCTTCTTTCCCGAAGGTAATCCTGACCTCGACTGGTTCACCGTCACGACCGCCGAGCACGTCGCGTCGCTCGGTCGCGAGTGGGTGAAGTCGCACATGGACGAACTCCACGTGGCCAGCCAGGAGTTCCTCACGACCGGCCTCAACGTCTCGACGCAGGAGTACCTGGCGGCGCGGCGGCGGCGGTTCCTGTACGTGCGAACGCTGGACGAGCTGCTGGGCGAGCACGGGCTGCTGCTCACGCCGAGCGTCGCGAGCGAGGGTTGGCTGGCTGACGGCCGGCTCGACGCCGGATCGACGGTGCACGGATTGCCGCCGGAGGTCTACTCCACGGCGATGCAGAACGTCACCGGCCATCCCGCGCTGAGCGTGCCCATGGGCCATCTCCCGACGGGACTACCCTTCGGGCTTCAGGTCACCGCCGGCCACTACCACGACTACCGACTTCTCGACATCGCGGCCCTCGTGGAGGAGGCCTACCCCTGGGCCCGGACCGCACCCGGCTTCGAGGGTCTCGAGACCGTCCTGCGAGGCAACTGACGAAGGGCGGTCCGCGACGACCGACGACCGACGACCGATGACCGATCGTTGCGCGATCACGATGATCGGAGAGTTGGAGAATCAGTTCTCTGGATCGGGCAACTCCGTCACTTTGGCCGCCACGTGATTCTGCCGCGGATGATGTCGTCCAACCTCCGACATCCTCCGCGGCAGAGAACCTTGCTCGACGTCTGTTACCTACGACGTCGAATCAACCGCGCTGAACCTCGACCTTGCGCGTCGCCTCCTTGGCCAGTCCGCTCGGCAGCGCCATGCGGATCTCCAGGACCCCGTCCTTGTAGGTGGCGTGAATCGTCGACTCATCGACACCCTTGGGGATCGGGACGCTCCGGGTGAGCGAGCCGTAACGGAACTCGCTGCGGTGGACGTGGTCACTGCTCTTCTCGTGAGACTCCGTCTTCTCCGCCGTGATCACCAACGCGTCGTTGACGATCTCGACCTGGATGTCCTTGTCCGGATCGACACCGGGCAGTTCGGCTCGTACGACCATCGAATCGCCCTCGGTGCATTCCTCGATCTTGATCATCTGGCGCCAGTCCGCGTCGTGGAACATCTCGTCCAGCCACCTCCACGATGGCCACGACATGCCCGACAGCACGGGTAGGTCAAGTTCCTGAATTGAAGACTTGGTGAGTGCCATTTCCGCCTCGATTCTGCAGGGCCGTTCTCGCCTCGCCCTGAGGCGGTACCTTCGCCCTCAATCCCGACCGTAGACCTCCCGAGCACCCGGCGTTAGGGCCGAATGTCACCACTTCTCAGCACAATCGATCCGAACTTGCGGCCCAACCCGGTGGGCACCTCGCCAGTTCCCCGAGGGCCTCGCGGACCAAGAAGCTCGCCGAACAACCGTCTCTCGACCAACCGTCAAAAGTGGCATTTCTGAGCCTCACGGAAGCATGCAACAAGTATGGTCATCGATGAAAGTTCTGCAATCGGCGAAGGTCCCGATGAGGGTTCTTCGTGAAAATGGACGGGTGCTGGCCGGCGCGGCGGCGCTCTCCTGGTGTCGCTCTTCTTCACGGCCGGCCTGACGGGGTCGACAAGCCAGTTCACCTACTACCAGATGGTGATGGCCAACAGTCCGGCACCACGGTCCTGGCTCTGCTGAGCGCTGAGTCCCGACGCGACGTCGTTCAGCGTGACCGAGCCATGCCGATCCCTGCTCCGGCGCGGCCGATTCAGGGCGTCGTCGCGTCTGCGGCGGAGCGGACTCTGCGTGTGGGACTCGTCCACGAGACCGGTCGACGGGCGCTTGAAGCGCGAATCCGCAAAGTAGAGTGAGTAGGTCTGACGAATGAAAGTTGAGGCGACCCCATGCCAATGGATCGATACGGCTTCTACCAGCGCCAGGGCGGCGGACTGCTGTTCGTCATTCTTCTGATCGTCTTCCTGGGGGCGATTGCGTGGCTCATCATCTCGGCAATCCAGCATCGTCACCCCCACGCCTACGGCCAATGGTCGGACCAATCGCATCCCCACGGTCCGCCGCCCACACCAGGTCGTGACGACGATCCGATGAGGATCCTCGACCGTCGTTTCGCCAGCGGCGAGATCGACGAGGAAGAGTACCAGCGGAGGCGAAAGGTCCTGAGCGGCAATCCGTAGGTGCCGCGCGGCTCCTGCGCCGGGCCAGACGTGCGGGCTTCTGACGTCGCGGTCTGGGCACCCTGCTCCCGGGACTGGTCCGTTCCAAGTCGCCCGGAAACCACGTCGATCGTGTCCTACAATCGCTCAGCATGGCGACTAGTTCGTTGAAAGTGACCTGACAAAGGAGCGCACATGATCGCTGCACTTACTATCGACGAGGAACTGGTGAGCGTGCCGACCGGGAACCTGGGTTCACTCACCTGGCTCGGGCACGCCACGGTGCTGCTGACCACCCTGTCGGGGACGCGGATCATCTTCGATCCTTGGCTGGACGGCAATCCCAAGTGCCCCCTGACCCTTGACGAGCTCGGCGGGGTCGACGCGATCGCCGTCACCCACGGCCACTTCGACCACATGGGCTCGGTCGTGCCGCTCGCCCACGCCACTGGCGCCACCGTGGTGTGCGTGCCCGAGATGGCCGCCTACTTCTCCTCCGTCGGCGTCGTCAACATCGTCGAGATGAACAAGGGCGGCACCATCAAGTTGGCCGACGTGTCGCTCACCATGGTGAGCGCCGACCACTCCTGCGGCGTCGCGGTCTTCGAGAACTCACCCAACGCCTACGGCGGCAATCCCGTTGGCTTCGTCATCGGCCTGCCCGCCGGCGAGGGCGGGCCGGTCTACGTCTCGGGCGACACCAACGTCTTCGGCGACATGTCGATCATCCGCGACCTCTACGCGCCTGAGATCTGCCTGATGCCCATCGACGGTCACTACAACATGGGACCGCGCGAAGCCGCGTACGCGGTCAACCTGCTCGGGGTCTCTCGAATGATCCCCTACCACTACGGCACCTTCCCGCTCCTGGCCGGGACCCCCGAGGAGCTGCGCTCGCAGCTCGAGGCCAGCCATTCGCACGCCGTCGCCGTCGTCCTCGAGCCGGGCCAGTCGGTGTCGCTCAAGGCGTAGGACGCCGTCCGGCTCAGTCCCGGTCGGCGAGGATCGCTAGGCCCTCCCGCGTCTGTTCGGCCGCGACCACGACGCGTCCGGCGACGTCCGGAACCGACCAGCCGGCGCGCCAGGAGTGCGCGGCCCAGGTCTCGACCATCGACCGTCGCTCTGCGTGGATGTGCTTCCAGGTCTCCTCAGGTTTCGCCAGCCCCCGCCTTCGCCCGGTGCCGACGGACCGTACCGTGAGCGCGCTGCGCCGGACTTGGTCAGCTCGACGCCACTTCTCGCCACAAATCGATCCCGCTCTCGACGGCGTGATGGTCGATCCGGTCCAGCTCCTCCTGGGAGAACTCGAGGTTGTCCAGCGCGGCGAGGTTCTGCTCGAGCTGCTCGACGCTGCTCGCACCGAGCACCACCGAGGTCATGCGTGGATCGCGCAGCGCCCACGCGATTGCGAGCTGGGAGACGAGCTGGCCGCGGTCGCGGGCGATCTCGGCGAGCGCGCGCACGTGGCTGAGGTTCTGCTCGCTGAGCATGTCGCGCGACAGCGACGTGTCCCGCGAGGCCCGCGAGCCCTCGGGAATGCCGTCGAGGTAGCGGTTCGTCAGCAGACCCTGGGCCAGCGGCGAGAAGGCGATGCACCCGACCCCCTCGTCGCCCAGCACGTCGAGCAGCCGGTGCTCGATCCATCGATTCAGCATGGAGTACGAGGGCTGATGGATCAGCAGGGGCGTGCCCAGGCTGCGAAGTATGGCCGCGGCCTCGACCGTGCGCTCGTGCGAGTACGACGAGATGCCCACGTAGAGCGCCTTGCCCGCGCGCACCGCCGAGTCGAGCGCCCCCATGGTCTCTTCGAGAGGGGTGTCGGGGTCGAAGTGGTGATGGTAGAAGATGTCGACGTGATCGAGTCCCATCCGGGTCAGGCTCTGGTCCAGGCTCGACAGGAGGTACTTGCGCGATCCCAGGTCGCCGTAGGGGCCGGGCCACATGTCCCATCCCGCCTTGGTGGAGATGACCATCTCATCGCGCAGCGAGGAGAAATCCTCGCGCAGCAGGCGGCCGAAGTTGGTCTCCGCGCTGCCGTACGGGGGGCCGTAGTTGTTGGCCAGGTCGAAGTGGGTGACGCCGAGGTCGAACGCCCGTCGCACGATGGCGCGCTGGGTGTCGAAGGGCCGGTCATCGCCGAAGTTGTGCCACAGGCCTAGCGAAATGGCGGGCAGCCGCAGTCCGCTGCGCCCGCAGCGTCGGTAGGTCATGGCGTCGTATCGACTGGCGGAGGGCTGGTAACTGGTCACGAGCCGAGCATATCCGTGAGGTCGCTGTCGGAAATAGAGCCGAGGCATTCCCCTGGGCGACTGGCGACGTCGCAGTACGTGGCGACGACGCGCTCACGCCGACAACCGCTCACCCGTCGAGCGCCGCGTCGCCCTCGTTGCTCACGTTGTCGCTGACGCGCCGGTTGTGCTGCACGAACTCGGTGGTCGTCCAGGCTTCGATGACGATTACCTGGATGGTGGCCGCCGCCGGCACGGCCAGCAGCACCCCGATGAGGCCTCCGAACAAGCCGCCGATCCACGCGCCCACCTCGGCGCCGACCAGCACCGCCACGAAGACCGTCAAGGGATTGAGCTTGACGGTCCGACTCATCACCACCGGGTTGAGTATGTGATTCTCGATCTGGGTATAGGCCAGGAACACGACGGCGGTGACGATCCCGGCCGTGAGCGAATGGCCGAGCGCGAACAAGACGGTGGGAATCCCCGCGAGCGCCCCGCCGATGGTCGGCAGGAAGTCGACCAACGCCACCCACAGGGCCCACAGGAAGGCGAACGGCACCGAAAGCGCGAACAGCGTGATGAAGACGACGAGGCCCGCCGCGACCGACGTGAGGATGTTGCCGAGGACGTAGCCGGTCGCGGCCCGGCTCACGCGGCCGCTCACCCTGGAGATCCTCGCCATCCACTCCGGTGACATGATCGACACGACGACGGCGCGGATCTTCGGGGCCTCCAACAGCAGCAGCACCACGAAGGCGAACGTCATCAGCATGGCCAGCACCACGGTGACCGCCCCTCGGCCGAGCGCCAGCGCGGGCTTGCTGAGTCCGTTGGCGAGCGAGATGAGCTTGGACGAGTTCTTCTTGATCCACGCCTCGACGTGGTAGCGGCTGAGCAGGTGGCCGATCCAGCCCTTGCCGTGCTGCGCCTTGCTGACGTACGAGGGCAGCGTGTTGGCGAGGTGGGTCAGTCCGTTCACCAGCGGGTACCCGAAGGTCACTGCGAGCCCGAGGAAGACCACGAGGAACAACAGCGAGACGATCGCCACGGCGAGCCCCCGGCGTCGTACTTTCCAGCGCTGCAAGGCCTCTACCGCCGGGTTCAGGATGAGCGCGACGAACCCGCCCACCAACATCAGCATGAGCAGTTCGCGCAGGCGGTAGAACACCATGGCGGCGACGTACACGGCCGCGACGGTGAAGACGGAAGCGAAGATCGTCCTCAGCGGAACGTCGCTCCGGTCGGCGCGACGAAACATCCGTCCTCGCCTGGACTGGGCGTACTCCGCTTCCTTTTCCGTCTGGCCTGACATCTGCCGTCCCCCTCTGGCTTGAGACCTCTGCGCGCAACGCTAGCCCTCGCGCCAATCGAGACGGACCACTCAACATTGCGCCTCGACGCCCGCAGCATCGCTGGTATCGCGAACCGATAAGCCCGAGCGCGGCCTCTCGTTACTGCGGTGGTTCGAGGGATCCGGGAAGCGGTCTCGAGGCGCTCGACTGGATGGGCCCGTAGCGGCGTCGAAACAGGATGTACGAGACGCCGCCGCCAATCGTCGGCAGCCAGTACGTCACGAGGCGAAAGGCCAGGGTGGCGACGATGGCGCTGGCGCCGGGCACCCCGGCGAGCACGAGCAGCCCGCTCAGGCTCGCCTCGACGATGCCGATCCCGCCCGGCGTGATCGGGACCAGGGCGATGACCGCCGTGGCGGCGTACGCCAGCAGGATGACCGCGGGATTGGGCTTCGCGCCGGTGGCGCGCAGCGCCGCCAGCAGGGCGCAGTAGTCGAGGCCGATCCTGCCGCCGATCAGCAGCACCGCCTTCCACCAGTTCTGTCCCAGGTCGGATCGCACCAGGTTGCGCTGGGCGACGAGCCGCGCCGGGAGGTCGACCGTCCGGGCCCGCTTGCGCGCCACCGCGTTGAGCGTCCACTGGACGGCCCGGCCGAGCTGCTCGAGGGTCCGGTCGGTCGTGAGCACCACGGTGCCGAAGGCCAGGATCAGGACGAAGCCTCCAATGCCGAGCATCCCGGCGTGCTCGAGTCCGGCGCTGACGGGCATCCCGGCGAGTATCGCCGGCAGGGCGAAGATCGGGAGCATGAAGAGTCCGGCGATCCCGATGACCGACGACGCCGCGAGTCCGCCGGCCGCCTGGTCGGGATCGATGCCGGCCGTGGCGAGCATCTGGAACTGCACCCCAGCTCCGACCACGTCACCTCCGGGCAGCGTGTTGGTAACGGCGTTGCCGGCCAGGCCCGCGGTGATGACCGAGAACCACCCCCTCGTTCGAAGCACGAGCCGCAGCAGCGCCATCTGGCAGGCGAAGCTCGCGAGTTCGGCGACCAACATGACGAGCAGCCAGAGGGGGCCGAGCGTCGCGAGACGCGGCCAGGCCGAAACGACGCGCGTCAGCGCGGGCAGGACGATGTAGAGGCCGAGCCCCATGACCACGACCGGGATGACGCGGCGAAGGACGCTCTTATTCTTGCGGGGCTGGCTCTCAGTACTGATGAGACAAATATAAGGCCCCGCCAGCTCACGATGGCCCGGGGACCCCACCAGGCGAGGTCCCCACTGGGTCACGCCGTCCCCTTACAATCGGTTGAACCACTGCGCCAGGGCCCGCCTTGGTGCTCGGCGAGTTGCGAGTCCACAAGGAGGACCCCACGTGGTCCGACTTTCGACAGTCTCACCCCAGGCCCGGGCTTCTCTCCGCTCGGGGCTCTGCATCGCGATACCGCTCATCGTGGGTCTCGTGACGAATCAGCGCTCGATAGCCATCTTCGTGGCCATCGGGGCGCTTTGGGCGGTGAGCCAGGACGGCGTCGACCGTTGGCGCGACCGCGGCGTGCGGCTCGCCGGCGTCGCGTCGTGCGGCGGCGTTGGCACCTGCCTCGGCACCCTCGAGCTGCACTACGTCGGCGGCACGTGGCAGCTGTGGTCGTTCCTCGGCGCCGTCGCGCTCGTGGCCGGACTCATCGAGACGTCGTTCCTGGCGGCACCCGGCATGTACTTCCTGCTCGGCGCCATCCTCGGCAGCGGCCTGCAGACGACGACCTACACCGTCCAGCCCGGGCTCTACGTCGCTGGCGGCGGGCTCCTCGTGACGCTGGTGGCGATGATGACCGATCACCGGAGCCGCCAGCACGACCAGCGCCTGTGCCTGGCCGACGCCTACAGCGCGCTGGCCACGCTCATGACGGCGATCGGGCAGTCGCCGGCCGGCGACGTGCGCCCCCAGGCCGTGTTCGCGCTCGACGTGGCCCAGAGCGCGCTGAGCACGGCGAGCAGCGCGCAGGCGGCCGCGAACCCCGAGGCCGTGGCACTGCGCGACTGCTTCCTGGTGGCCCTGCAGATTGGGGAACTCGCCGCGGTGATGAATCGGCGACGGATCAAACCCGATCCCGCGTTCTGCGCCGCGCTCGGCGAGGTCGCCGAGACCCTCAGGCGGGACTCGGCCGTCGCGGCCCGAGGGGAGCTGCAGCAACTCGCGAACAGCGTTCCGTCCCAGGAGCACACCCCCCAGAGCGCCCAGTACGCCAAGGCGCTCCAGCCCACGTTCAAGAAGAGCATCGAGATCCCGCCCGTGCCCCCGTCGACGCTGGAACCGTTGCCGAGTGCGGACCGGCTCCGCTTCGCAGTCCTGTTGGCCACGGCCACCGTCGCGGCGGCGGCGCTGACCCACCTCATCGACGGACCCCACGCCTTCTGGCTCCCGCTCAGCGTCGCGTTCATCCTGCGTCCCGATCTGGGACCCGTCATCCCGCGCGCCACCGCGCGCACCGCGGGCACCCTGGCCGGCGTGGGACTCGCGGCGCTGGTGACCAAGCTCGGCGACAGTCCGGCGTCGCTCGTGGTGCTCTGCGTGGTGCTGGCGGCGATCGTGCCCCTCACGTCTCGACGCAGCCACGCGCTCACGGTCTTCATCTTCACGCCGATCGTCTTCGTCTTCCTCTCGGTGCTGGGGCCGGACCAGACGTTGTTCTTTCCCCGGATCATCGATACGGCCCTCGCGGCGGCAATCGTGCTAATGATCGACGGCGCCTTGTGGACGCGGGCTCCCTCGCTTCGCCCGGCGCAGCAACTGGCGCGGGCGGAGAAGTCGGTGGCGCGTTACGAGACGAGCACCGACGTCGTGAGCCCCGAGTCGCGCCATCAGCTGCGCCGAAACGCTCTGCGCGCGACCGCGCACGCCAGGGCGGGCCTGCGCCAGGCGGAGAGGGAACCCCACCTCCTGCGCCGCCCCGACGCCGAACTGATGAGCCGGATAGACGAGCTCGAGTTGCGCATCGACGAGCGCACCGCGGCTATCGCGGGCTTCGCGGCCTAGATCGTCCTCGCGACCCGGACGCCGTCGCCGGTTCGTGCCCGCACGCCCGGGCAGTCCGTCGCCCAGCGCTCCCGCGCCCCGTCGGCCGGTCGGCACCGTCAGCGCACGATGGGTGAAAGCCAATCTCGGTAAGGTCTGGGTGGCCAAGTGAAAGGAAGAACAATGATCAAGGGATTCAAGAGCTTTCTCATGCAGGGAGATCTGATCGTCATCGCCGTCGGCCTGGTCGTGGCGCTGGCCTTCAGCACGCTCATCAAGGCGTTCACCGACTCGATCATCACGCCGCTGGTCAACGCGCTGGAAGGTTCGAGAAGCGGCCCGGGACTCGGGTGGACGCTCAACGGCCAGTTCATCAGCCTCGGCGCGTTCATCTCCGCGATCATCTACTTCATCATCTTCATGGTCGTCATCTACTTCGTCCTGGTGGTTCCCTACCGCGCGTACATGGCCAAGCAGGGCAAGACGGTCTTCGGCCCGCCGCAGGCTCCGGCGCCGGTCAAGACCTGCCCGGAGTGCCTCTCGAGCGACCTGCCCGCGGCCGCGACGAAGTGCCTGCACTGCGCCAGCGCGGTGGACTGACCGTGATTCGCGGCGCGAGAGCGCCGGCGCGCGCGGCGCCAGAGCAGTCCCAACGGGATTCGAACCCGTGCCTCCACCTTGAGAGGGTGATGTCCTAGGCCACTAGACGATGGGACCATGAAACGAGCGGGAACGCAGTGCTCCACTCAATTCGCTCGGGGGCAAGGACTCGAACCCTGAATAACTGGACCAGAACCAGTTGTGTTGCCAATTACACCACCCCCGAAGGGTCTGGCAATCTTACCTGAGTGGACTCATCGACCGCCAGACGGCAGCGGAATGCGCGCCGCCGAGGTCGTCCACGAGCTCAATCTCCCGTATCCGACGATGCGACCGACGCCCACTCCCAGGGTCTCTTTGAGGTAGTACCGCCACAGCGAGTCGTGGATCGTCGGCGAGTCCGGCACCGGCGACGGATGGGGCTGGAGGCCCTGGGAGGACGATATGGCCATGGCCCGGTACTCGTGGAAGGGGTCCGTGACGGTCAGCACGCGCACGATGCCGTGCTCCTTCAGCAGGGGCAGCACCGTGGAGACGTTCTGCCAGGTGTCGCTGCCCGATCCCTGCAAGATGTGCGACGCCGCCACGCCGTGCGCCTCGAGGTACTTCGCCGAGACCCACGCCTCGGTGTACTTGTCGGCGGGTAGCTTGCCGCCGGTGACGGCGATCCACGGGGCGCGGTGGTGCTCGTAGAGGACGAGCGCCTGGTTGAGACGGGCCTCGAGCTCGGGCGACGGCCGGTTGTAATCCGCGGCCGTGCCGAAGACGAGGATGGCCTGGGCGTGGACGCTCGAGTGCTCGTGCCCGGTCAACCAGATCTGGACGAACGTGATGGCGAAGTAGACGAGCACCAGCGAGAAGAACGCGCTGATGATCCGCAGTATCAGCTTGATCGGACCGAAGATCACGTCGACGATCGCGCCAGTGCGCCGCGCAGCCTCTCCAGCGTGCGCTCGCGCCCGAGCAGGTGCAGCGACTCGAAGAGCGGCGGACCGACCAACGAGCCGGTGACCGCGCAACGGATCGGGGCCTGGGCCTTGCGCAGCGTCAGGCCGAGCGCCTCGCCCAGCTGAGTCGTCGCTTCGTGCAGCGACGCGGCGTCCCATTGGGTCTCGGCGAAGCGTTCGACGGCGCCACCGAGCATCGAGCGCCCGAGCGGATCGTTGCCAACGACCTTGGCGAAGGCGGCCTCGTCCATTCGCGGGGCGTCGAGGAAGAAGAACTCCACCATGGCCGCGACCTCGCCCAGCGTGGTGACCCTCTCCTGGATGAGCGGCGCCACGAGGGCGAAGAGTCCCTCGTCGAACTGGGCCTCGCTCCAGGGCACCTCGCGGTCGGTCGGTCGCCACGACGTCGACCACGGTCGAACCCACGGCGCGCAGGCCTCGACGAACTGCTGGGCGCTGAGGCCTCGGATGTACTCGCCGTTGACGTGCGTCATCTTCTTCACGTCGAAGAACGCCGGTGAATGCGAGACGTCCTCCAGGCGGAACTGCTCGATGAGCGTCGAGCGCGGAACAATCTCCTCGTCGCCTCGGGGGCTCCAACCCAGCAGCGCGAGATAGTTCACGAAGGCGTCGGGCAGGTAGCCCTGGTCTCGGTAGGACTCGGTGGCGACCGGGTCCTTGCGCTTGGAGAGCTTCTTGCGCTGCTCGTTCACGAGCAGCGGCAGGTGCGCGTAGACGGGCATCGTCACGACGTCGCCCGTCACCTGGTTGAGGGCGTCCCAGAGCATCATCTGCTTGGGGGCGTTGGACAGGTGCTCCTCTCCGCGGATGACGTGCGAGATGCGGTCGTGACGGTCGTCGGCGACGTTGGCCAGGGCGTAGAGCACGACGCCCGACGACTTGGCCACGATGAAGTCGTCGATGGTCGAGTTGGCGAACTCGACGTCCCCGCGGATCACGTCGTGAACCACCGTGACGCCCTCGTGCGGCGTGCGAAAGCGCAGCCCGGTCGCCGGGCCCCGCGTGAGTCCCCGGTCGCGGCAGAAGCCGTCGTAGCCCGGGGTCTTGTCGTCGCCCTTGCGCCGGGCCACCTCGTCGCCCGTGCAGTCGCAGTAGTAGAGCAGTCCGGCGTCGGCGAGCTGCTGGGCCGCGACGTCGTGCAGCGCGGCGTTGTCGCTCTGGCGGAAGGGCCCCTCGTCGAGGTCCAGGCCGAGCCACGCCATCGCCGAGAGGATGCCATCGACCCACTCCTCGCGGTTGCGGTCGGCGTCGGTGTCCTCGATGCGAAGTATGAAGACGCCCCCGTCGCTCTGGCGCGCGAGGAGCCAGTTGAAGAGCGCGGTGCGGGCCGAGCCTACGTGGAAGAAGCCGGTGGGCGACGGCGCGAATCGGACCCGGGGCCCGGGCATCAACTACGGCTCGATCGAGATTGCGCCGTTGGGACAGCCCGCAACCGCGTCGCGCAGCTTCTCATCGAACTCCGGTCCGGGGTTCTCGTTGAGCACGTACATGTAGCCGTCGTCACGGACTTCAAAGATCTCCGGGGCGATGCTCATGCAGACCGCGTTGCTCGTGCACAAGTCGTAATTCACGTTGACCTTCATGACGCCTCCTTCAGGATTACTCCCGCCATCGTACTTGGGAGCCGGGCGAATCCAAGTCGTGCGCCCCCGCGTGGCCCCGAGAGAGCGTGCCTACACTACGTACAACGTTGGAGGATTACTATGGAGAAACGCCCGCTCGGGTCCCTGCAGGTATCGGTCGTCGGGGTCGGCTGCAACAACTTCGGCTCCCGCCTCGACCAGGCCGCGACGACCCGCGTGGTGCTCGCGGCGCTCGACGCCGGGATCAACTTCTTCGACACCGCCGACATCTACGGGGCCACCCAGTCCGAAGTCCTCCTGGGTCGCGCGCTCGGCGCCCGACGCAGCGAGGTGGTCATCGCGACCAAGTTCGGGATGCCCATCGACGACGACCACTACGGCGCGCGTCCGGACTACGTGCGCCAGGCGTGCGAGGACTCGCTGCGGCGACTCGGCACCGACCACATCGACCTCTACCAGCTTCACTTCCCCGACGGCGCCGTCCCCATCGCCGACACCCTGGGCGCGCTGCACGGCCTGATCGACGCGGGCAAGGTGCGCGAGATCGGCTGTTCGAACCTGAACGAGGCCCAGCTTCGCGAGGCGAAGGCCGCGGCGCGAACGGGGGCCTCGTTCGCCTCGGTCCAGAACCAGTACTCGCTGCTCGCCCGCGAACCGGAGCGCGACGGCGTGCTCGACGCCTGCGACGAGCTCGGTATTCGCTTCCTGCCCTTCTACCCGCTCGCCAACGGACTGCTCACCGGCAAGGTGCAGCCGGGCCAGCCGCTTCCCCAGGGCACCCGGCTCTCGACGATGCCGGCCGATCGCAGCGTGCACTGGCTCAGCGACGAGATCCAAGGACGGGTGGGGGCGCTGCTCGACTACGCCCAGGAGATCGAGATACCGCTGCTGAGCCTGGCCTTCTCGTGGCTGCTGAGCCACCATCAGGTCAGCTCGGTCATCGCCGGCGCGTCGAGCGCCGAGCAGGTGCACGCCAACGCCCATGCGGTTCAACCACTCAGTGCGGAGGTCATTGCCGCGCTCGACGTCCTCACCGACTGGACCGACCCGCAGTGACGCCCACGCTCAGCGGGGCATCACTGCGACCTTCTGCCAGACGCGGTCTCGGCTACGCCATCGCCTTGACGCCCGCGACGACCTTGGTGAGCGTGTCCTTCGCGTCACCGAACACCAGCAGGGTCTTGGGGTTGTAGAGCAGCTCGTTCTCGATGCCCGCGAAGCCGGGGCGCATCGAACGCTTCAGGAAGATGACGTTCTCCGCCAGGTCCGCCCTGATGATCGGCATGCCGTAGATGGGAGAGCTCTTGTCGTCCATGGCGGCGGGGTTCACGGTGTCGTTGGCGCCGACCACGAGGGCCACGTCAGCGGTCTGGAGCTCGGAGTTCGCCTCGTCCATCTCGATGAGCTGCTCGTAGGGGACGTTGGCCTCGGCGAGCAGGACGTTCATGTGGCCCGGCATGCGCCCGGCCACGGGGTGGATCGCGTAGAAGACCTCGATGCCCTTGGCCTCGATCATCTCGGCGAGCTCGCGCAGCACGTGCTGGCCCTGGGCGACCGCCAGGCCGTAACCGGGGATGATCACGACGCGGCTCGCGTAGGAGAGCAGCACCGCGATGTCCTCGGCGCTGCCCGAGCGCACGCTGCGGCCGTCCTCGCGCTCGGTGGCGCCGCTGGCGGTGATGTTCGATCCGAAGGCGCTGAACAGCACGTTGGACAGGCTGCGTCCCATGGCCGCGCTCATCATCCGGGTGAGCAGGATACCCGAGGCACCGACCAGAGTTCCGGCGATGATCAAGAGGTTCGATCCGAGCGTGAAGCCCGACGCCGCGACCGCGAGTCCGGTGAAGGCGTTCAGCAGCGAGATCAGCACCGGCACGTCGGCTCCGCCGATCGGCAGCACGAAGGCGATGCCGAGCACGAAGGCGAGGGCGAGCAGCACCCACAGCAGGACCGTGGAGCCGTTGACCAGGATGGTGACGATCAGTACCAGCGCCACCGCGCCGATGATCCCGTTGATGACCTGCTGGCCGGGGTAGGTGACCGGGCGACCGGTCATCAGCTCCTGGAGCTTGGCGAAGGCGATCGCCGAGCCGGCGAACGACACGGTACCGATCAAGACACCGAGCAGCACTTCCAGCGTGACGTAGGTCGCGGGGTGGGTCGACTTGATGTGGATGAACTCGGTGATGGACACCAGGCAGGCCGCGCCGCCACCCACGCCGTTGAAGATCGCCACCAGCTGGGGCATGGCCGTCATCTTCACGAAGCGGGCCACCGGCACGGCGACGATCGCGCCGATGAAGATGCCGAGCAGGATCAGCAGCACGTGGTGCAGCGGGTGGGAGCCGACGTTCACGTTGTTCACCGTGCGCCCGCCCACGTACCTGAAGAACGTGGCGACCACCGCGAGCAGCATGCCGCTGGCCGCGATCATGTTGCCGGCGCGCGCGTGCTTGGGGCTACCCAGGCCCTTCAGGGCGACCAGGAACGTCGTCGCCGAGACCAGGTAGATCAGATCGATAAGGGTTCCGCGACTCACTGAGCCACCTCTTCACTCTGGGCCTTGCGAGGCGCGGGGGACTTTGACTTGAACATCTCGAGCATGCGGTCGGTGACCACGAAGCCGCCGACCACGTTCAGCGTTCCGAGGATGACCGCCAGGAAACCGAGCACCTCCTCGAGGTTCGTGTTCGCCGATCCCAGGATCAGCATCGAGCCGACCAGGATCACGCCGTGGATGGCGTTCGATCCGCTCATCAGCGGGGTGTGCAGGATGCTCGGCACCTTGGCGATGATCTCGGTGCCGACGAAGGCCGTGAGCACCAGGATGGTGGCGTACTGCAGAAGGGCGTTACCCATTAGGCGTTCTCCTTGATTTCTGGGGTGATGGCGACGTGGGTCAGGCCCAGGGCCTCCGCCGTTGGAGCATGGTTGACGGCGCCGTCGCGCGCCACGGTGACCCCGATGACGACCTCGTCGTTCCAATCGGGGTTGAGTTCGCCCTTGGACCCGAAGAGGCCGAGCAACTTCAGCACGTTGTTGGCGAACATGAAGCTGGCCGACGCACCCATCTCAGACGGAGGGTTCGCCATGCCGACGACGCGCACGCCGTTGTGCTCGACGACCTCGCCGACTTTGGTCAGCTCGCAGTTTCCTCCGCCGTCGGCGGCCATGTCGATCACCAGCGAGCCCTCGCCCATGGCTTCCACCATGGCGGTGGTCATCAGGGTCGGCGACTTGCGTCCGGGAACGGCGGCCGTGGTGATCACGACGTCCGCGTTGGCAACCTCACTGAGCAGGGCCGCCTGTTGGGCCGCCGTCTCCTCGGGGGTCAACTCGCGCGCGTAGCCGCCCGCGGCGTCGGCCGTCACGCCGAGCTTCACGAACACGGCACCGGCGGACTCCGCCTCTTCCTTCGCGGCCGATCGCACGTCGTAGGCGCGGACCTTGGCGCCCAGTCGCTTGGAGGTGGCGATGGCCTGCAGGCCCGCCACCCCGACGCCCATGACGAGGACCTTGGCCGGACGGATGGTGCCCGCCGCGGTCGTCAGCAGCGGATAGAAGCGGTCGAAGTAGTTCGCGCCGGCCAATGCCGCGCGGTAACCAGAGACGGTGGCCTGCGAGGAGAGCGCGTCCATGTACTGGGCGCGCGAGATCCGCGGCACCAGGTCGAACGAGAGGATCGTGATGTGGCGGGCGTTGAGGGCCTTCACGATCTCCTGGGCCAACAGCGGCGAGAGGAAGGAAAGGTGCATCGAGCCCTCGGGTAAACGCCCCACCTCCTCGAGCGTCGGGGGATTGACCCGAAGGTTGAACTCACCCGAAGGCGAGTCCTCAATAGTCGCACCAACGGCCGTGTAGGCCTCGTCGGTGAAGTGAGCACGTTGGCCTGCGCCTCGTTGCACCACCACATTCCAGCCGTCGCTCACGAGAGACTTCACGGCGTCTGGCGTCAACGCGACCCGTGTCTCTCCCGTGCGCGACTCTTTAAAGAGCGCAATTTTTTGCATTCTCCTTTTCTAGCAGCCCTCCTTGGGGACTTATGTCACGAAGTGAGTCAGGCGGGCCGAAGAAAGCTCAGTATCTCGCGGGTGAGTTCACCGGGGGCTTCGAGGGGTATCCAGTGCCCGAACCCCTCGAAACGCACGTAAGTGAATCCGCTGGCGCAGTAGTTGGCGGAGTTCTTCATCTGGTGCTCGGTCAGCGCGAAGTCGCCACTGCTCCAAATCCCGAGGGTCGGCGCCGCGATCGGCGCCAGGACCGGCGGATCGACGAGAAAGGAGTCCATCGGCGCGTTGGCCCGGTACCAGCGCAGGTGCGCTGACATCTGGCCGTCGCGTTCGAGCTCGGCGATGACCTCTTCGGCCCGCGGGTGGCCGGTCCAGTGGCGCAGGGCCTCGTAGTCGTTCTTGCGCAGGAAGGCCTCTCCCAGTCCGTCGTTGGCGAAGAGCAGCATGTACCAGCTCCGGGCCTGCTGCTCGAGGCCCGCTGAACGAAAGGCGGTGGGATGGCCCACCGAGAGCACCACGAGCCTCTCGACGCGCTCGGGCAACGCAGCCGCCGCCACCCACGCCAGAGCCGCGCCCCAGTCGTGGCCGATCAACGTGGCCCGGTCGGCCCCGACCGCGTCGAGTATGCACACGACGTCGCCGACCAGCTGCGACATCTGATAGCTCTGCGTGTCGGCCGGTTTCGAGCTGAGCCCGCACCCGCGCAGGTCGGGCACCACCACCTGGTAACCGGCCTCGACCAGCCTCGGCGCCACGTTCTCCCACAGCGCGCCGGTGTCGGGCCAGCCGTGCAGCAGCAACAGGGTCGGTCCCTCGCCCGCCACCTGGACCGAGAGTTCGACGTTGCCGTTGAGTATCGAGATCCGCTCCACCACAGCGACGGTACACCGACTAGAACTATCGCGTGGAACTATTTCGCGCCGAGGTCGAGTCACCCGTCGGGACCTGGAGCGTCGAGGGTGACCACGACGTGATCGCGCGCGTCTACCTGCCGAACGAGTCAACACGAGCGTCGAGCGGTGCGGTGCCCGAGGCGGTCGCGCTCGGCGTGGGCCAGCTCGAGGAGTACTTCGCCGGCCATCGCAGGACGTTCGACGTGCCCCTCGCCCCGACGACGGCGACGCCGTTCCAGCGCGACGTCTGGGGGGCGCTGTGCGAGATCCCGTACGGTCAGGTGCAGACCTACGCCGACATAGCCATCGCGGTCAATCGTCCGCGCGCGGCGCGCGCCGTGGGCAATGCCAACCACGCCAATCCTTGGCCGATCATCGTGCCCTGCCATCGGGTCGTGGCGAGCCACGCCCTCGGTGGTTACGGCGGCGGCGTCGAGGTCAAACGGTACCTGCTCGGCCTCGAGGGCGTCTCTTACAGCTGAGGCTGCTCGGGCTCATCGCGAGGGGGTCGCGGCAAGAAGGCGATCTTGTGAAACGCCACGTGCAGCAGCTCGGGGTCGCTCAGCATCGAGCGCTCGAGCTGCTTCACGGTTCGCCGCGTCACCCACAAGAGCCCGATCGCGAAGGGGATCTCGAAGACGAGGGCCAGCACCAGGCTCTCGTCGAAGTCGCCGCCGCGCGCCGTCGTGACGTCGAACCACGCGTCGAGCACCATCAGCGTCGCCGCCGACGTCGCGAAGATGATCAGCAGCGCGCGCCGGCGCCACGCGGCCCACGCGGCGAGCAGCACCATCAGGACCTGAGCCACGTCGAGGCCCACCCACGCCAGGTCCCAGTGGTTGGCGATGTAGTGGCGAGGCAGGCGGATGGCGATGAAGACGATCCACGCCGTCTCCAGCAGGGCCACCGTGATCAGGGCGCCGAGCAAGGGATCTCGGGGCAGGCGCAGGCGGGACAGGCGATTCATCGGGCCTATCCCACGACGGCGACTGGGCTCTTCAGGGCCTCGAACATCGCCAAGGCGCCTTGGGCGAGCTGGTCGCGCTGGTCGTCGTCGAGCACCGCGAAGCACTCGGCCATCGCCGCGCTGGTCACGACCTCGGCCTGGGCCTTCTTGGCCTCGAGCTCCGGGGTGACGCGGGGCACGTCGTCGTCCCCGTAGCCGTGCATCTTGAAGACCGAGGGATCTTGGAGGTAGCTGGCCTCGAGGGGGCTCAAGCCGACCTCGCGCACGGCGTCGATGTGCACGCACCCGCGCAGCTCGCGCATCAGGATCGCGCCCAGGTAGGCCGCGTGCACCTGGTCGGACGAGACCTCGTACTGGCGGTATCCGTCGACGAGAAGGTGATGACCGCCCGCCACCGCGGCGACGACCTTGTGCGCGGCACGCGCGAAGTTGGCGAGGACGTCGACGGGGACCGCCCCGAAGGTCCGGTCGGCGAACTCGTAGGCGGCCTGCAGATAGGCCGCGGCGGTCGCCGCCGGGTCGGCCTTAGGCACCGGTGCGCCCCACATCCTGGCGATGCTCGCCGGGCTGAAGAAGGTGAACGCTTCGTTCACCACGTCGAGATCGACATCGCCCAGGACCCCGCCCCGGCCCAGCCCGTAGAACTGGAAGACGTTGAGGCCGAGCTCCTTGGCCCTCGCGGCGGTGAGGGGATCGAAGTAGAAGCTCATGCCGACGACCTGGATGGGCAGTGCGGTCACGTCGGACAGTTCATTCGAGTTCATTACGTTGACTCTACGTGTCTCGCGTTCGCTCGCGACGTCCTCTCGGGTCAGGAAGGCCTGGGGTTGAGACGCACGCGAAGCTCGATCGTCGAGCCCTTGGCCACCTCGATGAACCGCGCCGATCCCCCGTGCCGGGTGACGATGTCGGTCACGATCGACAGGCCCAGGCCCGTGCCGCCCGACTGGCGGCTGCGCGCCGGGTCGGCGCGCACGAAGCGCTCGAAGAACCGGGCGCTCTCGGCGACGTCCACGCCATCGCCGTCGTCGCTCACGGTCACCACCGCGTAGGGCCCGTCGTAGCTCGAACCGAAGCGAAGCTCGCTGACGGCGTAGCGCGCCGCGTTGTCGACGACGTTACGGATCATCCGCTTGAGCATCGCCTGGTCACCGACCACCCGAGTGGGCTGCACCGCCGAAGTGTCGACGTTCAGCTCACTGATCGAGCGGATTCGCTGGGACTCCTCGAAGAGAAGGTCGTCCAGGTCAACGTCGACGCTCGTGACGTCGATCTGATTCTCATCGTGACGGGCCAGCCAGAAGAGGCCGTCGATGATCGTGTCGAGGCGCCGTCCTTCGCGCATGATGGTGCCCGCGACTTCCGGCCAGTTGGCGTTGGACTGGTCGCTCTCGGCGCGTTCGACCGTGGCCAGGAGCGTCGCCAGCGGGCTTCGCAGCTCGTGGCTGGCGTTCGAGACGAACTCCTGCTGGAATCGCGACGACGACTCGAGCCGGTCGAGCATGGCGTTCAGCGTGCGCGCCATCCGCGCGATCTCGTCGTCGCCGCCCGTGACCGGAACGCGTTCGGACAGGTCCTGGGCCGCGATGGCGTCGACGCGCCGACGGATCGCTTCCACCGGCGCCAGGGCGAGCCCGATCCCGAACCAGATGAGACCGCCCGAGATCAAGAGCAGCAGCGGGAAGGAGACTGCCACGCTGACCAGCAGCACCGTCACGCTGTGGCTGATCGGTCCGCCGTAGACGAAGCCGAAGATGAGGCCCTCGCCGCGCGACGTGCCGATCGTCTGGACCTGGCCCAGGCTCACCTGGGAGAAGGCGTCGCTGGTGCGCGCCGACTTCGCCATGAGCACGCCCAGCCCGCCGGTTGACGGGGAACTCGTCTTCGCGTGGGCCAGAACCGGCGCGTCGGCGATCGCCGAGCTCGCGGCCCACACCTCGGTTCCCGCCATATTCGTGACCTGCACGACGACGTCGCCGCGCATCGCCAGGACGGCCTTCTCGCCCGTCGGCAACGTCGACGTGGCGAAGCGCGACTGGATCTGGACCATCTCGTCGGCGATCTGGTTCGAAGCACCCGAAACCAGCGAGCGGTGCACCAGGCTCACGAGGGCGAAGCCCGTGAAGGTCAGTACCACGGCGATCGCCAGGACGAAGAACAGCGTCAGGCGTGCGCGGATCGAAAGTTGAGCCCTCGCGCTCATCAGCCCTCTCGGGCGGAGTAACCAACACCACGAACCGTTCGGATTATCGACGGTACGTCCACGGTGTCAATCTTCCGGCGAAGGTAGCCAATGTAGACCTCGACGATGTTAGGGTCGCCGTCGAAGTCGCTCCCCCACACCGCCCTCAGTATGTCGCTCTTAGCGAGCGACACGCCGGCGTTGCTCATCAGGTACTCCAGCAGTGCGAACTCACGTGGGGTGAGCGCGACGCCGCGTCCGTTCGAGACGACCTGGCGGCGCAGCGGGTCCAGCGAGACCGGCCCCACGACCAGCGGCTGGGGCCGACCCAGGGCGTGACGGCGCAGCAGCGCGTTGACGCGCGCGATCAGGATCGACCGTTCGAACGGCTTGTGAAGGAAATCGTCGGCGCCGACCTCAAGGCCCTCCACCTCGTCGAGCTCGCCGTCCTTGGCCGTGAGCATCAGCAGCGGCGTGTGCACGCCCGCGTTTCGAAGATCGAGGCAGACGCTGAAGCCGTTGCGCTTCGGCAGCATGATGTCCAGCACGATCACGTCGTAGGCGCCGGTCAGCGCGGCCTGGAAACCGGATTCGCCGTCGTGACGCTGTTCTACCAAGAACCCTTCGTCGCTCAGCAGATCCGCCACAGCTCTTGCGAGATCGTGGTCGTCTTCGATGACGAGCACTCTGCAGCGTTCATCACTCATTTCAAGTAGATGCTACCGTCCGGCTCCGCGACGACATCCAACTTGGTCAATCCGTGCGGCGCGGGGCCCGATATAACCGCTCCGGTGCTCACGAGGAACTGCGAGCCGTGACACGGGCAGACCAGCAGGTTGGCCGACGCGGCGTAGCCGACGGTGCAGCCCATGTGCGGACAGACCGTGTCGTAGCCGACGAACTCACCGGCCTTCTCCTGAATGACGATGCCGGGATCGCCTGAGGAGGGGATCGTGAACGTCGCGGGCGTCCCCACGGGTACCTGGGAGGCGGCTCCGAGCACGGTGCCCGAGTACTTCGCCGGCGGGGTCGTCGGAGCCGACGACGGTGAACCCAAGGTCGTCGTGGTGGTCCCGCTTGGCGACAGCTGGCGCGTCGAGGCGTTCGGCGCGGTGGCGCCGCCGATCAAGCGACCCCCAACCGCCACCGCCGATCCCAGCAGGGCCGCACCGGCCGCCGTCGTCGCGGCCGCGATGCCTCCCAAGACGACCGAGCGGCGGTGCACCGCCTGAATCGCCACGGGCGTCACCGAGACCGGGTGATCGCCAAGTAGGAAAGGGCAGACCGCGGCGTCGCACGCCAGCCCGGCGCGCGCCGTGCACTTGCCCTTGGCGTAGTGACCGCAGACGGTCTGGACCTTGGAGAAGGGAATGGCGACGAGTTCGGCGGTCGGGACGCCTCCCTGACTCGCCGCGAAGTTGGCGATCCACGCGTCGACCGAGAATCGTGAGGCGCTGCCCGCGACGATGAGGGGCATCCACGCGAAGAAGAAGACGATGTCCGCGCCCGTGTAATACGGCGATGAGTGGAAGCTCACCGCGAGGAACAGGCTGAACGACAGGACCATCCCGCCGACTGCGGCGATGCGCGTGCGCAGCCCCAGCAACGCACCGAGGCCGATCGCGATCTCTCCCGCGGCGATCGCGATCCCGATCGGTGTCGCGAGTCCGACCATGTGACCCAGCAACGCGTGGATCGGGCTGACGCGAGCGGCACCCACCAGCTGGGCGTGGATCGAGTTGGGGCTGTTCGCGTTGAAGAAGTTGGGGTTCGACAGCTTCTGCAGACCGGCGAAGAGGAACGTGGCACCAAGGAAGATCCGCAGAGGCAGCAGGGACCACTCGGCGAGGGCCCAGGCGCGCACCGGGGGGTTCAGGGGGAGGCGACGCTCCTGGCGACGGACGTGGCGCACGGGGCGGCTCTTCGGCATCAACCTATTCTGCCAGAGCGCCCTCAAACGTGATTCGTCGCCACTGGCATCTTTAGACAATCTTTATCAAGCACAATGGAGGGGTGCTCAATGCCTCCGTCGTCTCGTTTCTGCTCGGGAAGATCCAGCATCTCCCGAGCGGTCTCGTCTACGGGCTCGTCATCCTGCTCGTCTTCGGCGAGGCCGCGCTCTTCATCGGATTCGTCCTGCCCGGCGAGACGGCGGTCATCGTCGCCGGTGTCGTGGCGAGCCAGGGCCACGTCAACGTGGGGTTGCTGTGCCTGCTCGTTGTCGTCTCGGCGATCGCGGGTGATTCGGTCGGCTACGCCGTGGGCCACCGGTACGGAGACAGCCTGCTGAAGCTGCCCATCGTCCGGGACCGTCGAGTGTCGATCGAACGTGCCCTCGACGGACTGGCCAAGCGCGGACCGGTCTACGTCTTCGTCGGACGCTTCACCGCCTTCCTGCGAGCGGTGATGCCCGGGCTCGCGGGAATGAGCAAGATGCGCTACCGGAGGTTCCTCGCGGCGAACGCCCTCGGGGGCGTCCTGTGGGGCGTGGGCTACACCTTGCTCGGCTACTTCGCCGGCAGCGCCCTCTCGAAGATCGAGAACTTCGCGAGCTGGTTCGGTATCGGCGTCCTGGTGCTCGTCGTCGGCCTGCTCGTGGTGCTGCACTTCGCGAAGAAGCGACGCGATCGCGCCCGTGAAGCCGCGTGGAGGCTGGCCCACCCCGAGAGCGACGGCTCAGCCCAGCGCGCTGAGTAGGTCCGGCGACGCGCAGACCGACCACTGTCCCGCGCGCGCGACGAGCAGCCCGGCCGGCGCGCTCGTGGGCCCGGCCCCCTTCACCAGGGAGCGGACGTAGATCTCCTCGCAGTCACCGGCGCGGGCGCGCTCGGCGAGGATCTCCTCGGGCGACCGGTCGAGCGTGATCGTGCGCGTGGCGCCGAGCATCTTGGCCCCCACGACCGGGTCCTCGCGCAACGTGGCCACAATCGCGTCGATCTGGCGGCGCGCACTCGCGGCATCCTCGACGGCCCCTCGGCGCCAGGGCGGTGCGGACCCTTCGAGGTAGCCACCCACCACCTGGGCGTCGGGGTTGGCGAAGACGATCACGCCGTCGACCGCGTCGCCGAGGTGCCCGACCACCCGGCGCGCGTGGGCGACCACGTGGGGCGCGACCCACGGCAGGAGCCACGCCTCGAGTCCCAGCCACGACGGCCACGCCGCGTCGATCAGCGCCACCGTGACGACGAGTCCCCGCGACTGGGCGTGGCGAGCGACCTCGAGGTAGCGGTCGAGGGCGGCGCCATCAACGCCGCCCTGGCGAGGTTCGACCCGCGCCCACTCGACGCCCAGGCGTACGCCGTCGAGCCCGAGGCTCGCCGCCAGGTCGAGGACGCGCTCGTAGTCGCCCCACAGGTTGTCGGCCTCGCCCGGCCCGGCGTGGCGCCCGAGCGCGATGGTCGGCGAGTAGCAGGTGGCCGGCTCGTGGGCCCGGTCGAAGCCGCCCTCCGCGCTGTAGCCCTCCAGCGTCGCGAGCACACGGGGCTGATTCGTCACCGACTCAGTTTCGCACGCCCGGTGCGCCCCAACTCAACTAGCGTTTCACCCGTGCCCCGCGGGGCCGTCCAAAGGAGAGCCAATGGCTGACGAAATTCTGCGCGAACGACGTGGACACATCGAACTGCTCACGATCAACCGGCCCGAAGCACGCAACGCGATCAACCGCGCCACCGCCCTGGCGCTGTCCGACGCGCTCGACGAGTGCCAGTCCGACGAGGAGGTCTGGGTGGTCGTCCTGACGGGCTCGGGCGACAAGGCCTTCTCGGCGGGAATGGACCTCAAGGCGTTCGCGACCGGCGAGTTCCCGATCACCGATCAGGGCTTCGGGGGCCTCACCAAGCGCAGTTTCCCCAAGCCGCTCATCTGCGCCGCGAACGGATCGGCCCTGGCCGGTGGATTCGAGATGATGATCAGCTGCGACATGGTGGTCGCCGCCGACCACGCCAAGTTCGGCATTCCCGAGGCGTCGCGCGGACTCGTCGCCGGGGCCGGCGGGCTCATCCGCCTGCCCAAGCGCGTGCCGCTCGCCATTGCCTACGAGATGGCGCTGACCGCTGAGCCGATCGACGCGCAGCGGGCCTACGAGCTCGGCCTCGTCAACTGCGTCGTGCCCGGCGCCCAGGTGCTCGACGCGGCCATTGCGCTCGCCGAGCGGATTGTCAGGAACGCGCCGCTGGCGGTTCGAACCTCCAAGAGCGTGATGAAGCGGGCGACCGAGCTCAGCGAGGAGCAGGCCTGGCCGGTCAACGACGAGGCCTTCGCCATGATCGGCACGAGCAGCGACGCCCTCGAAGGGGCCATCGCCTTCGCCGAGAAGCGCGACCCCAACTGGCAAGGGAAGTAGTGGGGGGCGACCTCCTGGCGCTCTCGAACCAGCCGCAACTGGCGAGCACGCTGACCATCGTGCGCCTTTCACTGCACGTCCTGGGCGCCAGCGTCTGGGTGGGCGGCCAGTTGGTGCTGGGAGGACTGCTGCCGACGGTGCGCGGTCTCGGTGACGACGCCCCGCGCAGGATCGCCCGGGCCTTCGGTCGCCTGAGCTGGCCCGCCTACTGGCTGCTCGTGGTGACCGGCGTCTGGAACTACCTGGCCGTCGAGCACCGGATCGCGACGAGTTCTTGGAGCGCCACCTTCGCCGTGAAGATGGCGGCCGTGGTCCTGGCGGGACTGGGAACGTACCTCCACACCAAGGCCAAGACCCCCAGGGCGCGTGGCATCTACGCCGCCGTCGGAACCACCGCCTCGATTGCGGCCCTGGTCCTGGGCGTGGCGCTCGCTGGCTAATGCAGGTGGTAGACCACCGCTGAGGCGACGGCCGCGAGGACGACCACGACGGGAAATGGCGCGCGGGCGAACAGGGCCGCCAGGGCCACGGCGAGACCCGCGAGGCGATGGTCGATGACGACGTGGGTCTTGACGACCAGCCCCTGGGCCACGACGAGGGCACTCAGCAAGGAGATCGGAATCAACGCGTTGATGCGCTGAAGGGTCGCGTTGGCGAGCCAACGCTGAGGCACGTAGTGACCGAACAGCTTGGTGGCGAAGCAGAGGGCACTCGTCGCCACGAGGACGGTCCACGTCGTGGTCGCGCTCACCTCTGGCGCCATCCGAGCGCCACGGCCACCAGAGCGGTGGCGAGTATGGGCAGGCCAGCCGGCAGCCAGGGCGTGATCAGCAGCGCGAAGGCCATCGACGCGCCGGCCACGAGCCGAAGGAACGTGGTATCGAGCCGGGGCCACAGGAGACCGAGGAAGGCCGCCGGCACCGCGGCATCGAGGCCCCACGAGGCCGGGTTGCCGAGCGCCTTGGCCCCGAGGGCGCCCGCCAGAGTGAAGACGTTCCAGAAGAGGAAGACCCCGGCGCCGGTCAGCCAGAAGCCCGCGCGCATGGCCGCGACGCCGCGCGGCGCCTGGGCGAGCGCCACGTTGGTCGACTCGTCGATGGTGAGCTGCGCCGCGGCGATCCTCTTCAGCCCGCGAACGTGCAGCAGCGGCGCCATCTGGATGCCGTACAGCGCGTTGCGGGTGCCGAGCACCGTCGCGGCCGCAATCGCGCTGATGGGTGCGCCGCCCGACGCCACGACCCCCACCGCGGCGAACTGGCTCGCACCGGTGAAGGTCAGCAGCGAGAACAGGCAACTCTGCAGGACCGAGAAGCCCGCCGCGACGCTCGCCGCACCGAAGGCGACGCCGTAGGCCCCCACGGTCAGCGAGACGCTCAGCGCGTCGCGAAGGGTCGTCCGGGGTAACTGCGCCATCAGCCCATTCTTGCCCGCGCTCGCCATCAGGTCGTTTCCAGGGCGTGCCGAGCCGTGGCGGCCTTCGCACTACTGTTGATACAAGAACGTCAAAGGAGAAGACAGTGTTCTTAGGCGAAATTTTTGGTCCCGACCTTCTGATCGTGGTCATCGTGGTCGCGGTGCTGATTTTCGGTGGAGCGGCGATTCCGAAGCTGGCCCGAAACCTGGGTCAGGCGAAGAACGAGTTCGAAAAGGGAATGAAGACCTCGAAGACCACTGACGAGACGTCACCCAAGGCCACGAACGAAACCGAGACGAAGGCACCCGAGACCGACAAGTAGTTCCGCGTGGACATCGTCGAGCTCGCGGACCGACTCTGGCGGGGCGAGGAAAGCACGTCCGAGCACCACCCCGTGCGCTACACACCCGGGCTGGCCGAGATCACCGACGGTGTGGCGTTCTGCCCGACGTTCGCCAACTGCACCGCCTTCACCACCGAGGACGGGCTCCTCATGGTCGACACCGGTTCGAGCGTCACCGCGGCGCTCGGCCACCAGGAGCTGCGTCGTTGGACCGCCCAGCGGCTCAACACCGCGGTCTTCTCGCACGGACACATCGACCACGTCTTCGGCGTCGGCGTCTTCGAGGAAGAGGCCCGGGCCGAGGGCTGGACCCTGCCCCACGTCGTCGCCCACGAGGACCTGCCCAAGCGGTTCGACCGTTACGTGCTGACCGCCGGCTACAACCAGGTCGTCAACCGTCGCCAGTTCGGCTTCAAGGACCTCGTCTGGCCCGTCGAGTACCGCTACCCGGATGAGACCTACGTCCACGAACACACCATGAACGTCGGGACGCTCGAAGTGCACCTCGCCCACGAGAAGGGCGAGACCGACGACGCGACGGTCACGTGGGTGCCCTCAAGAAGGGTCCTCTGCACGGGCGACCTCTTCATATGGGCGACGCCGAACGGCGGCAACCCCCAGAAGGTGCAGCGTTACCCGCGTGAGTGGGCCCAGGCGCTGCGTCGAATGGACCAACTGAACGCCGAGTACCTCTTGCCGGGCCACGGCATGCCCGTCATCGGCGCCGAGCGCGTGCACCAGGCCCTGAGCGAGACGGCCGAGTACCTCGAGAGCATCGTCGACCAGACCCTGGCCCTCATGAACCAGGGTGCGCGCCTGAGCGACGTGCTGAGCGAGGTCACCCCGCCGTCGCACCTGGCGGACCGGCCTTTCCTCCAGCCGGTCTACGACGAGCCCGAGTTCATCGTGCGCAACCTCTGGCGGCTCTACGGCGGCTGGTGGGACGGCAACCCCGCCACCTTGAAGCCGGCCAACGATCGCCGGGTGGCGAGCGAGATCGCGGAGTTGGCCGGTGGCTCCGCCCGGCTCGCCGAGCGAGCCGAGGCGCTGGCCGACGAGGGCTCGCCGGAGTCCCTGCGCCTGTCCGGGCACCTGATCGAGATGGCCTGGCTCTCGGCCCCCGACGACCCGGGCATCCAATTGGCGCGCCAGCGGGTCTTGAGCGCCCGCGCGCAGGCCGCGACCTCGACCATGGCCAGAGGCATCTTCGACTGGGCCGCGCGCGAAAGCGTCGGCGAACAGCCCTAGCCCGTCGCTCCATCGCCTGTGGAGATAAGGGCTTTCACATTTTTGGGCTACCCCTGAGCCCGACTACTTAGTAGGGTCATGAAGTGGAATTACCCGCCCTGCCCCCACAGGATGCGACGGTTCGTGCACGCCGATGGCGGCGAATACGTCGTGCCGTTGCACTCCCCGTAGCCGCACTCGCCCTTTCGGGATGCACCGTGCCCTCCTTCGGCGCGAGCCCCGGCGCCACGTCGAGCTCGAGATCCGTGTTCCACCTCTGGCAGTGGTTCTCCATCGGCGCGGTGATCGTCGGCGGCATCACGCTCCTGCTGATCATCTGGGCCGTGCTCCGCTACCGCCGCAAGGGCGACAACATCCCCAAGCAGTCCCAGTACCACGTCCCGCTCGAGACGATCTACACCATCATTCCCATCATCATCGTCTTCGCCCTGTTCGCCGGCACGCTCGTGGTCGAGAACAAGGAGACGGCGAATCCCAGGACCAACGTCACCATCGACGTGCTGGCCTTCCAGTGGGGATGGAAGTTCACCTACCCCGGCTCCAACGCCCTCGTCTACGGCCAGACCACCCAGGATCCGGTGATGGAGTTCCCGGTCAACACCAACGTCCACATCAACCTTCGCTCCTCGGACGTGATCCACGGCTTCTACGTCCACGCGTTCAACTTCTCGCGCTACGCGCTGCCCGGCGTGCTCAACCAGTTCACGATCCGCGCCCAGAGCACCGGCACGTACTTCGGGCAGTGCACCCAGCTCTGCGGGCTCTACCACTCCCTGATGTGGTTCAGGGTCAAGGTCGTCTCCCAGTCCCAGTACCACGCGTGGCTCCAAACCTTCAACAACCCAACGGCCGAAGCGGCGGCCAAGGCCGCCGCGACGGCGACCAAGCAGCAGCTCTCGACGCTGGTGCCGTCCAAGCAGACCTCTAGTCATGGAGACAACTGATGACTGACCTTCTCGAAGCACCCGCACCGGCACCGATTCCGGCACCGGTTCCGGCCCACGAGGAGGAGCACCACGGTCCCACCGGGATCCTGAAGTGGATGACCTCGACCGACCACAAGGTCATCGGTCTCTCCTACACCGTAACGTCGGTCATCATGCTCGTGATCGGCGGCATCTTCGCCGAGATCATCCGCGTGCAGCTCTCGACGCCCAACGGCTCACTGGTCTCGCTGGCGCAGTACAACGAGCTCTTCACCATGCACGGCTCGGTGATGATCTACCTCTTCGCCGGGCCCTTCGCCTTCGGCGCCCTCGCCAACATCGTGGTGCCGCTGCAGATCGGCGCCCCCGACATGGCCTTCCCGCGCCTCAACGCGATGTCGTACTGGCTCTACCTGTTCGGCTCCATCACGATGCTCTCGGGCTTCTTCACCGCCGGAGGGGCGGCGAACTTCGGCTGGGTGGCCTACGCCCCCCTCTCGAACTCGATCAACACCCCCGGCGCCGGCGCCGACCTGTGGATCGGCGGACTGCTGCTCACGGGCTTCTCGGCGATCTTCACCGGCGTCAATCTCTGCGCGACCGTCTTCTACCTGCGCGCCCCGGGCATGACCATGTTCCGCATGCCGATCTTCACCTGGAACCTGATGGTGACGGCGATCCTCATCCTTTTGGCCTTCCCGGTGCTCACGGCCGGCCTCGTCATGCTCTACTGCGACCGGCACTTCGGCACGCACATCTTCTCGGTAGCGGGAGGTGGTGTGCCCGTGCTCTGGCAGCATATTTTCTGGTTCTGGGGCCATCCGGAGGTCTATATCCTGGCGCTGCCGTTCTTCGGGATGGTGACCGAGATCATCGCCGTCTTCTCGCGCAAGCCGGTCTTCGGCTACAAGGGGATGGTCTTCGCCACGCTGTCGATCGCCGCGCTGTCGCTGGGAGTGTGGGCGCACCACATGTTCACCACCGGCGTGGTCCTGCTGCCCTTCTTCTCGATCATGAGCCTGCTGATCGCGGTGCCCACCGGAATAAAGATGTTCAACTGGATAGGAACGATGTGGCGAGGCGAGATATGGTTCTCGACGGCCATGCTGATGGCGATCGGCTTCCTGATCACCTTCCTCGTCGGCGGACTCACCGGCATCTACCTGGCCAGCCCCCCGCTCGACTTCTTCACCCACGACACCTACTTCGTGGTGGCCCACTTCCACTCCATCGTGATGGCGCTCGTGCTGGGCGGCATGGCCGGTCTGTACTACTGGGGCCCGAAGATCACCGGCTACCTGCTCAACGAGACCATCGGCAAGATCCAGTTCTGGTTCCTGTTCATCGGCACCCAGGTGTTCACGATCCCGCTCTACATCCTCGGCCTCGAAGGGATGCCGCGCCGCGTGGCCATGTACGCCCACGACCCGCAGTGGAAGCTCCTCAACGACGTGAGCACGCTCGGCGCGATCCTCATCGGGGTCTCGACGGTCCTGTTCGTGGTCAACATCGTGGTGAGCTGGAAGAAGTACCCGGCCGGGGACAACCCGTGGGACGCCCACACGCTCGAATGGTTCACCACGTCGCCGCCGCCGCACCACAACTTCTATCGTCTGCCCCAGATTCGCTCGGAACGGCCGACCTGGGACTACAACCACCCCGGCCACCAGGCCGCGCCCCACGGCCACCATCCGGCACCCGACGCGGTCCCCGCTGACGAGGTGCCCGTCCCATGAAGGTCGAGGCGAAGATCCTCCTCGGGCTCGGGCTCTTCTTCGGCTTGATGTTCGCCGTCTACTGGCGCTGGAGCATCGAGGACGCCGGCGGCGTCATGATGTTCGCGGGCATGCTGCTCTGCCTCCTGCCCGGCAGCTACTACTACTGGTGGAGCCGGCGCATGAAGGCGCGCCCCGAGGACAATCCGTACGCGACCCAGACCCAGGGCGCCGGCGTGGTCGGAGCCTTCCCGGGCTCGTCGATCTGGCCCTTCACGATGGCCTTCGGCGCGTTCTTCGTCGTGCTGGCGCTCGTGTTCGGAGTCTGGTTCCTCGTGCCCGGTCTCTTCCTCATGGTGTGGGCGATGTTCGGCGGCACGGCCGAAGGCCGGCGCGGCGGTAAGGTCTAAAGTCCCAAAATGGGATTGACCTTCGCGCATTTGTTTTAATCACGGGCAAAACGCAGCCAATCGAAGTTCGCACGTGCCCCGACCCTCACTGGACCCCCAAACGGGTTGCGTAGTATGGGAAGCGTTGTGATCGTGCGAGGGAGACCTGGCGCCAAGAGTTCGTGAGCGAGGAGACGCTGTGGCAGTCGTAGAGAGTTCGACGAAAGTTGTCCTGGGGGGAACCCGAGGGGGCCCGGACGTTTCGACATTGCGCAAGGACCGCTGGTGGCTCCAACCGGTCATCACCACCTCGGTACTGACGGCCTTCGTCATCTACTCGACGTGGGCCGCGTTCCAGAACAAGAACTACTACGTCGGCGCCATTTTCCACCGCGACCTCGTCAGTCCCTTCTACTCCCCCTGCCTCGCCGCGAGTTGCCCGACGGGCTCGACGGCCGGATTCATCCTGCACGGCTGGGCGCTCTCCCCGGCCCTGATCATCCTCATATTCCCGCTGGGTTTTCGCCTCACGTGCTACTACTACCGTCGCAGTTACTACCGCGCCTTCTGGTGGTCGCCGCCGGCCTGCGCCGTGGCTGACTCGCACGCCTCGTACTCCGGCGAGACCAGGTTCCCCCTGATCATGCAGAACGCGCACCGCTACTTCTTCTACGCGGGCCTGGTCTTCAACACCCTGCTGACCTACGACGCGATCCGCGCCTTCCACCAGCCGGGACTCGGCTGGGGCGTCACGGTGGGCACCGTCGTGCTGAGCGTGAACGCCGTCCTGCTGTGGCTCTACTCGCTCAGCTGTCACGCCTGCCGCCACCTCTGCGGAGGCGGCTCCAACAGCTTCGCCGCGCACCCCCTCCGCTACCGCTTCTGGAAGTTCCTCACCCCGCTCAACGCCAAGCACATGAACTTCGCGTGGTCATCGCTCGTCTTCGTGGCCCTGACCGACGTCTACGTGCGGCTCGTCGCCTCGGGTGCCCTCACCGACTTCAAACTCTTCTAGATCGAAGGATCAACCGTGACTACCTCTCCCTACGAACACCACGACTACGACGTCCTGATCATCGGTGCCGGCGGCGCCGGGCTGCGCGCGGCCATCGAGGCCAAGCAGCGCGGGCTCAGCGTCGGCATCATCACCAAGTCCCTCCTCGGCAAGGCCCACACGGTGATGGCCGAGGGCGGCATGGCCGCGGCCATGGGCAACGTCTCCTCCGAGGACAACTGGATGGTCCACTTCCGCGACACCATGCGCGGGGGCAAGATGCTCAACAACTACCGCATGGCCGAGCTGCACGCCAAGGAGTCACCGGACCGCGTGCTCGAGCTCGAGCAGTGGGGTGCGCTCTTCGACCGCACCAAGGAAGGCAAGATCCTCCAGCGCGACTTCGGCGGGCACCGCTACGCGCGCCTCGCGCACGTGGGCGACCGCACCGGGCTCGAGCTGATCCGCACCCTCCAGCAGAAGGTCGTCTCCATGAGCACCGACGTCTTCATGGAGTGCAAGGTCCTCAGGCTCGTGCACGACGCCAGCGGCGCCGTGGCGGGCTGCGTCGCCTACTGGCGCCCCACCGGCGAGATCGTCACCTTCGGCGCCAAGGCCGTCATCATGGCGACCGGCGGCGCGGGACGATCCTGGAAGTTCACCACCAACTCGTGGGAAGGGACCGGCGACGGCCACGCGATGGCCCTGTGGGCCGGCGCGAAGCTGATCGACATGGAATGCTTCCAGTTCCACCCGACCGGCATGGTCTGGCCGCTCAGCGTGCGCGGGCTCTTGGTCACCGAGGCCGTGCGCGGCGACGGCGGGGTGCTGCGCAACTCCGAGGGCGAGCGCTTCATGTTCAACTACGTCCCCGACATGTTCCGCGCCGAGACGGCCGAGACCGAGGAGGAGGGCGACAAGTGGTACGACGACCACGACGCCGGCCGACGCCCGCCTGAACTGCTGCCGCGCGACGAGGTCGCGCGCGCCATCAATGCCGAGGTCAAGGCCGGGCGCGGCACGGCCCACGGCGGCGTCTACCTCGACATCGCGACGCGTCGATCGGCCGAGTTCATCCGCCGGCGACTTCCCTCGATGTACCACCAGTTCATGGAACTGGCGGGAGTGGACATCACGCGCGAGGCCATGGAGATCGGCCCGACCTGCCACTACATCATGGGCGGCATCCAGGTCGACGCCGACACCGCGGCGACCGCCGCTGCGGGGCTCTTCGCCGCCGGCGAATGCGCCGGCGGACTTCACGGGGCGAACCGCCTCGGCGGCAACTCGCTCAGCGACCTCGTGGTCTTCGGCCGCCGGGCCGGCATGGGCGCCTCCGACTACGCCGAGGCCCACCAGGGAGGCAGCGACCTGGACATGAGCGAAGTGGAGGGTGCCGTTACCGAGGCCCTCGCGCCCTTCGAGCGCACCACCGGCGAGAACCCCTACGACATCCAGCGCGACCTCCAAGAGATGATGCAGTCCAACGTCGGCATCATCCGCACGGGCAGCGAGATCGACGAGGCCCTCAGCGCGCTCGAGGTCTTCAACGAGCGCGTGAGGAACATCGCGGTGAAGGGCGGGCGGCCCTACAACCCCGGCTGGAACCTCGCGACCGACCTGCCGAGCATGCTCTCGCTCTCCAGGAGCGTCGCCACCGGCGCGAAGAACCGCAAGGAGTCGCGCGGTGGCCACACCCGCGACGACTTCCCCAAGCCCGATCCCGAGCTGGGCAAGATCAACTTCGCCCAAACGAGCGACGGCGGGAACTGGGACAGTCCCATCATCGTCACCGAGTCGCCGCTGCTGGTGATGCCCGATGAACTGAAGGCTTTGCTCGAGGAGGGTAAGTAATGACCGACGTAACGATGCGAATCTGGCGAGGGGACTCGACCGGCGGTGACTTCCAGGACTACCCCATGACCCCCAACGAGGGCGAGGTCGTGCTCGACGTCATCCACCGCATCCAGGCCACCGCCGCGCCCGACCTGGCGTGCCGCTGGAACTGCAAGGCGGGCAAGTGCGGCTCGTGCTCCGCGGAGATCAACGGTAAGCCTGGACTCATGTGCATGACGCGCATGCAGGACCTGCCCGGAGGGACCGTCACGGTCACCCCCATGAAGGCGTTCCCCATCATCCGCGACCTCGTCACCGACGTCTCGTTCAACTACGCCATGGCCGAGAAGGTGCCGGCCTTCCTGCCGCCGCCCATGCCCGAGGGCGGCTACCGGATGTTCCAGCAGGACGTCGAGCGCGGCCAGGAGTTCCGCAAGTGCATCGAGTGCTTCATGTGCCAGGACGTCTGCCACGTGATCCGCGACCACGAGGAGAACAAGGCCCACTACGCGGGACCGCGTTTCTTCATCCGCTACGCCGAGCTCGAGATGCACCCGCTCGACACCAACGACCGCCGCGAACTCGTACGCGAGGTGATGGGTCTGGGCTACTGCAACATCACCAAGTGCTGCACCGAGGTCTGCCCCGAGCACATCCACATCACCGACAACGCGATCATCCCATTGAAGGAGCGCGTCGTGGACGCGGACTACGACCCCATCGCGTGGCTCGGGCGAAAGATCCTGCGCCGCACCAAGAGGTCCGCGACCGAAGCCGCCGTCCAGCCCGCTCCGTAATTCGTGGCCGTCTTCCTCTCGCCCGAGTGGTTCGACAGCCTCAACGCCGCCCTGGAAGGTGCCGGACCGGTCCCCCTCGAGGACGGCGCACGCGCCATCCGGGTGGTGCTCGAGTTCCCCGACGCACCGAGCTCGGTGCCCCACGCCGTGACCTTCACCATCGGCGCCGACGGGGCGTCGCTGGCGCCCGGCGACCATCTGGCCGCTGACGCGCTCATGAGGCTTTCGTACGCCGATGCGCTCGCTCTCACCAACGGCGAGTTCGACAGCGCCACCGCGCTGCGCGAAGGGCGCGTGAAGGTCCGAGGCGACGTCAACGCCATCGTCCCGCTGCTGAGCTGGCTCCAGTCGGCTCACCCCGGGTCCGGGCAGTAGCACGGTGCGACCGGACCGGCTGGCGCTGCTCGAGGACGACCTCGGTGAGCCCGGGGTCATCGAGGCCCACATGTTCCACCGCTCCGAGGTCAGCGTGCCACCGGTGGCGGTGCTCTGCTTCTTCAACGAGCTCCTGGAGCAAATGGCGAGCGAGGGGGCGCTCGTGCCGGTCTACACGCTGCGCAGCGAGATCGGCTCCAACCCGGTCTACGAGTACTCCAACGAGCACGGCACGGTGTGCGTCGTGCACCCGGGCGTCGGCGCCCCGCTGGCCGCCGGCTTCACCGAGGAGATGGCGGCCATCGGCGTCACGACCTTCGTCGCCTGCGGCGGCGCCGGGGCGCTCGTGGACGACCTCGCGCTCGGGCACGTCATGGTCGTCGCCTCGGCGCTGCGCGACGAAGGGACCAGCTTCCACTACGCCGCGCCGAGCCGGATCATCGACGCCGACCCGATCGGGGTGTCGGTCCTCGAGGCCACGCTCGCCCGCCACGACATCCCCTACTTCGTGGGGCGCACCTGGACTACCGACGCGTTCCTGCGCGAGACCCGCAGCCGGGTCCAGCGCCGGATCGACGAGAACTGCTCGATGGTCGACATGGAGTCATCGGCCTTCATCGCGGTCGCCCGCTACCGCGGGCTGCGCTTCGCCCAGATGCTCTACGCCGGCGATTCGCTCGCCGGCGAGGAGTGGGAGAGCCGCTCGTGGGACTCGGCCCGCTCGGTGAGAGAGGCGCTCTTTCGGGTCGCCGCGACGTGCGCGCTGGCGCTGCACGCCGCTCCTGGCGGGCCAGGCCCGCGAGGTTGACGACTTAGATCAGGCCCAGGCCGCGCACGTCCACGCGCTCGGCGAGCAGTTCGTCCGTGGTGATCTTGATCTTCCCGGCGGCGAAGTCGTCGAGGTTGAAGCCTTCCTTGACCTTCCACGATCCGTGGCCGTCGGCCTGGACCGGGAAGCCGAACGTGAGACCCTCGGGCACTCCGTAGGCGCCGTCGGAAGTCACCGCGACCGAGATGCAGTCGTCGGCCGGCGTCGGCGTCGTGAGCCCGACCACGGTGTCGATCGCCGCGTTGGCCGCCGAGGCCGCCGAACTGGCGCCGCGGGCCTCGATGATGGCCGCGCCGCGCTTCTGCACGGTGGCGATGAAGTCACCCTGGAGCCACGCGAGGTCGCTGACCGCACCGACGACGGGCTGTCCGTCCACCGTCGCGTTCGAGAAGTCCGGGAACTGCGTGGACGAGTGGTTGCCCCATATGGCGAGGTTCTTCACGCCCGCGACGCCGGTGCCGGCCTTCTTGGCGATCTGGGTCTCGGCCCGGTTCTGATCGAGGCGGGTCATGGCGAACCAGCGCTCGGCGGGGATCTCGGGCGCATTGGAGCGCGCGATCAGGCAGTTGGTGTTGCAGGGGTTGCCCACCACGAGCACGCGCACGTCGTTCGAGGCGTTGGCCGCGATCGCCCGGCCCTGGGGCTTGAAGATGCCGCCGTTGACGTTCAGCAGGTCACTGCGTTCCATGCCGGCCTTGCGCGGGATCGATCCCACGAGCAGGGCCCAGGACGTGCCGGCGAACGCGACGTCGAGGTCGCTCGTCGCTTCGATTCCCGCCAGCAGCGGGAAGGCGCAGTCGTCGAGCTCCATGACGACGCCCTCGAGGGCCTTCATCGCCGGCTCGATCTCCAAGAGTCGCAGCACCACCGGGGTGTCGGGGCCGAGCAGCTGGCCCGACGCGATGCGAAATAGCAGCTGGTAGCCGATCTGGCCGGCGGCGCCGGTGACGGTGACGTGTACGGGGGTGGTCATGATGCTCCTTATGGATAGGGCTTGTTAGAGGCGGTCGACGATGGCCGAGGCGAACTCGGAGCACTTCACTTCGGTGGCGCCGTCCATCATGCGCGCGAAGTCGTAGGTGACGATCTTGTCGCTGATGGTCGCTTCGAGCGCGGTGACGATGTCGATGGCCGCGCCGGTCCAGCCCAGGTGCTCGAACATCAGCACGCCCGAGAGCAGCAGCGATCCGGGGTTGACCTTGTCCTGGCCGGCGTACTTCGGCGCCGTGCCGTGGGTCGCCTCGAAGATGCCGTGGCCGGTGACGTAGTTGATGTTGGCGCCGGGGGCGATGCCGATGCCACCGACCTGGGCCGCCAGGGCGTCCGAGAGGTAGTCGCCGTTCAGGTTGGTCGCCGCGATGACGTCGAACTCCGCGGGGCGCGTCAGGACCTGCTGGAAGATGATGTCGGCGATGGCGTCCTTCACGAGCACCTTCGAGCCGGGCTTGCCGCCGCAGTCATCCCATCCGACGGCCACGTCGGAGAACTCGTTGCGCACTAGCTCGTAGCCCCACTTCATGAAGGCGCCTTCGGTGAACTTCTGGATGTTGCCCTTGTGCATCATCGTCACGCTGGGACGGTCGTGGTCGATCGCGTACTTGATGGCGGCGCGGATCAGGCGCTCCGAGCCCTCCTTGGAGATCGGCTTGATGCCGATGCCGCTCATCTCGCGGATATCCCAGCCGTAGGTGTCCTTCAGAAAAGACCGGAGCTTCTCGGCCTCGGGGGTGCCGGCCTCGACTTCCAGCCCGGCGTAGACGTCCTCGGTGTTCTCGCGGAAGATCACCATGTCGACCAATTCGGGCTGCTTTACCGGCGACGGGACGCCCTGGAACCAGCGGACCGGGCGCAGGCAGACGTAGAGATCGAGGATCTGGCGCAACGCCACGTTCAGCGAACGGAAGCCCCCGCCGATGGGGGTGGTCAGCGGGCCCTTGATGCCGATGAGGTACTCGCGGAAGTCGGCGACCGTCTGATCGGGAAGCCAGTTGCCCGTCTCGTCGAAGGCCTTCTGACCGGCGAGCACCTCCTTCCATTCGATCGTCTTGCCGTACTTCTGAGCGGCGGCGTCGAGAACGTGCTTCGCGGCCGGCCAGATGTCGACGCCGATGCCGTCGCCTTCGATGAAGGGGATGATCGGGTTGTTGGGAACGGTAAGTACGCCATCGGCGCTCATTGTGATTTTCTCAGCCATGACCGCATTCTACGGTGGATTCCCGACCGCTTCGATGGGTCGAAAGTCACCTGCCAGGGTCGAAGGTCCTAGCCGAAGAGCACGTCGTAGATCTCTCGCGTGGCCGTCGAGCGGTTGAGCGTGTAGAAGTGCAGTCCCGGCGCGTTCTCGCCCAGCAGCTGCTCGCACATCTCGCTCGCCGCCCGGATGCCCTCGCTTCGCACGCTGGCCGGTCCGCCCCGGTCGTTGGCGGCTTCGAGGCGCGTGACCAGAGCGGCCGGCACGCTCGCGCCCATCTGGGCCATCCGCGCGATGCCGCCGAGAGTGGTCACCGGCATGATGCCCGGCAGCACCGGCTTGGTGACCCCGAGGCCGGCGAGTTCCTCGACCAGGCGCGTCCACTCCCGGGCCTCGAAGAAGAACTGGGTCACCGCGAAGTCCGCGATCGCCAGCTTCTGGGCCAGGAAGCGGCGGTCCGAGGCGAGGTCGGGCGAGCGGGGGTGACCCTGGGGGTGCGCCGCCACGCCGATGGAGAAATCACCGGCCTCGCGGGTCAGCTCCACCAGATCGATGGCGTGGCGGAACTCGGAACGGTCCGGGCCGGGCTCGTCGGACACGTCGCCTCCCAGCGCCATGACGTTCTGCACACCGGCGCTGGCGTAGTTCGCCAGTATCTCGCGGATCTCGTCGCGGCGGTGGCCGACGCATATCAGGTGGGCCATGGCGGTGATGCGTCCGGCGCGCTGGATCTGGGTGACGAGGTCGTAGGTGCGCTGTCGCGACTCGCGTCCGCCGCGGTAGGTCACCGACACGAACGAGGGGTGCAGCGGCACGAGCTCCTCGAGCGTCTTGGCCAGCACGGCGCTCTCCTCATCGGACTTGGGCGGGAAGAACTCGAACGACCGGGTAGTGCCCTGGCCGAGCAATGCATCGATTCGCACGGAGCTAGTTGGCGCGGCCGAAATCGTCTTCGAGGCGAACGATGTCATCCTCACCGAAGTAGGTGCCGTGCTGGACCTCGATCAACACCACCGGTGTCGTGCCGCGGTTCTCGCAGCGGTGCGCCTGGCCGATCGCGATATCGATGCTCCCGCCAGGGCCCAGCTCGTGCTCGACGCCGTCGAGCACGACGGTGGCGTGGCCGTTCACCACGAACCAGTGCTCGGCGCGCTTGGCGTGCTGCTGGTAGCTGAGGCGCTTGCCAGGAGCGACGATGATGCGCTTGACCTTGTGGTCGAACATCGAATCGTCCAGCACCGTGAAGTTGCCCCACGGTCGTTCGTCGAACTCTCGACCCTCTTCGTCTGTCGTCTTCATCGCACCTTCTCCGCGGCCAGTACGGCGTTACGCAACAGCATGGCACGTGTCATCGGTCCCACGCCACCGATGCGCGGCGTGATCCAGCCGGCCACCTCGGCGACGTCGTCGGCGAGGTCGCTCATGAGCCTCTTTCCCGACCAGCTCGTTCCCGCGCCCACCACGGCGGCTCCGGGCTTGACCATGTCGGCCCGCACCAGGCCAGCCACCCCGGCACAGGCCACGATGACGTCGGCGGTTCGCGTCAGCGCCGCCATGTCCTCGACGCCCGTGTGCACGACCGTCACGGCCGCGTTGCAGCCCGGTCGGCGCATCGCCAGCAGCAGCGAAAGCGGACGGCCGATCGTGAGGCCGCGTCCGATGATGACGACGTGCTTGCCCTCGACCGGCACGTGGTGCGCGCTGAGCAGCTCCACGATCCCCGCCGGCGTGCAGGGCAGCGGACCGGGCGCGCCCATCACCAGGCGCCCCAGATTGGTCGGGTGCAGGCCGTCGACGTCCTTGGCGGGATCGACGCGCAGCAGTATCTCCTCCTCGTTGATGCCGTCGGGCAGGGGGAGCTGCACCAGCACCGACTGCACGTCGCGGTCGGCGTTGAACCGGTCGATGACCGCCTCGACCTGGGCCTGGGTCGCGTCGGCGCTGAGCCGTTCGCTGTACGAGATGATGCCGATCTCCTCGCAGTCGGCGTGCTTCATGGCGACGTACTTCGCGCTGGGCCCGTCGTCGCCGACGAGCACCGTGCCCAGCCCCACCGGCCGGCCGGCCGCGACCAGGCGGGCGACCCGGTCGGCCAGTTCCATCTTGATCCGGGCGCTCAGTCGCTCGCCGTCGAGTAGTTCTGCAGTCATGGCTCTCCTAGTGTCGGAAGTGACGCTCGCCGGTGAGCATCATCACGATCCCGGCGGCGTTGGCCGCGTCGATCACCTCTTGGTCGCGCACCGAACCGCCCGGCTGGACCACGGCGGTCACGCCGGCGCCGGTCAGCGACTCGAGCCCGTCGGCGAAGGGGAAGAACGCGTCGGACGCCGCGGCCGCGCCGCGGGCGGCCTCCCCGGCCTTGGCGGTCGCGATCCCGGCGGCGACGACCCGCGACTGCTGGCCGGCGCCCACGCCGACTGCGACGCCGTCACGCGCGATGACGATGGCGTTGGACGTCGTTCGCGCACAGACCCGCCACGCCATCATGAGGTCCTGGAGCTGCTGGGCCGACGGCGTGGCCTTGGTGACGCAGCGCCAGTCCTGCACCTCGACCAGCAGCTCGTCGGCGTTCTGGACGAGCGCGGTGTCGCCGAAGGTCCGCACCGAGAGTCCGAGCGGTTCGGGGGCGGGGGCGCTGAGCAGGCGCGTGGCCTTGCGCCGAGCCCGCAGAGTGGCGATGGCCTCCTCGGTGAACGAGGAGCCGACGATGACGTCGGCCTGCGGTCCGGCGGCGATCAGCGCGGCGAGCTCCTGGTCGATCTCGCCGCCGATGGCGATGACGCCGCCGAACGCGCTCCGGGGGTCCGCGGCGAGGGCCTTGGCGAAGGCGTCACCGAGCGACGAGCCGAACGCCGCGCCGGAAGCATTGGCGTGCTTCATGATGGCCACCGCCGACAGTCCGGGGAAGTCGTCGAAGAACTCGTGCACGAGCCGCCACGCGGCGTCGGTGTCGAAGAGGTTCAGGTACGACAGGGCGCTGCCCGCGTGCTGGATGACCCCGTCCCACCACGGCGTCGTGCCGGCCAGACGGTAGCGCGCGCCGACCTGGTGGGGGTTCTCGCCGTAGCGCACGACCTCGGCGCGCTCCCAGTCGAGGTGCAGCGTCACGGGCACGACCGCGTCGGTGGCGCCGGGCCCCTCGCCGATGACGCCGCCGCCGTCGAGCCACCTGACGATCTGGGCGTCGTAGGCGGCGGTGTGGGCGAAGGCCGCGCGAGCGAGCGCGTGGCGCGTCGCGTGCGAGAGCGACCCGGTGGCGCCCAGCTCCTCGAGCACGGTCTCGTACTGGTTCGGATTGGTGAGGACGCCGACGTGCTCGTGGTTCTTCGCCGCCGCGCGCACCATGCTGGGCCCTCCGATGTCGATGAGGTCGACCGAGGGATCCGAGGAGAAGGGGTAGAGGTTGCACACGACGAGGTCGATCGGGTCGATGTCGTGCTGGGCCAACGCGGCCATGTGCTCGGGCTTGGCGCGATCGGCCAGGATGGCGCCGTGAATGCGCGGGTGCAGGGTCTTGACCCTTCCGTCGAGCATCTCGGGCGAGCCCGTCACGTCGGCCACGTCGCGGTGGGCGATGCCGGCCAGGGCGAGCGCGGCGGCGGTGCCGCCCGAGGCGACCAGCTCCACGCCGAGAGCGTCCAGACCCGAGGCGAACTCGAGGAGACCCGACTTATCCCACACGCTCAGCAGTGCTCGCATCTACTTCTCCTCCAGGGTTTGAGCCACCGACGCGGGTTCGATTCCCTCGGCGAGTGACGCCATCACCCTACTGACCACCATTGGGTAGAGGACGCGCTCGACGTTCTTGATGCGCTCGTGCAGCGAGTGCTCGTCGTCGTCGCGCAGGACCGCGACCCGCCGTTGGGCGAGGATCGGCCCGTCGTCGAGCGCCTCGGTCGCGACGTGCACCGTGCAGCCCGACTCGGCCACTCCCGCCTCCAGGGCCTGGGCGACCGCGTGCCAGCCCTTGAACTCCGGCAGCAGGCTCGGATGCGTGTTCAAGATCCGCCCCGGGAATGCCGCGTGCAGCGGCGAGGTGACGACGGTGCCGAATCCGGCCATGGCCACCAGGTCGATCCGGCGAGAGGTCAGCGCGTCGGCCAGGACCTGGCTGTAGGCGTCGCGCTCGAACCCCTTGGTGAACCCCCCGTAGTCGCCGCGGTCGACCAGCAGCGCCTCCACGCCGGCCTGCTCGGCCACCTCGAGGCCCCGGCACGGGCGGTCCGAGGCGACCAGGGCCACCTCGAGCCCCGAGGAGAGCATGGCTTCGAGAATGGTGCCCGATCCAGAGACCAGGACGCAGAGGCGCACGTCGGGCAACGCGCTACAACGCCTTGACGATTTCGACCATCTTCTCGCCGGCCTCGGTGGGGTTGAGGCACACGTGCACTCCCGCGTCGGCGAGCGCCTCCATCTTCGCCTGGGCCGTGCCCTTCGAGCCTGAGATGATGGCCCCCGCGTGGCCCATCTTGCGCCCGGGAGGAGCCGTCACGCCGGCCACGTACGCCACGACCGGCTTGGTCATGTTGAGCTTGATCCACTCGGCCGCCCTCTCCTCTTCGGACCCGCCGATCTCGCCGATCATCATCACGGCCTTGGTTTCGGGGTCCGCCTGGAAGGCGGCGAGGCAGTCGATGAAGTTGGTGCCCGGGACCGGGTCGCCGCCGATCCCCACGCAGGTCGTCTGGCCGATGCCGTGCTGGGTGAGTTCGTGCAGCGCCTGGTAGGTGAGGGTGCCCGAACGCGACACGATACCCACCGGTCCGCCCGCGAGCGCGATGTCGCCCGAGGTGATGCCGATGTTGCACTTTCCTGGGCTGATGATGCCCGGGCAGTTGGGTCCGAGCAGGCGCACGCCGGGGAAGTCCTCCACCAGACGGTTGTAGATCACGGCCTCGTCCTGGGCCGGTATCCCTTCGGTGATGCAGACGATGAAGGTGATGCCGCCCTGGGCCGCCTCGAGGATCGCGTCGACGGCGAACTTCGGCGGCACGCTGACGAACGAGGCCGTGGCCCCCGTCGCGTCGACGGCCTCCTTCACGGTGTTGTACACGGGGACGCCGTCGACGTCGGTGCCGCCCTTGCCCGGGGTGACCCCCGCGACGATCTTCGTTCCGTAGTCGCGGTTGCGAAGGCCGTGGAACCGGCCCTGTCCTCCGGTGAGGCCCTGGACTATGACCTTGGTGTTTTCGTCAACAAAGATGCTCATCGTTCTTCCTTAGGCGTTCGCGAAGGCCACGGCCCGGCGGGCAGCGTCCAACATGGTGGGTTCGGTCATGAGTCGGTCGTTCAGGTGCGGCGCCAGGATCGCGCGTCCCTCGACGGCGTTCGTGCCGTCGAGTCGAAGGACGATCGGCGAGCTGATCGAGACGCGCTTCAGCGCCTCGAGCACGCCGTTGGCGACCTCGTCCACGCGGGTGATGCCGCCGAAGATGTTGACGAGAATCGACTTCACCTTGGGGTCGGAGTTGATCACCTGCAGCGCCGCGGCCATGACGTCGGCGTTCGCGCCGCCGCCGATGTCGAGGAAGTTCGCCGCGGTTCCGCCGACCTGGTTCACCACGTCGAGCGTCGACATCGCCAGACCCGCACCGTTGGCGATGATGCCCACGGTGCCGTCGAGCCCGATGTAGTTGAGACCCTTCTCCTTGGCCAACTTCTCCCGGGGGTCCTCGGTCTCGGTGGCCCGGAACTCCTCCCATTCGGGATGACGATACGAGGCGTTCTCGTCGAGGGTCACCTTCGCGTCGAGGGCGTGCACCTTCCCCTCGGGGGTCAGGATCAAGGGGTTGATCTCGGCGAGGTCGCAGTCACCCTTCGTGTAGCACTCGTAGAGCTTGACCAGCAGCTGCGCGGCCTGCTCGCGCGCCACCTCGTCGAGCTCGGCTTCGCTCACCCATCGACGCGCGCTCTCGAGGTCCAGACCTCGAACGGGGTCGATGGTGAGAAAAGCGATGGCGTCGGGATTCTCCTCGGCGACGACCTCGATCTCGACGCCGCCCTGGGCGCTCAGCATGCCGAGGTGCGTCTTGTTCGGACGATCCAGCGTGAACGAGGCGTAGTACTCCTTGGCGATGTCGCTCGAGCGCTCCACCCAGAGGCGATGCACGACGTGGCCCTTGATGTCCAGGCCCAGGATGTTGCCGGCGTGCGTGCGCACCTCGTCGACGTTGTCGGCCAGCTTCACTCCGCCGGCCTTGCCGCGGCCGCCGACCTTCACCTGCGCCTTGACGACGACGGGGTAGCCCACCCGCTCGGCCACCGCGACCGCTTCGTCCACGGTGTCGGCGACGTCGCCCGGCGACACGGCGATGCCGTAGCGCGCGAAGTACTGCTTGCCTTGATACTCAAAGAGGTCCATTCACTTCAACTTTCATCTCAACAGTTGTCGGTCAACAACTTCTTACGGTCTAGAGGGCGTGCTCTTTCGAGTCCAGGGCCGACTCGAGCCACGAGCCGATCTCGACGAGCGACGCGCCCGGCGTGAAGACCCGCGCGACCCCGGCCCGGGCCAGAGGAGCGAGGTCATCGTCGGGGATGATGCCCCCGACGACCAGCAGGACGTCCTCGCGGCCGGCCGACTTCAGCAGGTCGACGATCCTCGGCACGAGCACCAGGTGGGCGCCCGACAACAGGGAGAGCCCCAGGGCGTCGGCGTCCTCCTGGATCACCGCCTGGACGATCTGCTCGGGCGTCTGGTGCAGACCGGTGTAGACGACCTCGAAACCGGCGTCGCGCAGGGCGCGCGCGATCACCTTCGCGCCTCGATCATGGCCATCAAGGCCGGGCTTGGCGACCACAACTCGGTACGTGCGTTTCATCCTTGTTTCAGCATAGAGGCCCCGGGGATACGGCTTCTGCGTCCAAAACCCCACGGATACTCCCTAGTAGCCTTAGGGGTCGTGACCACGAAACCGGCCCACCCCAGGGGCCGTCTGCGCGCCCTGGTGTCGGCGATGCGCCCCGCCCAGTGGGTGAAGAACGGTTTGATCGGCGTGGCCCCCGCCGCAGCCAAACGCCTGACCCACGCCGACGTGCTGCGCCACACGGCGGCGGCTTTCCTGGCCTTCTGCGCCCTGGCCTCGTGCATTTACATCCTGAACGACCTACGCGACATCGACGCGGACCGACAGCACCCCACCAAGAAGTTCCGCGCCATTGCGTCGGGCCAGTTGCCCGTGCCGCTCGCCGTCGCCAGCGCCGCAGTGCTGTTCTGCGTGGCCTTCGCCATTCCCTCCGCCCTCTGGCACCCCCAAGGCCTCTTCCTGATCCTCGGGCTGTACTTCGTGATCTCGGTCAGCTACACCCTCTGGCTGAAGCACGTGGCCATCATCGAGCTGGGCGTCGTCGCCAGCGGCTTCTTCCTGCGTGCCTACGCCGGTGCGATCGCCTCGCACATCTTCGTCTCCACGTGGTTCCTCGTCGTGATCTCCTTCGGCGCGCTCTTCCTGGTCGTGGGCAAGCGCTCGAGCGAGCTGAAGAAGGTGGGTGCCGGGTCGACCCGCCGGGTGCTCGCCGAGTACACGCCGGAGTTCCTGCACTCGGCCTTGACGATGAGCGCGACGGTGGTCGTGACCGGCTACTGCCTTTGGGCGTTCGACACGTCGGCGATGGGGCTCTCATCGAAGTACAACGACCTCGTGCCGGTTCGCCTCACCGTGGTGCCGCTCGTCCTGGCGGTCCTCTTCATCATGCGCTCGGCTGAGGCCGGCGACGGGTCGGCGCCCGAGGAACTGCTCTTGCGCAACCGGACCGTCCAGACGCTCATCGGGATCTGGGCGGTCCTTCTACTGATAGGAGTCTACGGATGACCCGTACCACCCTCTACGGCTGGGGGCGCACGACGCCCAGCGTCGCCGCGGTCGTGTCGCCGTCGAGCGAGACCGAGGTCGCCAGCGAGCTCGCCTCGTCCAAGGAACTCATCGCGCGCGGACTGGGTCGCAGCTACGGCGACGCCGCCCAGTTGAGCGGCGGAACAGTTCTCGACAATCGCGACCTCGACGGCATCGGCGCCATCGACGCCGACGGCGTGGTCTGCGTGGGCGCGGGCACCTCGATCGACGAGCTGCTGACGCTGTCGATTCCCCAGGGATGGTTCGTGCCGGTCACGCCCGGAACCCGCCAGGTCACCGTCGGCGGCGCCGTGGCGGCCGACGTGCACGGCAAGAACCACCACGTGGACGGCTCGTTCGCCAACCACATCCTCGAGATGCGCCTGATCACCCCGGTCGGGGCGGTGACCGTCTCGCCCACCCGCGACCCCGAACTCTTCTGGGCCACGGTCGGCGGTATGGGCCTCACCGGCGTCGTGAGCACGGTGACCATGCGGATGCTGAGGATCGAGACGGACCAGGTCCTGGTCGACACCGAGCGCTTCTCCGAGCTCGACGGCGTGATGAGCGCGATGTCCAGCGGGGACGCCGCCTACCGCTACTCGGTCGCCTGGGTCGACTGCATGACCCGCGGCGCCCACATGGGCCGCGCGGTGCTGACCCGCGGCGACCACGCCGCTCGCGGCGACGTCGACGCACCGTCGCTGCGCGGGCCCAAGGCCCCGAGGCTCTTCGTCCCCTTCAACGCGCCCAGCGGGCTGCTGAACCCGCTCACCGTCAAGGCGTTCAATGAGGTCTGGTACCGGTCGTCGCCCCGACGCCAGAGCGGCGAGGCCAAATCGCTCTCGACGTTCTTCCACCCCCTCGACGGGGTGCGCGACTGGAACCGCCTCTACGGTCGCCGGGGATTCGTCCAGTACCAGTTCTGCGTTCCCGACAGCGCCGGCGACACCGTGGTCGGCGCGATCGACCGCCTGTCGAGTTCGGGCGTCGCGAGCTTCCTCGCGGTGCTCAAGCGCTTCGGGCCCGCCAACCAGGGGCTGCTCTCGTTCCCGATGCCCGGCTGGACGCTGGCGCTCGACCTGCCCGTCGGCAACCCGGCCCTGCCCCAGGTGCTCGACGACCTCGACGAGAAGGTGCTCGAGGCCGGCGGGCGCATCTACTTCGCGAAGGACGCCCGGCTCAGTCCCGACAAGGTTCGAGCCATGTACCCTCAGCTCGATGCCTTTCTCGCAGTGAAGAACCGTGTCGACCCCGAGCACCGTCTCGCGAGCGACCTAGCCCACCGTCTCCAATTGACAGGAAAGTAGCCATGGAAAACGCCTTTGGTCAGCCTCAGAACGTCGTCGTACTCGGCGGCAGCTCCGATATCGCCCGCGCCATCACCAAGAAGCTCTGCGCCGCCCGGGCCAACACCGTGGTGTTGGCGGGACGCAGCCAGGACCTGCTCGACGCCGCCGCGGCCGAGGCGCACGAGTACGGAGCGACCAGGACCGACACCGTCATCTTCGATGCGATGGTCCCGCTGGACGCGGGAAGGGCCGTCGGCGAGTGCTTCGACAAGGTGGGCGACAAGGTCGATCTCGTGATCGTCGCGGTGGGTCTTCTGGGCGACCAGCGAGCGTACGAGGACGACCCGGAACTGGCGACGAGGATGGCCATGGTGAACTTCACGTGGCCCGTCGCCGCGCTGGCCGAAATCCGCCGCCGCCTGGTCGCCCAGGGCAGCGGGCGGATTCTCGTGATCACGTCGGTGGCGGCGATTCGCGTGCGGCGCGGCGCGTACCTCTACTCGGGCGCCAAGGCCGGACTGGACCGCCTCTGTGACGGTCTCGCCGACTCCCTCGACGGCACCGGGGTCACGCTGCAGATCCTGCGCCCGGCCTTCGTCCGTTCCAAGATGACCACCGGCGAGAAGGAGACCCCCTTCAGCACGGGCGTCAACGAAGTCGCCGAAAACGTCATGAAGGGTCTCGCCGGCACCGAGCGCGTGATCTGGAGCCCGCCGCTGGTGAAGTACGTCTTCGCGGTGCTGCGACACCTTCCCGCCCCGATCTGGCGCAAGGTCGCGGACCGTTAGCCCTTCGAGTTGCCGGAGGACGTCGAGGCGGTCGCGGTGCCCGGGCGCAGGGTCATCGTGAAGAAGTCCCGATTCTCCCAGCTCGCGAAGTAGCGCGAGGGCGTCTCGGCCATCGAGCCCAGCAGACTGGCGCCGTTGGCGCCGTTGATAGGTGTGTTGAGCGGCCCGTTGAAGACCGAGTACTGCACCCAGTCGGTGTTGATGTCGAGCTCCATGCCGGTCACGGCGCCGGCGCGCACCAGGACGTTGGCGAGGTCGCTGATCGAGAGGCTCGGACCGCCGACGTAGATGATCGCCCCGTCGCTCGTCTCACCGAGGCCCGAACGCCAGACGTTGAAGGTTCCGCCGAGGGTCCTGCCCCACTTCGTCGTGTTCTGGCTCGTCAGTCCGGCGACCGCCTTGGCGTGGTTGACGATGAGGTCGAGGTTCTGACGCACCGAGGCGACCTGGTTGTTCATCGTGAAGTTCGTCGTGCCCCACTTGCCGACCGTCATCAGGCCGTCCTTGTAGATCACCGCCGTGGCGGCGCCCACGCGCAGCGGCTTGACCAGCTTGCCGTCGGTGTAGTAGCCGCCGTTGGCGTCCTGCATGCGAAATCCGGCGTTGAACGCCGCGACGAGATTCTTGGAATTCGGGGCCGAGATCGGCGCCGTGTACGGGTAGGGTCCGCCGCCGGGGATGAACGACCCCGAGTAGAGCCGCGCCTTCAGCAGCCTCGTGTCCATCCACGCGACTCCCACGACGTAGCTCGTGTGCACCGCGTCGGGACGCACGAACGCCTCGTAGACGGTCGGCACGCCGTTGGCGGTCTCGCGCCCGGCGACGTGCCAGATGCCCTCGCCCGGCAACCAGCTTCCGGCCGGGGAGGCGACGCGCACCGGCGCGGGCAAGCCACCCGAGACGGAGAGCTTCGCGGCGCTCGGGCCCGAGCCGAACGCGTTGGACGGCGGCTGGCCGCCGACCTTCGCCGGGTGCAGCTTGTAGTACTCGGTCTCCACCCACGTGACGAATCCGCCCAGGCCGTGCTGGCGGCCCCACTCGGCCGCGCGCGCGGAGTACGACGCGCCGTAGGACTGGTTGGTCAGCGCCACGGCCAGGCTGATGCCCAGGTAGCCAACCACCACCAGCGTCACGGCGGCGAGCAGGACGATGGCGCGGCGGCGCCAGTAGACCCGCGAGGGCAACCGTCGGCTTCCAGGCGCGGAGGGAGGCCGGTACACCGGTCGGCTCGATATCATGCGTCACCATTCTGCCACCTGCCGCGGTGGCCTCCCTCGGCCGATGCGGCACTTCTTACGAACGATTTATTCCGTTTATGCCCTGCGCAGCGGCGTCATGGCCAGCACGAGCTGTTTCGTGCCGTGTTCCTCGAAGTTCACCGACGCCCTGGCGTGGGAGCCCTCGCCGTCGGTCTTCACCACGACGCCCGCCCCGTAGCGATCGTGCATGACGCGGTCGCCGACCTTGAGGTGCAGCTGCTCGGCACCGGTCGAGCGAACCGGTGGCGCGGCCCCGGCACCGAAGGCCCGACCTTGCGTGAACTCGCTATCGCGTCCGACGAATCCGTCGTCGTCACGCGCGAAGCTCGATCGGCGTGTCGGCAGCGTGGCCGAGAGGTCGACCACCAGCTCCGGAGGGATCTCGAGGAGGAACCGACTGGCCAAGGCGTCTCGCTGCTTTCCCCACGTCATGCGGTTCCACGCGTGGGTCAGCGCCAGGTGCTGCATGGCACGCGTGATCCCCACGTAACAGAGGCGGCGCTCCTCTTCGAGCTCGTCCTCGTCGGCGAGCGCGCGGCTGTGCGGGAAGATCGTCTCCTCGAGCCCCGTGATGATCACCGCGGGGTACTCGAGGCCCTTGGCGACGTGCAGCGTCATCATCGAGATCGCGCCGGCGCCGCCGTCAAGCTGGTCGGAGTCCGCCACCAGCGCCATGCGCTCGACGAAGTCCATCAGAGTGTCGTACTGCGCCGCCGCCGACGCGAGCTCGCCGAGGTTCTCCAGGCGCGAGTCCGCCTGGTCGGACTTCTCGTCGCGCAGCGCGTCGCCCATCCCCGAATCGCGAACGATGGCCTCGATCATCTCGCGGGGCGTCAGGTCATCCGCCCTGGCGCGCCACTCGTCGAGCATGAAGGAGAACTTCTCGGCTCCCGCCAGCGCCTTGCCCGTCAGGCCCGCCGCCTGGGCGTAGTGCGACGCCTCGGCGAAGGAGAGTCCGTTCTCCGCGGCGTACGCCCCGAGCCTGGCCTGGGCCATCTCGCCGATGCCACGCTTGGGTTCGTTGATGACCCGGCGAGCCGAGGCCTCGTCGCGGGGGTTGACGATCAGCCGGGCGTAGGCCAGGGCGTTCTTGATCTCCTTGCGGTCGTAGAAGCGCATGCCCGAGATGACGCGGTAGGGGACGCCGGCCTCCAGCATCTTCTCCTCGAGGACCCGGCTCTGGGCGTTGGTCCGGTAGAAGACGGCCATCTGGTTCCAGCTGAGCGAGTTGTCCGTGCGCAGGCGTCGCAGCTCGCTCGCGACCCAGCGACCCTCGTCGTACTCGTCGCCGGCGCGGTAGAGGCGGATCTTCTCGCCCTCGGCCCCCTCGGTGAAGAGGTTCTTCGCGTGCCGCCCGACGTTCTTGGCGATCACGGCGTTGGCCGCGTCGAGGATTGTCTGGGTGGAGCGGAAGTTCTGCTCGAGCAGGATGACGTCGGAGTCGGGGAACCGCTGCTCGAACTGCAAAATGTTGCGCACGTCGGCCGCGCGGAAGCGGTAGATGGACTGGTCGGAGTCGCCGACGACGCAGAGGTTGCGGTGCTTGGCCGCCAGCATCATCACGAGCTCGTTCTGGACCCCGTTGGTGTCCTGGAACTCGTCGACCAGCAGGTACTTGAAGCGGTCCTGGTACGAAGCGAGGACCCCGTCGTCGCGGCGCATCATCGCCACGGCGTTGACCAGCAGGTCGTCGAAGTCCATGGCGTTGGCCAGCATGAGACGCTTCGCGTAGAGCTGGTAGATCTGGGCGATGCGCCGGTGGTTCGGGTCGTCGCCGTGGCCCGAGGACTCGTAGCCCTCGGGCGTCAGCATCTCGTTCTTCGCGGCGGAGATGGCCGCCGACACGCTGCGAGGCGAGAAGCGCTTGGTGTCGAGGTTGAGCTCCTTCATGATCCGCTCAACGACGTTCTGCGCGTCGCCGGCGTCGTAGATGGTGAAACCTCGCTGGTACCCGAGGATCTCGGCGTGGGCGCGCAGCATCCGAAGGCAGGCCGAGTGGAAGGTCGAGACCCACATGCGGTCGGCCTCCTCGCCCACGAGGTCCACCACTCGCCGTCGCATCTCGTCGGCGGCCTTGTTGGTGAACGTGATGGCCATGATCTCCCACGGCTTCGCGTCGCCGTTGGCGAGGATGTGCGCGATGCGCCTGGTCAGGACTCGGGTCTTGCCCGAGCCCGCGCCGGCTATCACCAGCAGGGGCCCTCCGCGCTGGACCACGGCCTCGCGTTGGGGTTCAGTCAGCCCCTCGAGCAGCGACGCCGGGTCGAGCCGCGGGCGAAGGTTCGCCGACTCCTCGCCCCAAAGCGATTCATCAGAGAACGGGCTCACTCCCACTCAATGGTGCCCGGCGGCTTGCTCGTGACGTCCAGGGCCACCCGGTTCACCCCCTCGACCTCGCGGATCAGCCGGTTCGCTATCGACTCGATCACGTCGTAGGGCAAGCGGGCCCAGTCGGCGGTCATCGCGTCGTCGCTGGTGACGGCGCGGATGATGATCGGGTAGGCGTAGGTCCGTCCGTCGCCCATGACGCCCACGGTGCGCACGGCCGGCAGCACGGCGAAGCTCTGCCAGAGTTCGCGGTAGAGGCCGGCCTTCTTGATCTCGTCGACCACCACGTGGTCGGCGTTGCGCAGTATCTCGGCGCGTTCGCGGGTCACCTCGCCGATGATCCGCACGCCCAGCCCGGGGCCCGGGAACGGCTGGCGCCATACGATCTCGGCGGGCAGGCCGAGCTCCTCGCCGACGTGGCGCACCTCGTCCTTGAACAGGCTGCGCAGGGGCTCGATCAGGTCGAACGAGAGGTCCTCGGGCAGGCCTCCGACGTTGTGGTGGCTCTTGATGTTCGCGGCGTGTCCCGAGCCGGACTCGATGACGTCGGGGTAGAGCGTGCCCTGGACCAGGAAACGCGGTCCGTCGCCGCCCCTTCCCAGGTCACGGGCCACCGCCTCGAACTCGCGGATGAACAGCTCGCCGATGATCTTGCGCTTGCGCTCAGGGTCGGTCACCCCCGCCAGCGCGTCGAAGAAATGGTCCTGGGCCTTCACGTGGATGAGCTCGACGCCGAACTGGCGGGTGAACGTCTCCTCGATCTGGTCGCCTTCGTTCTTACGCATCAGGCCGGTGTCGACGAACACGCAGGTCAGCTGGTGGCCGACCGCCTTGGTGACCAGGGCGGCCGCCACGGCGGAGTCGACGCCGCCGGACAGGGCGCACAGGACCTTCTCGCTGCCGACCTGGGCGCGGATGGCGGCGACCTGGTCTTCGATGATCGAGACGTTGGTCCACGTGGCGGGGATCTGCGCGACGTGGTGCAGGAAATTGACGAGCAGCTCCTGGCCACGCTCGGTGTGCACCACCTCGGGGTGGAACTGAACCGCGTGGAGACGACGCTCCGGGTCCTCCATCACCGCGACCGGGGCCTCGGGTGACGAGGCGGTCACGACGAATCCGGCCGGGGCCTCGGCAATCGCGTCGCCGTGGCTCATCCAGCACGTGCTGGTCGCGGGCCACTCGTCCATCAGCGTCGAAGGGCCGCGAAGGGTCAGCACGGTGCGCCCGTACTCGCCCGCTCCGGTGCGCGCGACCTCGCCGCCGAGCTGCAGTGCCATGAGCTGCGCGCCGTAACAGATCCCGAGGATGGGGATGCCGAGGTCGTAGATCGCCGGGTCGAGTGTGGGTGCGGGCACCTCGTACACGGACTTGGGGCCGCCGGAAAGGATGATCGCGCCGGGCGCCTTGGCCCGGACCTCATCGGCGCTGATGCTGCTCTGGACGATCTCTGAGAAGACGTGCGCCTCGCGCACGCGCCTGGCGATCAGCTGGGCGTACTGCGCTCCGAAGTCAACGACGAGGACGCTGTTGGTCAATGGCCCATGCCCACGCCCTGAGAGCGCTGCAGCTGCTTTCCCTCGGTCTGGAGTGAGGGAGCGAGCATGATCTCCGCCTTCTGGAACTCCTTGAGCGTTTCGTAGCCGCAGGTGGCCATCGACGTGCGAAGCGCCCCGAAGAGATTCAGACGCCCGTCGTTCTCGTGAGCCGGTCCCAGGAGGATCTCCTGCAATGAGCCGCGCACCTGCGTGCGCACGCGCGTGCCGCGCGGCAGGGTCGGGTGGAAGGTCGCCATGCCCCAGTGGAAACCGCGGGCCGGCGCCTCGAAGGCGCTGGTCAGCGGCGATCCGATCATGACCGCGTCGGCGCCGCAGGCGATCGCCTTGGCGATGTCGCCGCCCTTGCTCATACCGCCGTCGGCGATGACGTGCACGTAGACCCCGGTCTCGTCGAGGTGGCGCATTCGCGCGCCCGCGACGTCGGCGATGGCGGTCGCCTGAGGTACGCCGATACCGAGCACTGCGCGCGAGGTGCAGGCATTTCCTGGCCCGACCCCGACCAGCACGCCGGCCGCGCCTGTGCGCATGAGGTGCAGGGCGGCCTGGTAGCTCGCGCAGCCACCGACGATGATCGGCAGTTCGAACTCGCGGATGAACTTCTTCAGGTTCAGCGGCTCCACGGTCTTGGACACGTGCTCGGCCGACACGACCGTTCCCTGGATCACGAGTATGTCCAGGCCGGCGTCGAGAACGGTCTGGGCCATCCACGCGGTGCGCGCGGGCGTGACCGATCCGGACGTCACGATGCCGGCGGCCTTCATCTCCTTGATGCGCGCGGCGACGAGTTCGAGCTTGACCGGCTCCAGGTACATCTGCTGCATCCGGGCGGTCGCCTTGTCGTCATCGAGATCGCGGATCTCGTCGAACAGGGGCATCGGGTCCTCGTAGCGGGTCCAGAGGCCCTCGAGGTTCAACACGCCGAGGCCGCCGAGACGGCCGAGCTCGATGGCCGTCGTCGGCGAGATCGCCCCGTCCATCGCCGAGCCGAGCAAGGGCAACTCGAACTTGTAGGCGTCGATCTGCCACGAGATGTCGACGTCCTCGGGGTCGCGCGTGCGCCGCGACGGGACGATGGCTATGTCGTCGAAGCCGTACGCCTGACGTGCCGATTTAGAAATCCCGATCTCTACTTCCGCCATGGTGACCTCCGCCTAAGAAACTGCACCCCGAAAACCGGTATGCGTTACGTCCAATCTACTGGACGGACCTAAGCCCAGACGCGGCGTCCTTCGGGCCATTCAACCCCGGCGACCAGACACAGCAGTTCGGTGAGCACCCGCGCCGTCGCGCCCCAGATGACGTCACCGTGGACGGCGAAGAGGTAGATCGGGAAGTAGCCCTCGTCGTCGGCGCCCGGGCGGGGCTGCTCGCGGCGCCAGAGCTCCTCGAGGAACGCTCCGTCCGCCATGAGGTCGGCCAACGGCACCGTGAAGGCCCGGTCCACCTCTGCCGGGTCGGCGACCATCGCCGGCCTTTCGTCCAGAAGGCCCACGACCGGCCAGATGGCCGAGCCCGAGGCGAAAGTGACGATGGGGTTCAGCCAGCCTACGGGCGTCACCGATGCCTCTTCAATCCCCACTTCTTCGCGCGCCTCGCGCAGCGCCGTCGAAACGGGGCTCTCGCCGGCGTCGCTGCGACCGCCCGGCAGCGCAATTTCACCCCGATGAACGCGCATCTCGAACGAACGCCTCGTCAGGACGACGTGCGCCTCGCCCGCCTCCTCGAACATCGCCACGAGCACGGCCGAGCGGTGGACAACGTCCGCGCGGTTCGCGTCGGCGACCGCCGCCATCTCCAGGGGGTCATCCGGAATCGGTGCGTTCTCCAGGAGCCGTCCGCCCTCGCCGAGTCGCTCCAGCACCCGAGCGAGCGTGAAGCCCTGACGGGCCTCTGGCGCCAAGGCGGCCCACGGCGCGGGGTCGCCCGCCACGACGTCGTCAGGTTCGGGAATCACCTGAGGATACTCGTGACCTTCGAATCGGGCTGGCCAGCGTTCGGAACGCGCCATAAATCTCCCCTAGTGTGGTGATGCGATTAGCACACGACTGGATTTTACTCGGTCCCCTTTTCATCCTCAGGAGAGAATCTTCATGAAGTCCCTCGCTCGGTTGAGCGTCCGTCGTCGCTGGTACGTGCTCATCGTATGGGTCGCGGTCTTCATCGGTATCAACATCGCTTCCCAGGTTGCCGGTTCGGCGTACTCGAACTCCTTCAGCCTGCCCGGCACCAACTCGACCGACGCCTACGCGCTGCTCGCCAAGGGCTTCCCCGTCCACGCCGGTGACACCGATCAGATCGTGTTCCGCTCCACGAACGGCCCCATCAGCGCCCAGGAGCACGGCATCAACCTGATGCTCGCCAAGGTCGCCAAACTGCCCGACGTCGCGAGCGTGGTCTCGCCATTCTGTTCGACGTCCTCGCCCGCGTGCATCGGCGCGGCACAGTTGAGCAAGGACAAGACCATCGCGTACGCGACGGTCAACTTCACCAAGCAGGCCTTCAAGCTCAAGCTGCCGCAGATCAAGGCGGTCGAGACGGCTGGTGAGAGCATCCGCTCGGCGTCGCTCGACGTCGAGTTCGGCGGCAACGCCTTCGGGCAGCTGGACACGCCATCGGGCAGTCCCGGTGAGATCTTCGGCCTGCTCGCCGCCGCCGTCGTGCTGCTGCTCGCCTTCGGCTCGGTGCTCGCCATGCTGCTGCCGCTCGGGGTCGCGCTGTTCGCGCTCGGCATCGCCCTGGCGGCGACGACGCTCCTCAGCCACGGCCTCGCGATCGCGCAGTTCGCGCCCATACTTGGTTCGCTCATAGGCCTGGGTGTCGGGATCGACTACGCCCTGTTCATCGTGACGCGCAGCCGTCAGGGCCTGAAGCGGGGCCTGAGCGTCGAGGATTCGATCGTCACGGCCATCAACACCTCGGGCCGTGCAGTCCTGTTCGCCGGATCGACCGTCTGCGTGGCGCTGCTCGGCATGCTCGTGCTGCGGCTCTCCTTCCTCAACGGCGTCGCCATCGCGGCGTCCATCACCGTCGCGATCACCGTGCTGGCCTCGATGACCCTGCTGCCCGCGCTGCTCGGATTCCAGAAGTTCCGGGTGCTGAGCCGCAAGGAGCGGCGCTCGCTCGCGACGAACGGCCCCGAGCCGGTCGTGACCCAAGGCCCCTGGCAGCGCTGGGCGCAGTTCGTGTCGCGCCACCCGCGGGTGCTGTCGATCGCGGCCCTGCTGGTCATCCTCACGATGACGGTCCCCTACTTCTCCCTGCACCTGGGCAGCTCGGACCAGGGATCGAACCCCCCGAGTTCGACGACCCGCCACGCCTACGACCTGCTGGCCCAGGGATTCGGACCGGGCTTCAACGGCCCGCTCACCGTGGTCGGCGCCATCAACTCGCCGTCCGACAAGGCGGCGATGGGCGCCCTGGACTCGCTGCTCGTCGGCAAGCCCGGCATCGCCGCGGTGGAGCCGCTGATCACCAACCCCGCGGGGACCGTCGGCCTCATCACGGTCGTGCCCACCACGAGCCCACAGGCGACCGCGACGGACACGCTCATCAACACCCTGCGCGACAAGTACATCCCCGAGGTCACGGCGTCGAGCCACACCACGATCTACGTCGGTGGCATCACGGCGATCTTCGCCGACTTCGCCACGGTGCTCACGTCCAAGCTCCCGCTCTTCATCGGCGTGATTGTGCTGCTGGGCTGCCTCCTGCTGATGGTCGCCTTTCGCAGCGTGCTGATCCCGCTCACCGCCGCGGTGATGAACCTCCTCGCGGCGGCGGCTTCGTTCGGTCTGGTCGTTGCGGTCTTCCAGTGGGGATGGGGCAGTTCGCTCATCGGCGCGGGGTCTGGGCCCGTGGAGTCCTTCCTACCCGTCATCATGCTCGCGATCCTCTTCGGACTCTCGATGGACTACCAGGTCTTCCTGGTGTCTCGCATGCACGAGGAGTGGCTGAACACCAACGACAACGAGGAAGCGATCGTCCGCGGCCAGGCGAACACCGGACGGGTGATCACCGCCGCGGCGCTGATCATGATCTGCGTGTTCTTCTCGTTCGCCTTCGGCGGCCAGCGGATCATCGCCGAGTTCGGCATAGGCCTGGGCGGCGCGGTCCTCATGGACGCCTTCATACTGCGCACCGTGCTGGTCCCGTCACTGATGCACGCTTTCGGAAGGGCCAACTGGTGGATGCCCAAGTGGCTCAATCGGGTGGTCCCCCACCTCGCGGTCGAGGCGACCGAAGAGGCGCCGAGCGTCTAGCCACCGCCTCGACGAAGAGACGTCTCCGGGGCTAGCGCTCGACCCGGCTCAGGAGTTCGCTCAGGCGCTCGAGCACCGGTATCGCGCGCGAAATGGTCTCGCGGTCTGCCGCCGTCATCTCGCCCATCGCGGCGCGCAGCGCCTCGGTGCTGCGCTGGCGCAGCTCGCTCAGCAGCGCGCCGCCCTGCGCGCCGAGCTGGATGAGGCTGGCCCGTCCGTCCTGGGGATCGGCCACCCGCTCGATCAGCGTGCGCTCCTCCAGGCTGTCGATGACCTTGCACATCGTCGCGGCCGTCGTGCCCTCGGCCTCGGCGAGCATCCCCAGGCGCAGCGGCCCGAGCTGCTCGATACGCGCCAGGGCCGACCCCTGCGAAGGGGTGAGGCCGACTACAGAGTGCGAGCGAAGCTGCCGGTGGAGACGTACCAGGGCAACGCGAAGTCCGGTCGCCTCGCGCACGGGGTCCCTGCGCGCCTGGCGGCGCGCCAGAAGTTTGGCTGGATTGTCCGGAGAACTCTTCACGTCGTCTAGCATATAGTTAGTTG
>Ga0224555_1000044_pt1 | contig 148746 bp, 132 predicted proteins | sample 714S23034metaG_FD_180687 | JGI IMG/M metagenome (GOLD analysis project Ga0224555, IMG submission 180687) | Peat soil microbial communities from Stordalen Mire, Sweden - 717 S2 30-34 | ecosystem: Environmental > Terrestrial > Soil > Wetlands > Peat | place: Sweden: Norrbotten County, Stordalen...
GCGGTGCGCCGCCTCAATTCTGAATTCCAGGGTGAATTTCCTTCTGGTGATTGCCATGGTGACATCCTTTCATCCGACCGTTTGAGTCGGATAGTTGGGTGTCTACTTTCCCTGGGGAACCTCAGTGGTCGGGCGATACGCGGTGAGAGGTTGCATTCCTAATGGGTCTGTCACGTCGGGCCGCAGACCAGAACCCACACGGACTAGCTCAAGCGCCAGCGCAAGGTTGCAGAACTATCACGTCGGGCCTGCGACACTGACAATCCCAAAACCGCGACAAGCCAATTCTTTCATGCAGTGCCACGACCACATTGATGGAATGCAGTTTGCGGATGCTGTGATACTGATCACGTACCAGCGCTGTCCTATGGTGAGCATGTGATCCACAATCTGAGGACCCCGTCCTCCCGCGGGTGTTCGCCACCAATGAGAGATTCGCGAAGGACTACTCGTGGCCGCGGTTTACGCATAGCGGCCGCCACCGCTATCGTTGTCGCGATGCTCGGTGTCGCATCGTCCACCGCGGCGCCGCTCACAGCGGTCTCCGCCGCCGCGAGGGTCGTGCCCGCTGCCTCCGATACGACCAGTGAGAATGGGCTCCACATAGACGCAATCAGCGGTCGCCGGTATGGAGTGCTCAGGGCAGTCCACGTCCTCACTTTTAGTGGATCCCAGTACACGGTCAAAATTGACCTCGCCCACCACGCCATCGACGGGGGTGAGCAGACCCCCAGCTCTATGTGCCGGACCACAGCTGGCTGCGTGGCGGCCGTCAACGGTGACTACTTTGACCTGACGCACCCTGGTGAGCCCGACCCTGGCGACGAGGTGGGCGGGATCATTCAAAACTGCGTCCTCCTTCATACCCCAGAGATCGCGCATCAGCAGGCTGATCTCGATGGGCAGTCAGTCAGCGAGGGCCTCAACTGGAGTAGCAGCGTCGACGTCAACGGCGTCAGCGTGCCGATCACCGCCATCAACCAGGAACTGCCGATGTCGTACGTCAAGGTCCATCTCCCGCTGGCCGGGACCCTGCTCTTCACCCCACCGTACGCCCTCCGAACCCCATCCGCGACGGGGTGGGTCACGTATGAGTTCACTCAAGTTGATGGTTCCACCAGTCCAACCACAATCAATACGACGGCTGAGCTCGAACTCGCAGCGCAGACGGAGAAGGCGGTGAAGGTCACCTCCGGTCAAGTCGACATCTCGGCGTCTGCGGGGTCAACGCTCGCAACCCTGCAGGTCGGCGACACCGTAACCATGACAACAACCTCAACCTCCGGGTGCGACAACATCGGGGGGCACCCACTCCTCCTCAATCACGGCGTGGTTACGCCAATAGTTCCTGCGGATACCTACATGGCCAAGCCCTATGCACGCACCGTGATCGGCTGGACGGCGTCGGGCGAGACCGTCCTGATGACTGTCGACGGCAAGGATGGTGTGTCGGGCGCCACGGCGAACCAGCTAGTCAGCCTGCTTCAGTCACTCAACGTAGTGACCGCTTTCGACCTTGATGGAGGTATTTCCACAACTCTCTACGCCAAGGGGCGCGTCCTTAATAGGCCCTCTCACGGCACCGAGCGGCCAGTATCGACCGCCCTGCTCGTTGTCCGGAGCCAGTAGGGGAGGTCGTCGCCGAAGCTGTTCACACCCCGATACGGGACGACTCTCTCGGTGAGGAGGATGACCAGGGTTAGTGGGAATCATTCAGCTGGATGATTTGCCGATTGGAGGTTGAGGGAGCGGGCTCTCCTTCACCAACATTCTGCTCGCAGCCAATGCAAGGTGGCACTCCTGCTGTGTCGGGCCTCCGACACCAGTCATGCCGAAACCTGGAAACCAGGTTTTGATTATTTACTATCGCTGCTTATTACGGTGGCGTCCGATCCTGGAAAGTAAAGGTCTTGACGGTCACTGTCGTCCCATCTGACGACGTACGGCGGCTCGCCACCTTCATGTTGAACCTCGAGAACGACGCAATTACGATCAGGCTGGCCCGTCCGATTCCCTCGGACCAAGATTCGATCACCAACTTTTGCGAACATGACGCCTCCGATCCACGAACTCATTACCAATTGTCTATGTCGCTGATAGCGACGGCGCTAGGGACGGAAGTCCCGGCTCGGGAAACCCGTCAGGCCTTGACCGCGTCAACACGCCTGTGCGTGGTGGCATTCCCGTGGCGTCGGGCCTCCGACGCCAATCAGGAAGTGGCCAGATCAAGCCTCCAATGGAGGGTTGCAGAACGGTTACGTCGGGCCACCGACACGAATCAGACCTCGGTCAGGTCAAGCCAGTGCAAGGCGGCCCTCCCACCTAAACACTCTTCGGTTTGCGGCCGCTGCTCTTCGTCGCGACTACGAGATGACTCGTTGGACGTACCAGGATTGTCCACCGTTATGAGTCACGATCATCTCGGAGGTGTTGGACGGTGACTCGGCGATTCCAATTCCGTTCGTGGCATTCACGAAGTGCAGGTACGTGACGAGGCCGTGAAAGACAACGTGCCAGCTTTTCCCCTCATCCCGACTCATAACTAACTCTCCGGGAAAGCCAACACCGTAGTAAGAGAACAAGGTCTTGGGAGTGGGCCACGCGAGCGCGGAGAAGTAGTCGCCTGCGGGGTGCAGTTCGCTCGCGGCGTGAAAGCTCGAGCCTGCGTTGCTCGATACGTAGAGCCACCATGAGCCTGGCGTTGCCCCCGGAGGGGCCTTCGGGGACGGCTGGGCGAACACGCCACCTATTTCGCAAACGACGTCGAGATGGCGGGTGTCGCTCGCCACGGGCACGGCGTAGCTGTCGCCCACGGACGCACACGGCGGTGACCAACGAGTCCACTGACCATCTTGGTTGAGGCGCAAGCTTCCCGTGACGCCACGATCGTTTCCCTCAACGAGCCAACCCGCGTGTCCGCTCAGTACAATGTCGCCCTCATTCGCGCTGCCGCCGGCAGGGAACTCCAGAGGCGGTGTCTTGACCACGCTCCAGTGATCACTTTGAACGGGTGACTCCACCAACACGGCCGTGAATGTCAGTCCTTCCCCGAGCAGATACACCTCACGACTGGAAGCCTCGAGGTCGAAGGTGGGGCCCTGTGACCCGAGACCCGGAGGGTTCTGCTTCGTCCACGTCGTCCCGCCATCATGCGTCGACCAAAGAAGTACCAGCCACCGCGAGGTCGTAATTCCACCGAAGCGATCAATACTTGGAATCGTGCCATAAATCCATCCGTCACGTACGTTCGCGAAGCGAACATTGAGAAGGCCATACGGATAGACCGGATAGACGGCGGCAATCGCATTGAGGCCCACCCTCTCGTCGGCAGGCTTAAGAAGCCCTGCGGGCAGCGACTCCAACTTCCAGGTAGCACCACCGTCACGCGTTGAACGAAGTTGCATGCAGGTTCGCCGGTCCGAGCACTTCACGGTGCCGAGGACCCAGCCCTTGCTATCCGTTGGCAACGAGGTCGAGAACGGCGTAAACCTCGCCGCCGGGCTTCCATTTAGATTCGATGCAGTCTGGTGAGGGGGGCCGCCCTTGGTGCCACCAAATTCGTAGAGCAGGATTGTCACCGCGACCACCACCAAGAAGAACGCGATTAATCGGAGACGCATAAGGCGAACCTATCGAAAGTAGGTATCAGGCAGCGTCTCAAGGACCAGCTCATCTCTGCGTGCGGAGGCCTTCCATGATCCTGGCAGCGAAGTCCCCTGCGCCACACGTTGAATCGCGACGGGTTTCGCGCTGACCAATTTTCTTCCAGATCTTCGAATCTTCACACCGTTGCCCAGTCGGCGCGACCGTTGGGATGCATGAGCTCGAAGAGTTTGACTACTTTTGGCGCACTTCTTTGGTGCGCCGGCCGGGACTTGAACCCGGAACCTGTTGATTAAGAGTCAAATGCTCTGCCAATTGAGCTACCGGCGCGTGACGAGTCTATACCGCCGCGCCAGCGGCGCCCGGCACTAGTTGTGCTGGACGGCCTTTACCTCGAGGAACTCCTCGAAGCCGTACGTGCCGAGCTCGCGGCCAATGCCCGACTGCTTGTAGCCACCGAACGGAGCGACGACGTTGAAGCTCCCTCCGTTGATCTCGACCTGGCCGGTGCGGATCTTGCGGGCGACTTCGAACGCCTTCTCGTCGGACTCCGCCCAGACTCCGCCAGCCAGCCCGTAGTTGGAGTCGTTGGCGATGGCGATGGCCTCTTCTTCGGTGTCGTAGGGGATGATCGACAACACCGGGCCGAAGATTTCTTCCTGGGCGATCGTCATGTTGTTGGTGACGTCCGAGAAGATCGTGGGCGTCACGTAGTAGCCCTGCTCGAGCCCTTCGGGCGGGGTCACGCCGCCGCAGATGATGCGGGCACCCTCGTCGATTCCCTTGTTGATGTAATCACGCACCCTTTGCTGCTGTGCGGCGCTGACGAGCGGGCCGAGCAGGCTGGCACCGGTGATTGGATCGGCCGGCATGAGGCCGGCCGCCGCCGCCACGGCCAGGTCCTCGACTTCTGAGAGGTGCACGCGTGGCACCACCATGCGCGTGAGCGCCGAGCAGGTCTGACCCGAGTTGAGGTAGCACTTGAAGACGCCGTCGCCGACGGCCTTGGTGAGGTCGGCTCCCTCCAAGATCACGTTGGCCGATTTGCCGCCCAACTCGAGCGACACTCGCTTGACCATCTCGGCGGCGATCTGCATGACACGCTTGCCCGCACGGGTCGATCCGGTGAACGACACCATGTCGGTCTTGGGATGGGCGACGATCGCCTCGCCGACGACTGGGCCGAGTCCCGTGACCATGTTGAAGACCCCCTTGGGTAGCCCCACTTCGTCGACGATCTCGGCGAAGATGAAGGCGTTTATGGGAGCTACCTCGCTGGGCTTCAACACGACGGTGCAGCCTGCCGCGAGCGCGGCGGCGACCTTGTTGGCGATCTGGTGCAGCGGGTAGTTCCAGGGGGTGATTGCGGCGACGACACCGACGGGCTCGCGCACGAGGGTCGAGTTGCCCACTTCCTCTTCCCACACGTATTCGCCAGCCCGCTGGGCGTTGTCGGCGAAGGTCATCGTGGGCAGTCCGGCCTGGATGCCCTTGGCGAGCATGAGAGGCATGCCGACCTCGTTGGCGATGGTCAGGGCGATCTCGTCGCTGCGTTCGGCGAGCTTCTCCGAAATCCGCATCAGCAACTCCCCGCGTTCCTTGGGGCTCGTATTGGCCCACGAGGTGAAGGCGGCCGCGGCCGCTTCGACGGCCAGGTTGGCTTCTTCAACCGTGCCGGCGGGGATCGTCGCGTAGAGCTCGCCGGTGCCCGACGTGGTGACGCTCAAGGTTTCGCTGGACTTGGCCTTCACCCACTGGCCGTTGATGTAGAACGAATCGCGAACGATAGGCATCTTGTTCCCCCTTGAGCTTGTCTGAGTTCTCTAAAGCGAGAATCTACACGCAGCCGTGCGGGACCGTTCGGCGTGCAATGAACCAGGCTTCCAGCCACAAAGAAAGTGGGATCGGGTGCTTCGTGGGGTGAGCGACGGGGATCGAACCCGCGACCTCTAGGACCACAACCTAGCGCTCTAACCAACTGAGCTACGCCCACCAAGCGTCTCCAGTATTGCACAGCGGCTCGGGTCGTTCCAGGGATTGCGCGGTCGTGGTCACTACGATGGGGACGAGCCTCCGTAGCTCAACTGGATAGAGCAGACGGTTTCTACCCGTCAGGTTGCGGGTTCGACTCCTGCCGGAGGCACGAAGAGGTTTCGCCGAGCGGGCGGGCGCCCCTCGCTGTAATGTCGCTGCGATGACCCCACGAACGGCACCTTACGGCTCCTGGAAGTCTCCGATCACGAGCAATCTGCTGGTGGCCGACGTGGTGCGACTCTCCAACCCCACGACCGATGGCGACGACGTCTACTGGGTGGAGGGTCGTCCTCAGGAGAACGGACGGTACGCGCTCGTACGGAGAAATGGTGAGGGCGATGTGCGCGACGTCCTGCCCGACGGTTTCGCCGTGCGCACCCTGGCCCACGAATACGGCGGTCTCTGTTACGTGGTGCGAGGCGGGGTCGTCTACTTCTCCAACTTCGACGATCAGCGCCTCTACCGCGCCGCGCCGGGCACCGGGCCGCGGGCCATCACGGCCGCGCCGCCCAGCCCTCGGGCCTGGCGATTCGCCGATCCGGTCGTCACCCGCGACGGCGCGTACCTCATCTGCGTGCGCGAGCGTCACGAAGGCGGCGAGGTCGTCAATGACCTGGTGATACTGCCCACTGACGGGTCGGCGTCCGCGCGAGTGCTCGCCGACGGTCACGACTTCTTCGCGGCGCCCGCGCTGTCCCCGAGCGGGGACCGGCTGGCCTGGATCAGCTGGGATCACCCTCGCATGCCGTGGGACGGCACCGAACTCCATGAGGCCGCGCTGGACGCCTCGAATGCGGTGCTGAGCGAACGAGTCGTGTGCGGAGGCGACGATGAGTCCGTCATTCAGCCTCGTTACGGTCGCGACGCGACCCTCTACTACGTGTCGGACCGAACGGGCTGGTGGAATCTCTACGCTGACGGTCCCGCCGGAGCAACCGCGCTGGCCGCGCGCAACGCCGAGTTCGCCGGTCCGGCGTGGAACTTCGGGACGTCGTCGTACTCGCCGCTCGATGACGGTTCCGTCGCCGTCACGTGGTTCGAGCACGGTGCCTCCCACCTCGGGGTGATCGATGACGGCGGCGATTTCACCGAAGTCGCCCTGGCGTGGTCGAACCTCGGCGAGGTGCGGCGGAGCGCGAAGGGAGTGGTCGCTCTGGTCGGGTCACCCGTGGCGCCGGCCTCGATCGCAGAAGTCGACCTCTCGAGCGGCGACGTCACCGTGTTGAAGGCGAGCCAGGTCAGCGAGATTGACCTCGGCTACATCTCGGTGCCCGAGGCGATCGAGTTCCCGACGGAGGAAGGACTCGTCGCGCACGCGCTCTTCTTCCCGCCGACCAACCGAGATTTCGTCGCACCAGACGGCGAACGGCCGCCGCTGATCGTTGCCAGCCACGGTGGTCCGACGGCCCACGCCAACGCGATGCTGAACTACGAGGTCCAGTACTGGACCAGCCGCGGGATCAGCGTGGTCGACGTGGACTACGGCGGCAGCACCGGCTACGGACGCGACTACCGAGAACGGCTGAAGGGCAAGTGGGGGATTGTCGATCTCGACGACTGCGTGAACGCGGCCCTGTACCTCGCCGCCACGGACCGCGCGGACCGCGCACGCCTGCTCATCCACGGCGGCAGCGCTGGTGGGTACACGACGCTCTGCGCGCTGACCTTCCGAGACGTCTTCGCGGCCGGCGCTAGCTCCTTCGGCGTCGCGGACCTGGGGGCGCTCGCGAGAGACACCCACAAATTCGAGTCGCGCTACCTGGACGGGCTGGTCGGACGCTGGCCGCAGGACCGCGAGATCTACGAGGCGAGGTCGCCGATATTCCACGTCGACCTGTTGCGGACCCCGACAATCCTGTTCCAGGGCCTGGAAGATGAGGTCGTTCCGCCCGCCCAGACCGAGATGATGGCCGACGCGCTGGCCGAGCGGGGTGTCCCTTTTGCGTACCTCGCGTTCGAAGGCGAGCAGCACGGCTTTCGTCAGGCGAAGAACATCATCCGCCGCACCGAAGCCGAGCTCTACTTCTACGGCAAGGTTCTCGGTTTCCAGCCGGCCGACGAGATCGAGCCGGTCGAGATCGAGAACGCCGACGCCCTGGGTTGACCAGCGTGGCGGCGTCGGTGCCCGCGCAGGTCAGGTGACTTTGGTCAAAAGGCGACCACACGCCGATTCGAAAAAAGGAATATCCGTCTCGGCGCAGTAGACGATCATCGAGCTCCTGGCCGTCACCAACTAACTGCGGCGAGACGGGCCCACGCACTGGGCACGAGTAAAGACGTCAACTACGGGATCGGCACTTGTCGTCGGCGTTTCTTCCACAAGCGCCAGAAAGAGAGCCCGAACAGCGCGACTGCCTGCGAGATGATAGCGATGCGAGAGCCCGCGCTTCCGAGAGGATTGGTCCAGATGAGGAACTCCGCCACGACACACACGACCAACATCAAAGGCCCTAGCCACTTGTTCTCAAGCTTCGCCCAGTACTGCCGCATCGCGCCCACCTTGCCCTGAGAACGTCACCTACCTTGGAGAGTACTTCGTCAGTGCTCTATGAGTGGCTCCGTCAAGAAAACCGCCCAGCGGGGAATGGCGCGGACGCCACGTGCCTGGGGGTCGATGCCCCGGTGAACGAGAGGCGCAGATCAAGCATTACTGCACCGAGACGGCTACCCCCTCTTCGAAAAACGGACCACGCGTGCGATACTGAGGCGGTGAGTGAGCCGCTGAACGTCAAGGAACTCGTGGGGGAGTACGTCCGACTCGAGCCGCTCGGCGAAGCCCACGTCGACGAGTTGGTCGATGCGGCGGGCGAGCAACGTGACGCCTACGGCTTCATGATCGTCTCGCAGGGTCACGACGCAATGCTCGCCGACGTGCGAGGGCTCCTGGCCGAACACGCCAACGGCGACGTGGTCCCCCTCGTCCAGATCTCGGTGGCGACCGGCCGCGCGGTCGGCATGACGCGCTTCATGAACATCCGCCGGCGGGTGGGCGAGGAGACTCCCTACGCCGTGGAGATCGGCGGCACGTGGCTCTCCGCGTCGGCCCAGCGAACCGGCATCAACACCGAAGCGAAGCTCATCATGCTGGCTCACGCCTTCGAGGTCTGGGGCGTGGGCCGGGTAGACGTAAAGACCGACGTCCGCAACGAGCGGTCGCGTCGAGCGATCGAACGGATCGGCGCGACGTTCGAAGGGGTGCTTCGCCACTGGCAGCCTTCGATGGTGCCGGGAGAAGAGAAGCAGCTGCGCGACACCGCCATGTACTCGATCCTGGACACCGAATGGCCTGGTGTTCGAGTGGACCTCCGGTCGCGCCTACTCTGAATCAAGCGGTGGAGCGGGGTCGCACCGATTAGGTGCAACCCCGATGGTGGGCACTTAGTAGAATTACGAAAGCCCTTACGGGAGTTGGGCTTTCGAAGCAACTCGGCGCCGCCGCCGGAAGGCGTTCACACGAGATCCGGGAAATTTTCACACGGCTGTGATGCCCTGTAGCCCGGTCAGCCCTAAAGGCGGTACTTGACTTGGCCAACCGGCATTGGGGCGCCATACGGCAATCGCCTGTCAGCTCACTCCTCTGGTCTTGGTGGCGGATCATGGCTTAGCTCCGCGTCTGGGTTTGGCGGAAGTACTCTTCGAAGCTCGTGACTTCGTCTTCGGTGAGGTACAACCACGGCCGGACCGGTCCACGATTCTTCAGTAGAGGGTGGTTGGGGTCTCCATCGCCGGACCGCTCGTGCCAGTTCTGGACTAGCCGCAGGTTGTATGAGGCGGCGGTCAACGAGACCACGAGGTTGGCCCAGGGGAGTCCCGTTCTCTGGAACAATCCTCGACGAAGGTTCTCGGTCGACGTGTTCTTGCGCCCGCCGTAGGAACCCTCGACGTAGGTTCGCAGTCCGTAGAACCCCTCCCACTGTCTACTGCCGTGGTAATAGGGCTGTTGAAGTTTGCGAATGGCGTCTGGGGGCGTGACCTTCACAGTCTGCTGGGTGCAGCAACGGGGCAGGGGCTCGCCGTCCAGTACCTCGTTCGGCGGGTTCTCGATGATCGGAAGGCCGAGGCTGATCGCGGCGGCCACCGTGCCGGGGCGCAGCGAACAGCCAACGGTTCCGGCGAGCGCAGGACACTGAAGTCGTACGGCGCCCTTCTGATCAGGTTGGTTGACGACTCGCAGCGCGACCTTCTGCCGTTCGCCGTTGGCGTCGCGGTACGCTTCCTTCAATGCCTCGTCGGCGTTGACGGCGCATCGACGGAGATCCCCGTACGCCAGTGCCATTCCGGGGCAGTGCCCGCATCCGCCGATGAAGGGTATTCGATCGTAGGTAACGATTCCTTGCTCGTCTTCACGTAGGTCGTGGTGCTGCTTGATTCCCCGGGCGGTCAACTGATCCTTCCACGCCACGACGTCCTTGTAGTGGTAGTGCTTGTCACCGAGTAGGTGCTTGGGGCAAACGGGCAAGCTGTCGAGCATCCTCAGGGTGACGTCAACCACGTCGGTGCTCGCCGTAGTTAGTTCGAGCCGTCGAATGATTGCCGGTTGAGCTCTCGGGTCGTCCTCGATCGTCGATCGTGGGCAGAGTACCACAGTGTGTTCGCTGTATCCGAAGTACACCTCGCGTCCCCCTGTCTTCTTGGTCTTCATCGACCATTGGCCGTCGGCGTCGGCCGAGAGCGTGAGTCCCAGGCCGTCGTCGTGACCTGTGGTGGGGTCCTTGGGGTCGGTGGGTGGCTTCCGCTTGCCACCCTTTCTCCGGGGGCGCTTTTCTTTCTTCGTTGCTTCAGGGTTGGCCGCTGTTTGGACCGTGTCGCCATCGGTCGACAGTTGCAGACCTGGGACTTCACCCATCTCCGCCGCTCGTACGAGCAGCGCCGCGTCCGCCGCGTTTTCCGCGGCGAGGACTTCTGCCGCGATCTTCTTGCGGGACTTGCCGCCGCGAGCCCAGGACCAGATCCCGGTTTCGTCCACCGCCGCGATGCTGTCGTCCCATCCGAGATCGAACGCGTCCATCAGGGTGTTGGAAAAGTCCGTGATCACTTTGTGGCGGCGAGCACGCTCGGCGTCGCTGATGCCGGGGCTGCTCATCTCTCCGTAGGTGAGACCGACCGAGATGCGCTCTGCCTGGTAGTAGAGGTCGCACTTCGAGAGGATCCTCTGCTTCCCGTGGGTCGTTCGACGCACACCGAGGCGTAGTTGTTCGTCCAGTGGCAGGTCCTCGGTCAGTACGCGAAACGCGCCCTGGACGGTGGCGACACCGCGGTCCTGGATGGAGAGGAACAGCCCCAGTGTCAACAGTCTCAGATTGTGGTCGTTGGGCTTGCGTCCTCGGGTGCTTCTGAGGAGTCCCTGGCGCAGCGCCTCGTGGGCGCCCGTGTCGTTGAGGAGATATTCCGCGACGGTGACGTCTTCGTGCGTTATCACAGCGCACCCCCATCGCGCAGGAGACTCGTGTCGTCGCTCTTGGGTAGGTACGAGACCATGTCGATCAGGGTCCCGGCGCTCTTGAGGCCCGTGGCCTCCAGGATGACGTTGAGCGGGATCCGTTGGGTGATCGCCCAGCTGATCCACGTCGTGCGCAGGCGCCGCACTTCGATATGTGGCACGTCGTCAAAGAGCTGGGCCTCGGCGATGACCTGAGCGGCTGGATTGGCCTTATTGACGCTCAGGTTGATGATTAGGTCATCGGGCTTCACGTTCTCGATCGCGACCAGCACGAGGGGCTCGTAGGAGCGTCTGATGACGACGTGGCGTGCCTTCGGTCCCTCGGTCTGGACGTGGATGCCGTCGTCGCGGACCTCGACATTGCGTCCCCGCAACCATCGGAAGTCCTGGGAGTCGATGCCGCCACCTCCACTGAACCCCACGAGGCCACACAGCCGGCGGCGGGTCTCGCCCGGGCGGTGCGCCAGGCTGACGCGCCGAATGACGGCCTCTTGGACCGACGTGTAGCCGGGGCGGACGTCATTGCGGCCCCGGGACACGCTCCTCGCCAGGGCGGCCTCCGGGGAGACCCGCGCGGCCAGTCGGTGCAGCAGCGACCGATAGTCGTTCCTCGTGCGGCCGCCGAGGTCGCTCATGCCGCGTAGGTAGAACTGGTCGATGGCGTCGTCGTGGAGGGCGTCGGCCATGGCGACGGGGAGGCGTTGGGCGAGGCGCCACCCGAGGTAGCAGCTGAGCGCCGAGCACATCTTGCGCACGTGCGTCTGGCCCAGGTACCCCGCTCGCAGCATCGCCTCGCGGAGTTCAGGTCCAACGGCGGCCCAGGTGTCGTCGTCGATGACGGCGGGCCGGTAGGCGCTGATGTAGGCCCGGATGGAGTCTGATATCTCTGGGTACGCGGCGGCCTTGGTACGGGCTTCGGTAGCTAGCCGTTGGGCCTTGGTTCGTGAGATGCGGGACGTCATCGTGAGACCCCCTCGTCCACGATCGAGATCGGGTGGACGAGGCAGACGGTGTTCACCATGGCTTTTCGGTGCACTCGCCTGTTTACTGATTGCAGGTCGAGGCGGTGACTTCGGGCATTCAAGCGGTTGAAGGGGTACATCACGATCACCCCTCAGCGCCGCAACGAGCGCCGCGTCGTAGGTGTTGCCGGCCGGTGGCAAGTGGTCGATCAGCGCCGACACCGAACGCTCGGTGAGGCCGAACCTGAAGACCAGGACGGCCAGCGGCTCGGGTTCGGTGACGATCAGGGACCGAAATGTCTGCTTCGCGATTCTCGCGTCGAGGTGGATCTTGAGTTCGTCCGCGACGGCACGGACCTCGCGCCAGTCCCCGTCGCGCAGTGACGCGCCCCTCACCATCTCCAGGTTCACCGGGGACGCCAGCAGCGGCAAGGCCCGGCCGTCGACCGTTCGAAGGATCATGCCTTGGTCGGTACGCTCGAAGCGGGCGCCGTCGCCGGAGTCGTCGACGACCCCGGCGCAGAACCCTGCGACGAAACCGCGTAGCGCCGGAAGGCCGACCGCGAGGCAGCCGGCCTTGATCAGAGCAAGGTCGGCGTTGCTCAAGGGTGGCGTCAAGACGGCTCTTGGCAGGTTGTGGGCCATCCTCACGGGCAGGCCCTGGTGCGCGCGCAGGATCCTGGCGAGCAGGCCCTTGTTCGAACGAAGTGTGTGCGGAGGAGTGCCGCGCTGGGCGCTGCCGTTCACCCAGGACTCGATCCTCGCGTCGGTGAAGTAGTCAGTGAACCGACCGCCGACCGCCGGGGTTGACTGGGAGACGAACTTGCACAGGACTGAGAGCCAGTTGCCGGCGAGCTCTTTGTTCGGCGGTTCGGACTTCAGTACGGCGACGCGGATGTCGTCGAGCATTGTTGCTCGCTGTCCGGCGGTGAGCATTTGTGGGTTGTACCGCTGTACGTGCAACGTGATCTCGTCGCTGAGTACTTCGGCCTGGTCTGTGGGGTCTATTTGATTGGTCATGCCAAGTATCAGTCGCGTTGCTGCGGCCTGCGGCAGTCGACGTAATTTAGAAACCAGGATCTCGGAATGACCATCGAACGATCGGATTCCTGACGGTCTGAGTGCCGCCGTTGCCCACCGAAGGGCTCGCGCCACGACCGACGCGTGTGGACACCGGTTCGCCAAGAACCCCCGTCTCCGGTAAGGACTGAGACGGGGGCTTTGGTGCACTGCGATGGTTGGGTGCCCTATTTGTACTGGCCGTGCCTTGCGATGAACTTGCAAGTCAGTTGTATTGCCCATTGAACTTCCGACGCCGTGAGATCGCGGGAACGGCTTACTACGTCCTCTGCGGCGCTCGTCCACTCCTCGTCGTTCGTCGCGCTGTACAGGCGAATGAATGCCGTTCCCAACTTGATGACCTGCTGCAGTGTCTGCTTCGTCTCCATGGCTGTTCCTTTATCTCCGTGGGCTTTGTGCCCTCCGTGGGCTTGTGCCCACGGATAGATGACGGTCCCAAAGGCACTGGAGTGGCACTCGAGCGAAATTAGATCGGGGAATTTGAACGCGGGGTTCACGTCGGGCCACTGATGTGAGTGCAGCACTTCGCTACCAACACGCGACCAAAGACCGTGATCGAGTACTTGCTTATGCTCTGGGGGCATTGGTAAGACCCGCCGAGATTGCCCAGTTGCAGATTTTCAATTCCGCACAGAACTGACCTTTGCGCGGTATTTGCCTTTGGACCATTTGACGCGGACGACAGGGTCGGCAACACTTCTGGTATGTCTGATCAGCCGCCCGAGCAGCCTGCCTCACCTCAACAGCCGCAAGTCATCATCGACCCGGAGCACATGGTAGGAGTTTGGGCAAACTACGCCCGCGTCTCTCAGAGCCCGTATGAATTTACCCTTGATTTCACCCGACTCGACTTCGCAACGGCGCCACCGACCGGGATCGTCGTGGCGCGGGTATCTGTATCTCCCCTGTTCATCACCCAACTCATTGACGTACTGACTTCTCAGTGGAAGCAGTACGCTGAAAGAGCATTACCCAAGGAGGCGCAAGATGGCGAATAGCACTATCAAAACCCAGACGATTGAGCCTCAGTTGCTGTCTGTCGTCAATGGACCCAACGTGAGCACGACTTCTAACGCCCTAAGCCCGGAAGTGTTGCGTGTCGCGGCGAATATGGTTCGCCGCGCCACTGAAGCCACTCGTTCCTAACCGATTGAGCGATTCAATCTAGTACCAACTGTTAGTCGACGGATCAAATGTCAGGGTGTTCCCGTCGGGCACTGTGGTTGGTATTCCTTGTGCGGAGTCGAATATGTAATTCACGCCTGTCCAGTTGAGCCAGACGGGGTAGGACTGAGCGACTTCCAACGGCTCGTTGATTTGGCAACTCGCAATCGTTGGCTGTATTGAATTCACCTTGGCGGTGCAGGCGTACGGCCTTGTGCCGAACTCCACAGTGTTTAAGATTTCTACACTTCCCGTTCCACTGAACGTCCCGCTAGAAACAGTGAACGTCGTTATCGTGTCATTTGCGTTCGCCACCGCGACGACAGTTGGAGGCAAATGGGGCCAACTGATGGTCTTGGTCGGAACTCCAGGGCTAGTGAGTGTGATTGACGTGAGCTTCGTCTGAGGCGGCGAGTCTCCAGCAACAAGATAAATCATGCATAGGGCATCGGTCGAAGTCTGACTTGAGGTAATGGTCCCCCCATAGATGCATGAGCCCACTGTGCCTGAGTTATCAGTAATGGTCAGCTTGGATAGATATTGAAATGTTCCCTCGAGAATCATTTCCTGATTGCTGTCAAAACCACCTGGACTGTTCAGAACTCCATATTGTTGAATGATAATTGACGTGACCTCGAAATACGGAGCCTTTAGCGAGGTGGCTGACCTCCCTGCTTGAACGACCCTCCAGTGATGAACTGTCGTCGTCGCGCCGCGCACAATCAAAGTAACGGTGTATGACTTCGGCGTGGTCGTTGTGTTCGCTGGGAACCTGGCCGCTCGGGACACGGTGCCGGTCTTGCAATTCACAATCTTGGCGAATCCCGCAATGGTCGGACTCGATGACCAACCACACGTCTCGGCGTTTCGTACGGTGGCAGTGAACCTCACCGCGCCACCCGAGGCGCTGACTGTCTTGGTCGCTGCGCCCGCCTGAGTGACAACGAGGCCACCTAGACAGAGGGCAACACTGGCGATACTGACGACGATTCTGCGCCTCATTGAAGCCTCCTAGAACTGTTCACATCATGGACCAAACGGTAAGAAAAGCAATGGCTACGCGCCCATGTAACGCCCAAACCAAAAGAAACCCAAAGACTGACCGGTAGAAATACCGTGTGATCAGTGCTTTTATCTCTTGCCACGGTGGGACGTTTCCAACTTGAGGGGCTAGTGCCCCTAGGTGTGTGCGGGTTCAAGTCGCGCCACCGACCTGCACAATCTCCGAGAGCTGCTCGCGGAAGTACTGCGCGAACGAGCCGAGCACGTTGTAGAACATGCGCACCGCCGCAGATGAGAGGTCGAGGTTCTCCGAGACCGAGTGCAGCGAGACCACTGACTCGCCGAACTTGTCCGCGAGCAGGATCAGGTCGCCCAGGTTGCGTGAGAGCCGGTCGAGTCGCCAGACGAGGATGTGGCGCACGTGGCCCGCCTCTACTGCCGCCAGGAGTTGCTGGAGTCCGGGCCGGAGCATGTCGTTGCCCGAGCGTCCCGGGTCGGTGAGAACCGTGACCTCGCCCAGGTCGCGGAGCGTCGAATTCGCCCGTAGTTTGTCGGCCTGGCCCTCGATGGAGAAGCCCTCTTCGGTCTGTTCCTCGGTCGAGACTCGGCAGTAGGCGATGGTCAGCATTTGCCCCCCTGGATCGGATGTCTGGCTCTAGTTCTAGACCAAGGGATTACGACTCATGCAGTTTGCGGGTGCTGTGATACAGGGACCGCACCCGGCGTCGCTATCCTCTCGGACCACGACGCATGAACTCTCGACTTCCAATCACTATTTTGGGTCTACATGGACCCAGTTCAAAAAGATTATTGCTTTGGTCTCAACTACAGCGTTACCGCCATGCGTGTCTCACACGAGCGCTTGATCGATTCGCTAAGTGCTCGCGGCGACTCGATAGGTTATTCAGATTCAGCATGGGATCGGATGACTCTCGATGCTTGGTCGATCATCGATTGGGCTCACCGCCTCAGGGGGCTCATTCTCAAGACCCCAGAACTCCAACTACGAGAGCCAGCCGTCCGAATCGTACTAATCGAACTTCGCAAAGTTAAGGAGTTTCGCGACTACATTCAGCATCTCGGGTCGGACCTACAAGTGAATGGCTCGCACTACGCCTGGGGCGTCATTCAATCGAGTGCCAGGTTTGACCCCATCACCCAGAGCAGCGTCACGTACTCCGTTGAGATCGCTCGAGGGTCTTTGAGAGTCCATTTGACGGACATAGTCGCTACGGCAGACCTATTCAGTCAGAGGTTACGTATTTCCCAGGAATTGAAGGGTTGGCTCGACTCGGAGGACCGGATCCCGTTAGTGGTTGATCTTTGAGTGCCTCAGGACTCAAGTTCCATGAACTAATCCGCCAGTCGGAGAATGTTGACGTCCCCTTGATCTGAACCCGCACTTAATCACCACGCCCCATCGGGTCCCTGTTTGCCGAAGGGCCCGAACCACGAGGGCTGCCACTCCAGCCGCCACGGGTGGCACTAGACCCAGAATCACGAAGACCCGGCTAACGAACGCGAGGAACGGCGTCCGTCGTTTCTCGATCCGCATGACCTACCGGGCTGTCTTGACGTGCCGTGTTACAGGCGCGTGTCACGATGCAGGTAGTGGCCGACTATCCGAAAAACGAAGTGTCGCCTGGCGAGGACACGGCTGACCCCGCAACGGGGGACGGAGAGTTACGCGCTGACCTCGACCAGCGACTGGTGGCCCAACTCGCTCCGTCGCTGCTGGACGCAAGCTTTTACCGCCGCCTGCGGGTGCTGCTGCGCACCGCGCCCTTCCATCGCCTGCGCGAACTGCGCACCCGCCAGTCCTGGCCGGCGGAGCGGATCTACGATCCGATGGAGATGGCCGCCGCCGCCGTCGACCAGGTCGTCGCCCGTTCGGGTCTCGTGAACGAGTACGACTTCGACACACTGGTGGGCGACCTCGCATCTCTCGCTGGCCTCGCCGAACCCGATGCAGCCCCGTCCGAGTGGCGCTGCGTCGCCGAGTGGGTCGTACGCTCGATGCTCGGCGAGGATGAATCGACCACCGAGTACTCGGTCGAGCATGGCGACTACCGCGGCGGCTACCGCCTCACGCCGCTGCGCTGGCACCTACTGCGCGAGGTCCAGCGCGCGGACGGACGCATCGTCCTCACCGCGTCAGTGGAGGTGATCAACGCCATGCGTACGGGACTCGACCTCGACGTCGAGGACGCCCAACTCGCCCAGGAGACGGTGCTGCGCGCCCAGCTCGAGCGGGGCGACCTCGGCGCCGCCGAAGATTCCGCGGACGAGGGCATGCGCCTCTCGTTGGAGCTCGCCGCCAAGATGCGCGACCTGCTCGATCTCACTCGCCTCAACCTCGACGCTGTCGACTGGGAGAGTCAGTTCCAGTCCCGTGTGGACCGGGCCCTGGCCCACATCGAGGCCCGGATCAATGCCGAGCACGACATGATCGAGCACCTCTCGACGAGTGCCGACTTCGACGATGACGACGTGCGCCGCCGCGCCCTCGAGATCCGCGAGAAGATCCGACGTTGTCTCACCCAGCACCGCATCCTCCACGGGCTCTTGATCACCGCCCCCAAGGTCTTCCTTGACGAGCAGCTGCGCCAGTCCCTTGGCGGACGGACCCGTAGTCGACTGCGGATCGTGGTCACCGAGGACCTGCTCCTGCCAACGCTCGCCCTCGATCTCGAGCCCGCCACCGACGTCGTCTCCGTACTCCAGGTCGCGCTCGCTGGTCCCAATCCGCGCCGGCTGCTCCACCTGGGCGCCATCATCACCAGCCTGCTGCATACCACAAGCGACGACGAGGCCGCAGTAGTCCCCGAGGAGATCGTCACCCTCGTCGAGCGCCCGTCGGACGAGCTCGACCCTGACCTGCTGGTCACCGCCTACGATTTGCTGCGCAGTTGCCGGCAAGGTCCGCGCCTGCTCTCCGACCTACTCGCCGAGACGGACGACCCCGCCGTCGCTGAGTTGGTGCGCCTGCTCGCGCAGCTCCTCTTCGATCCCGAGGACACCGAGGCGCACTCCTTCGGCTTTGCTGGTGATGCAACGCTTCCCCTCGAAGAGCTCGGGTCGGCTCTCGCGGGCCGCACCTTCCACGCGGCGGGGTACTACGGCGACGACCTCCTCGTGGGCGCCGCTGACCTCGTCGCCCACTCCGTTCAGTCCGCCGCCCACGTTGTCTCCCTCTCGATAGGAGTTAACCCATGACCATCTCTATCCACGACGTCCACGACGCCGGTCGCCTGGTGCGCTGGGGGCTCGACGTGAAGGCGGTGCCGGGCGCCCACGAGGAGTACGCCGAGCTGCTCGCGCGCTATCGCCTGGAGGACGCCTTTCGCGAAACCGTGCTCGCCACCTGCGCCGGCCTCGAGATCGACGTGCTCAGCGTTGACGACCAGGGATTCATCCTCGCCCCGCGTATGGGTTCGATCTTCTCGCTCAGCACGATGAACGACTGGGAGAGCGGCATGGACCCCCAGTCACGCCGCCGCAGCGGGCTGGTGCTGCTCACCATCATCGCGGTCGCCTACCCCACGTCCGACGCGCTTGAGCGCACCACGGTCGTGCGCGTGCGCGTCTCGCAGGTGGAGCGGGCGCTGCGCGAAGCGGTGCGCGTCATCGAGGACGCCGAACCCGATGACAGCGAGGCGCAGACCGCAGCGCACGAGATCGGCCTCATGCCGCCGGTCAAGCCCGGCGCGACGCGCCAGCTCGCCAAGTCCTCCACGCTCGCCGCTATTCGCGCCGGCTTCGAGCACCTGGTCGATGCCGGCATGGCCCGCGCCGCCGGCAGTGTCGACGGCGACCCTGAGTACCAGCTGCTCGATCGGATGCGCGTCAACGTCCGCGAGATGGTCCTGCCCGAGACCCACGCCACGCTGCTGGGCCACGCGCGCGCCGCCGTAGTAATCGCCGCATCCGCTGCAACCACCGAACCCACGAACGAAGGTGCCCTCGCATGATCAAGTTCCACGCCATCCACCTCGACCGGGTCGGCACGTCGTCGGCCCGCTTCAACAACCAGACCTACGAGCTCGGCGACGCCACGACGTCGCGCGCTCTTCAGACGATCCTCTCGATCCGCAACGGCGGCGGCAAGACCTCGCTCCTCGCGCTCATGATGAGCCTCCTGTTACCCGCCGCCCACCAGTTCGTCTGGACCAAGACCGAGAACCGTCTGCTCGGCGACTACGTGCTCGACCGCGACACGTCGCTGGTCGCCGTGCGCCTCATCACGCCCAGCGGGGTCGTCGTGGTCGGGGCCTACTACGAGTGGAACAACCGCTCGCGCCCGGTTGACTACCGCGACCGCGCCAGTGAGCTCAACCGCCACTGGTTTGTCTTCTGCCCGAAGCCCTCCGTGCTGGATCTCGAGACCCTGCCGCGCATCGACGACGCCGGCAACCTGATGACCACGCGAGAGTCAAACGCCGCCCTGGAGAGGCTCGGCCAGGCCAACCCGCAACTGCGGCTCACGCTCGCCAAGACCCAGACCGACTTCGCCCAGGCCCTCTCCGCGCACGGGGTGGACACGTCACTGCTCGCCAAGCAACTGTCCGTCGTCGGGCAGGAGGGGAACTTCGAGCGAATGTTCATCGCGGGCACCGAGCAGGGCTTCGTGGACCGCCTCGTGGAGATGCTCTTCGACGAGGAGGCCGCGGCGTCCCTCGCATCACGTATCGCGCAGAACGCCGCGCTGATGGCTAAAGCCCCCGAGATCCGCCAGGAGCAGGAGTTCGTCACCGAGGCGGCCGACCTGCTCGACCAGGCCACGATCGCCTCCGCCGATATGCAGACCGCCGAGTCAGTCGCCGCCGATGCCCGTAGCGCGGCCGCGCAGCTGCGCGGGGCCCTCGAGGCCGCCGTCACCGAGCACATCGGCGCGGCCCTCGCCGCCACGGAGCAGGGCAAGGCGGCGGACGCGTCCGCGGAAGCGGGCCAGTCTCGGCGCACCGTCGCGCGCAACGCGGCGTCGGTCTACGCGCGGATGGAGGCCACTCTTCGCGTCGAGGCCTGCACCGCACGCGTCGCCGCGCTTGCTGCCCAGGTGGAGAACTTTCGCCTCAGCGCCGCTGCGTGGGATCTCACGGATCAGGTGATCGCCACCGCCACCGCCCACGCCGAGGTCGAGCGACTGCAGGCGACGCGCGACGACCTCGAACGAGGCGCCGACGCGCAGCGCGCCGCGCTCGATCGAGCCGCGTCCGCGTACCGAGCCGCACTGGACGTGCAGGTGACGAGCGCCCGCGACGAGATCAGCGGCGCCGCACGCCGCGAAGCGGATGCGCGCGCGGCTCTTGCCGAGACCGACGCCATCCGCGCACGGCTCACCACGCAACTGCAGGACAGCGCCGTCGCCCTGGCCGACCTGGAGCGCACGCTTCGCGAGACCGACGCCGCGCTCGTTGCGGCGCGAGCCCGTGGCGACGTCGCGGACCACGAGGACCCCGCGGGAGCGCTGGCCGTCCGCACCGCGCAGCTCGCGAACGTTCGCGAGGAGCTCGAGCACCTCCGCGCCGAGGTGACCTCGAGCGAGCACCTCCTCGGAGAGCTCGACGAGCAGATGGGTACCCTGCGCGACGAGCGTGCTGACCGCGAGCGCGACCTGGAACTGGCCGAGGCGGTCTTCACGCGCGCTGACGCCCTGCACCGCGGCCTGTGCACTAACGACACGGTCGTCGAGATCGTGGGCAGCGCCGCGGTGAACATCTGGGCCGCCAGGGGCATCGTGCGCGAGAACCTGCACGTTCGTCGTAGCGACCTCGAGGCGGAGATCGGCTCGCTCAGTCACGAGCGCCAGCGCCTGGGTCGCGCGCTCGAGGCGATCAACTCCTCGGGGCTCCTCCCGCCGTCCGACGATGTACTGGACGTGCTCGTCGTGCTGGACCGTGCGGGTGTGCCCGCCACTGCCGGCTACAACTACCTCGCCTCGTCAATAGATCAGGGCCAGTGGGCCCGCGTGCTCGAGGCGCACCCCGAGCTCTGCGCGGGCGTGGTCGTTGAGTCCGAGGACCTCAGTCGCGCCGAGCTCGCCCTGGCCAAGCTGACTCCGACCGGGGTCGTCGTCGTCGGCACCAAGGAAGCCGTCGAGAAACTGGCCGACGTCGAGCACGTGGTGGTCGGGCCCTTGGCCGCCGCGTACGACGCCGATGCCGCTCCGGTGCTGCGCGAAGCCTTCGAACGGCGCCTGGAGGACGCGGGACACCAGCATCAGCACGTCAGTGCAGTTCTTGCCGGCCTGCGCGAACTGTCCGCGCGCCTCGACGCTTTCTACGAGGAGATGCCCACGGCGAACGCTCTCGATATCGTGCACGCAAAGCGCGACGAGGCCAGCGTTCGTCTGGCCGACGCCGTCGCGCGCGGCGCCACCACGTCCGCCCAGCGCGCCGCGGCTGCGGCCGCTCTCGGTGAGACTCGACGTCGGGTCGGCGATCTGACGACGCGGGCCTTCGAGACCGAACGTGTCGTCGAGCGACTGGAGTCGTTGAGCGTGCGCTGCGCCACTCGACCGGGACTTGAGGCAGCCCGGCGCGCCGCCCGGGGCGACCACGACCGTCTGGCGAGCGCGGAGGTACGCCTCGCCGCCGAGCGGGCCGGCGTCGAGACCGAGCGCGCCCGCGCCGCCGACGACCAGGCGCGTGCTCGACGCGACCTGGACTTCCACACCGGCGAGCGTCACGCCGTCGGTGACGGCTCCATCGCGAGCAGCGTCGGTGCGGTCGATCTGGCCGATCTACGTCAGGCCTGGGTAAACGCCAAGGATGAATTGACGCGGGCCATCACCGACACGCAACTCGAAGGACAGTTGACGTCGGCCCGCGCCCGCTACGCGTCCGAGTGCACACGATTGGACCACGAGGAGGCGGCCGTCGTCGACCTCGCTCGACGCCTGGTGCGCGAGAGCCCCACCAGCACCGATCGACTGGCCCGCGCGGCGTGCCAGAGCGACGCGCGCGATCTGTTCGAACGTGCCACCCTCGACCACCATGACGCCAAGGGCACCCTCGTCGTATGGGAGACGCACCTCGGCAATCGCTCATCCAACCTCGGCGCCGGGAGTGACGTCGAGACCCTCACCGATGCCGACGAGGCCGCCCGCCGCAGCCAAGCGCTCCTCGACGAGGAGCACAGCGCCCGCGAGGGAGCCGAACTCGACGCGAAACGCCGCGACGAATTGGCCGCGATCGCCAGCGACCACACCCTGTCCGCCGAGCGCCTGGGATCGGAGATCGATTCGCTCGACGCCCTCGCCGTCGCGGCCCCGCCCATGTGCGGCCCAGGGTTCGCCGGCACCCCCGTGGAGGCGCACGCCGCCACCTCGTCCGCGATCCGACGCCTCCTGCAAAGCCAGGAATCCGTGGCCGTCACCTCGGAGGTGCACCGCGACCTCTGCCAGTGCCTGCGCGACCTGCCCGGCAACCCGCGCTACAAGGGACTATCGCCCGCCATCACCACCACGCACGCGACGCTGACCAATTTGGTGCTCGCGAACCCCGACGAGGCCGCGCGCCTCGCCGCGCAGTGGCGCACCCGCGCCGTGGAGCTCGACGCCGAACTCGCTCGCGCCGCCCGGCACCGTGAGATCTGCGTGAACGACCTGACGCGCGAGGTCACCCACCTGCTCGATCGCCTGGCCCGCGCGGACACCGCGCTCAAGATGCCGGCTGGCCTCGGCGCGTGGGAAGGCCAACCCTTCTTGCGCGTGCGCTTCGAGCACCCGCGCGGCGACCCCGAGGCGTTCCGCACGCACGTCGGCGACGCCATCGACCGCGCTGTCGCCAAGCGCGCCGCGATCTCGGGCCACGAGCTCATGAAGAGCGCCATCGCCGCCGCCGTGCCCAAGGGGTTTCACTCGACCGTCCTGAAACCCACGCCGGACTTCCGCACCGACCGCGAGAGGGTCACCACCCTCTCCACCTGGTCCGGCGGCGAGCGTCTGACCGCCGCCGTGGTGCTGTTCTGCGTCATCGCCCACATCCGCTGCGATCGCGCGGGGGCCAAGGACTTCGACCCGGGCGCACTGATCATTGACAACCCGCTGGGACAGGCGTCGCTCGAAGCCTTCGTGTCGCTCCAGCTGCAAATCGCCGAGCTCCTCGGCGTCCAGCTCATCTACACCTCGGCCATCAAGGATCCCACCGTTCTGGGGCTGTTCGAGAACGTGATCCGGCTGGCCAACTCCGAGGGCAGTGACGGCAACGGCTACGTCCACGATCTTGGCGACCCGGTCCTGCCGGCCTACAAGCGCCAGGTGCGCTCGGTGCGCATCGCGCGCGAAGGACCCGCTCCCGCGCTCACGAAGGCGGCCCGTGATCGTCTCTTCGAGGAAGCCGAGGGCGAGTAGTGCCCAGTCTCGGCGACGCCATCGAGCGCGCGGTGCACCGCGCCGGCGGCAACGGGCTCTCGCTCAACGAGCTCGAGGTCCTCGTCACTCGCACTGACCAGTCCCTGGCGACCGCCCCGCACCGTCGCGCGACCATCGCCTCGACGCTCACCGCGCTCGAGGAGTCCGGTGCAGTCCGCCTGCCTGCGAGCCAGCGGCAGTGGGACGCGTCCGGCACGCCGCCGCTGCCGTTGTGGGTGCGCCCGCCATGGGGCAGCCGCGCCAAACCACCGAACCGGCGCGTGCCAGTGCCCGCCGACCTGCGCCCCGAACTCGCGGCCGCGCGGTCACTGGGCACGCTCAGTCCTGACGAACTCGTGGCGTTGCGCCAAGCGAACGCCTGGCTGGCGCGCCGCGTCGCCCAGTCGACCCTCGTCATATCGCATCGCGAGCGCTCCCTCGAGGTGTTCGGCCACGAAAAGCGTCTCGACGCGCTCGTGTCATCGCGGCTGTTCACCTCCGGAACCCTCTCCTTCGAGGTGCTCTCGTGTGCGTGGACGCCACCGCTCCTCGCGTTCAAGCGCGTCAGCGGCGCGCCCACCGCTCTCGTCGTCGAGAACGCCGCGACTTTCCGCTCGCTGGCCACCGTGCTCGCGCAGCGGCCGGGACCGGTGGGAGTCGTCGTCTACGGCGCGGGCAACGCCTTCGCCAAGACCGTCAGCGGGCTGCTCGACGAGGACATCGGTATCCTCGACGCGGTCTGGTATTTCGGGGACCTCGACGAAGAGGGACTGCTCATTCCCCGGCGCGCCAGTACCGAAGCCGTCGGCGCGGGCCTCCCCGCGCTCCTCCCCGCACTCGGCCTCTACTGCCTGCTGCTCGATCACGGCCGCCGCGAGACGACACCGGTCACCGAACCGTCCCGAGCTCGCGCCGCCGCGTCGTGGCTCGGCCCGCTCGCCGATGAAGCGGAGCGCCTGCTGCGCGACGGGTTCCGTTTCGCCCAGGAGGCCGTCGGTCTCGAACTGCTCACGGACGAGTGGATTGGAAGCGTCGACCCCGGATCTCGGTAGTCAACCAAGGGGGAATCCGGCTCGGAGCATTTGAAGTGCAGAGTCACCGACACTCACGCGCGACGACGGGAACGCGATCTACGCCGTCGCCCGAAGACGCTCGACCTGGGTTGGCTGAAGTGGGGCGCGGCCACTAGGACGCATGATTCACCAACTCGTCCTCGACGAACGACAGCAGATCCTGGTACTCGTCGCACCGCTCGATGATTTCATCGATCCAGCTTGCCGAGTACGCGTCGATGTCATCGAGCCGACTGAGTCGTATCGCGCACTTTTGCGCATCGACCATCGCGTCCTTGCACCGAATCACGGCGGTGAAGACTTCGCGGCGACTCCACCTTTCGACGGTGCGCCACGTGGGTAACAGCGAGACTTCGGCGTTGAGGTCGCCGATTAAGCGGTAGAGGGCGGTCGAAAGTTCCTGTTCAAGAGTGGACTGACAGTTCATGAGCATTCTCCTTGGTAGATGGGTTGAAGGTGGCAGCGGTAGAACGGATTCTTGGTTCGCTGGATCACGACATCAGTAGGGCCCCCGCGTTGGCTGACACGAGGGCCATAAAGGCTCCGTCCAGTTGGCGCCTCACCGCGTTGCACCACTGAATGACCGCGTCGATGTCGACGGCCGGAACGGGGGATAGACCGTACGACGCGTTCAGTTCAATGACGTCCTGAAGAACGTCGCAGAGAGAGGATTGGCAATCGGCGAGCGCTTCGATGGCAACGGTGAAGGTCACGCTGGAGTGCTGAGCGGAGGGCAAGGCAGACAGACTCAGTTCCAACTCGCCGATGTGGTGATGAAGTCGATTGAGAATTACGACGTGAAAGTTTGATGGGGAAGGCTCCCTCCCAGAGCCTTCCGCGGCGGGTAGCTTGTCGGTCATTTGGCGTAGACCATGAGGTCGACTTCGACGAAGTTCACCTCTGCCTCGAGTTGATCGCACAACTGCGTCGCGTACGCAATGGCCTGCGTCGAACTGGCATCGAGTTGATTTAGTGCGGTGTGCTGAGTGAATTCCGACGCGTACAATCGCACGGCGCTCAGGGCATCGTGGCTTCTCACGATGGCGATGCGGAGTTCATCTTGAGTCCAGTCCTTGACCGTACGCCATTGCGGTAGACGGTGCACCTCCTCGAGCGTGACGCCGATCCAATGCTGCAGTGCCCTACGTGTTTCATATTCCAGGTCGAACGTTTGCGTGGTCATTGACGTCTCCTCTTGTTGTTGATGGTGTGCGGCGGGTCATCCGTTCGTTTACGAACGGAGCAGACTACGTAGACGAACCTCCCTTCGCGTTGATTGCGGCGGTGCGATGGTGGGTGATGGGCGACGCGGAGGTTGATGAAGGGTGAAGCTCAAGGAGTCCTCAAGATTGGCGGATCCCGATAGGGTGGGCGCGCAATCCTGAGGATCGCCGGCCACCGGCTCATGGGTTGTTCCAGGAGCGCAGTAGCCAAAGCGCCAGTTGGCTACCGCCGGATCGGCTGTTGCAGCACCTGGGCATGAGTTCAACGAGAAGTCCTCTCACGAGTCAATCTGACGTTCAGCGCTCACCACGGTGACGCGCATCTCGGTTTCGTGCACACGCTTCTTAACTCGTTCGTGTTTCTAGGGACTTCGTGTGTGCCTCAACATCGACCTAGTCACTAAGGTCATACGAAAGTTGAGTAGGGAGGCGAACGTCTGTGTCGAGCAAACTCCCGCCGGTCCTGCCGGACGCAGTTGTGGAACTGTTCGACTCAATGGCTCTGGTCGACGCCCCGTATCGGGGGCTCCCCGAGCTCATCTTGGAGCAACCAGGTGGAAATGGCCCAGAATCAACGCTTATCTGCAACGCGTTCTACCTCACGCTCCGACTGGCGAGCTCAGTCACCATTCGTGGTGGGTCCTTCGTTCCCAACGTCGCCGGGACGGCGGAGGACACGCTGGCGATGTGGAATGTTGCCGCGGACCGTTGCTCGTCTCCGATAGTTCGCGCGCGACTTCACCACCTCCTGTTTGACGCCAGCCACGGCAGGCCCCACGAACACGCTCGTGCAGCGGCGGCGGCCTACATCGAGATCGCCTCTCTGCCGCTCCCGTCAGGCGAAGATCACATGGGCGTTCGTCTGAATTACTTCTCCGCTGCTGAGTGGGGGCACGAGCTCGCACGTCGGATGGGGGACCGGGCGCTGGTGGCCGAAGCAGAGATCGCCGTGGTTCACCTGATCACGGAGTCGCTCGCTAGCGGTCGCAAGGAGCCCGGGGTTGTAGTTCCCCTGCTCGAACGGCTGGTGGACTACGGGCCGACTCATCCGGAACTGCGCGAACTCCTGGAGTCGGCGCATGTTGTCTACACGGGAGACCGGTGGCAACTGCCCAGGATCATCCAACTCCAGCGCCGACTTCTCAGAAATGACCCCGTAAAGGAGATTGAGCTGCGGCGGGCCGAGGTCGAAGTGCTCTTGGCTCACGCCAAGGAGAGCAAGGGAATCGCGAGGCAGAGCCACTACGAGACTGCGGCTCGTCGCGCTGCAGAACTCGGCTTGAAGGACCTGCGCGAGCAGGCCATCAGAGAACTGCAAGCGATTGCGCCTGAAGACTTGGGCCTCGTGCCGATCGTGAGGGAGATACAGGTGTCAACTGAAGACTTGATGAGCCGAATGGAGCGGATCGCCGCGTCGAGCACCATCGCTGAGCTTCTCAGTCGGCTGGTCGGGGGCCTTCCGCCGAGCGGGGACGCAGACGAGAATCGTCGAACGATTGAAGCCGAACTCTCAGGGCAGGACTTTCTGAGCGCTTCGGCCGCCACGAAATTTCTTGGCGAGGGCAGTCTCCCATCGTATGAGCCCAATTCTGAAGAGGCGGAATTTCGTGCCGCAATGGCCATGAGGGAGTCCGAGCTGATGATGATCTTTGCGCTTCCAATCGTCGAGGGCTTGACTCGCGCGCTCGCGCAACTTGCACACTCGGTTGACCAACTCTCGATGGCCCTTGTCGCTCCGCCAGACGTGTCCCAGGCGAGCGCGAATTCCATCGCTCGATCAATCGACGCCTTTGGCGCAGGACGATACGAGGAGGCCGCTTGCTTGGCGGTTATCCGCGTCGAGACGCAGGTTCGGGTGTTGTGTGCGAAACGCGGGAAGTTGTTGTTTGAGATCGAGCAGGGGAGAAGGCGCGGCCAGTTTCCTGCTCTTGGTTCGATGCTGAGCGAGCTTGAGCAAGAGGTCGACTACTCGTGGTGGAGGTTTCTCGATACGTTTCTGGTAGGACAAGCGGGGGTTAACTACCGCAACCGGCTCTTCCATGGCTACCTCGACGAAGTGGACGGCAGACACGCGGTACTCTCGATCTTGTGCGCCCTTTACTTGGCCCGCGACCCAGGCGCCGTTCTCAGGCCCGCTCCCAATCGGAACGTGTTGGAGTGACAATTCCGACAAGCCCCGGTGGTCGCTAGTTAGGGCACTGACATACCTGACGCACCTGGTTTTTCATTGCCCTCCTGTGAACATTTCGCAGGGGTGTGTGACATGAGAAACCAGGTCAGGACTGGTTTAGACTGGAAAGAATGGCATGGAGACCCTACGAGAAATGGCTCGAAAGAGGCGTTTCATTTCTCAGTTTTCTCGCTCGCTTTCTTGGGATTTGCGGGGCCTTGTTAACCATGTTTGCGATCTATCTTGCCGTTCGTCGTCTAGGTTTCGGCGTGGAAATCGCTTCCGGACTCTTTTTGGTTGCCATTTGGGCGCTCTCAGAAATGGTGCGGGTCAAGATTGTCCACGAGCGATACAAGAAAGCACATCCTCATCAAGAGAGTGCGACTCACCTTGCATCTCCCAATAGATCATCTGCTGTGGTTAGCGCCGCAGAGGCATCGGCAGCGAAGGTGCCTCAGAAGGGCGGCATTAGAGACACGCCCGAGGAGCTCTGGGACCTGTTCAAAGAAAAGACGGACCTACAAGCTCAGGCTGATACCGCAGAATATGACGGTAAATGGATAGAGGTCACGGGCGTCGTAGAGAAGGTTGGCAGTTGGAACGGGAATTATGCGCATGTTGCTTTCCATCGGGAAGGTGGAGCAGTGTCCATGTTCTTCACGGACAAGCATTGGCTCGACCGCTTGTCAGTTCTCAACAGAGGTGATCAAATAACCGTGCGTGGACAGATTTTGAAGTTGGAACGACAAAGTCTCTCGATCAACGATTGTGAATTAGTCGAGGGTAAGAGAGCAAAAAGGGGAAAACAATGACCTACCCTTTTGTTACCGCACACAACACCCCACAATCTGTTCACCATCGAGCAGGATCGTGTCAATGATTCGTTTTAGGAGAGGTCCAAGGGCTGAGATTCACTTCGTGGTTGGTGGTTTGGCAAAGTGAATCTCCTTGGCTGAAAGGTTCGGCGGGTCGTTAGAAGGGCAGTTGACGCTGGCCACTCTTGAAATCGTCGTTGCGGGCATGGCTTGAGTAGCCAGATTCTTGGAGTTCAACCGCGTCAGGCATCCTCGACTTCGTCGCCGTCGCCGTCGCCGCCGTCGTCGTCGGTCAAGTCTTCGTCAACGTCAGCGGCCGTCTGGTCGACGTAATCGTGAAAGAGGTTGGTGAGGCTCCGATTGCCAGCGGTGTCCAACTTCCAGAACCACCAACCGTTCACATTGGATCCTGTGACTCCTTTCGCCGCGCCAGAGGGACTTTCGAAGATTTCTCCATCAAGATCGATTCGGCCGTCCGACAGAACGGTGGCGGGGTGGTAATCGTAAGTTTGACGGGCGTACAGAGTCGTCCCTGGTTCAAGGAGACCTGCTCCGATGAGATCGGACAGGGTCACACGCTGCTTAGGACGCTCCGCTGCATTGCCGAACGCGCTGGTGTGACCTTTCGGAACGGGCCAGATTGTGAGAATGGCCTCGGTCATCTCCTTGGTGCGAACTCGAATCTTCTCGTCAGTCCAGGAATCGTCGGCCGTGGCCAAGAGAAGAGAGTTCATTTTGAGTACGTCGTGCTTGTGAAGTTCGGTCCGCTTGGACTCCCACGCAGAATTCGACACCTTGCTGTTTAGTTTCGAAGTGAGCAGCGTGAGGTTACCCAGGGAGTGCACGATCCGGTCGCGCTCCTCTGGCGTGCCTGTCAGCAACGGCCAGTGCTCCTTCCAACTGCGTGGCATGACGTGCTCGATGTGGTACTTGCCGCGAGCAACGCGCTCGCCTCCGAGGCCCTCGGCGCCATCGCGCCAGCCGCGACGGAAATCTTCGATGGCCTCGAGAACCATGCGAAGTCGCCCTCGTCGAAGTCGTAGGTAGGCGAGTAGGTTCGCAAGCTCGCCGGCGACTTCCTTGTTATCCGGCCAGTACCGGCTGGACGAGGTCTGAGCGGCGAAGAAGGCTTCGGCCAGATCGCCAGCGCTGGTGCGATCACCCTTTCGAAGATGGGCAACGAGTTCGGCCGCAGTCTGGTTGTACGCCTTCGTTTGGGCCCGGACCAACATCCGTCGCACCAACCAGCTCTCGATCACTTCGAGGGTCTTGGTAACTTGACCATCGGGAATCGGGTCTAGTTCGGGGTCCAGTAGCCAAAGGATGACGGGCTTGAAGACCTCGCTCTCGAGCGTGCCAGTTCGATAGGCAAAGAGCTGTAGACGGTCGATGGGGTTGGAGGCTGTCGCCCCTTCGATGAAACCTCGGTACACCTTGCCGGCCCGGGCAAGCTGCTGGAGAAGCGCAGACATGGGGACGTTGACATCGAAGTCCGCGAAGGTCTTGAACCTCGAGAACACTTCGCGGGCCACGATCTCCTGGCCGGTACGCGAGATGAGCAGGTGGTTCAAGAAGATCGATGAGCGCGAGTACCTGAGGCGTCCGAAGTTGATCTCGGTCTCCCAGAAGCCGGTCTCGAAGTCCTTCCAGTACTTCTCGTAGGCGGCCTCGACATCGAAGCCCTCCTCCATGAGCCGCTGGAAGATGAAGTTCTTGATGAGGTCCGCCGCAGTGAGCTGTGCGCCGCGCGCGTTGAGTGTCTCAAATATCTCTTGGGCGTTCTCCTCTACGTTGAGATCGATGACCACGAGTTGCAGCAGCTCGCGTACGGCGTGCTCGAGTCTCTCGGCCCGCACTGGTACCTCTTCGGGGCCGTTGTGCTGTAGCCACTCCCTCGCTTGCTCCGCAAAGAATCGATGGGCCTTGACCAGTCGGGCGTCGTGGTGGTTCAGCGACTCGTAGTTGACTGGCGGTTCCGCACCCATCACGTCGTTGAACGCGGAGCGGTCCCGGTTGGTGGGCCAGACCTTGAACTGGTCCTCCTCTAACTCGCAGAAGGCCGGGGGATTGACGACCAGCGCTTCCAGGCGCATGGCGGATTGCTGGGCGCCGACCGCCAGCAGTTCGGCGTGGAGCGCGTCGAGCAGTAGTTGCAGGGTGGTGAGGCGCTGTTGACCATCTATCACCGTGCGGATCTGGAGGCTACCGATCGAGTTCGGCATCTGCTGGAAAACCACGGCACCAAGGAAGTGGGGTTGTGGCTTGACGCCCGGCTCGGCCAGTGACCGCTCAGTGACGCGCAGCACGTCACGCCAAAGAGGGTCCCACTGATTCTCCTCGTTCCATACGTACGGTCGTTGGAAGAGCGGCACGATGAGCCGTTGGGGCTGCATGAATACCAACTGCGGCGTCCGTACCTGCGTATCCATCAGAACGCACTCCCTTCGCCGGCGAGCTTCCTCGCCGCTACTCTGCGTACTCCAAAGACCCTATGCCGTTAGCGTCGAGGAGCTTCACGTGTGAAGGGACATGGCAATTCAGTCGAATGCTGCCTCGTATCGAACGTCGATGAAGTTCCAGTTCGAAATCAGGGTCTCGTCTGTTCTCCGGGACGCGCCACAGGCAACAAATTGAAATACGTCTCCAGCGGACACCTACGCAGTTGAAGTCCCTGTGACAGACTCAGTGAAATCTGGAAGTGCGTTCAATGAGGGTCTGGAGAGACCAGAACGGGAATGGCGATGACTACGGACAATCGGTCGAAGACGAGCAGTCCACTGTTTGTGGTGGACAATTCTCCTGGTGGCCGTTCCGGTCTAGCGTACCTGCGGGAGTGGTGCGAACTGGCGAGTTCGATGGACGTAGCGACGGGCTACTTCGAGATCGGAGCCCTGCTTGATCTCGACGGCGACTGGCAGAAGCTGGAGAAGATCCGCATCCTCATGGGTGACGAGATGGCTCAGCGCACCAAGAAGGCTTTGCTCGACGCCGTAACGCGGCGAGCCACTGAACGGATGGACGAGAGTATCGAGTCCGAGAAGGACGACGACCCGTTTCTAGAAGGTGTCCCAGCAATCGTGGACGCGATCGTCAAGGGGCAGATCGACTGTCGCGTCTACAACCGCGACAAGTTCCACGCGAAGGCGTACATCACTCACGGCCGGTTCGACGTCGTGGGATCACAGGCCCTCGTCGGTTCAAGCAACTTCACCAGACCCGGGCTGACCCAGAACGTGGAGCTTAACCTCAAGATCGAAAGTTCCGCCGAGGTCGCCCAGCTCCAAGAGTGGTACGAGACGCACTGGAATGACGCCGTTGATGTCGCGCCCGAACTCCTTCGCGTGATGGAGCGGCACGTGGAGACGCACAGCCCCTTCGACATTTGGGCCAAGGCGCTCCAGTCGCTCTTCGCGAACCAGGAGCCGACACCAGGGACGTGGGAGCGTACTGAGTCTCGGATGTTCGACAAACTCGATCGTTATCAGCAGGAGGGCTACTGGGCGCTTATGAACATAGCCCGACAGCACGGTGGTGCGTTGCTCTGCGACGGCGTCGGCCTCGGTAAGACTTTCGTAGGCCTGATGCTCATTGAGCGTCTCGTCCTGCACGAGAATAAGCGAGTCGTGCTCTTCGCCCCGAAGGCGGTCCGGGACGCCGTATGGGAGAAGGAGTTGCGTAAGTACCTAGGGCATATCGGTGGAGTCAGTGGATCGGCAGACTTCAGCAACCTGTCGGTCTTTTCGCACACCGATCTCACTCGCACCGGTGACTTCCCTGAGCGCTTCAAAAGAATCGCGGAGCTGGCCGACGTCGTGATCATCGACGAGGCCCACCACTTCCGTAACCTCGGCAAGCGGGGTGATCCTGACAATCCCGAGGAGCGTTCGCGCTATTGGAAGCTCTACGATCTCATCGGCGGTGCCGGCCGGCCGAAGACGCTGTACATGCTCACCGCCACGCCAATCAACAACTCGCTCAACGACTTTCGTCACATGGTGGAGCTCTTCTCGCGAGGCGACGACGCTGCCTTTGCGAGAACGCTGGGCATCACGAGCCTCAGCGCTCGATTGAACACAATGACCCGGAGCCTGAGGGAGCGTCTCTCGACCGATGAACAATCCGACCCCACGGACATTGCCGAAGAGGCCCAGGAGATGCTCGTCGGCGACCCCCTGTTCCGCGGCCTAGTGGTCCAGCGGAGTCGATCGTACGCGAGGGCGAGCCAGATTCAAGAGACCGGGAGTGCGGCGGCGTTTCCCGAGCGCCAGGACCCGATCGTGGCGGATTATTCGATCCGCAAGAGCTACGGCAAGCTTCTCGACCTCGTCGATCAATCCTTCACCAAGGACGAACCGCTGTTCGCGTTGTCCATCTACTACCCACTCCACTACTACAAGGGACCCAATCCCGACGTTGACCCGTTCGAGGAGAACCGCCAGAAGCAGGTGGTAGGACTGATCCGCACAAATTTTCTCAAGCGATTCGAGAGTTCGGTCTACTCCTTTGAGCGGTCGTGCGATCGCCTGATGTTGAAGCTCATTGCGTTCCTCATGGTTAACAGCGAGACCGACCGGGAGATTCATCGTCTGCACCGCTGGATTGACCAACACCAGGGGATTCTCGACTACTCGCGACACCGCCAACTCGATCTGTGGAACGTTGAGGACCTCGAAGAGGAAGACGATGATGTCGTACCGCCCGAGCTCCTTGACGACTTCGAACGCCTGAACCGCGACGAGTACGAGGTGGTCGACATGATCCAAGAGACGTTCCTGGACCTTGATCAACTCGCGACCTTCCTCGAGGAGGCCAGGCACTTCGCCCCACGCCAGGACGACAAGCTGCAGAAGTTGATCCGCCTGCTCAAGTCCAAGGACCTGGCCGAGAGAAAGGTGCTCATCTTCACGGAGTTCGCCGACACGGGACGGTATCTCCGTAATGAGCTTCTGGCGGCCGGCATCGAAGGAGTGTCAGAACTTGACAGTGGGTCGAAAACGGACCGGGCCGAAGTGATTCGGTGCTTCAGCCCGTACTACAACGACTCGAGTTCGGCCGCCCTCGAGGCGGAGGGACTTCAGGAGATCCGCGTGCTTATCGCCACCGACGTGCTTTCCGAGGGACTCAACCTGCAGGACGCAACGCTGCTCGTCAACTACGACATTCACTGGAACCCCGTTCGTCTCATGCAGCGGATTGGCCGCGTGGATCGACGGCTGAACCCTGACGTGGAGGCGGAAATCGTCGCCGATCACCCTGAAGTAGCGAAGGATCGGGGAAAGGTTCGTTTCTGGAACTTTCTGCCGCCGAGTGAGCTCGACGTGCTGTTGAAGCTGTACTCGAAGGTGAGCCACAAGACACTACTGATCTCGAAGGCGCTGGGTATCGAGGGTAAGAAGTTGCTCACACCGAGTGACGACTATGAGGCCCTCATGGAGTTCAATGCAGCGTACGAAGGAGAGGCAACACTCCAAGAGGTCTTACTGCTCGAGTACCAGGAACTGCTGAAGCAGCATCCCGGCCTCGAGGAGCGATTGAACGGCTTTCCGAAGTCAGTGTTCTCCGGGAAGGAGCCGGTCTCGCCCGATGCCGAAGGAGTGTTCTTCTGCGTCCGTCTTCCTGCGCTGGACACGACGCTCGAAGAGTTCACACTTGAGGCTGGCATGACGTCATGGTACCTGTACCTGAACGCCACTGGCGAGGTTGTCGAGGATCTCTTGCGGACCGTGGTGGAGATTCGCTCCACGCCATCGACAGAGCGTCATTGCGCGGCCGAACGGGTTGATCTCGTGGCTGCGCGCGACGTCATGCTGAAGTACGTCAAGAACACCTACCTGAAGAAGCTGGACGCGCCCATGACGTCGCCCGATCCCCAACTCGTGTGCTGGATGGAACTGAGCAGGGGATGATGGTGTGGTGACTCTGAATCCGGACAGGCTTCGCCGGGTCAAGACCATCGATGACGTCCTCGAGTACCTCTCGGACGAACTGGACTGGCCGATTTCCACTGGCAACCTCGAGGAAGCGACATTCGACTACACCTCCGAGGAACTCGGAATTCCGGCCGAACGCCTCCCGCACCTCGAGAGACTGAGGCAACTGCGGCCCATCACGACCAATCAGCCATGGGGCATCTTTTTTCTAGAGTTCAGTGGGCCTCGACTGCCCATCACGCCTTTACGCCGTCTCCTCCATGTCCTGGTCACGAAGAAGCGCGCCGGCGGTGGCGGTGACCAGAAGACATGGGGACTGGACGATCTCCTCTTCATCATCAGTACCGACGCCGGTGACACAATCGAACTGCACTTCCTCGCGTTCTTCGACGTTGACTCGCCGACTGTTGAGCTCCGCTCTCTGCCCTGGAGGCCCGGGCAGTCTCCCAACCAACACATGAGACGACTCGCCGGTGAGTTACTGCCGCACCTCGAATGGCCCGACGACCCGAGCGACATTGCTGGTTGGCGCGCGGAATGGCGTGAGGCGTTCAAGCTCAGGTTGGGTGAGGCCATCCGCTCTGCCACAACACTGGCCGAGCGGATGGCTAAGACAGCAATCGACCTCCGGGAGCAGTTCACTGCAGCCATAGTCGCAGAGCGTGGGGATGGACCCTTCTCTCGGCTCCTCGACGAGGTTCATCGAGAGCTCGTCGCTGACGTCAACCAGGAGCGATTCGCCGACATGTGCGCGCAGACGCTGGTGTATGGCGTGTTGAGCAGCCGTGTCACCGATCCCATCGCCTTCGGAGCGTCGCCCACACTCTCGAGTGTTCCGCTGACGAACCCGTTCCTAGCCGCTTTCTTCGAGCAGGTCCATGACCAGGCCCACGACCTCGACCTCGAGGGGAGCGGACTTGATCAACTCGTAGCGGACTTACGAGAGTCCAATGTCGAAGCCATCCTCGATCAGTTCGGCTCGACGGCAAAGGGTGGCGATCCAGTCATACATTTCTATGAGGAGTTCCTCAAGCAGTACGACCGCAAGATGCGCGCTGATGCCGGCGCTTTCTACACGCCGCAGCCCATCGTTGAATTCATCGTCCGAACAGTCGATGAGCTGCTTCGGTCTCGGTTCGGCCTTGAGATGGGTGTCGCCGATGGAGCGACCTGGGCCACCGTGGCAGAGCGTAACGGCTTTGCCGTTCCTGATGGTGTGGACGCGGACCACCCCTTCGTTTCGATGCTCGACCCGGCCACCGGGACAGGCACGTTCCTCGTGGCTTGGCTGCGTCGGGCTCGGGAATCCTTCAAGGTGCAGCATCCCTCGGGAGACTGGCCTAGCCACCTTCGGAGCCACGTCCTGCCCGCGATGCACGCATTCGAGCTCATGCTCGGGCCGTACGCCATCGCCCACCTCAAGGTCGCTCTTGAACTCAACGACGAAGGGGTCACCGACGGTGACGTGTGCATCCTCTTGACCGACAGCCTCGATCTCGCAGATCACGAATTGAAATTCGAGACGATGCGCGATCCCGTCGCCGTCGAGGGGGAACTTGCCGCAGAGCTGAAGGCATCTGAGCGGTTCACCGTGGTCATTGGCAACCCGCCCTACGACCGCGAACAGAAGGTATCTGGCGACACTGGCAAGCGAAAGGGCGGCGTCGTTCGATACGGTGTTAAGGGATTCACCAAGCCGTTGCTCGATGACGTAATCACTCCGATGCAAGCCGCCGGCTTGGGAAAACACGTCAAGAACCTCTACAACGACTATGTGTATTTCTGGAGATGGGCAGCTTGGCAGGCCACGGAGCTGCCACCCGGACCCGGAATTGTCGCCTTCATCACGGCGTCGTCCTATCTCGATGGCGTCTCGATGGGAGGGCTGCGATCGCTTCTTCGCCGCGACTTCGACGAACTCTGGATCGTCGATCTTGGTGGCGAAGGCCGGGGTGCCCTGGTTGAGGAGAATGTGTTCGAGATCCGAACACCTGTCGCGATTGCGTTCGGCGTCTGCACGGGTTCGGTGTCGAGAGCCTCCGGCGGCGAGTGCGAAGTTCGCTATATGCGCGTCGGTGGAAGTCGTGAGGAGAAATTTGATGTGCTACGGAGTTTGCGGCTGACCGAAGAGATCACCACAAATGTTCCGGGATTAGGACTCGATACCTTTACGCCTCGCTCCACTTCAGACTACGCAACATGGCCAGAGTTGATTGATATCTTCCCGTGGATCCATTCCGGATGTCAGGTCAAGCGGACGTGGCCCATCAGCGAATCAACGGAAGTTCTTGAGCGGCGCTGGAAGGCGCTGGTGACCGAAGTACCGCGTCGACGTGCCATTCTCATGAAGGAGACACGAGACCGAACAATCGAAGCAACGCCAAGCGGGCTACTGGGCGGCGGGCGCCTTAAGGCGATCATGAGGTTGACCGTGGGTGAGCTGCCAGAGGGAATCGAACGGTACGGGTACAGAAGCTTCGACCGCCAGTGGCTTATTGCAGACCACAGGTTGGCTGACTTTCCGAGACCAGAACTGTGGAGAGCGCGTGGACCGCATCAGATCTACCTGACGACGCTTACTTCCACGAAGCTCGGACGCGGACCAGTACTCACGGTTAGCCCGTACGTGCCAGATCTCGACCACTTTCGTGGCTCATACGGTGCCAAGAACGTCATGCCGTTGTACCGGGATCGATTCGGCCACGAACCCAACGTCCCGCACGGGCTGCTTGAAGCCATTGGGAGCGCCGTCGGAAGGCCCATCTCCGTTGAAGACCTTGCTGCGTATGTCCACGCAATTCTCGGCACGGGTGCGTTCAGCGAGATGTTCGCTGACGAGCTCGCCGAGGGGGCCGGGCCTGTTCATGTTCCGATTACCGCAGACGCAGGGTTGTTTTCGAAGGCAGTGTCGTTCGGCCGTGATCTGCTGTGGTGGCACACATGGGGTGAGAGGTTCGGTTCGGGCGGTCGCGACGGTGACCTCCCGGAGGGTCTCGCTCGCGAACTGACTCCCGTTCATGGATACCCCGACACTTTCAGTTACGTTGCTGGAGAGGAGCGATTGTTTGTCGGCACAGGGTCCTTCGGACCCATTCCTGCGAGCGTGTGGCAGTTCGAAGTGTCAGGGCTCAAGGTCCTGCAGTCTTGGGTTGGCTACCGGATGGCGGTCCGAAAGGGGCGCAAATCGAGTCCCCTGGACGAGGTTCGACCCCAACGGTGGACGTTCTCGACGGAGCTTCTCGAGCTGGTGTCGATCCTCCAGCACACTGTCCAGGTGACCCCCGTCGCGGCAGCATTGCTGAGGGAGATCGTCGACAGTCCTCTCATGGAGTCCAAGGATTGCCCGTCGCCAACGGCTGCTGAGCGAAAGGTGCCAAGAGCGTAGTTTTCGACGGTCCAGCAATGCGAGACCGGCCTTGGCGAGCGTCGCTCGGACGTGCAATCAGTCTTGACTGACACGGCTCAGTGCGCAATCGCGAGGCTGCGGCACGATCAGGGCCGTGGTCGCCAGGCCCACGATGCCCCGGCCGACTCCTCAAGGGGTCGGCCGGGGCATCGAATTCCACTAAGTGGTAAGGCCTAATTCCACTAAGTCCCCATGGTCGGGGCGCCCGGATTCGAACCGGGGACCTCCTGGTCCCAAACCAGGCGCGCTAACCAAGCTGCGCTACGCCCCGTCACTGCTTCACTGCATGCCGGAAACGCTACTACGTGGGTTTTCCATCCCTCGGGGCGTGGCACCGAGCAACGACCTGGCAACGGTCTCGGCGCTCGCCGAGAGCTGGTGCTTGGCAAGGGCCAGAACCTACTTCACGATGGTGTCAACCTGCGCGGGTGGGAACTCTACGCGATCTCAGCCGTCGGGCACGTTCTTGCGGGCGTACAAGATGGCGGAATGACGCGGGACCCCATCAGGACGAATGCGGCGCCATCCTCAGTCGCTGGCCTCCGCGGTTCTCGGAGCCGGGGAGCGGGTTGCCCGGAACCGTCCTTGTTTCACCTGGCACAAAGTCCTGCGCCGGGCGGGCGCACTTCGTAGGCTGCGTACAGGGACTGAAGCGGAGGTGGCAATGGCCTACGAGTGGATTGTCGACGCTCTGGAAGAAACGTGGACGTCCATCTACCGACTGCTGCGCGCTCAGCCGCCCGAGGCCTACGACCTGCCCACGTCCTGCCCGGGCTGGAGCGTTCGCGACATGCTGAGCCACCTGCTCGGATTCGAGATGATGCTGCACGGGGCGCCGGTGCCTCCCTACGAGGGACCTTGGCCCGAGTACGTGCGTAATCCGATCGGCGAGCTCAACGAGGCGTTCGTGGCGGCCCGTCGAGGCGAGCCGGGCAGCGAGGTGCTCAGTGAGTTCCGAGACGCCACGAATCGTTCGCTGCTGGCGCTTCGGAACCTGGACGACGAGGACTGGGAGAAGGTCGGCTGGAGCCCCGAGGGCGAGCGTCCGTATCATCGCTTTCAGGAGACGCGGGTACTCGACAGTTGGATACACCTTCAGGACGTACGCGACGCGCTGCTCGAGCCGGCCGACGATCACGGAATCGGAGAGGAGATCGTCGTGAATCGCTTCGAGGCCGCGTTGCCCTTCGTGGTCGGTAAGAAGATGAAGGCGCCCGAGGGCACCACCGTCCGGGTCAACCTCAGCGGTCGCCTCGCTCGCACGGTCGTGATCGGGGTGCGCGACGGGCGCGCCCAGGCCATCGAGATCGACGACGCGGCGCCGACACTCGAGGTGACGACGCCCGTGGCCCTCTTCTGGCGCCGGGCGGCAGGGCGCATCAGCGCCCAGGCGTTCCTCGACGCGTCCGCCACGGACGTGCGCGGGGACCGCGCCATGGCGGAGGCCTTCGCCGACGGCCTCAGCATCATGATTTAGGGATCTCCAAACGAGCCGGTAGGCTGGCCTCTCTTATGCGTGCCACCTCAACCACCCTGGACAACAACCGAATCAAGCTCATCGTTGAAGTCGACGAGACCGAGATGGACGAAGCGATCGAGGCCGCGGCCACCTCGCTTTCCAAGCAAGTCACCGTGAAGGGCTTCCGCAAGGGCAAGGTCCCCAAGAGCGTCATGCTGGCCCACCTGGGCGGCCCCGAGGTCCTTCGTGCCGAAGCCATCCGAGAGTCGATGCCCGACTTCTACGCCCGCGCCGTCGCCGACACGCTGAGTGATCCAATCGGCCAGCCCGACATCAACATCACCAGCGGGGACGAGAGCGGGCCCCTCTGCTTCGAGGCTGACGTCGAGGTGCGCCCCGACGTGCAGATCAGCGGTCAGCGAGAGCTTCGCGTGACGATCCCATCTCCCCAGGTGAACGACGCGGAGGTGGACGCGCAGATCGACCGCTTCCGCGAGACCGACGCCATCCTCCAAGAGGTCGACCGGCCGATCGTGACGGGCGACCTCGTGACGATGGACATCCACGTCCAGCAGATTGACACCGAGGTCGCGCCGCTCGACATGAGCGATTTCATGTACACCGTCGGCTCGGGATCGATAATCGAGGGCGTCGACGAGCTGATCCTCGGGCTCAAGGCCGGTGAGGATCTCAAGCTGAACGGCAGCGTCGGCGCCGGCGTCGTGGCGACCTACGAACTGAAGCTCAAGCAGGTCAAGGAACGCGTGCTGCCCGAACTGAGCGACGAATGGGTCGAAGAGAATACCGAATGGAAGAGCGTCGGCGAGATGCGCGACGCGATCCTCGCCCAGATGCGGAAGATGAAGATCGTCGAGGCGCAGATGTCCCAACGCGACGCCGTGCTGGTGTCACTGAGCGAGCTGGTCAGCGATGACGTTGTTCCCGAGACCCTCGCCGACAGCGAGACCAACGAACGCCTCCACGACCTCGGCCAACGGCTGTCCGAGCAGAAGCTGAACCTCGAGATGTTCCTGCAGGTCACCAATCAGACTCCGGACCAGCTGCTCGAGACGCTGCGACGCGACGCGGTGCGCGCGGTGCGGATCGATCTGGCCATGCGCGCGCTCGTCAAGGCGGAAAGTCTCGACCCGACTCCCGATGAGATCGACGAGGAGCTCACCACGACGGCCGAGTCGATGGGCGTGGCTGCGGAGGATCTGCGCGCGAATCTGCGCGACAGCGGGCGCGTAGCCGCCTTCCAGGCCGAAGTCGCCAAGATGAAGGCGTCGCGCTGGCTCAACGAGCACGTGACCTACGTGGACCCCGACGGTGTGGAAATCGACCGAGCGATGCTCGAGACGGACCAGTCCGAAGAGACTGAGGCATAAGGTAGGGATGTGAACGAACACTTTCGAACCCAGAACTACCTTGTCCCGACGGTTGTCGAATCGTCCAGCCGCGGCGAGCGCGCCTACGACCTCTACAGTCGGCTGCTGCGCGAGCGGATCATCTTCCTCGGCACGCCGATCGACGACACGGTGGCGAATCTGATCTGTGCCCAGATGCTCTTCCTCGAGTCGGAGGACCCCGACAAGGACATCAACCTGTACATCAACTCGCCAGGCGGCGACATCACCGGACTCCTGGCGGTCTACGACACGATGAAGTACATCAAGCCCGACGTCTCGACGTTCTGCTTCGGTCAGGCCGCGTCGGCCGCGGCGGTGCTGCTCGGCGCCGGTGCGAAGGGCAAGCGTTACGCGCTGCCGCATTCACGAGTGCTCCTGCACCAGCCCTGGGGCGGCGTGGGCGGCCAGGCGTCGGACATCGAGATTCAGGCTCGCGAGATCCTGCGCATGAAGGACATGCTGAACACCATGCTGGCCTTCGATACGGGCCAGTCGGTGGAGCGCATCGGCAAGGACACCGACCGCGACTTCATAATCGGCGCCGATGAAGCCGTGGAATATGGCCTGATTGACGAAGTAATCACCGCTCGTCCGTAGGTGCCGGTTTTCCGGCCCGCTGGCTCGTAGGATGTTTCAGGCGAAGGTCCTGTCGGAGGTTGTCAGTGGCAAAGTTTGGCGAAGGTAGCGACCTCATTAAGTGCAGTTTTTGTGCCAAGGGTCAAAAACAGGTTAAGAAGCTCATCGCGGGACCCAGCGTGTACATCTGCGACGAGTGCATCGACCTGTGCAATGACATCATCGCCGACGAGTTCGGGGACCGTCCCGAATTCGTTCTCGAGGACCTTCCCACGCCACGTGAGATCTCCGCCTTCCTCGACGAGTTCGTCATCGGCCAGGTGGACGCCAAGAAGATCCTCGCGGTCGCCGTCTACAACCACTACAAGCGAATTCAGTCGGGGCCCTTGCACGACGACGACGTCGAGGTCGCCAAGTCCAACGTCCTGCTGCTCGGGCCGACAGGTTGCGGCAAGACCTTCCTGGCCCAGACGCTGGCGCGCATGCTCAACGTCCCGTTCGCAATCGCCGACGCGACGGCGCTGACCGAGGCCGGGTACGTCGGTGAAGACGTCGAGAACATCCTGCTCAAACTGCTGTCGGCCGCGGACTTCGACGTCAAGCGGGCCGAGCGCGGGATCATCTACATCGACGAGATCGACAAAATTGCCCGCAAGGCCGAGAATCCATCGATTACGCGCGACGTATCGGGTGAGGGCGTCCAGCAAGCGCTGCTCAAGATCCTCGAGGGCACCGTGGCGAGCGTCCCGCCCCAGGGCGGACGAAAGCATCCGCACCAGGAGTTCATCAGCATCGACACCGCGAACATCCTCTTCGTCTGCGGTGGCGCCTTCTCGGGTCTCGAGGAGATCATCGAGCGACGCCTCGGCAAGAAGTCGATCGGTTTCAATTCGCCGGTGGAATCAAAGCGGCAGGGCGACATCGCACTCTTCCGTCACACCCTGCCCGAAGACCTGATCAAGTTCGGCTTGATCCCAGAGTTCATCGGTCGCCTGCCGATCGTGGGCGCGGTCCAGCAGCTCGACCGCGACATGCTGATCAGCGTGCTCACCGAGCCGAAGAACTCTCTCGTCAAGCAGTTCCAGCAGGTGCTGGCGATGGACGGCGTGGAACTCGTGATCGAGCCCGACGCACTGGCGGCGATCGCCGATCTGGCGCTCGAGCGCGGCACCGGTGCACGCGGCCTGCGCTCGATCCTCGAGGACGTGCTGCTCGAGACGATGTTCGACGTGCCTGGGCGCAGCGACGTCGTGCGGTGCGTGGTCTCGGCGGAGTCTGTGCGCGACAAGGTGATGCCCATCTACGAAATGCGGAAGGCGACGCGAACCCGTCGCGCGAGCTAAGCGGTGCCCCTCAAGTCGTACGTTGAAGCGCTGACCTGGCTCGAGTCGCACGTCGACTACGAGCGCGTGGCCCCGAACCGTCGAGACGTCCCCACTCTCGCGCCGGTCATCGACACGCTGGCGCTGCTCGCGGATCCGCAAGACGACTATCCGACGATCCACGTCACCGGCACGAACGGCAAGGGGACGACGACGACTCTCGCGGGAGCACTGCTCGGGGCGTCCGGCCTGCGGGTGGGCACGTTCACCAGCCCTGACCTGCACGCGGTCAACGAGCGGATTGCGGTGAACGGCGAGCCCATCGACGACGAGAGCCTGGTCGCGCTGCTCGGTCGCCTGGCCGACGTGGAGTCGGTGAGCGCGATCTCGCTCACCCGTTTCGAATTGCTGACCGTGGCGGCCCTGCTGCACTTCTCCGACGAAGGGGTCGACGTCGGCGTGATCGAGGTGGGCATGGGCGGAACCTGGGACTCGACCAACGTGATCTCGAGCGCCGTGGCGGTGTTGACCAACGTCGACCTCGACCACACGGCCGTCCTGGGCACGACGATCGGCGCCATTGCCTCGGACAAGGTGGGCATCTTCCGCACGGACGCGGTGGCCGTGGTGGCCACGACGGACGCGATCGTCGTCGAGATTGCCCGGGCCAGGGCCCACGCGCTGGGTGCCCCCCTGTGGCTGCTGGGCGAGAAATTCGTGCTGGAACGCAACGATCTGGCGCTGGGGGGCCGGGCAATCACGGTGCGCACGCCCTACGAGCGCTATGAGGAGGTGCTGGTGTCCCTGCACGGGATCCACCAGGGCGTCAACGCCGCCACGGCCATCGTTTGCGCCGAAGCGTTCCTCGGTCGCGGCCTCGGCGAGGACGTCGTGAGATCGACGCTCGCCATCGCGCGCATGCCGGGGCGAATGGAGTTGATCTCGCGCAAGCCGATGATCGTCGTCGACGGCGCGCACAACCCCGCCGGAGTCAGAGCGCTCGTCGCGACACTCGACGGCGCCTTCCACGTGAATGGCGGGCGGCGATGCGTGATCGGAATGCTGACCGGTCGCGACGTCGACGACATGGTGGCACCGCTCGTCGCGCTGGGCTTCACCGAGTTCCACTGCTGCGCGCCGTGGTCGCCCCGCGCAGTGCCGGCGAGCGTGGTCGCCGATGCGGTGCGTCGACACGGCGGCGTCGCCTTCGAACATCCGAACGGAACCGCGGCGCTCGCGCACGCACGCGAGAGATCCACCGACGAAGACCTCATCGTCGTCGCGGGAAGCCTCTACCTCGTCGCCGAGGTGCGTGGTGAGGTGCAGCACGTTCCTTCGCGACACCTCTCGTGAGACTGTTAGATTGATGCGTCGTGGGTAGAACTCTGGTCATCGTGAAGCCTGACGGCGTCGAACGAGGCCTCGTCGGACAGATAGTTGGACGGCTCGAAGCCAGGCAGCTAAGGCTTGTCGCGGGCGAGTTGCGTCAGATCGACAGGCCAACGGCGGAGCGCCATTACGCCGAGCACGTGGGCCAACCCTATTTCGAGGGTCTCGTGACGTTCATCACCCGAAGCCCCGCGCTGTTGCTGGTCGTGGAGGGGCCGGACGACACGTGGCAGATCGTTCGCACCATGATGGGCGCGACCAACTCCAAGGACGCGGCCCCCGGCACCATTCGTGGCGACCTGGCCATCGACCTGCGCGAGAATCTCATTCACGGTTCGGATTCGGCTGAATCGGCCAAGCGAGAGATTGGGATTTTCTTTCCAGAACTGGCTTAGAGGAAGTTACTGGTTGCCGGCGGCGTTCTTGGCCTAGCCTTGTAGACAAAACATGACACGCGCTGGTGTCCTCGCTAAAGGGTCTTTATGGTTGATCGTCGTTTTTCGCTTCTCGGTCGTGACATGGCAGTAGACCTCGGCACTGCCAATACGTTGGTGTACGTGCGGGGCCGGGGGATCGTGCTCAACGAGCCCTCCGTTGTGGCCGTGGACGTCAAGGACGGCAAGCCCCTCGCCGTGGGCGCCGAGGCGAAGCGAATGATCGGGCGCACGCCGAGTAACATCCAGGCGATTCGTCCGCTGAAGGACGGCGTCATCGCCGACTTCGAGATCTGCGAGAAGATGCTGCGCTACTTCATCCACCGGGTCCACCAGCGCCGCTTCGCGAAGCCTCGCATGGTGATCTGCGTGCCTTCGGGCATCACCGGAGTCGAGCAGCGCGCGGTCATGGAAGCTGCCGAGTTCGCCGGTGCGCGCAAGGCCTACATCATCGAAGAGCCGATGGCGGCGGCGATCGGCGCCGGACTGCCCATTCACGAGCCGACCGGCAACATGGTCGTCGACATCGGCGGCGGCACGACCGAGGTCGCGGTGATCTCGCTCGGAGGCATCGTGGCGAGCCAGTCGATTCGCGTCGGCGGCGACGAACTCGACGAAGCGCTCGTCGCCTTCGTCAAGAAGGAGTTCCAGCTTGCGCTCGGTGAGCGTACCGCAGAAGAGATCAAGATCCAACTCGGTTCGGCCTACCCGCTCGAGGAAGAACTGCGCGCGGAGATCCGCGGACGCGACCTCGTGACGGGCCTGCCCAAGACAGTCATTATTTCGACCGAGCAGATCCGCAAGGCCATCGAGGAGCCCGTGCAGGCCATCATCGACGCGGTCAAGGTGACCCTCGACCGGACCCCTCCGGAGCTTTCCTCGGACCTGATGGAGCAGGGCATCGTCCTGACCGGCGGCGGGGCGCTCCTCAACGGACTCGCCGCCCGGCTCGAGTTCGAGACCAATATGCCGATCATTGTCGCCAAGGACCCCCTGAACTGCGTGGCTCTGGGCAGCGGCATGTGTCTCGAGGAGCTCGACACCTTTGCGCGCATGTTGAAGACGAGTCCTTCGCGTTAACCGGTGGCAATGGAACGTTCGAGGCGCCGCGCGTGGACGCTGGCCGCTGCGGTCACGACGCTGCTCGTTGTTCTTTACCTGACCGGCGGGGTGCTCTCGGGCCTTCGTAGCACCGCGAATCTGGTGGTGGAACCCTTCAGTTGGACCGTCAACGAGGTCGCGCGGCCGGTCGGTCATCTCCTCGCCGGCGCCATCAACTACAGCGACGTCGTGGCCCAAAACCAGAAGCTCCGCTACGAGCTCGGCAGGGCGGAGACCCAGGTCAACGAGAGCTCGTCGATGCAGCGCCAGCTCCAGCAGCTCACGATGGATCTCGACGTTCCGTTCGTCGGCTCGATGTCCACCGTCGCGGCCCAGGTGACGACGAACTCCCCTACGAACTTCGCGGCCACGGTCGACATCTCCAAGGGCGGCGACGACGGGGTGCTGGTCGGCATGCCCGTCGTCGCCAATGGAGGGCTGGTGGGAAGGATCATCTCCACCACGCCGCACGGCTCGACGGTCCGCTTGATCACCGACGTGAAGTCGGTGATCGGCGTCACCTACACCAGCGGTCAGTCGTCGATCCTGATCAGCGGGCGCGGCGTCAACAACGGACTCGGTGCGACGGCAATCTCGTTGACAACGTCGATCTCACCGGGAACCCTTTTCGCCACCGACGGGCTGAACGGCGGGCTGTACCCGCCGGGGCTGCCGGTCGCGAAGGTGGCCAAGGTCACCCTGACGCCGGGCGCGGCGACGTACAACCTCACGCTGATCCCGACGGCCGATCTTCGCCACCTCGCCTACGTCGACGTGGTGCTGTGGGAGCCCTCCACGTGAGAAAGGCGCTGGTGCCGGCAGTCTTCGTCACCCTCGTGATCGTGGCGGTGCAACTCACCGTCCTCTCGACGCTGCGACTTGACGGCGTCGTGATAATGCTCGTCTGGCTCTGGCCGCTCGCAATGGGGCTGACCGGCTTCACTTCGCTCGCCCTGGTAACTGCCCTGGTCGCAGGTATTTTTTTCGACACGCACGCCGCGACCCCCTTCGGACTCACCGCCGCCGTGGCCGTCGTCATCGCGTACGGCGCGTCTCGCCTCGGTCGCGAGGGCGTGGGGGACCTCGATTCGGCCGCGTGGTGGATGACGCCGCTGCTCGCCGCGGCGGGAGGCCTCTGCGCGCCCGCGTTGTACGTCTTCGCCGGATTCTTCGCGTTCAATTTCGGGCTCTGGCGTGGGAGCGTCCTGGCGATGATGATCGTCAATGCCTGCGCCTTCTTCGTGCTCTCGCGGCCGCTGACCCGCCTCGCCATGGCGATCAGCAGCATGGGTGAGCGGCCCCGCCGATGAAGCATCCCTGGCGCGAGCGACCCATCGGCTCGTGGTTCTCGCGACTGTGGCGGCCGTGGGTGTCGCTGCATCCGCTGCGCGGACGCGGTCGTTCGATCAACGAGCCGAGGCCGGTGGGCATTCGAGACCTCGTTGCGTCCCCCGGTGAGGTCCGCACCCGCCCCGAGAGGCGCTGGCGCGTCATCGGCGGCTTCTTCATCGTGCTGCTCCTGCTGCTGATCGGCCGCCTGTTCATGCTGCAGATCCTCGAGCACACGGCGTCGGTCCAGGCGGTGGAGTCGAACTCGCTGCGGGTGAGCACCATTCCCGCGACGCGGGGCCTGATCCTCGACCGCAACGGCTCACCCCTCGTGAACAACTTGGCCACCACCGAGATCCGGCTCTCACGGGCCGAAGCCGCCCTCTACCCGCCGATCAAGGGAGCCCTCGCGTCGCTGACGGGACTCAGCATCACCCAGATCAACGGCGACCTCAGCAACGTGCAGTACGACCCATACCAGCCGGCGCCCATCATGAGCCGCGCTCCGGCGAGCGTCGTGGAGTTCATCAAGCTGCACCCGGGCGAGTTCCCGGGTGTCTCGGTGCTGAGCGTGGCCACCCGCTCGTACCCCTACGGCGGCGACGTGGGCGCCCAGGTGCTGGGCTACGTGGGTCCCATCACCGGTGCCGAGATAGCGGCGAGTCCCAACGCCGGCTACCAGACCGACTCGGTCATCGGCAAGACCGGTGTCGAGTCCTTCTACGAGCGCTACCTGCGTGGCCACGACGGCACGAGCACCATGGAGGTCGACTCGCTGGGCAACATACTGGGCACCGTCAAGACGACCCAGCCGACCGTGGGCGACTCGGTGGTGCTCAACATCGACGCCGGTCTGCAGAAGGCCCTCGACGGGTACCTCTCCTCGGACATCCTCAAGGTGCGCCACTCGGTCGACCCGGTGTCGGGCAAGGTGCCCCCCGCGCTGAACGGCGCCGCCATCGTGCTCGACCCCAACACCGGCGCGGTGCTCGCAATGTCGAGCTACCCGTCCTACAACCTGAACTCCTTCGTCAACGGACTCTCCGAGAGCACGTTCAAGCAGCTGCTGAGCAACGGTTCGTTCAACAACTACGCCATCCAGGGCCTCTACACCCCGGGCAGCACCTTCAAGCTCATCACGGCCACGACCGAACTGCAGACGGGAATCCTCTCCGCCAATACGGTCATCGACGACACCGGGTCCTTCAAGGTGCCCGGGTGTTTCCAAGGCCTCGCCGGGTGCTTGTTTCACGACGACGACAACAGCGCGGCCGGCCGGATCACGCTCCCCACGGCGCTCACGGTGTCCTCGGACTACTACTTCTACAACCTCGGGTATCTCTTCTGGTCCCAGACCAGCCGCTACGGCCTGACGCCCATCCAGAACGTGGCGACCAAGTACGGGCTCAACAGTTATTCGAACATCGACCTGCCCGACGAGGCTGTGGGCCGCGTCGACTCGCCGACCGTGCGCAAGCAGTTGCACGCCCAGGCCCCCAAGGCGTTCCCCAACGTGAACTGGTACACCGGCGACAACATCGAGATGGCCTTCGGCCAGGGCTCGACGGCCCTCACGCCCATCGCCATGGCCGACGCCTACGCGACCTTCGCCAACGGCGGCACCCTCTACTCGCCCGAGGTCGCCGCAGCGATCGTGAACGCGCACGGCAAGGTGATCCAGACCTACGCCCCGCGGGTACTCGGCCACGTCAGCCTGCCGCCTGGCGTGCGCGACCCGATCCTTCAGGGGCTCACCGGGGTCGTGAACAATCCCCTGGGCACGGCGTACGGGACGTTCCACAGTATCGTGAACTTCTCGCTCTCGTCGTTCCCCATTGCGGGAAAGACCGGTACGGCGAGCAACGGGAAGAACCTCGAGCCCAACTCGTGGTTCATCGGCTTCGGCCCCACGACCAAGCCAAAGTACGTGGTGCTCTGCGTCATCGCCCAGGGGGGCTACGGCGCCGACGCCGCGGCGCCCGTCGTGGCGAGGACCTTCAACTACCTCGTGGCCCACCCGATCAAGTCCCTATCCCTGAAGGCCGCCCTCACCCCTCCGCCGGTCAAGAAAGCCACGTCTGGCACGACCACCACGACCACTCCGGCGAAGAAGTCGGGTTAGACCGATTCTCGGAGTAGCCTTGATGCTGTTGGGCGCAGATGTGCAGAATGCACGGTGCGCGAATAGATCGCAGCACCAGCGCGGTGCATTGGCACTCCGCTGGTGGAAGCATTGAGGACACAACGTGGTACACGGCAGTGCAGTGACCCTACTTATTATCTGGTCCCTCACCTTCTTCGTCACGACCCAACACAAGAGCATCTCTTTAGCCAATCCCGACGTCGTGGGCAGTGCCCGGCGCGTCGCAGCCAATATCCGCAGTGGCGTGCACCACGCCACCAGCCAGAACTCAAGGAGTACCCGTCGTGAGCGACGAGACAAACAACCCAACATCAACATCATCATCGTCTAGCCCCCGCGTCGGCGATACCAGACCAGCACCACAGATCGGCGACACTCGGCCGGGGTCGCCCTCGCCCGTGCAGGCGCCCTCTAGCAACGGCGCCGCCCAAGGTGGAGCCAATCGTCGTCGACGTGGCGGACGCGGACGCGGCGCGGGCGGCGCGAACCAGTCACGCCAGCTGCCGCCGCGCTACTCCGACGCGCCCGTGGAGGCCTCGGCACCAGAGGCCAGCACCGAAGCCGGCGCGCGCGCCAAGAGCCGTCGCCGCCGCGGGGGAGAGCGCCGCACCCGGGCCCAGGGCCGCTACCTCATGTGCGTGCACACGACCAAGGAGGCCACCCACATCGCCACGCTCGAGGGGCGCACGATGGTCGAGTACACCGTGGCCAAGGGCGCCGATGAGACCAACCAGATCGACGGGAACATCTACGTGGGGCGCATCCAGAACGTGCTGCCCGGCATGGAACTGGCTTTCGTGGACATCGGGATCCCCAAGAACGGCGTGCTGTATCGCGGCGACGTGACCTTTGACAGCGACGACGTCGAGGGCACCCGTCCCAGCAACAAGCGGATCGAGGAGATGATCAGGTCCGGCCAGACGATCGTCTGCCAGATCACCAAGAACGCGATCGGGGCCAAGGGCGCGCGCCTGACCCAGGAAGTGTCGATTCCCGGCCGGTTCGCCGTGCTCGTCCCCAACTCGTCGACGATTGGAATCTCCAAGCGCCTGCCCGACGGCGAGCGACGTCGGCTGCGCAAGATTGTCGACGACGTGAAGCCCGAGCGCCACGGCATCATCATCCGCACCGCCGCGGAGGGAGTCAGCGCCGAGGACCTCGCGCGCGACGTGACCTCGCTCGCCGAGAAGTGGGCCGCCATCGAGGCCGAGGTGGCTAAGTCCAACCAGCCGCGCCTGGTCTACCGCGATCTGGACCTGGCCGTGCGCGTGCTGCGCGAGGAGCTCAACGACGACTACCGCGGCGTCATCATCGACGACCTGGACCTGTACGAGAAGGTCCGCGAGTACGTGCTGGCGGTCAATCCCGAACTGGCCGACCGCATCGAGTACTACGACCGGGCGAGCGAGGAGCTGCCGCTGTTCGAGCGCTACTTCGTCCACGAGCAGCTGCACCGGGCGCTGGACCGCAAGGTGTTCCTGCCCTCGGGCGGCTCGCTCATCATCGAGCGCACCGAGGCACTGACCGTCATCGACGTCAACACCGGCAAGAACGTGGGCACCACGAACCTCGAGGAGACCGTCTTTCGCAACAACCTCGAGGCCGCCGAGGAGGTGGCCCGCCAACTGCGCCTGCGCGACATCGGCGGGATCATCGTCATCGACTTCATCGACATGGAGATCAAGGCCAACCGCGAGGCGGTTGCCTCGGCGCTGCGCCAGGCCCTATCGCGCGACAAGACCCGCACCCAGGTCTTCGATATCTCCGAGCTGGGACTGATCGAGATGACCCGCAAGAGGGTCAACGAGGGCCTTCTCGAGTCGGTGTCCAGCGTCTGCGCGGTCTGCGACGGCCGCGGATTCGTGGTGGAGACGGGCCTCTAAAGTCGCTGCGTCGCCCGCTGCGTTTCGACTAGAGTAGTAAGCCTATGTACGCCGTCATCCGAGTAGGCACATCCCAAGAGCGCGTCACCGAGGGCCAAGTTGTCCGCGTTGACCTGCGTTCCGAAGAGGTTGGTGCCGATGTCCAGTTCGAACCCGTTTTGCTAGTCGACGGCGACACAGTCACCGCCGGACCGGCTCTGAAGGGTGCCATGGTGAGCGCCAAGATCATCGGCGAGGAGAAGGGGCCCAAGATTCGTGCCCTCACCTACAAGTCCAAGGCCAACCAGCGCAAGCGCTGGGGCCACCGCCAGCACTACTCAACCGTTGAAATCACCAAGATTTCAGCCAAGGCATAAGGGGTATCCATGTCCAAGACGAAAGGTGGCGGTTCCTCGAGGAACGGTCGTGACTCCACCGCCCAGCGCCTGGGCGTCAAGACCTTCGACGGAACTGCCGTAAAGACGGGGAGCATCATCATCCGCCAGCGTGGCACCCTGTTTCACCCGGGTCGCAACGTCGGCATCGGCAAGGATGACACCCTGTTCGCGCTCGCTGAGGGAACCGTGAAATTCGGATACCGAGGCGGCCGAAAACTGGTCGACGTCCTCGTCGACTGAGTTTTCCTCCTAAAACGCAGATTCCCCGGGCACTTGCCCGGGGAATCTGCGTTTGCTGCGAGAACTACTGGCTCTTGACTGCCTTCTTGAAGGTTGAGCCGATCGAAACCTTCGGAGCCTTGGAAGCATTCACCTGAATGGCTTCACCGGTCTGAGGATTACGGGCGGTGCGAGCCTTGCGGTCAACGCGCTCAAACGACATGAAGCCGGAGAGCACGATCTTCTCGCCCTTGGTGACATTCGAGACGACCACGTCTTCAAAGGCCTTTAGGACTTCAGCTACCGTGCTCTTCGTCGCGCCACTCTCGGCAACAATTGCATCTACTAACTCGGCCTTGTTCACCGGTCGACTCCTTACTCTTCGTTGAAACGGACTGGGAGTGTTCCCAGCAACCAGAGCCATCTTTATCGCAAAAATGCGGTAATTATGGGATTTCTGCGGACTTTTCACCCGGGAATGTGAATGTGCGACCTCGAAATACCTGTTCAGGGTTCATTTCCTCTCCGTCGAAGGTTTTTCTGTTATCTCGCCGGGCCGTACCATTGGGCTCGTGGACTATCTCGATCGCACGAAACTGGTTGAATTACTGGCTCTTGAGAAGTCGCGCTACGAACGCACGCACCCGCGGTCCCAGGCCCTGCACGCGGGCGCCGATCATCTCTTCGCCCGCGTGCCGATGACCTGGATGAACAAGTGGGCCGGAGGATTCCCCCTGGGCTTCACCCGGGCGCGCGGCGCGACGGTCGTGGACCTCGACGGCCACGAACTGGTGGACTTTGCGCTGGGCGACACCGGGGCGATGGCGGGACACTCACCGGCGCCACTGGTCGAGGCCATGTCGGCGCGAATCGCGCGCGACGGCGGGTTAACGACGATGCTGCCGACCGAGGACGCCGAGTGGGTGGCCCGTGAGATGGCGCGGCGCTTCGGCCTCGACCAATGGTCGTTCAGCCTCTCGGCGACCGACGCCAACCGCTGGCTGCTGCGTCTCGTGCGCCTGGTGACCAAGCGTCCGAAGATACTGGTCTTCTCCTACTCGTACCACGGCTCGGTCGACGAGACCTTCGTGGTGCTCGACGGCCAGGGCCGCCCGGCGTCGCGGCCCGGCAACGTCGCCCCGGCCGTGGACCCGACCTCAACGACGCGGGTCGTGGAGTTCAACGACCTGGGGGGCCTCGAGAGGGAGCTGTCCTACGGCGACGTGGCGGCGGTCCTGATGGAGCCCGCGATGACCAACATTGGCATCGTGCTCGCCCGGCCCGGCTACCTCGAGGGGGTGCGGGCATTGTGCGACGCCAGCGCCACCTTGCTGATCCTGGACGAGACCCATACGTTCTCGGCCGGGCCCGGGGGAGCGACGCGCCGCTTCGGCCTGAAGCCCGACGCGCTGACCATCGGCAAATCGCTGGGAGGGGGCGTCGCGTGCGGCGCCTACGGGCTGACCCGCGACCTCGCCGGGCGGGTGCTCGATTCGCTCGCACGCGGAGCGGACATCGTCGACGTGGGAGGGGTCGGGGGGACGCTCGCGGGCAACGCCATGAGCTTCGCGGCCATGCGCGCGGTGCTCGGCGAGGTGCTGACCGATGAGGCCTTCATCGCGATGGAGGCGCTCGCGACGACGTTCGCCCACGGCGTCCAGGCGACCATCGACGCCTACGGCCTGCCCTGGTCGGTCAGCCAGTTGGGAGCGCGCTGCGAGTACCGGTTCATGAACCCCGTCCCCGTGAACGGCGCGGAGTCGGCCCGCAGCGCCGATCCCCTCCTCGAGGACTACCTGCACCTCTACGGAGTGAATCGCGGCGTGCTGCTCACCCCGTTCCACAACATGGCCCTGATGTGCCCGGCGACGACCCTCGACCAGGTGGAGCGTCACCGGGTGGTCTTTAGCGAGGCCGTCGGCGAACTGGTGGGCTAGCCAGGGGCCTTTTTGGCGAGCCCCGTAGGATGGGGGGGTGTCCAACTTCGTCGATTCCGCCCAGCTCCACGCCAAGGCGGGTGACGGCGGGGCGGGCTGCGTAAGCTTCCGGCGCGAGGCCCACGTCGCCAAGGGCGGCCCCGACGGCGGCGACGGCGGGCGCGGCGGCGACATCTGGCTCGTGGCCGACCCCAACCAGGCCTCGCTCCTGGGCTTTCGCGATCACCCCTTCCGTCGCGCGACCGACGGCCAGCACGGCACCTCCAAGCGCATGCACGGCTCGCGCGGCAAGGACGTCACCGTGAACGTCCCGGTGGGCACCGTGGTCTACAGCCGCGAGGGCGAGCTGCTCGTGGACCTGTCCGGACCGGGCGACCGCTGGCTCGCGGCCGCGGGTGGCCTCGGCGGCGCGGGCAACGCGCGCTTCCTCTCGAACCAGCGCCGCGCTCCGGCCTTCGCCGAGCAGGGTGAGGTCGGACAGGAGAGCTGGTACAACCTCGAGCTGAAGCTGCAGGCGGACGTGGCGCTCATCGGGTTCCCCAACGTCGGCAAGTCAACCCTGATCTCGCGTGTCTCGGCCGCGAAGCCGAAGATCGCCGATTACCCCTTCACCACGCTGGTGCCCAACCTCGGCGTGGTGCGCGTCGGCGCGCGCTCGGGCCGGCCCGAGCACGCCACCGAGTTCGTGATGGCGGACATTCCGGGCCTGATCGAGGGCGCGGCCCAGGGACGGGGCCTCGGTCACGACTTCCTGCGCCACGTCGAGCGGGCCCGGGTCCTCTGCGTGCTCCTCGACCTGTCCGAACTGGCCCCCTCGAGCCCCGAAGAGCAGCTGGCGATCCTGCTGGGCGAGCTCGGCGAGTACCAGGCGGACCTGCTCGATCGTCCCCGGGTCGTCGTCGGGTCCAAGGGCGACGTGGCGGCCTACGAGATGGACGGCGTCGAGACGATCTCCGCGGTGACCGGCGAGGGGATCGATCAGCTCGTGTCGCGCCTCGCGGGCCACGTCGTGGCGGTGCGCCGTGAAGAGGCGGACCAGCTCGAATACGCGGTCGTGGTACACAAGCCCCTGCCCGACGAGATCTCGGTCGAACGGACCGGTTCCAACGCCTGGGCGGTCGACGGGCGTCCGGTGCTTCGGGCCGTGCGCTTCCAGGACCTCACCGACGATGAGGCGCTGGCCGAGATCGTGCGGCGCCTGCGCGCCCTGGGCGTCGACCGGCTGCTGAGCCGCGCCGGCGTGCACGACGGGGACGTGGTGAGCATCGGGCCGCTCTCGTTCGAATGGTGGCGTGACGAGGTGGGTGCCGGCCTGGACCGCGGCGACCATCACCGGGCGTCTCGACGTGAGCGCCTGGCGCGTCACGGACGCCTCGACCTCGGCGACGACGGCGACGACGATGCGTAGCGTAGTGGTGAAGATCGGCACCACCTCGGTGACCGACGCCAGCGGCGGCGTGGACTACGGCGTCCTGGTCAACATCGCCCAGGACGTCGTCGCGCTTCGCCAGGAAGGCTGGAACGTGGTCGTGGTGACGTCGGGCGCGATCACGGCCGGATGGGCCGAGGTGGGGATGGGCGCGGCCCGCCCCGGCGACGCCGTCACCCTGCAGGCCGTCTCGGCCGTCGGCCAGCCGCTGCTGATGCACGCGTGGCGCAACGCCTTCGGCGAGTTCGCGACGCCGGTGGGCCAGGTCCTGCTGGCCCCGCTCGATTTCTCGCACCGCGGCCAGTACCTGCACGCTCGCGGCACGCTCGAGGCGCTGCGCGGCCTCGGGGTGGTCGCGATCGTCAACGAGAACGACGCGGTCGCCGACGAGGAGATCCGCTTCGGCGACAACGACCGCCTGGCGGCGCTCGTGGCGAACCTGGTGGGCGCCTCGCACCTGGTGCTGCTCACCGACACCGAGGGCCTGCTCACCGCCGATCCCCGCTTCGACCCCCTGGCCACGCTGATCGAGGAGGTGACCGCCATCGACACCGAGCTGCTCGAGCGCGCGGGCGCGCCGCGCTCGGGCGTGGGCAGCGGCGGCATGGCCTCGAAGCTGGCCGCGGCGCGCATGGCCACCTGGTCGGGCATCACGACCGTCATCGCACCCGCGCGCGCCGCCAAGGCGCTGCGCCATGCCCTCGGCGGTACGCCGGGATTCGGCACGACCTTTCACCCGCGCAGCGAGCGACTCTCGGCTCGCAAGTCGTGGATCGCCTTCGCCGTGGCGAGCCACGGCTCACTGATGATCAACCAGGGCGCGGTCCAGGCCCTGGAGCACCACGGACGCAGCCTCCTGCGCGTGGGCATCGAGGCCCACGAGGGAACCTTCGTCGAGGGCGACGCCGTGGATATCAAGGGCCCCGACGGCGACGTCGTGGCCAAGGGTCTGGTGCGAGTGAACGCGGAGAACCTGAGCGACGGCGAGGACGTGGTCGTGCACCGCGACGACCTCGTGCTGCTTCGTAGGGCCTGAGCGCCCTCCATTACGCTGAGGTAATGACAATGAGCGACCTGCAGGCACAGGGACTCGCCGTGCGCGCCGCGTCGCTCGCCCTGGCCCAGGCGACGAACCTCCAGCGCTGCGCGGTGCTGGTGCGCGTGGCCGACCAGCTCGAGGAGCGTTGCGCGCAGATCCTCGAGGTCAACGCCCGCGACCTCGAGGCGTACCAGGAGAGCGGGCCGGGCCGCGACCGCCTGGCGCTGAGCGCGCAGCGCGTTGGCTCCATGGCCTCGACGCTGCGCGAGATCGCCGCCACCGAAGACCCCCTGTTCGAGACGAGCGACCACGACACCCGGCCGAACGGCCTGCGCGTCGAGAGGATGCGGGTGCCGCTCGGCGTCGTGGGGGTCGTGTACGAGAACCGGCCCAACGTCACCAGCGACGTCGCGGGGCTCTGCGTGCGAAGCGGCAACGCCGCCTACCTGCGCGGCTCGTCCTCGGCGATGGCGACCAACGAGCTGATCGTCTCGATCTGGCGCGACGCGCTCGAGCTGGAGGGCCTGCCGCGCGACGCGGTGGCGCTGGTGAGCGACCCGTCCTACGAGACGGCCACCGCGTTCATGCAGATGACCGACGTGCTGGACTGCCTGATTCCGCGGGGCGGTCCGAGTCTCATTGCCGCGATGCGCGAGCACGCCCGCGTGCCCTACGTGCTCGACGGCGACGGCAACTGCCACGTGTACGTCGACGAGTTCGCCGACCTCGACAAGGCGCTCGCCATCGTGAAGAACGCCAAGACCTCCCGGCCCGGGGTCTGCAACGCCGCCGAGACCCTCATCGTGCATCGCGGCGTCGCGGGCGAGTTCCTGCCGGCGATGGCGAGCTCGATGCCCGAAGTGGAGCTGCGCGCCGACGACGAGGCCCGGGCGATCCTGGTGTCGGCGACCCCCGCGCGCGAGGAGGACTTCGCGAACGAGTTCCTGGACCTGATCCTGGCGGTCAAGACTGTCGGCTCGCTGGACGAGGCGGTGGCGCACGTGGCCCGGTACGGCACGGGCCACAGCGAGGCCATCGTCACCGAGAACGAGCAGAACGCCGAGGCGTGGGTGCACCGCGTCGACGCGGCCGCCGTGGTGGTCAACGCCTCGACGCGGTTCATCGACGGCGGCGAGCTGGGACTGGGCGGCGAGGTCGGCATCTCGACCCAGAAGCTCCACGCGCGCGGTCCGATGGGGATCCGCGAACTGACGTGCCTGAAATGGGTTGTACGAGGAGAGGGACAGATTCGATGAGCGCACTCGATCCACGCGAGGAGCTCGCCCAGCGCCTGGGACTGGCGAGCGTTCCGCCGCCGCGCTTCTCCTCGCCCGAGGAGGTGCGCGAGCTGCTCGCCCAGCACGACTACCTGAGCGACGACGCCATCGCGTCGGTGGCCTTCCTCGCCGACCGCCTCGCCAAGCCCGTGCTCGTCGAGGGCCCGGCGGGAACGGGCAAGACCGCCCTGGCCAAGGCCGTGGCCGACAGCGTCGGCGCGCGCCTCATCCGCCTGCAGTGCTACGAGGGACTCGACGAGTCCAAGGCCCTCTATGAGTGGAACTACCGCAAGCAGCTGCTGCGGATCCAGGCCGGGCGCCCCGAGGGATCGGGCAGCGAGGACTGGAAGCACCTCGAAGAGGACATCTTCGCCGAGGAGTTTCTGCTCACCCGGCCCCTGCTCGAGGCGATCTCGGCCACCGATCCGGTGGTGCTGCTGATCGACGAGGTGGACCGCGTGGAGCTGGAGACCGAGGCGCTGCTGCTGGAGATCCTCTCGGAGTACCAGGTCTCCATTCCCGAGATGGGCACCGTCAGGGCCAAGCAGATCCCGATGGTCTTTCTCACCTCCAACAACACCCGCGAGCTCTCCGAGGCGCTCAAGCGGCGCTGCCTGTACCTCTACGTGGGCTACCCCGATGTGGCGCGCGAGCGCGACATCATCCTCTCGCGGGTTCCGGGCATCTCGAGCGCACTGGCCGAGCAGATCGCCCAGGTGGTGCGCTCGCTGCGCTCGCTCGACCTGAAGAAGGCGCCGTCGGTCGCCGAGACCCTCGACTGGGCCCGCACCCTCGTGGTGCTCGGACGCAAGGAGATCGGCGACGCCGACGCCGCGGCGACGCTGCACATCCTGCTGAAGTACCAGACCGACATCGAGCGCGCGACCAAGGAACTCCTCGGGCGCCCCAAGCCCGTTGCTTGACCTCCTCGGCGATTTCATCGCCGAACTGCGCACCGCCGGCATCCCGGTGTCGATGAGCGAGCACGTCGACGCCGCCCGGGCCATCCAGGCGATCGACCTGAGCAACCGCTCGCTGGTGCGCAGCGCGCTGGCCGCGACGCTGGTCAAGGACGGCGATCACCTGCCGGTGTTCTACACGGCCTTCGACGTCTTCTTCGCGACCCGGTCGTGGCAGAACGCGGAGGACCTCCTGGACGGACTCGAGGACCGCGACGACGAGACGTCGCTGGAGGGCCCCCCAGGGGCGTCGGGCCCCGGACAGCCTCGAGGGCAGGGCGGAGGCGCCTCGTCCTCGATGTCGGCCCTGGAGCTGGCCGAGCTGCTCTTTCGGGCCCTGCGCGACGGCGACCGCGACTCGCTTCGCGGCGCGGCCGGCGAGGCGGTCACCCGCTACGCCGGAATGGAGCCGGGCCGGCCCGTGGGCGGCACGTACTACCTCTACCGCACCCTGCGCAACCTCGACCTGGAGAACCTCGAGCAGCGCCTCAGCCAGCTGTCGATCGACGACTCGCCCACGGGCGACGAGTTGGCCCAGCGCATCTCGCGCGACGACGCACGGGCCCGCGTCGAGATGCTCAAGGCCGAGGTAGAGCGCGTCATCCGCGAGAGGCTCGTCGACGACCGCGGCGCCCAGGCGCTGGCCAAGTCGGTGCGCAAGCCCCTGCCCGAGGACCTCGACGTGATGCACGCCAACCGCGAGGAGATGGCCCAGCTCGAGCGGGCCCTGCGTCCGCTGAGCCGCAAGCTGGCCATCCGCCTCGCGCGCCGGCGCCGGCGCCGCCACCGCGGGCCGGTGGACCTGCGCCACACGGTGCGCCGCAGCCTGTCGACCGGGGGGGTGCCGATGGACCTGCGCTTCAAGCCGCCGCGCCCGACCAAGCCCGAGATCATGGTCATCGCCGACATCTCGGGATCGGTCGCGTCGTTCGCGCGCTTCACCCTGCACCTGGTGCACGCCATCAGCTCGCAGTTCTCCAAGGTCCGCAGCTTCGTCTTCGTCGACGGCCTCGACGAGGTGACGCGGCTCTTCGAAGGAGCCGACGATCCGAGCGACGCGGTGGCGCGCATCAACGCCGAGGCCGACGTCATCGCCTTCGACGGCCACTCGGACTACGGTCGGGCGCTCGCGAGCTTCCACGAGCGCTTTGCCGATCAGGTCACCAAGCGCACGACCATCCTGATCCTGGGCGACGCGCGCAACAACTACCACCAGGCCCACGCCGAGGTGCTCGCCGACCTGCGCTACCGCGCCAAGGCGCTCTTCTGGTTGAACCCCGAGCCCACGAGCTACTGGAACAGCGGCGACTCGATCGTGAACCAGTACGCGCCCTACTGCGACCGGGTCGTCGAGTGCCGGACCCTTCGCCAGCTGGAGGCCTTCGTGGGGGAGCTGACGTGACCCGCCCGGTTGATCCGCCCGAGGGCTTCCGCACGCGCGGCGCCGATCCGTCGGGCACCCGCGTGGTGCTCATCCGCCACGGCGAGGCCTACTGCAACGCCAACGGCACCGTGGGCGGTCCGCGGGGCTGCGGGGGGCTCACCGAACTGGGGCGGGCCCAGGCCGTGGCCCTGCGCGACCGGCTGGTGCGCAGCCGCGAGTTCGACGACACCGCGGCGCTGTTCACGTCGGTGCTGCCGCGGGCCATCGAGACGGCCGCCATCATCGGGCCCGGCCTGCCCGGCCACCTGGTCGCGGTGGCCGACTGCGAGCTGTGCGAGCTGCACCCCGGCGAGGCCGACGGGATGACCTGGGCCGAGATGGTGGCGCGCTTCGGCGGCCCGGACTGGGACAACGACCCCGGCGCGCCGCTGGCGCCCGGGGGCGAGTCGTGGCTCGGGTTCTACGAGCGCTGCGAGAGGGCCCTCTTGGACATCGTGGCGCGCTATCCCGGCCAGCGCGTGATCCTCGTCGTCCACGGAGGGGTCATCGAGCAGGCGATGAAGATGCTCGAGCACCACGACCCGGCGCTGCGCCTGCGCCTGCGCACCGAGAACTGCTCCATGACCGAGATCGAGTTCGACGGCCAGCGCCGCCGGCTGCTTCGCTACAACGACCGGGCGCCGCTGGCGGCCTTGTAGCTCTGGAGGAACTCCGCCACGTGAAAGGCCAGGTCGAGGCTCTGGGTGGCGTTGAGGCGTGGGTCGCAGATCGAGGTGTAGTTCAGCTCGAGGTCGCCCTCGTTGAGCTGGGAACCTCCGCCGAGGCACTCGGTGACGTCGTCGCCGGTGAGCTCCACGTGCAGCCCGCCGGGCCAGGTGCCGAGCGCCTGGTGCACGGCGAAGAACTGGCTGGTCTCGGACAGGATGTCGTCGAACCGGCGCGTCTTCTGTCCCCCCGAGGCCACGAACGTGTTGCCGTGCATGGGATCGCACGTCCACAGGACGTGGCGCTGTTCGTCGCGCAGCACCTCGACCAGCGGGGTCAGCTTCTCGACGACCAGCTCGTGGCCCATGCGCGCGATCAGCGTCAGCCGGCCCGGGACGTTCTCAGGGTTCAGCGCGTCGACGAGGCGGCGCAACTCGTCCGCGCCCATCGAGGGGCCGACCTTGAGTCCCAGGGGATTTGAGACCCCGCGCATGAACTCCACGTGGGCTCCGTCGAGCTGGTGGGTGCGGTCGCCGATCCACAGCATGTGCGCCGAGCAGTCGTACCAGTCGCCCGTGAGCGAGTCGCGACGGGTCAGGGCCTCCTCGTAGGGAAGGATGAGCGCCTCGTGGCTGGTGTAGAAGTCGACGCCCTGCAGAGAGCTGTCGTCGTGCAGGTCGATGCCGCAGGCCTTCATGAACTGCAGCGCCCGTTCGATCTCGTCGGCCACCATCGAGTAGCGCTTGCCCTCGAGCGAGTTCGCCACGAACTCCTGGTTCCACGCGTGCACACGCGAGAGCGCGGCGAAGCCTCCGGTGGTGAACGCCCGCAGGAGGTTGAGCGTGGCGACGCTCTGGTGGTAGGCCGCCAGGAGTCGCTCCGGGTCCGGGCGGCGCGACTCGGCGTTGAAGTCGTCGCCGTTGACGATGTGGCCGCGGAAGGAATCGAGGGTCAGCCCGTCGCGCTCCTCGAAGGCGTCCGAACGGGGCTTGGCGAACTGTCCGGCGATGCGTCCGACCTTGATCACGGGCACTCCCGCCGCGTACGTCAGCGCCACGGCCATCTGGAGGATGACCTTCAGCTTGTCGCGGATCGCGTCGGCCGACCCGTCGTCGAACGATTCGGCGCAGTCGCCGGCCTGGAGCAGGATCGCCTTGCCGCCGGCCACGAGTCCGAGGTGTTCTTGGAGACGGCGGGCCTCGCCGGCGAAGACCAGCGGCGGCTTCTTGGCGAGCTCACGCTCGACCCGCGCCAGGTGCTCGGTGTCGGGCCACGTCGGGCTCTGGGTGATCGGGCGCGCGCGCCATGAGTCGGGATTCCAGTCGTTGAGCGGCCGTGTCATCACCCAAGCGTAGGGCTGTCAGAGCGAACTGGCAATCGCGCCCTAGGCTCGGGGCGTGACAGTCCGGCGCCTCGGTCTCTTTGGAGGCACCTTCGACCCGCCGCATTTCGGCCACGTGGCGGCTCTGCGTGCTGCCAGCCAGACCGGTCGATTCGATCTCATCGAGGTCACCGTCGCGGGGGACCCCTATCTGAAGAGCGCCCGGTCCGGGGTGCGCCCGGCCGCGCTGCGCCTGGCGATGGCCGAGGCGGCCTTCGGCGGGCTCGATCTCGTGGAGGTCTCGGACCGCGAGATCCGGCGCGTCGGCCCCTCCTACACCATCGACACCGTGCGCGAGCTGCTCGAGGCCGCCGACGAGGTCGACGTGATCATCGGCGCGGACCTCGCTCGCCAGATCGAGCAATGGCACGACGCGTCGGCGCTTCGCACGCTGGTGCGCGTCGGCGTGGTGCCCCGGCCTGGCACCGCCACCGTCGTGCCCGGCGGGTGGGACGCCTACGAAATTCCGATGGATCCGGTCGACTTATCGAGTTCGTTCATCCGTGGGGTCGCTCCAACCACAAGAAACCTGAGGAAATTTATCCCGGAGGCGGTAATTCCGATCTACGAGAGTTTCCAGGGCTAGAGTTTGTCCAGCATGGCGGTTCGAAACTTCGACCTGACTGAGACCCGGCCCCCGCGGCTGATGGTCTTGAACCCGGCGCCCGTAAGGCGCCGAGAGTTGCGACGCACGAAGCAGCGATACGCATTCGCCGGAGTCTTCGCCTTGCTGGCGCCCTTCGTGGCGGCCCTGTGCGTGCTCGGGGTGTCGCGCTGAGTGAGCTAGCCACGAGCAGCGACAACGCGCGCGCCTCGTACTCCAACTTCGTCACCGCCCTCGTCGACGCTGCCGTACTGGGCGCGGACGAGAAGCTGGGGCTCGACACCGTGGTCCTGGACCTGAGGGGCCTCGTTGACTCGTTCGATGCGCTGGTCGTGGCTTCGGGGCGAAACGATCGCCAGGTGCGCTCAATCGCGGAGGAGATCGAGCGGCTCGTGGACGTCGCACTGGGAGTGAAGCCGACTCACGTCGAGGGTTGGGCGGCGGGCGAGTGGATAGCGCTCGACTACGGCGACGTCATCGTGCACGTCTTCGATGAGGCCTCGCGCGACTACTACGACCTCGAGCACCTCTGGAGCGCCGCTCCGGCGCACCGGTCCGAGCGCACCCGTTAGGGGTTCAGCAGGTTCCGGCAGTCCGCCGGGGTCACGATCCTGGCCCTCTTGCCGTTGGCCAGGAGTGATGCCTGCACCACGCCGGAAACCGAGATCTGCATCCTGTTCGTCGAATCGACGCCGTCCACGCTGAGCATGAGCTGTCCGGTTGCCAGGATCTGACGCTGGTGCGACAGGGTGCTGAGCGCCTTGGACAGGTCGATGTAGGCAATGTCGTTCTTGACGGTTGCCTGGAGCACGATGAGTCCCGCGGGCAGCGCTGACCTGTAGCCGGCTGATTTTTCGATGGCGGTGGGGCCGAGGATCAGTTGGCCCAGCACCGAGTCAAGCGTGGCGGGTGAGGGGACGATCCGGCTCGAAGGTGCGAGGTGGTTCGAAGCGTCGACAATGTAGACCGGCTGGATGACGAATCTGACCTGGGCCCCGTTGGTGCCTGGGATCGTCTTGTTGAGCAGCCCGAGGTGCACGTTCCCGTCTCTGATGATCACCAATTTGTCGGACGTTGGAACCAGGGTGCAACCGCTCATGGCGAGGGCGCCGGCCAGCAACGCGAGAAGTGGGCCGACTCTCCTCACGCGCCAACCTCGTGGTGCAGGGGCAGCAGGATTTGGAACCGTGCGCCGCCTTCGGGGCTCTCGTCCACTGAGATCGAACCGCCCAAGGACTCGATGTGCTCGCGCACGAGGGCGAGGCCCAGCCCGGTCCCGCGGGCGATACCTCGGTCGTGCGCGGCACGACCGCGAAAGAAGCGCTGGAAGACCTGCTCGCGTTCCTCGGGCGCCACACCGGGTCCGGTGTCGTCGACATTGATGATCAGGTTCTGGCGGTCGGTGGCGACTCGGACCGCGATCGCGCCGCCGGCGTACCGGTGAGCGTTATCGATCAGGTTGGTGATGACGCGCTCGAAGCGGCGTCGGTCCACGTCGACGTGGAGGGACTGCGTGTCGTCGTCGACCACCACCGGCGGCGCGATGAACCCGTGACGCTGGGCGCCCGAGCGCACGGACTGGCGCACCAGCTCGACGGCCGCGACCGTCTCGAACTCGCGTCGGGTCGTGCCCGCGTCGTTCTGGGACATCTCGAGCAGGTCCTCCACCAGGGCCTGGAAGATCGAAAGATCGGCCACGAGAAGGTCCAGGCTCTCCTGGCCGGCGGGTGAGAGCTCCTCGCGGTGCTGGCCGAGCACGGCCGCGGTGGTGGCGAGGGTTGTCATGGGCGAGCGCAGCTCGTGGCTGACGTCGCTGGCGAAGCGCGCGTCGCGTTCCAGGCGCTCGACGAGCTGGGTCACCATGGCGTTGAACGACTCGGTGAGCTGCTGGACCTCGAGGTCGGCCTGATCGACGACCAGCCTGGTGGTCAGCTCCCCGTTGGCGATCTGGACCGCTGCGGTCGAGACCCGCTGCAGCGGCCTCACGGCCCGGCGCGCGACCCACAGTCCGCCGCTGAGCCCGACCAGGGAGGTCGCCAGCGCGCCCGCGCCGAGAACGATGAGCAGGATGCGCAGGGTGTGCTCGAGGTCACTGAGTTGGAACACCTCGAAGAACTCCGTCTCCACGGCCGGTATCGGCACGCCGACGACGAAGATGACCTGCCCGTTGACGTTGACGGTCTGCTCGGTCGCGTGTCCGTCACTGACGGTCTTGATGGTGGCGAGCGATACGTCGCTGGTCGCGGCCCCGTTGCTCTTGGAGAGCCACTGGTCGTGGGTCTGGACGAGCACGTTCGACGTCGTGGCGTGCTCGATCGAGTTGAGCTCGTTGGCCAGCTGGAGCGGCCCCGTGTAGAGAGTGGAGCGCACGAGGGCGGCGTCGACGTAGCTTTGGCGCAGGTCGGTCTCCTGCTGATTGGTCGTGAGCACGCGTTGTACGCCGAAGAACGTGAGCGAGGCGAACAGGGAGCTCAGCGCCAGCGAACCGAGCCCGAAGGTGACCAGGAGTCGCAGCCGCAGGCTTCGCCGGCGCACTAGAACACCAACTTGTATCCGGCTCCTCGGATCGTCACGAGATAGACGGGGTTCGCGGGATCGGGTTCGATCTTGGTGCGCAGCCGGCGTATGTGGACGTCGACGAGTCGGCTGTCGCCGAAGTAGTCGTAGCCCCACACTCTTTCCAGCAGGTCCTCGCGCGACAGGACCTTGCCGTTCACCGAAGCCAGGTCGATCAGCAGGCGGAACTCGGTGGACGTCAGGTGCAGCTCGGTGCCGCTGCCTTGTTGGACGACGCCCTGATCGGGTATGACGGTGAGGTCGCCCAGCCGGAAGGCGTTAGTGCTCTTATCGGGGCGCCGGCGCAGGTGCGCCTTGACCCGCGCGAGCAGCTCCTCGGGGACGAAGGGCTTGGTGACGTAGTCGTCGGCGCCCGACTCCAGTCCCAGGACCACGTCGGCGGTGTCGTCGCGGGCCGACACGATGACGATCGGCACGTCGCTGAGGGTCCGAATCGCCTCGCAGGTCGCGAAGCCCGTCATCTCGGGCAGCATCACGTCGATGACGGCGACGTCGGCTCTCATCCTGGTGAACATCGCGACGCCCATTTCGCCCGTCGGCGCGTCGTCGACGACGAAGCCCTCGCCCTCGAACATCAGGCGCATGGCGGTACGAATGTGGTCGTCATCTTCAACGATCAAAATGCGGGGCACCGGGTCTCCTTTGGAATCACCGCTAAGACTAGTGAGGTCGCGGGTGAATGGCAGTTTCGTCGGTAGCCTTGGTCAGTGTCCCCTACGAGCAACAGCGACCGGGTGAGCGGTTCTTGGCACCTCAAGGCGTACGAGGTGACCTTGCGGGCCGCGGACCGGTCGCCGGCAACTCAGCGCGCCTACCTCGGCGACATCGAGCAGTTCGTCGCGTGGGCCCAAAAGCGCGATTTCGCGCAGCCCGGTGCAATCTCCAAACGCCAGTTGCGCGAGTACCTGGCGTTCATGACGGATCGAGGCGACGCGCGAACCTCGATCGTTCGGCGCCGCGCGTCGCTGCGAAGCTACTTCTCGTGGCTGGTCGAGCGGGGATACCTGGGTGAGAGCCCCGCGGCCCGGCTTTCGGCCCCGCGACCATCGAGCCCGCTGCCCAAGATTGTCGTGCGCGAGCAGCTCGAAAGCCTGCTGGACGAGGATTGGGGCACCGACGAGTGGGCCACGCTTGATCGGGCGGTCTGCGAGGTCCTTTACGGTGCCGGACTTCGCGTGAGCGAGCTCTGTGGCCTCGACGTTGCCAGCGTCGATTTCAAGCAGGGCCTGCTGCGCGTCATGGGCAAGGGCCGCAAGGAGAGGATCGTGCCACTGCATCGGCGCGGCCTCGACTCCTTGAAGCTGTGGATAGAGGACGCCCGCGAGGAGGTCGCCAACGCCCAGTCGCCGGCCGAAGCCCTGTTCTACAATCGTCGGGGCCACCGGCTGGGCGTGCGCGACGTGCGACGCATCCTCGACGCGCGAGTAGCGCGGGGGCACATCCACCCGCACTCGCTTCGCCACACGTACGCCACCCACCTGCTCGAGGGCGGGGCCGACCTGCGCATCGTCCAGGAACTTCTTGGCCACGAGAGCCTGACGACGACGCAGCTCTACACTCATATTTCGAAGTCCCGGCTGCAAAAAGTCCACCGCGAAAGCCACCCCAGGGGCTAGCGCCGGCGAGCGACTAGCATGGTTTGGCTCTCCCACAATGGGTCAGCAGACGATATGTCCTTGTGGTTTCGTACGGTCGCCGCTCGCGGTGCACCTCAAGGATTGAGTAACCGAACGGAAGGAAATAACGTGGCTCTAGTCACTTTGCAGGAACTGCTGGACTCGGGTGTGCACTTCGGGCACCAGACCCGCCGCTGGAATCCAAAGATGCGTCGCTTCATCCTCGGTGAGCGCAACGGGATCTACCTGATCGACCTTCGAAAGACTCTCGCCGGCATCGAGTCGAGTTACGCCTACGTGCGCGACCTGGTCGCCGATGGCGGCGTCATCCTGTTCGTCGGCACCAAGAAGCAGACCCAGGGTCCTATCGAGGACTACGCCAAGGCCTGCGGGATGCCGTTCGTGAACCAGCGTTGGTTGGGCGGAATGTTGACGAACTTCACGACCGTTGCCGGTCGTGTGAAGCGCATGGTCGAACTGCGCGCAATGCAGCGCGCCGGCGACTTCGAGAACATGCCCAAGCGCGAGGCCCTTCGCCACAGTCGCGAGCTCGAGAAGCTCGACCGCAACTTGAGCGGCATCTCCAACCTTGACCGCGTGCCGAACGCCATTTTCGTAATTGACACGAAGAAGGAGCACATTGCGGTTACCGAGGCACGCAAGCTCGGGCTGCCCGTGGTCGCCGTCGTCGACACCAACTGCGACCCCGACGTCATTGACTACGTGATCCCAGGTAATGACGACGCGATTCGCGCCGGCGCGCTGCTGTGTCGCCTAATGGCCGACGCCGTGACCGAAGGCCGTTTCATCCGGGCCAACCGTCCTGTGATTACCAAGACGCCAGCTGCTGCCCCCGTCGCCGAGCCCGCCGCCGAGGCCCCCGTCGCCGAGCCGGCTGTGGCCACCGACACTGCCCCCGTCGCCGAGCCCGCCGCCGCCGAAGCCCCCGTCGCCGAGCCGGCTGTGGCTACCGACACTGCACCGGTCGCCGAGCCCGTCGCTGGCGTCGCTGCTGCCCCCGTCGCCGAGCCGTCTGTTGCCGAGGCCCCCGTCGCCGAGCCTGCTGCCCCCGTCGCTGAAGCTGCCGGCACTGCGCCGGTAACGGATGCCGCCGCCCCCCCGGCGCCCACCGCCGACGCGGCCGCGGAGCCGGTCGCCGAAGTCGTCGCTTAATTCGTTCATCGAGATTCAAAGAGGAGAACCAAGGTGGCTATCACCGCAAAAGACGTGCAAGCGCTGCGCCAGTCGACTGGTGTTGGAATGATGGATGCCAAGAGGGCGCTCGAGGAGAATAACGGCGACGTGCAAGCGGCCACCCAGTGGTTGCGCGTTCACGGGATTGCCTCGGCGGCGAAGCGCGCTGATCGCGAAGCCGGTGAAGGCGCCGTCGCGGTCGTGCGCGACGGCAACGTCGCCGCCATCGTCGAGTTGCGCTGTGAGACGGACTTCGTCGCGAAATCAGAAGAGTTCGTTTCACTGGTCGACGAGATGGCGGCCCGGGTAGCCGCCGAAGGCGAAAGCGCCACCGAACAGTTCAAGGATCGGATCGAGACGCTGCTCACGACACTGAAGGAGAACATCTCGCTCGGTCGGGTGTGCCGCCTCGAAGCCGGCGACGACGAGGTCGTTGAGACGTACATCCATCACCAGTCCGGTCGTGGCGTGAACGCTGTCGCGGTCGTCGTCAAGGGGGGCTCGCAGGAGGTCGCTCACGAGATCGCGGTCCATATTGCGTTCGCGCGACCGGTGTACTTGAAGCGCGGCGAAGTTCCATCGGACGAAGTCGACGCCGAGCGCAAGACGGTCGAGGAGATCTCGCGCAATGAAGGCAAGCCCGAGGCGGCTCTGCCCAAGATCATCGAAGGGCGCCTGAACGGATGGTTCAAGGAGCGCGTGCTCCTGGAGCAGCCGTACGTGAAGGACGAGAAGCAGTCCATTGAGCAGTTCTTGGGCGGCGCCGTGATCACGGCGTTCGCCCAGGTCGCGATCGGGAGTTAGGGAATTCCTGTGCGCCGGGTCGTCCTGAAACTCTCGGGTGAAGCTCTCGCTTCAGCCGCGAGTGACGAGACGATCGACGCGTCCACCGTTGACTTTCTGGCTCGCGAGATCGCCAAGGCCATGGAGCGTGGCGGGTTGGAACTCGCCGTGGTCGTGGGCGGCGGCAACATCTGGCGCGGCGCCACTGGTGCCATGGCCGGAATGAACCGCGCAAATTCAGACCTCATGGGCATGCTCGGCACCGTCATCAACGCCCTGGCGTTGCAAGACGCCATCGAGAGCCACGGTCGCCCGACCCGGGTGATGTCGGCGATCGGCATGGATCAAGTCGCCGAGCCCTACATCCGACGTCGCGCGGTGCGCCACCTCGAGAAGAGTCGAGTTGTCATCTTCGCCGCGGGAATGGGCAACCCGTATTTCACGACGGACACGCCCGCCGCGCAACGCGCCGCGGAGATCGAGGCGGAGATTGTCTTGAAGGGCACTCACGGTGGGGTCGACGGTGTCTACGACGAGGATCCGCGGATCAACCCTAATGCCACCAAGTTCGACGAGATCTCCTTTGACGAGGTGATCGCGCGCAACCTGCGAGTGATGGACATGACCGCAATCACGTTCTGCAAGGACAACCATCTGCCGCTACGAGTTTTTGACCTGATGGCGGACGGAAACCTGGGACGCGCGCTCGACGGGTTCGCCGTCGGTACGCTGGTGAAGTAATGGATAACGAACTCGTCGAACTGGTGATGGAAGATACGCGCGGGAAGATGGCCAAGGCCATCGAGCACGTCAAGGCCGAGTTCGCCACGGTGCGAACGGGGCGCGCGTCGTCGTCGCTCGTCGAGAACCTGCTCGTCGACTACTTCGGCACCGAGACTCCGCTCAGGCAGTTGGCGAATTTCTCGGTTCCCGAGCCGCGCCTGCTCGTCGTCTCGCCGTTCGACAAGACCACGATGGCCGCCATCGAAAAGGCGATCACCATCGCGGACCTGGGACTCAACCCCTCCAACGATGGCCAGGTGATTCGCCTGGCGTTCCCCTCGTTGACCGAGGAACGCCGCAAGGGCTTCGTCAAGATGGTTCGCACGAAGGCCGAGGAGGGCAGGGTCGCCCTTCGCGGCGTGCGCCGTCACGCGCGCCAGGAACTCGAGACCCTCGAGAAGGATCACGGTCTGTCCAAGGACGAGATCGAGCGACTCGAGAAGGTTCTGGACAAGATGACCCAGGACGAGGTCGCGGTGGTCGACGCGATGCTGCATCACAAGGAACAGGAACTTCTTGAAGTCTGACGACGGCTCCTTCTTCGACGACACCGGAGAGACGCCGGTGGTGAGTTCGACGGATTCGCGTGTCACCATCACGGGCGCGGAAGTCGCGGCCGAGGCCGTCGAAGAGGCTCCATTGATCGACGAGGCCACGCTGCTGCCTCACTGGACCGATGCCCCGACCGGCCAGGTGCCGATCGTCGTGGCGCGCGAGGCCGCCGACAGCGACGATCCCTGGTCCGCCGTCCCGTCGCCCGCCTGGCGCGAGGGCGAGGCCGACTGGGTCGCGTACGAGGAGCAGTTTGACGTCTCGATCCTGGCCGGCGAGACGAAAGAGGATGAGGATATCCGACCCTGGGAGTTCGTCGAACCTGAAGCGCCGGCCGTTGAAGAGGAGATCCTCGAAGAGCCTCTCCGGCCCGAACCTCCCCGGCCCGAGGCGTTGCGGGCGCACCGCACGCGTCGGACCGTGTCGGAGAACCCTCTGGCGGGCCGCGCGGTGCGCCAGGCCGCCCAGAAGAGCGTGTCGCGGGCGACGATTACGGGGATACTGCTGGCCGCTTTGGTGAGCGCCGTCTTCCTGGCGGGCAACCTGCCGGTGGTGCTCATGTTGCTGGTCGTGCTGGGCCTCGCCGCCGCGGAGGCCTACGCGGCCTTCCGCACCGTCGGCGCCCACCCTGCGACGCTGTTGGGGATCGTCGCCGTGCTGACCCTCGGCGTGGCCACCTACAACAAGGGGCAGAGCGCGTTCGGTGCGGTTTCGGTGCTGCTGCTGATCGCCGGATTCGTGTGGTACCTGAGCGCCCCCAAGAAGATCGACGTCCTGGATGGACTGGGCGCCACGCTCTTCGTCTACATCTGGGTAGGGATACTCGGGTCGTACTCGCTGCTGCTCGTGTCGCCTCGCTCGTTCGCCGATCGCCACGGGCTGGCCTACCTCTTTGGCGCGATCGTCTTGACGGTGGCCAACGACACCGGCGCCCTGTTCATCGGACGCTGGCTCGGACGTCACCCACTCAACAAGTACCTGTCGCCCAACAAGACGATCGAGGGAGCGATCGGCGGCTCGGTCGTCACGCTGCTGGCGGGGTTCGTCCTCGTTCCCATGATCAGCCCCTGGACCACCAGGGCGGCCCTGGAGATAGCGGTCGCGCTCTGCGTCGTAATCCCACTGGGTGATCTCTTCGAGTCGATGGTCAAGCGAACGCTCGGGGTCAAGGACCTGGGCCGACTGCTACCGGGCCACGGCGGCCTGCTGGACCGCATCGACGGACTGCTGTTCGCGCTGCCGACGGTGTTCTATCTGACGCACATCCTCAAACTGGGTTAGCGATGTCATTCGCGCGTCCCAGCGTGGCGCTCTTGGGCGCCACAGGCTCGATCGGAACCCAGACACTCGACGTGCTCCGGTCCCAGCTGGGCGCGTTCGAGCTGGTGTCGATCGCCGGAGGGCAACGCGTCGGAGAGCTGGCCGCCATCGCCCGGGAGTTCCGAGTTGGGCGAATCGGCGTGCTCGCCGACGCCGACCGCGAGGTGCTGGCGGACCTCGTGAGCGACGACGTCGACATCGTGGTCGGCTCGGCGGGTCTGGCCGAGCTGGCCGCCAGCGCCGACATCGTGGTGAACGCGGTGGTCGGCTTCGCCGGTCTGCCCGTGACCATGGCGGCGCTGGGGGCAGGAAAGCGACTCGCGCTGGCCAACAAGGAGTCGCTGATCGCGGCGGCGCCGCTGGTTCGAATGGCCCGCGAGACTCCCGGTGCGGTGATCCTGCCCATCGACTCCGAGCACTGCGCCATCCATCAGTGCCTCGCGAGCTCTCGCGGGGAGCCCGGGCATCCTGACGTGCGCCGACTGCTGCTGACCGCGTCCGGCGGGCCCTTCCGCGGGTGGTCGGCGCAGCGACTGGCCACGGCGACCAGAGAGGACGCGCTGCACCACCCGACGTGGTCAATGGGACCCAAGATCACCATCGACTCGTCGACCTTGATGAACAAGGGTCTCGAGGTGCTCGAGGCGTCCGCGCTCTTCGCGATAGACGTCGAGCGCATCGACGTGGTCGTGCATCCCCAGTCGATCGTGCACTCCATGGTCGAGTACGTCGACGGGTCGATCATCGCCCAGCTGTCCAAGCCGGACATGCGCCTGCCCATCGCCTACTGCCTGGGGCTGCCCGGTCGGCTGGACCACGCCTGGGGCGAGATCGACTTCACCCAGCCGCTCGAATTGACCTTCGAGAAGCCGGACCGAGAGGCCTTCCCGGCGTTGGCCCTCGCCTACAGCGCCGCCCGGCGTGGCGGCGCTGCGCCGGCGTGGCTCAGCGCGGCCAACGAGGTCGCTGTCGAGGCCTTTCTGGCCGACGAGCTGGCCTGGTCGGACATCGTGGCGACGGTCGCGGCGGTGATGGACCTCTACGTGGACGATCCGCTCGACTCGCTCGAGGACCTGGTGGAGAACGACGCGGTTGCCCGACAACTGGCTCACGGTATCCTCAAAAAGCAGCCATGACTGAAACCTTCTCGGATCGCCGCTCGCTGGTCGGCCTGGTGCTGGGAACCGTCGTGCTCGCCGCGCTGCTGACGTGGTGGGGCGGGTGGGCCCTGCCGGTCGTGATCGTCGCGGTGCTGCTCATGGTGATGGGCCACGAATTCGGGCACTTCCTCACGGCCAAGCGGGCCGGGATGCAGGTGACCGACTTCTTCGTGGGCTTCGGACCGGTGGTGTGGGCCACGACCCGGGGCGAGACCCGCTACGGGGTTCGAGCGCTGCCGCTGGGCGGTTACGTGAAGGTGCCCGGGATGACCTGGAGCGCACCGGTGGACGACGGGTTGGAAGGGCGCACGTACCGCTCGGCCTCGTACCCGCGGAAGGTCCTCTTCGCCTCGGCCGGTTCCCTGATGCACGTGGTGATGGCCCTCGTCCTGGCGTTCGTTGCGCTGACCGTGGTGGGGTTCCCGTCACAGAGCCACGTGGGCGTCGTGGCCTTCACCGAGTGGCAAGGGCACGCCAAGAACGCCGCGCAGCTGGCGGGACTGAAGATCGGCGACCGTATCGTCTCAGTGGACGGCCACACGGTCACCAACGAGGACGCGCTGGTCACCATCGTGCACGGCGACACCGGACGCCGCCTGACCCTGGTCGTCGAGCGCCACGGCCACGACCTGACCCTGCACGCGACGCCGGTCGACGGGCGCACGCTCAAGGCGGACGGCGTCCCCCTGGCCGTCGGCAAGAAGCCCGAGGGGTATCTCGGCATCGAACTCGAGGCCCAGACCGTGCGCTCGTCAGTCTGGGCGGCGGTGCCGGCATCCTTCTCCCAGATAGGAGCCACGATCTCGGCGGCGGCGCACGCGATGGTGCACGTCTTCTCGCCCGGCGAGTTCTCGAGCCTCTTCCACCAGGTGGCCTCGCCCAAGGCGGCCGAGAACCGCACGGCGCAGTTGACCCGTCCGGAGTCGATCGTGGGCGTGGTGCGAATCGCGGTCCAGGGCACGCAGTCGAACGGTTTCGGGACCCTGTTGAACATCCTGGTCATCCTGAACATCTTCGTCGGCATGCTCAACATGCTGCCGATGCTGCCGCTCGACGGGGGCTACGTGGTGGTGGCGACGTACGAGCGGCTGCGCAGCCGCCGGGGAGTGCGCTACCACGCTGACGTAAACAAGCTGACCCCCCTGGCCTACGCCTTCATGAGCGTGCTCCTGGTGCTCTTCGCCTGCACGCTCTACCTCGACATCGCCCATCCGATCGTCAATCCCTTCCAGTAGGCGCTTGGAGCGGGCCGCGCGCGCGGCAGACTGGGGGAGTGGATGTAACCGCCAGTTCCCTCAGCCCCCGTCGCCTCACCCGTCAGATTTCCGTCGGCTCGGTCCAGATCGGCGGCGACGCGCCGGTCTCGGTGCAGTCGATGACCACTACCAAGACCGCCGACGTCGAAGGAACGCTCCAGCAGATCTACGCGCTCGCCGCCGCCGGTGCCGACATCGTGCGCTGCACGTGCAACGATCGCGGCGCGGCCGAGGGCCTGGCCCAGATCGTCCCCAGGTCGCCGGTGCCGATCGTGGCCGACATCCACTTCCACGTCGAGATGGCCCTCGCGGCCCTCGAGGCCGGGGTGCACGGCCTGCGCCTGAACCCCGGCAACCTGCGCAAGCCCGAAGAGATCAAGCTGGTGGCGAGCGAGGCTCGCGATCGCGGCGTCCCGATCCGGATCGGCGTCAACGCGGGAAGCTTGCATCCCGACATCTACGCACGCTTCGGCGGCGCGACCCCCGAGGCGCTGGTGGAGTCGGCGCGCATCGAGCTGGCGTACTTCGAGGAGGTCGGATTCTCCGACGTCAAGATCTCGGTCAAGGCGTCCTCGGTGGCCACCATGATCGCCGCGTACCGACTGGCCTCGGAGGCCTTCGACCATCCGCTGCACCTGGGCGTCACCGAGGCGGGTCCGTTGCCGGGCGGCCTCTTGAAGGGCACCGCCGGAATCGCGACGCTGCTCGCCGAAGGCATCGGCGACACGCTGCGCTACTCGCTGACGGCTGATCCTGTGGAGGAGGCGCGCGCCGGTCGCCAGTTGCTCGAGGTCCTCGGGATGCGAGAGCGCAAGGGCCTCGACCTGATCGCCTGTCCGAGCTGCGGACGCGCCGAGGTCGACGTCATCAAGATCGCGAACGAGGCCCAGAGCGCCCTTTCGGCGCTGGAGCTGCCGATCCAGGTGGCCGTGATGGGCTGCGTGGTGAACGGGCCGGGTGAGGCGCGCCACGCGGACCTCGGCATCGCCGCCGGCAAGAAGCGCGGCCACCTCTTCATCCAGGGCCAGATCGTTCGCGTCGTGCCCGAGGACGAGATGGTCGCCGCGCTGGTCGAGGAGGCCCAGAAGATCGCCGCCGAAGGCATCGAGGCGCGCCTGGCCGCGCGCGACACGTCCGCGGAGGCCGAGGCGGCGGCGGACCGGGCGCTTCTGCTGGACGACAAGGGCGCCGATGCGAACCACGCCGCCGAACGAATCGAGAGGATCCGTCGACGCACCGAGGGTTGAGCCGGGTTTCGCTAGGGTTTGTCAACCCATCAGAGGAGAACCGTGGCATCCCAGAACGTCCTAACCCCCCAGTCGGAAGACTTCCCTCGCTGGTACCAAGACGTCGTCGCCAAGGCCGAGATGGCCGACAACGGACCGGTGCGCGGCACGATGGTGATCCGTCCCTACGGCTACGCGATCTGGGAGCGGATCCAGGCGGAGATAGACGCGCGCATCAAGGAGGCCGGGGCGCAGAACGCCTACTTCCCCCTGTTCATCCCCGAGAGCTACTTCTCGAAGGAGGCCCAGCACATCGAGGGCTTCAGCCCCGAGCTGGCGGTGGTGACCCACGCCGGCGGGGAGAAGCTGGCCGAGCCGATCGTCGTGCGCCCGACGTCAGAGACGGTGATCGGCGAGTTCATGGCGAAGTGGATTCAGAGCTACCGTGACTTGCCGCTGCTGCTCAATCAGTGGGCGAACGTCGTGCGCTGGGAGCTTCGTCCGCGCCTCTTCCTGCGCTCGTCGGAGTTCCTGTGGCAGGAGGGCCACACGGCCCACGCCAGCTACGAGGACGCCTCGCGCTACGCCAGGAGGATCCACACCGACGTCTACAACGACTTCCTCGAGAAGGTGCTCGCGGTGCCGACGTTCCTCGGCATCAAGCCGGCGAGCGAGCGCTTCGCCGGGGCCATCAACTCGATGACCTGCGAGGGCATGATGCGCGACGGCAAGGCGCTGCAGATGGCCACCAGCCACGAACTGGGACAGAACTTCGCCAAGGCCTTCGACATCTACTTCCAGAACGAACAGGGCCAGGCCGAGCTGTGCCACACCACGTCGTGGGGAGCCTCCACGAGGCTGGTCGGCGGACTCATCATGGCCCACGGTGACGACAGAGGCCTGGTGCTGCCGCCGCGGCTCGCGCCGACGCAGGCGGTCGTCGTCGCGGTGCGCGACGAACCCGAAGTGAACGAGGCGTGCGAGCGGATCGCCGCCCAGCTGAAGGGCGCCGGGGTGCGGGTGCTGGTCGACAAGGGACGGGGCAGCTTCGGACGCCGTCTGACGGACTGGGAGATCAAGGGCGTGCCGGTGCGCATCGAGGTCGGTCCGAGAGACCTGGCCCAGGGGGTCGTGGCGATGGCCCGGCGCGACAGCGGCGCCAAGGTGACCCTGGCGATCGAATCGCTGGCGACCCAGGTGCCGGACCTGCTCGAAGAGATCCAGGGACTGATGTTCGAGGGTGCGCTGAGCTTCCGTGATGGACTTACGCGCGACGTGTCCTCGATCCCTGAGGCGGTCGAGGCCGCCCAGGACGGCTTCGCCCGACTGGCCTGGGACCTCGTGGGCGCCGAGGGCGAGGCGGTGCTGAGAGCGGACGCCATCACGGTGCGCTGCCTGCAGCGCGCGGACGGCACGATGCCGGTGAGCGACGACGAGAGCGGACTGATCTGCATCGTGTCGAAGTCCTACTGAGACGGGCTCCATCGGCCTCGGATTGAGGACGAGAAACCGGTCGTTTACTGGTCACGGCTCGATTGTGACCGGTGCCTGATACTGCTACAATTGTCCCCGACAGTCCGCCAAGGACGTTTGGACTCGTTTAAGCGCGGGCCTCGGGCCCGCGCTTTCTCATTGTCTGACGTCCGGCGACATAGAGAGGAGCGCGATGGCCATGGATTTGGAGACACCACTGCGCTCACTGCTTGCTCCGCTCGGGCTGGGCCTCTACGATCTGGAACTCATTGCCGGGACCCTGCACGTCACCGTGATCAAGGACGGCGGCGTGGACCTGGAGTCGCTCACCAAGGCGAACCGGGCGATCTCCGAGTGGCTGGACGTCAACGACCCGATACCCGGGCGCTACACGCTCGACGTCGCGAGCCCCGGCCTCGAGCGTCGCCTGCGCACGCCAACCCACTTCCAGAGCACCGTGGGCGAGGTCGTGACCCTGCGTGAGATCCGCGATGGCGAGCCGACCCGTCGGCTCGAAGGCACCGTGGTCGACGCCGGCGAGACCTCGGTCACGCTCGATGACGCCGAGCACGGCCGCGTCGTCGTGCCGTTTGCCAGCGTCGAGCGCGCCCGAACGGTCTTCAAGTGGGGCGCCGAAGCCAAGCCTTCCCCTTCACGCGCCAAGCCCAAATCCTCAACGACGAGCAAGAAAGGTTGATCATGGCGAACTTTGAGTTCCTTGAAGCTCTAGGACAGATTGCACGTGACCAGAACATCGACGAAGGGGAGCTGCTGATCGCCCTGGCCAACGCGCTGCTCGCCGCCTACAAGCGTCGTCCCGACTCCGCCGAGGACGCCGAAGTCGAGATCAACCCCGAGACCGGCGAGATCAAGGTGTGGGGCCTGGAGCTCGACCTTGAGGGCAACGTCACCAAAGAGTGGGACGCCACGCCCGAGGACTTCGGTCGCATCGCCGCCCAGACCGCCAAGCAGGTCCTCATGCAGCTCATCCGCGACATCCAGCGCCGCCAGATGTACGAGGAGTTCGCGAATCGCGAAGGGGACATCGTCTCGGGCACGGTCCAGCAGAACGACAACCGCTACACGCTGCTGGACCTCGGCCGGGTGGAGGCGCTGCTTCCCCAGGCCGAGCAGATCGCCTTCGAGCGCTACGAGCACGGCGCACGCATCAAGGTGTACATCGTCGAGGTGCGCAAGACCAGCAAGGGCCCCCAGATCGTCGTGAGCCGCACCCACCCCGCGCTGGTGGCCAAGCTCTTCGAGATCGAGGTGCCCGAGATCGCCAACGGCATCGTCGAGATCAAGGCCTTGGCTCGCGAGCCCGGACATCGTAGCAAGATCGCGGTCGCCTCGAACGACGCCATGGTCGATCCCGTCGGCGCGTGCGTCGGGGCGCGGGGTTCGCGGGTGCGCAACATCACCAACGAGCTGCGCAGTGAACGGATCGACGTGGTTCCCTTTAGCGACGACCCGATCGAGTTCATTCAGGCCGCCCTGCAGCCCGCCCGCGTCCGCGAGGTCCGCCTCAACGAGGAAGAGGGCATCGCCACGGTCATCGTGCACGACCAGCAACTCTCGCTCGCCATCGGCAAGGAGGGCCAGAACGCCCGACTGGCCGCGCGACTCACCGGCTGGCGCATCGACATCCGTTCGGAGAACGAGGGGAACGAGGAAGAAGTCGTCGAAGAGGTCTGGACCGACGGCGACGAGGTCGTCGACGAGACGGTCTTGACCGTCGTGGACGAAGATGGCACTGTGGAAGCGGTCGTCGTCGACGATATCTCCGTGAACGCCGACGGCGACGTCGAAGAGGTTGTCGTCGTCCAAGAGGTTGGCGACGACGTGGTCGTGGAGGACGAGGTATAGCCCCGGTTCGAACCTGCGTGGCGTGCCGCGTCCGGCGCGACGACACCGGGATGGTCCGTGCGGGACGTGACGCCGACGCGGGCTGGTACCTCGGTCGTGGGACTGGTCGGGGAGTGTGGTGCTGCCGGGAGTTCGCGTGCGCCAAGGCGCTGCGGGTGAGCCACGTGGCCAGGGCGCTTCGAACAGGGGTGAACCAGGGTGACCTGGAGTCACTACTTGGGCTGTATAACGCCAGTAGTGACTTGGGGGCATCAGTAGGTGTGGAAGAATAGATAATTGTGCCCGCAGGTAGTGCGGCACAGGATTTAAGGGAACGTTTTGGCTCAGAAGAAGATTAGGGTACACGAGCTCTCCAAGGAACTCGGTCTAACGAGCAAAGAGTTGCTAGGTCTCGCCCAAAAACTGGGCATCGGGGCCTCGAGCCCCTCTGCCTCCATCGAAGACGCCCAGGCCGACCGGATCCGCCGACGCGTCGACGCCGAAGGACTGCGTCGCGAAGTCCAGCCCGAAGCCGCCGCCAAGGCGGCCAAGGCCACCAAGGCCACCAAGGCGACCGCCGCCGCACCGGTTGCGGCTGAAGTCCCAGAGCACGCCGCACCGGCGCCGGTTCGCGCGACTCGAGTCGCTGCTGCACCGGCTGCACCGGTTGCACCGGCCGCCAGCGTTCAGGAGTCGCCGCCGCCGGCGCCAGTCCCTTCGAGCGAGGCCGCGCCCGCACCAGCGCCCGTCGCCGAGCCGCCGGCTCCGAAGGTCGTTCGTTCCAGCGCGCCGGTGGTCAAGGCCGTGCCGTCGCGCACTGTTTCGCCCGATGGACCCGTCACGATGCGCCCCACCCAACGCACGGTCGGAGCAGAGGCGGGAGAGGGCAGCGCCCCTTCGACCCGTCCCCCGATGAGCGCCTCGGGCCGTCCAATCCCGCCGCCCCCCGGGCGACCTCTGAGCGCCTCGGGCCGTCCAATCCCGCCGCCCCCCGGCGCGCGCCGACCGATGCCGAGCTCGACCGGACGACCTTCGGGCCCGGGCGGGCCGCGTCCGATGGGGTCTCGACCCACTACCGGCGCGCCGCGCACCGGCGGACCGTCCCGACCCGGAGGTCCCGGTGGTGCGGGTGGAGGATTCGGCGGTCCGCGAACCGGCGGGCCGACGACCGGTGCGGCTGCCGGTCCCGGTCGCGGAGGCCCCGCTGGTCGGGGCACCGGCGGTCCGCGCGGAAGCCAGCGCAAGACCACTCGCCGTCGCCGTCGCAACGTCGAAGAGCTCGAGCCGACCCAGATGACTACGTGGCAGCCGAGCAGCGCGCCGGTGCCCGACGGCGAGATCATCATCGAGCGAGGCTCGACCGCCAAGGACGTCGGGCCGAAGCTGAACCGAAGCGCCGCCGACATCATGCGCTTTCTGTTCCTCCAGGGCGAGATCGTCACTGCGGTTCAGGGACTCACCGACGACATGATCGAGCTGTACGCCGCCGAAGTCGGCGCCTCCGTGCACCTGGTCGACCCGGGCGAGCAGCAAGAGGCCGCGCTGCTGGCCAAGTTCTTCGACGAGGACGACCAGGACGACGAGATCACCCCGGTTCCTCGTGCGCCGATCGTCACCGTCATGGGTCACGTCGACCACGGCAAGACCAAGCTGCTTGACCGGATTCGCAAGACCAACGTGGTCGCCGGCGAGGCCGGCGGCATCACCCAGCACATTGGCGCCTACCAGGTGCAGTGGAACGGCAAGCCGATCACGTTCATCGACACCCCCGGACACGAGGCCTTCTCGGCGATGCGCGCCCGTGGCGCCGACGTGACCGACATCGTCATCCTGGTCGTCGCCGCCGACGACGGCGTGATGCCCCAGACCGTCGAGGCGATCGAGCACGCCAAGCTGGCCGAGGTGCCGGTGATCGTGGCCGTGAACAAGATGGACAAGGCTGACGCCAATCCCGACCGCGTGCTCCAGCAGATTAGCGAGCACGGGCTCGTGCCCGAGAAGTGGGGCGGCGACACGATCTGCGTGGAGATCTCGGCGCTGCAGGGAACCGGCATCGACGAGCTGCTCGAGCAGGTGCTGCTGGTTGCCGAGGTCGCCGAACTGACCGCCCGTCCCACGGGACGCGCCGTAGGCACCGTTCTCGAGGCGAACCTCGAGGTCGGCCGCGGGCCCGTGGCCACCGTGATGGTCCTCAAGGGACTGCTCTCGGTGGGCGACACCGTGGTGGCCGGCGCCGCCTACGGCAAGGTCAAGGCCCTGATCAACGATCAGGGCAAGCAGATCAAGAAGGCTGGCCCTTCGACTCCGGTCCAGATCCTGGGCTTCAGCGAGCCCCCCTTCGCCGGCGACGAGATGCGCGTAGCGCACGACCTGGGGCACGCCCGCTCGCTGGCCGAGGCCCGCGCTCACCGTGCGCGTCTGATCGGCTACCAGCCGGCCGCGTCCACGAGCGGCGCCCGACTGGAGGACCTCTTCGAGCAGATCCAGCGCGGCGAGACCGCGACCTTGAACGTCGTCCTCAAGGCCGACGTGCAGGGCTCGCTCGAGGCCTGCACGGAGTCGCTGCGCAAGCTCGAGCGCGACGACGTGAAGCTGGTCATCGTGCACCGAGGCGTGGGCGGGATCACCGAGAACGACGTGCAGCTGGCCAACGCCTCGACCGCCACGATCATCGGATTCAACGTCCGTCCGGACCGGCGCGCGCGAGAGCTCGGCGAGGCCGAGGGGGTGGAGATCCGAACCTACGAGATCATCTACAAGCTCATCGAGGAGATCCAGTCGGCCATGCTCGGTCTGCTGTCGCCGGTCTTCGAAGAGGTCGTCACCGGCGAAGCGGAGGTCCGCGAGGTCTTCCGGGTCCCCAAGATCGGCGCGATCGCCGGTTGCTCGGTGCTCAACGGCGTCATCACGCGCGGATCGAAGGTCCGCTTCTTGCGCGAGGGAACGATCATCTGGAAGGGCACGGTCACCTCGCTGCGCCGGTTCAAGGACGACGCCCGAGAGGTGCAGGCCGGATTCGAGTGCGGCATCGGGCTCTCGGACTATCAGGACCTGAAGGAAGGCGACATCATCGAGACCTTCGAGGAGCGCGAGATTCCTCGAACGGCGTAGCGATGGCTCACTCTTCGGGCGGACGCCACCCCTATCCCCGAACGGCGAGACTGAACCAGGTCCTGCGCGAGATAATCTCCGAGCAACTCATGCGAATCTCGGACGTCGACGAGCGGATCGGACTGCTGACCGTCACGGGGGTCGACACCTCGGCGGACATGAGCCAGGCGATGGTCTTCTTCGACTCGCTCAGCGAGGAGGCCAGCGCGGCCCTCGAACAGCGCCGGGCGCAGATCCAGGCGGCGGTCAATGCGCAGACGCGCATGAAGCGCACGCCGAAGCTCTCGTTCATGGCCGACCCCGCGATTGCCCACGGCGCCGCCGTCGAGGAGATTCTGCGTCGCCACAGCCATGACGACGAGTAACGGGCTCCTGCTGGTCGACAAGCCCAAGGGGCTTACGAGCCACGACGTGGTGGCCGGTGTGAGGAAGATCCTGGACGAACGCCGGGTGGGTCACGCCGGGACGCTCGACCCCATGGCGACCGGGCTGCTGGTGCTCGGGGTGGGCCCGTCGACGCGGCTGTTGCGCTTCGCCCAGTGCGAGGTCAAGCGCTACCGCGGCACGGTGCGCCTCGGGGTCGCGACCGACTCGCTCGACGCGGACGGCGCCGTCATCGACGAACGGCCCGTGGCGGGACTCACGGTCGAGGAGATGAACGCCCCCGCCCGCCAGATGCTCGGCCGCCAGACCCAGGTGCCGCCCATGGTCTCGGCGATCAAGGTGGGCGGGCGTCGCCTCCACGAGCTGGCCCGCGAGGGCCTGGAGGTCGAGCGCGAGGCCCGCGAGATTACCATCACCGAATTCTCTCTCGCACCCGGCGACGGCCCCGACCTCTGGGACTTTGAGGTGGAGTGCTCGGTGGGCACCTACGTGCGCGTCCTGCTGAGCGACCTCGCCCAGAGGCTCGGCACGGTCGGGCACCTCACGGCGCTGCGGCGTCTGTCGAGCGGAGCGCATCACGTGGACCAGGCGGTGACGCTCGAGCAGCTGGGCGACCTGGTGAAGGCCAACGCGTCGCCGCTGCTGCCCGCGGCGGCGTTCGTCACCGAGCTCGAGCGCACCGTGCTCAGCGCCGACCAGGAGCGTCGAATCCGAATGGGCCAACGCATCACGGTCGACGGCACCTTTGCCGCCCCCGAGATCGCGGCGCTCGACGAAGGGGGCGTGCTCGTGGCGATCCTGCGTCCCCGCGGCCAGCACTGGAAGCCCGAGCTGGTCCTGCCGGTCGAGTCCGGCGAGGTCCAAGGGTAGGTTGGCGGCGATGAAAGTGTTACGCGACGGTGAGACCCAGCAGTGCCTGGAGCCGAGCGCCGCGGCCATCGGCGTCTTCGACGGTCTGCACCAGGGCCACCAGAAGGTGCTCGAGCACGTTCGCGAGCTGGGGTTCGAGCACGGGGCGGTACCCACGGTGGTCACCTTCGACCCGCACCCCGCGCTGACCCTGGCGCCGGACCGGGCGCCGCTGCAGCTGGCCACGCTCGACCAGCGCCTCGAAGGGCTCGCGAGGCTCGGCATCGAGCAGGTCCGGGTGGTCACCTTCGACGACGCCCTCGCCCAGGAGTCGGCCCGTTCCTTCATCGAGCGGGTCCTCGTCGGCGAACTCGGTGCGCGCGACGTCGTGGTCGGCGAGGACTTCGTGTTCGGCCACGGGCGCGAAGGCAACGTGGAGACGCTGCGCCTCGAGGGGCGCTCGCACGGCTTCCTCGTGCATCCCGCCCCGATCTACAGCGGCTCTCGGCGGTGGAGCTCGACCGAGGTGCGCCGCGCGCTGGCCAACGGCGACCTCGACGGCGCGGCCGCCATTCTCGGCCGGCCGTTCACCCTGCGCGGGTCGGTCGTACACGGTGACGCCCGGGGCGCGCAGCTCGGCTTCCGCACCGCCAACATGGCCCTGGCGCCTCGCCAGCAGCTGCCGTCGCTGGGCATCTACGCCGGCGCCGTGCGCATGCCGGACCGATCGTGGTGGCCGGCCGCCATCTCGGTCGGCACGAGGCCGCAGTTCTACGACGACGGGGATCTCCTGGTCGAGGTGCACGTGCCGGGATTCAGCGGCGACCTCTACGAAGAACGCGTTGACGTGGCGTTCCTCACGCGCCTGCGAGGCGAGACGAAGTTCTCCGATGCGGCCGAACTGGTCAGCCAGATCGGCGCCGACGTCGAGCGAACCCTGGACGTTTACACGAAATTCAACCCTGAGGCCTCCGCGCTGCTAGGCTAGGGCTTCGGTCAGCGACGCTGATCGTGTGGGCCGTCAAGTGGGCGACTCGCAACGGGACCCCCGACTCATAAGGCACACAACGTTATGGCTGAGAAGCAGCAGATCATCAAGGACTATCAGGCTCACGCCACGGACACGGGCTCGCCCGAGGTTCAAATCGCGATCCTGACCGACCGGATCTCGCATCTCACCGAGCACCTCAAGGTACACAAGGGTGATCATCACACCCGACGTGGACTAATGAAGCTCATTGGTCAACGTCGCCGGCTGCTGGACTACGTCCAGCGCGGCAATGTCGAGCGCTATCGCGCTTTGATCGGTCGTCTCGGCATTCGTCGCTAGCCGAGTTTGCACGGCGACGCCGTCGTCGTGCGCAACATATCCGAGGCCTCGGAGGCCAGTGGAGAACAGTCGCATTCTGCGAAGGTTGCTCACTGGGATCCGGGCGGAGTGTTGCTAACCACATAAGGAGCAATTCCATGACTGACGCAATCCGCGTAAGTAGCCCAATCACGGGCACCGAGAAGACACTGAGTTTTGAAGCGGGACACCTCGCGCAACTCGCCGACGGGGCCGTCCTGGCCCGCATCGGTGACACGATGCTGCTGGCCACCGTGGCCGCCGCACGCACCGCGCGCGAGGGCATCGACTTCTTCCCCCTCACTGTCGACATCGAGGAGCGCGCGTACGCCGCGGGCAAGATCCCCGGTGCATTCTTCCGTCGCGAGGGCAAGCTCTCCGACCAGGCGGTGCTGATCTGCCGACTCATCGACCGACCGCTGCGCCCCTCGTTCCCCAAGGGCTTCCGCAACGAGATCCAGGTCGTCGGCACGATCTTCAGCGCCGACCAGGAGAACCCGCACGACATCCTCGCCATCAACGCCGCCTCGGCCGCACTGATGATCTCGGGGATCCCGTTCGACGGTCCCATCGGCGCCGTGCGCATGGCCTACACCACCGACGGTGAGTGGGCGCCGCACCCCACCTTCGCCGAGGGCGACGCCGCCACCTTTGAGCTCGTCGTCGCCGGTCGCGCACTCAGCGACTCGGTCGAGGCCGACATCGCCATCATGATGGTCGAAGCCGGCGGCACCGAGGGATCGTTCGTGAAGTACGAAGACGGCGCGCCCAAGGTCAGCGAAGACGTCCTGGCTGCGGGCCTCGAAGCGTCCAAGCTCTGGATCCGCGAGGCGATCAACCTGCAGCGCGAACTCGTCAAGGCCTTCGTGGCCGAGCGGGGCCCCATCAAGGCCCTCGAGTACCAGACCTTCGCCGACTACGAGGACGACGTCCTGGCTCGCGTCGAGGCCATTGGCCGAGAGGCGCTCAGCGAGGCGAACAGCCTGACCGAAAAGCAGCCTCGTGCCGAGGCGCTCACCGCCGCGACCACCTCGATCATGGCGCAGCTGGCCGGGGAGTTCCCCGACCGCGCCGGTGAGGTCAAGGCGGCCGTGAAGTCCCTGACCAAGCAGCTGGTGCGCCGACGCATCGTGGACGAGGGCGTGCGAATCGACGGACGAGGCGTGAGCGACATCCGTCCGCTCTCGGCCGAGCTCGACCTCTTCCCGATGACCCACGGCTCGGCGCTCTTCCAGCGCGGCGAGACCCAGGTCGTCAACGTCACGACGTTGGGCATGCCCCGCATGCGCCAGCAGGTCGACTCCATCACCCCCGACGAGTTCCGCCGTTACATGCACCACTACAACTTCCCCCCGTACTCGGTGGGCGAGACCGGCCGCGTGGGCGCTCCCAAGCGCCGCGAAGTGGGCCACGGAATGCTGGCCGAGCGGGCCCTCATCCCCGTGCTGCCGAGCGAGCAGGAGTTCGCCTACACGCTGCGCGTCGTTTCTGACGTCATGCAGTCCAACGGTTCGACCTCCATGGCCTCGGTCTGCGGCTCGAGCCTGTCGCTGATGGCGGCGGGCGTGCCCATCAAGGCTCCGGTGGCCGGCATCGCCATGGGCCTGGTCTACGACGGCGGCAAGTACGTGACGTTGACCGACATCCTCGGCGCCGAGGACGCGTTCGGCGACATGGACTTCAAGGTCGCCGGTACCGCCGACGCGGTGACGGCGTTGCAGCTCGACACCAAGATCGACGGACTCCCGGCGGACGTCCTGTCCAAGGCCCTTCACCAGGCCCTGGAAGCGCGACTCACGATCCTCAAGGTGATCACCGACTTGATCCCCGAGCCTCGCAGCGAGGTCGCCGAAGTGGCGCCGAAGATCGTGTCGATCGAGATCCCGATCGACAAGATCGGCGAGGTCATCGGCCCGAAGGGCAAGGTCATCAACACCCTGCAGCAGGAGACCGGTGCGGACATCGCCGTCGACGACGACGGTGTCGTCGGCACGGTGACAATCGGCGCCAAGGATGGACGTGCCGTCGAGGAAGCTCGTCGACGCATCGCCCTGATCCTGGACCCGCCGACGGCCGAGGTCGGTGCCGTCTACCAGGGACGCGTCGTCAACATCGCCAAGTTCGGAGCGTTCGTCAGCATCATGCCGGGCCGCGATGGACTGCTGCACATCTCCAAGATGGCGCCCCTCAATGGCGGCAAGCGCATTGGCCAGGTCGAGGACGTCGTCGAATTGGGCCAGGCCGTCGAGGTTCGAGTCGATGACATCGATCCTCAGGGCAAGGTCTCGCTGTCGCTCGCCGGCGAGTACGCCAACGTCGCTGGCGACGAAGGCGACACGCACCGGGCGCCACGTCCCCCTCGTGAGGGAGGCGACCGTGGCGGCCGTGACCGCGACCGAGGCGAGCGCAGTGACCGAGGCGAGCGCAGTGACCGAGGCGAGCGCAGTGACCGAGGCGACCGTGGTGGTCGCGAAGCCGCGGCGCCCCAGAAGTCCTCCTCCTCCTCCTCGTTCGAGGCCGCCTTCGAGGCTGAACTGGCCGACGAGATCGGTGACTTGGGTCCTGGCGGCCCGACGTTCTCGCCCGACGACGGCGGTTCGCGTCGCAGTCCACGACCGCGTCGCCGCTAGTCCTCAACGGCCGTGCCCTGCAGTCTGCGTGACTGTGGGGCACGGCCTCGTTGTTTTCTCAGGGCGGTAGGCCGTGAGTAGCGTCCCCGCCTCGGCGCCGCCTCGCTGGTGGCGCCCGCTCTGCCGCGCCGACCGGCTGGCGCTGGCCTGGATGGCCATCATCCCGACCCTGTTGTTTACCGTTCCGGCCCTCTTCGGTCATCCCGCGATCGTCGACGACAACGTGATCCAGAACTTCCCGCTGCGCGTGCTCAGCGGCCGCCAGATCGCCTCGGGCCACCTGCCGCTGCTGAACCTCTACGCCAACTCCGGCACGCCGCTGCTCGGGGGGCTCAACGCGGGAGCGCTCTACCCGATGACCGTGATCTTCGCGTTCATCCCGCCGATCGCGGCGTGGGTCTTGAACCTCATCGTCGTCTACGTCACGGCCGCCGTTGGCATGTTCGCGCTGCTGCGTTGGCACGGGCTGCGCACCCTGTCGTCCTTCGCCGCGGCCATGAGCTTCAGCTACACCGGAGCGATGATCGCTCAGGTCGTGCACCTGGGTGTCGCGCAGGGATTCGCCCTCATCCCTTGGGCCGTGCTCATCCTGCTCTCGCTCTCGCGGCGCCTGGAGGAACTGGAGCCGACGGCGAAGTGGCGGACCTGCGCGCGCACGGCGCTGCCCTGGACGGTTGGACTGTCGCTCCTGTGGGGCCTGACCTTCTTGACCGGCGAGCCACGCGCCATCGCCGAGATCGAGCTGGTCACCATGGTCGTCGTGCCGGTGATCCTGCTGATGCGCACCTCCTACACGATCAGCACGTGGCGCGCGAGAGCGACGTACCTGGCCAGCGTCGCGCTGGGCGTCGGGTGGGGAGCGGGAGTTGCCTTCGTGCAGCTGGTGCCGGGCTGGTCGTTCATCGGGCTGTCTCAGCGTTCGAGCATCTCCTACGGGTTCTTCGGGGCCGGCTCGCACTTCGTGCAATGGATTCCCTCGATGCTGGTCCAGGACGTCTTCGGCGGCAACGGCCTGTGGGGTCAGCCGCACTACTTCTCCGTCTACAGCTTCGCCGAGGTCTCCGGCTACGCGGGGATCCTGGCGTTGGTGGCGACCATGGCCTTTCTCCTGCGCGTCACCCGGCGCGGCTGGGTGCGGGCCCAGCGTGACTACGTGCTCTACGTTGCCCTGGGCGCGGTCGGGTGGGTCGCGACCTGGGGGTCGTCGACGCCGCTCGGGCACCTCTTCCACTCCATCCCGCTCTTCGGCAGCGCCCGCCTGCAGAGCCGCAACATCATTCTGGCGGACTTCGCGGCCTCGGTCCTGCTCGGATGGTGGTTGGACCGGATGCAGGCCCGAGACACCCGTTCGGCCGGGCTTGAGGGCCGGGCTCGATGGATCACGCTGTCGCCCGCCATCGCAGCGGCGGCCCTGTGCGTCGCCATGTTCGTCTGGGGCGGCGCCATCGTTCACTCCGTGGGAGTCGAAGTGCGAGCCTCCAGCCTCGCTCGCGGCGAGACGCTCACGCTGGCGCTGCATCTGGTGGTGGCGCTGGCCGCGAGCGTCTTGCTGCTTCGCTGGCGCCGTTCGACCAGGGTCGTGGGCTGGCTGCTGGCGATCCTGGCGGTCGACGTCGTCGTCTTCCTCCTCTTCTCCTCGACCGGACTGATCGGCGGGAGCGTCCCGGTCTCGCCCTCGCGGCCCAGCGCGGTGTCGCTGCTGGGCAACCAGGGACGCTTCGCCCTCGTCGACGAGTCGGGCGCGCACTTCCTGCAGTTCGAGGAGCTGGGCTCGCCGAACATGAACGTCTTCACGCAACTGCCGAGCGTCCAGGGCTATGGTTCGCTGATCGCGACGATCTACGGCAACGTCACCGGTACGCATCCGGTGGCGGCCCTCAATCCCTGCAGTCTCGCGAACGGGACGTTCGCCCAGCTGCGCCTGGCCGTCGTCGCGGTGTCGTCGAGCGAGCTCAGCACGGTCCTCGGCGCGAACCTTCCGCCCTCGAACAGGTGCCTTGCGCCCGAGGTGACGCCCACGGCGCAGCGGTACTTCGGCCAGCTGCTGAAGGTGCGCACCATCTCGGTGGGCGGGTTCCGCGATCAGCGCGTCGCGAACGGTCCCGTGAGCATCCGGCTGCTTGACTCGAACGGCCGCGCGTTCGGACCGGTCGAGGTCTCGCCGGGCGCCAAGACGGTGACGTTCGACTTCCCCGACGTGGGCCAGGGGGCGGCGGGCTTCACCCTGAGCGCCGCCAGCGGCGTCGAGGTCGCCGACGCCACGGTGACCCAGGCGCGAACCAAGTCGGTCGGCTACGAGCTCGACACGCCCTTCCAACTGGCGCTCTCCTCACCTTCGTGGCGCCTCGCCACGACCGTCGGGACCCTCGCGATCTTCAAGGCCGCTCGAGTGCCCGGGCCGGACTGGCTGGAAGGGTCTACGAAGGGAAGCCGGATCACCAAGGTGAGGAGCGTCCTGTGGGGCGACTCGTGGGTGAGCGTGAAGGCTGCCGAACCCGTCACGCTGGTGCGCAGCATGGCGTACCTGCCGGGCTGGCGGGCGACGGCGCTGAACGAGAGGACGGGCGCCAGCGTCACGCTGACGGTCAGCCACTCGGGCCTCGTTCAGAAGGTCACGGTGCCCGCCGGTGACTGGACGGTGCACTTCCACTACCACGCGCCGTACATCGAGCTGGGCCTGATCGTCTCCATCGCGAGCACGCTGCTCCTGGGCGCCGCCGCGGGCACTGTACTGTGGGAGAGCCGTCGAAGTCGCAGCGATAAGGTTCATGTGTGAAGTCGCTCGCAATCGTCGGTGGCGCCGGTCGAATGGGCCAGGTGATGGCCCAGGGGCTGGGCGCCTGCCCGCAGTTCTCCCTCGTGGCGCTCGTCGACCTTCACGAGCCCGCCGAACTCTTCGGAGCGCGCTACGTGGCCGCCTTGGACGGCCTCGACCCGGCCAGCGTCGACGCGGTGGTCGACTTCTCCAACCCCGAAGGGGTCGTGTCCTCGGCACGGTGGTGCGCCGCCCACGGCGTCGCACTCGTCGTCGGCGCGACCGGGCTGACGGACGAACAGCGCCAGGCGGTCGAGGAGGCCGGAGCGAAGGTGGGCGTCGTGATGGCGTCGAACTTCGCGATCGGCGCGGTCCTCTCGGAGCGGTTCGCGGCGATCGCGGCGCCGTACTTCGAGCGTGCCGAGATCATCGAGCTGCACCACGACCGCAAGGTCGACGCTCCCTCGGGCACCTCGATCGCCGCCGCGCGCGCGATCGCCGCGGCTCGCGCCAAGGCGGGCCAGGCGCCACTCGAGGACCCCTCGACACGCCAGACCCTGCCCGGGGCCCGCGGGGCCGACGGGGCCGACGGCGTCAGGATCCACTCAGTGCGTCTGCCGGGGCTCGTGGCGCACCAGGAGATCCTCTTCGGCGGTCCGGGCGAGGGCCTCACGATTCGCCACGATTCGTTCGACCGCGAGAGCTTCGTCCAGGGCGTGGCGCTGGCGCTGGCGGCGGTTGACGCGACGCCGCGCTTTCTCGACGGCATCGATTCGCTCCTCTGATGAGCGGTTTTCGAAGGTTGGTCGTGGCTGGTAACTTCGGGGTATGACTTCGCCGCGATTCGGGACTGTGCTCACGGCCATGGTCACGCCATTTTCCTCCGACGGATCGGTCGACTTCGACGTCGCGGCCCAGGTCGCTAGGTACCTCGTCGAGCAGGGCAGCGACGGGCTCGTGGTCGCCGGCTCCACCGGAGAAGGGTCGTCCCTCTCCGATCAGGAGAAGCTCGACCTCTTCTCGTGCGTGGCCCAGGCCGTCAACGTGCCGGTACTGGCCGGCACCTCGTCGTCGGACACCGCACGCTCGGTGGCCCTGACGAGCCAGGTCGCGGCCACCGGCGTCGCCGGGGTGCTCGCCACGACCCCGGCCTACGCCCGACCGAACCAGTCGGGCATCGCCGCCCACCTGGGCGCGATGGCCCAGAGCACCCCTCTGGGGCTCATGATCTACGACATCCCGTCGCGAACCGGGCGCAAGGTCGCCTCGGCGACGACGATCGACCTCGTGCGCAAGCACGTCAACGTGATTGCGCTCAAGGACGCCTCGGCCGACCTGGTGTCGGCCGCTCACACCAAGGCCGTGCTCGGCGACGAGCTCGACCTCTACAGCGGCGACGACGCGCTGCTGATGCCCTTCATGGCCATTGGGGCGGCCGGCATCGTCTCGGTCGCCGCGCACTGGGCCGGCGTCGAGTTCGCCGGCATCGTGCGAAGTGTGCAGCGAGGCGACTGGGAACAGGCGAGGGCGCTCAACGAGCGCGTGGCCCCCAGTTGCGCCTTCGAGAGCACCGAGCAGTACCCGAACCCGATGCCCTCCAAGGCCGCGATGCGAGCACTTGGATTCGCGGTCGGCCAGTGTCGCCTGCCTCACGGACCGAGCGACGTGGCCCTCGACCTCGCCGCCGCCGACGTCATCGCACTACTGCGCGGTGCGCGTGGCTAAGGACTCCGTTCGCGTCACGTTCCTCGGCGGTCTGGGCGAGATCGGCCGAAACTGCGCCGCGATCGAGCAGGACGGACGCATCGTCATCGTCGACGCCGGCCTCATGTTCCCCGAGCCCACGATGTACGGCGTGGATCTGATCCTTCCCGACTTCCGCTGGCTGATCGAACGACGCGATCGCGTGGACGCGATCGTGCTCACCCACGGCCACGAGGACCATACCGGTGCGCTGCGCTACCTCGTCAAGGACATCAACGTCCCGATCTACGGCTCGGCGCTGACCCTGGGCTTCGCCCGCCACCGCCTTACCGAGGCCAAGGTCGCCCACGACCTGACCTTCATCGAGGTCGCCGACGGCGAGCGGCGCCGGATCGGGCCCTTCGAGGTGGAGTTCATTCCCGTGACCCACTCGGTGCCCCTCGCGCACGCGTTGGCCTTCCACACGAAGGTGGGGATCGTCCTGCACTCGGGCGACTTCAAGCTCGACCTCACGCCCATCGACGGGCGCCGCACGGACATCTCGCGCCTGGCCGCCATCGGCGACGAGGGTGTGGCGCTGCTGCTGTGCGACTCGACCAACGCCGAGGAGCCCGGCTTCACCGCCTCGGAGCGCTCGGTGGGCGGCGCGCTGCGCCGGCTCTTCCTCGAGCGGCCCAAGCGACGCATGGTCGTGGCCTGCTTCGCCAGCCACATCCACCGCGTCCAGCAGATCATCGACGTGGCGCTCGAGCAGAACCGCAAGATCGCCCTCATGGGCCGCTCCATGGAGTCCAACGTCAAGCTGGCGCGCAAGCTCCATCTGCTGCACGTCCAGACGGCCGACTTCATCGACATCGAGAACGTCGACCGCTTCGCCCCGGGCGAGGTCTGCGTGATCTGCACCGGCAGCCAGGGCGAGCCGCTGGCCGCGCTGTCGAAGCTGTCGCGCGGCGACGCGCGCAACTTCAAGGTGGGCGCCGACGACACCGTCATACTGAGCTCGCATCCGATTCCGGGCAACGAGTGGTCGGTCGGGCGCGTCATCGACGACCTGCACCGAGCGGGCACCGAGGTCATCCACTCGGGCCACGAGCCGGTCCACGCTTCGGGCCACGCCCGCCAGGGCGAGCTGCGCACCTTCCATCAGCTCGTGCGTCCGCGCAACTTCGTCCCGGTGCACGGCGAGTACCGTCACATGGTCCACCACGCCGACCTCGCCCTCTCGATGGGCCTCAAGGAGAAGCACGTGCTGATCTGCGAAGACGGCGACCAGATCGAGGTGACCGCCGCGGGGATCCATCGCTCGGGACAGGTCCCGGCGGGATTCCACTACATCGACGGCAGCGTCGGCGACCTCGACGAGACCCCGCTCGAGGAGCGCCGGATGCTCGCCGAGTTCGGCGTGCTGCAGATCACCGCGGGCGTCGACAAGGACCGCGGCGTCATCATCCAGCCGGTGCGGGTGACGTCCCGAGGATGGTTCGTAGGGGAGCACGACGGGGAGGTCATCCTCGCGGTGACCAACAACGTGCGCGATTCGCTCCAGTCGGCCCTCAAAGAGGGCGACCGCGACGAGCAGTCACTGAACAAGGTCGCCCAGCGCGCGGCGGGCCGACTGCTCGGCCAGAAGTTCCGCCGTCAGCCGGTGCTGCTCACGGCCGTGATGGTCCTTTAGCTCTCGTCCTTGTCCGGCTCGCCCCGTTCGCCGTTGCTGCGCCCGGCGCGCCAGAACGCCTTGCGGCTGATGACCGTGTCGTCGAGTCCGCGGTCGAGCAGCGCTTCGCGCAGCACCTTGGTGACGGCGAACTCCCCGAAGAGGTAGGCGTGGCCCTCATCGGGTGGAAGGGCGAAGGCGGCCAAGCCGCGCAAGAGCCCGGTGGGATCGCTGCCCGCGCGGCCGTCGCGGTCGACGAATATCCCGGTGACGCCGATTCCCTCGTCGAAGTGGGCCGTGAGCGCGTCGTCGCTCGCGTTGGTCTCGACGATGAAGATCGCGCGCCCCGGGGCCTTGATGCTCTGGGCCATCCGGTAGAAGGCGGCCAGACCCGTGACGTCGCCGGCGAAGAGGTGCCAATCGGCGACCGGGCTGAGCGCGATCTTGCCGCGGGGGCCGACGACGTCGACGGGGTCGCCGAGCGCGGCGTTCTGGACCCACGTGCTGCCGGGTCCGGTGTGAGCGGTGCTCACCCAGAGCGTGAGATGGTCGCGTTCGGTGTCGACGTCGCGCACGCTGTAGCGACGCCGCACGAACGAGTCCGGCCCGGCGGCGAGTCGGATCATGACGTCGTTGCCTGGCACCCCGGCGAGCGCCACGGCCGAACCGCCCAGCACGATCTCGTGCACTGAGGAACTCAGCGGCCGCGAGGCCACGACCTCGCAGACCAGGGCATTGGTGCCCAGTCGCGCCGCGAGTTCCTGGGATGATCGATGGGGGGTCAGCGTCACCTCGACAGCCTACGACGATTGGCACCCTTTACGAACTCGCGTTCGGTAAGTTGGATGGTTGTGGCACAAGCTCGGCATCGTAAGAAACCAGCGGGAAAGACGGCGAAGCGCGCCCCCTCCTCCTCTGGCGCCCCCACCCTCTGGCAGCGACACGAACGTGACATCTGGATAGTCGCGCTCATCGTCGCGGGGCTGTTCGTCCTGCTCGCCGAGGCGGGCGCCCTGGGTCCGATCGGGCGAGCCATGTCCAAGGCCCTGGCTCTGCTCTTCGGCGTGGGACGCATGGCCCTGCCGGTGATCCTCCTGGGTCTGGGTGTCGCGCTCATCTGGGGCAAGATCGAGGTCGAGCGCGCCCGACTCGGCTGGGGAGTGGCCCTGGGTCTGCTCAGCATCTGCGGTCTCGGCCATCTCGCCGGAGGACGCCCCCCGTTGCACGCCAGCACCAAGGCCCTCGCGCACGCGGGCGGCTGGCTGGGCGTCGTCTTCGGCGGAGGGCTCGAACGGCTCGTCGGCGTGGCCGGCGCGCTGGTGTTCCTCCTGGCGATACTCGTCGTCGCGATCATGGTCACGACCGGCATCGGGCTGCGCGCGCTCGCGGCCGGGACCGGGGCATTGATCCGTGCAGTGGGCCGGCTGCTCGCGCGATGGTGGGTCGGTCGTCCCCGGAGCGACCAGCGTACTCTCGGCGACGTCGAGGATGGCGTGCAGCCCGTCACGGACGCGAAGGCGCAGCGCCGAGCGGCCCAGATCGAAGCCGAGCCGATTCCGGAGCCGGCCAGTTACGAGGACGAGTTCCCCGAGGAGATGATCGCCGAGTACGACGAGGTGGGCGCCGCGCCCGTCGAGGTGCCGGTGGTCACCCGGCCCAAGCTCTCGCCGGCGGCGAGCGAATGGGAGCTGCCTCCCCGGTCGCTGCTGCACCGCACCAGGGAGCAGAAGCAGGACCGCACGGCCACCGACGCCGCGGGCGAGGAGCTGGTCGAGGCCCTGGCCGCGCACGGTGTCGACACGACGCTGCTGGGCTACACCGTGGGTCCGACGGTCACGCGCTTCGAGCTCGAGCTCGGACCCGGCGTGAAGGTCTCGAGCGTGACGTCGCTCAACAAGGACATCGCCTACGCGATGGCCTCGCCGGACGTGCGAATCCTGGCGCCGATCCCCGGTCGCTCGGCCATCGGGGTGGAGGTGCCCAACCGTCAGCGCACCCTCGTCGCGCTGGGCGACCTGCTGGCCGCCGACGAGGCCGTCGCCGCGAAGCATCCGCTGGACGTGCCGATCGGCCGCGACATCTCGGGCAAGACGGTGATCATAAACCTGGGCGAGATGCCCCACATACTGATCTCGGGAGCCACCGGAGCGGGCAAGAGCTCCTGCATCAACTCGATCGTCACCTCGCTGGTCATGCGTGCCACCCCCGATCAGCTGCGCCTGATGCTGGTCGATCCCAAGCGCGTGGAGATGGGCCAGTACAACGACCTGCCCCATCTGATCGCGCCGGTGGTCGTCGATTCGAAGAAGGCCGCGGGGATGCTCGCCTGGGCGGTCAAGGAGATGGAGCGGCGCTACGACCTGCTGGCCGAGAGCGGCGCGCGCGACATCACCAGCTACCAGGAGATGATCGCGCGCGGCGAGCTCGTGGCCGAGCCGACGGTTCGCGCGCAGGTGGCTGACGCCATCGAGCGCGCCACGGGCCTCGAATCCGACGTGGAGGAGGCGCCGGGTCCCGAGAAGCTGCCGTACATCGTGATCGTCGTCGACGAGCTGAACGACCTGATGATGGTCGCCGCGCGCGACGTCGAAGAGTCGGTCGTGCGCATCGCCCAGATGGCCCGGGCGGTGGGAATCCATCTCGTGCTCGCCACCCAGCGCCCGAGCGTTGACGTGATCACCGGCGTCATCAAGGCCAACATTCCCAGCCGCATGGCCTTCGCCGTCTCGTCGCTGGCCGACAGCCGGGTCATCCTGGACCAGGCCGGCGCCGAGCGGCTGATCGGCAAGGGCGACATGCTGCTCGTGACCGGTTCGAGCAACATCGCTCGGCGCCTGCAGTCGCCGTGGGTCTCCGAGGAAGAGGTCCATCGGGTGGTCGCGTTCTGGCGCGCCCAAGGCGGGCGCGCCGAGAGCGTGGTGGCGCTCGAGGTGCCGCTGGGTCGGTCCGGCAGCTCGTCGGGCGGCCCGGGCGACGACGACGACGAGGTCCTGGCCAAGGCCCGCGATCTCGTGATCCGCACCCAGCAGGGCTCGACGTCGATGCTGCAGCGCAAGCTCCGGGTGGGCTTCGCACGCGCGGGTCGGCTGATGGACCAGCTCGAGCAGGAGGGCATCGTCGCGCCGGGTGACGGCTCCAAGGCCCGCAAGGTGCTGGTCACGCCCGAAGAGTACGACCAGCAGACGTCGCTCTAGCTTCCGATGTCGCTGCGCAGACCCCGTCACGTCGTGCGTCGCGGGCTCTTCACGCGCTCGGTATCGATGCTGTTGGGTGCCGCGATCGGCGCCGGCATGATCGTCGCCATGCAGGTGCCCCTGCTGGGCCGTCCCGCGGTGGCGGAGATGACGCTGGCGCCGCTGACGCCCGCCGCCAGGGCGACACCGCTGGCCTGGCCCAAGGTTGGAGACGCGGCCCTGGTGATTCCCTCGTTCGGCATCTCGCGGAGCTGGAACGACCGGGTGGTGCCGATCGCGAGCCTGACCAAGATGATGACCGCCTTCGTGACCCTGGAGAAGCTGCCGTTGTCGCTGGGCCAGACCGGGCCCTGCCTGACGGTGAACCCCGGCGAGGTCCGTGCCTACGAGGCGATGAAGCGGAGCGATCAATCGGTCGCCGCCGTCGCCGCCGGGGAGTCGCTGTGCGAGATCGACCTGCTGAGCGGCCTGCTGGTGCATTCGGCGGACAACTACGCGTCGCTGTTGGCGGCGATGGTGTCGGGCGGCACGGGCACCTTCGTCACGCTGATGAACCGGGCCGCAGTGTCGCTCGGCCTGGCGAACACCCACTACGTCGACGTCTCGGGCTTCGACTCCGGCTCGGTCTCGACCGCACTGGACCAGGCCGACCTGGCGGTGCTGATCATGAGGTCGCCGCTGGTGCGGTCCATCGTCGCCCAGACCAGCGTCGCGCTGCCCGTGGCGGGGACCCTCGGCACCTTCACCCCCTACCTCGGCGCCGACAACGTCATCGGCGTGAAGTCGGGCCGGACCGCCGAGGCGGGCGGATGCGACGTGATGGCGATGACGTTCCGCCTGGGAGCGTCCACCCGGGTCCTCTACGCCGTGGTGCTCGGACAGCGCGGCGGCGACCTCCTGGGTCCGGCGGGCGACGCGGCGCTGGCGCTGGCGGACTCCGCGCTGGCGAGCGAGCACCACCACTTCTTCTCGAGCACCAGCGTCGTCGGCACGCTGAGCTGGGGATCGCACGTCGTGACGTTCGCGCTCGCGCGCAGCCATCTCGTCTCGTGGTGGTCGACTCGGGAGAGCCTTCCGGTGTCGCTGCGGATGCGCAGGTTCACCGTCGGGGTCCGTCGCGGCGAGTTCGTGGGATGGCTCATCGTGCACGGCACGAAGACCTACCGATTCGCCCTGAGGGCGCAGGGCACCGGGTCACCGCCCTCGCTCTGGCAACGCCTACGCTGAAACCATGTTCGCGCGCGTCCCGGCCAGCTCGGCCAATCTTGGTCCTGGCTTCGACGCGCTGGCCGTGGCGCTGGCGCTCTACGTGGAGGTGTCGATCGAGCCCTCGGCCTCGCTCGAGGTCTCGAGCGAGGGTTGCGGGGCCGGGCAGTTCGACGACGAGAGGAACCTCGCCGTGAGGGTGGCGTCGCAGGTGCTCGGGCACTCGAGCTTCAAGGTTCACGTGAAGTCCGAGATCCCCCTCTCGAGGGGACTCGGGTCCTCGGCCGCGCTCGCCGTGGCCGCCGCCGCCGCCGCGGGCGCCGGCGACCCGCTGGCCGTGGCCGCCCGGGTCGACGGGCACGCCGAGAACGCCGGCGCGTCGCTCCTCGGCGGCCTGGTCGTCGCCGGAGTCCGCGACGACGGGGAGGTCGTCGCGCGCTCCCTGCCCTTGGACGATGCCTGGCGCTTCGTCGTCGTGATTCCCGAACAGGAACTGTCCACGGCCGACGCCCGTCGGGTGCTGCCGACCCAGGTGCCCTTCGCCGACGCGACCCGCAACCTCAGCTCGCTCGGTCTGTTGATCGCCGGACTGGGCGACCACCGCGGCTTCGTGAGCTCGGCGATGGATGACGCCCTCCACCAGCCCTACCGGATGGGCCTGCTGGAGTTCGCCCGGCCCCTGCTCGACGCGCTGCGCGACGGGGGAGCCGCGGCTTCGTGCTGGTCGGGGGCGGGCTCGACGATGCTGGGCCTGGTGACCCAGCAGAGTGCCCCGGGCGTGGTCGAGGCCGCTCGGGAGTTCCTCGCCCAGCACGGAGTTGCGGGCCGCGTGCTGACGCTGGAGGCTGATCGAACCGGCCTCGTCACTCGTTGAGCCGTCGAATGGAGGAATCGCAGCGCCGCGCGCTCGGCGGCGCGGGCTTCGTGCTGGGCGGGGCGATCATGGTCCAGTGGTCCGCCGCGCTCGTCAAGCCGGTCTTCGCCGTCATCGGACCCTCCGCGTCGGCCGGCTGGCGGTTCCTCCTCGGGGCGGTCGTGCTGATGGCTCTGACCCGCCCCAGGTTCTGGACCTGGACTCGCCAGCAGTGGGTGGCGGCGCTGGCGCTCGGAGTGTCGACGGCGTTCATGAGCCTGTGCTTCTATCAGGCCATTGCCCGAATTCCCTTGGGTGGTGCCGTCGCGATCGAGTACCTGGGGCCCTTCCTGGTGGCGGCCCTCGCCAGGCGGACCGCTCGGCACTTCGCCTTCGTGGTGCTCGCGGGACTCGGCGTGCTGGCCCTGGTACATCCGGGCGGCGGTCTCACGCTGACCGGGATACTCTTCGCCGCGGGATCGGGTGCGGGCTGGGCGGCCTACGCCTTTGCCTCGCACCGGGTCGGGGGCGTAACGCTCGGGTTCGAGGGCCTAGCGGTTTCGATGTCGATCGCCGCGTTCGTGACGCTTCCGATGTCACTCAGTTCCGCCCACTTCTTCGTCGGCCGTCCGTACCTGTTTGGACGGATGCTGCTGGTGGCGATCATGTGGACTGCGCTGGGCCTGGGAGCGGAGCTTCAGGCCCTGCGCCGGCTGAAGCCTTCGATCGTGAGCGTCTTGCTCGCCCTCGATCCCGCGGTGGCCTTCGGCGTCGGATGGCTGCTGCTCGGTCAGGCCATCACGACCTGGGACCTGGTGGGACTGGTCTGCGTGGTGTCGGCGGGCGTCGCCGTCACCTACGATGCGGCCCGTGGTGAACTCAAGAGTGCTCAGTAGGCTGGAGGTCGTGGCGACGCCTAGGACCTTCGCAATCCGGACCTTCGGATGCCAGATGAACGAGCACGATTCCGAACGCCTGGCCGGGCTCTTGATTGGCGACGGCATGGTGCCCGCGGCGAGCGACCTCGAGGCCGACGTCGTCGTCTTCAACACCTGCACGATCCGCGAGAACGCCGACCTGAAGCTCTACAGCGCACTGGGACAGCTCAAGCAGCTGAAGGAGCAGCGGCCCCAGATGCAGATCGCCGTGGGCGGCTGCATGGCCCAGAAGGACCGCGGCGAGATACTGAAGCGGGCCCAGTGGGTCGACGTGGTCTTTGGCACGCACAACCTCGCCTCGGCGCCCTCGTTGCTGCGCCGATCGAGGAGCGAGGGTCCGCTGGTCGAGGTCCTCGACGCGCCCGACCCCGAGGCCAATCGGGAAATGGCGCCCGCGCTCTACGCGGTGCGCGAACTTCCCTACGCGGCGTGGATGACCATCCAGACCGGCTGCGACAACTCCTGCGCCTACTGCATCGTGCCGGCGGTGCGCGGCGGCGAGATCAGCCGGCCGCTTCGCGACCTCGTCGACGAGGCGACCATGCTGGCGAGCTCGGGGGTGAGCGAGATAACGGTGCTCGGCCAGAACGTCAACTCCTACGGGCGCGACATCACCAAGCGCGGACCCCTCTTCGCCCAGCTGCTGCGGGCGCTCGGCGAGGTCGACGGCATCGAGCGGATCCGCTTCGTCAGCCCACACCCCAAGGACCTGCGCCCCGAGACCGTCGCGGCCATGGCCGAGACCCAGGCGGTGTGCAACCAGCTGCACCTCCCGCTGCAGTCGGGGTCGAACCGGGTCCTCAGCGCCATGCGCCGCGGCTACACGGCGGAGCGCTACATGGAGAGGCTCGCCGGCGCGCGACGCGGCATCGATGACCTGGCGGTCACGACGGACATCATCGTGGGATACCCGGGTGAGACCGACACCGAGTTCGACGAGACGCTGGAGGTGGCCGCCGCCGCCGAGTTCGACTCGGCGTACACCTTCATCTTCTCGCCGCGGCCCGGCACCCGGGCGGCGCTGATGGTCGAGGACTTCGTGCCCGAGGCGGTGATCAAGGAGCGTTTCGAGCGCCTGAAGGAAGTGCTCGACCGTTCGGCCCTGCGCAAGCACGAGGCCCGCGTGGGTCGCCGCGAGGAGGTGCTGGTCGAGGGACCGTCGAAGCGCAACGCCCAGATGCTGAGCGGGCGCACGCGCCAGGGCAAGCTGGTCCACTTTCCCGTCACCGCCGAGCCTCTGCGCGCGGGCGCGCTGGTGATGCTCGACGTCGTGCACGGCGCGCCGTACCACCTGCGCGGCGAGCTCTCGTCGGTCGTCCGCGGGCCGCGCCACAAGATTCGAATCCCGCTGCTGAGCTCGTGACGGGCCACGGCGCCAGGGCCGTCGCGTTGGTGGGCGCCACGGCGTCGGGCAAGTCCGCCGTGGCGCATCGCCTCGCCCTCGAGAGCGCCGGCAGCGTGGAGATCCTCGCGGTCGACGCCATGACGGTGTACCGAGGCATGGACCTGGGCACCGCGAAGCCAACGCGCGCGCAGCGCGACGAGGTCAGCTACCACCTGCTCGATCTCGTCGAGCCGAGTGAGGAGTTCACGGTGGCGCAGTACCAGCGGGCCGCCCGAGCGAGCGCCGCCGGCGTCGGGGATCGTGGCGGCGCCGTGCTGTACGTGGGGGGCACCGGACTCTACGGACGAGCGGTGCTCGACGACTTCGAGATCCCCGGCCAGTACCCGCAGGTCCGCGCCGAACTCGAATCGCGGGCCGACGCGGAGCTCGCCCTGTTGTACGCGCGGCTGAGCGAGCTCGACCCGCTGGCGGCCAGCCGCATGGAGCCGACCAACGCGCGCCGGATCGTGCGCGCGCTCGAGGTGACCCTCGGCAGCGGTCGTCCCTTCTCCACCTTCGGCGCCGGGCTGCGGACCTACGGGCCCGTGAGGGTGGTCCAGGTCGGGCTGCGCGTCGACTTCGAGTTGCTCGACGAGCGCATCGACCGGAGGTTCCACGCCTGGATCGAGCAGGGCCTGGTCGACGAAGTGCGGGCGTTGGCCCAGTCGCCGCGGGGGCTCAGCCGCACGGCGCGCCAGGCAGTGGGGTACCGTGAGCTGCTGCGCCACGTGGAAGAGGGGGTCGCGCTCGACGAGTGCGTCGCCGAGGCCATCGCCCAGAGCCGGCGCCTCGCGCGGCGCCAGCGGTCGTGGTTCCAGCGGGACCCGCGAATCGAGTGGTTCGACGAGCCCGGGGTCGCGCAGAGTCGACTCGCCGAGGTGCTGAATGGCCCCGACGGCTTCGTGCGAGAATAGAGGGCAGTGGCACTTCGTACTCTCCAAAAATGGCACGGCGCGGGAAACGACTTCCTCGTCGAGGTGATCGAGGACGGCGCCGCTCCGTGGTGGAACGCCGAGCGAGCCCGCAGCGTCTGCAGCCGCGCCACTGGCGTCGGTGCCGACGGCCTGCTCGTCGCGACCGTTGGATCCGAGGTCTCGATGGTCCTGTTCAACGCCGACGGCTCCGGGGCCGAGATGTCGGGCAACGGCATCCGGTGCCTCGCGGCCGCGGTGCGCCACGCCACGCATGCCGAGTGGGACACGCTCGAGGTGCACACGCCCGCCGGCCCGCGCACGGTGACCCTCGAGTTGGACGAGTACCGCGGCTGGGGCAGCGTCGACATGGGCGAGGTCACCTTCGGCGAGACGCTCGACGGTGCGCTGGGGGTGGCCTACGTGGGCAATCCGCACGTCGTGGTAAGAGACGACGTGCAGTGGAGCGACGCCAGGCGCGAGCAACTCGCCGCGTCATGGTCCGACCAGATCGGCGGGGCCAACGTCGAATTCGTCTCGGAGGGCGATCGTGGACACGTCAGCCTGCGGGTCATCGAACGCGGCGTGGGATGGACGCTGGCGTGCGGCACCGGCTCGTGCGCGGCGGCCGCGGTCCTGCACCGAGATGGCCTGGCCGGCGACGACGTGGTGGTCGAGAATCCCGGCGGCGCGCTGCGCGTGCACCTCGACGGCGCGAGGGCCTCGCTGGGCGGCCCCGTTCAGTTCATCGCCAACGTGGAGTGGCTCGAGGCTTGACCTACATCCCGAACACCCTGATTGACCGGACCTTCCGCGAGAGGATCGTGCTGGTCGGCGTGCAGTTCCCGGGCGTGACGGGCGAGGAGCTGGAGCGTCAGCTCGACGAGCTGGCGCTGCTGGTCGACACCGCCGGAGCCGACGTGGTCGCCCGGATAGTCCAGCGCCGCGACGCACCCGATCCGGCGACGTTCGTGGGTTCGGGCAAGGTCCAGGAGCTGCGCGAGATATGCCTCGCGGTCGACTCGGACACGGTCGTCTTCGAGCACAATCTCTCGCCGGCCCAGCAGCGCAACCTGGAGAAGATCCTCGGGCGCACCGCGATCGACCGCACGGCCGTGATCCTGGACATATTCGCCCAGAACGCCCGCACGCCCGAGGGCAAGGCCCAGGTGGAGCTGGCGCTGCTCCAGTACCGGCTGCCGCGGCTGCGCCGGGCGGAGGGCTCGCTCTCCCAGCAGGCCGGCGGCATCGGTACGCGAGGACCCGGCGAGACCCAGCTCGAGACCGACCGTCGCCGGTTGGTGCACCGGATCCACCACATCCGCAACGACCTCAAGCAGATCGACCGCACCCGCGGCGTCCAGCGCCAGGGCCGCGATCGCGGCCGCCACCGCGAAGTAACCCTCGTCGGCTACACCAATGCCGGCAAGTCCTCGATGCTGAACGCCCTCACCGACGCCGGGGTGGAGGTGGAGAACCGGCTCTTCGCCACCCTGGACCCGCGCACGCGCCAGCGTCAGCTGCCCGGCGGGGAGACCGTGCTCTTCACCGACACGGTCGGCTTCATCTCGAATCTGCCCCACGAGCTGGTCCAGGCCTTCATGAGCACCCTCAAGTCGGTGCAGCTGGCCGACCTGCTCGTGCACGTCGTGGACGGCGCGAGCGACGACGCGGAGATCCAGATCGCGGCGGTGCGCGACGTGCTCCACGAGATCGACGCGGACAACGTGCCCGAGCTCCTGGTCTTCAACAAGGCCGACGTGCCGGGCTCGCGCGCGAAGGACCTCTCCAAGCTCTACGAGGGCAGCGTCTGGGTCTCGGCGCTGACGGGGGAGAACCTCGACGAGGTGATCGGCGCCATCGGTGACCGCCTGCGCACGAACGACCGCGTGGTCACGCTGTACCTGCCGCTCGACCGGGGTGAACTCGTGGCGGCCGCCCATCGCGAGGGCGAGGTCATCGACACGACGATCACCGACGAGAACGTGGTGCTGCGCGTGGTGCTGGATCCGGTGGGAGTGGCGCGCTTCAGCGAATGGCGGGTGCCGCGATGACCTTCACCCCGCCCCCGTATCCCTACGAGCGCCTCGACGGGCTGAGGAAGATCGCGAGCGAGCACGAGGGTGGTCCGATCGACTGCTCCATCGGCACGCCGGTCGACGCGCCGCCGGACGAGGCGCTCGCGGAGCTGGCTCGCGCCAGCGGCGCGCGGGGCTATCCCGCTTCGGCGGGGTCCGAGGAGTACCGCCTCGCCGCGGGCCAGTGGATGGACCGGCGCTTCGGCGTCACGCTGGCTCCCGATCAGATCGCCGGGTGCGTCGGCACCAAGGAGTTCGTGGGCACGCTCTCCGGCTACCTGCACCTGCGCGCCCCCGAGCGCGACACGGTGCTCTATCCGGCGGTCAGCTACCCGACCTACGCCATGGGCGCGACGCTCGCGGGGCTGAGGGCCGTGCCGGTCACCCTGATCGACGGGCGACTCGACCTGGCCTCGATCAGCCCCGACGACGTCGCGCGGGCGCTCGTGCTGTGGTCGAACTCGCCGTCCAACCCGACGGGCGTCCTCGATGACCTCGAGGGCATCGCCGAGTGGGGCCGCGACCACGGGGTGCTCGTGGCGAGCGATGAGTGCTACGCCGAGTTCACCTGGGCCGGACGTCCCCGCTCGATCCTCGAGCATGGGCTCGAGGGGGTGCTCGCGGTGCACTCGATCTCGAAGCGGTCGAACCTGGCGGGACTGCGAGCGGGGTTCTACGCGGGCGATCCCGCGACGGTGGCGTTCCTGCGTTCGGTGCGCCAGCACGCCGGCTTCATGATCGCCGGTCCGGTGCAGGCCGCCGTGGCGGCGGCGTACCGCGACGACGAGCACGTGAACCGCCAGCGGTCCATCTACCGCGCCCGCCTGGAGCTGCTCTCGAACGCGCTGAAGGCTCTGGACATCGACGCGGCGATGCCCGATGGGTCCTTCTACCTGTGGTTCTCGAAGGAGGGCATGGACGGCTGGCAGTTGGCGACCCTGCTGGCCGAGACGTCGGGCCTCATCGTGAGCCCGGGCGAGCTGTACGGCGCGCCGGGCGCGAACTTCGTGCGCCTGGCGGTCGTCCAGCCCGACGAGCGAATGGCGCTGGCGGCGTCACGGCTCCGGGAATCCTGAGCACCGCCAGTACGCTGTCGCTATGAGTTCGCTAGAGACGCGCATCGACCAGTGGTACGAGCAGATCGCCGAGATGTCCCCCGAGTACGTGGACGCTCGACGCGACGTCGAGCTGGTGATCACCAAGCTCGACGACGGCCAGCTGCGCGTCGCCGAGATCGCCCTCGGCGGCGAGGTCGTGGTGCACGAATGGGTGAAGAAGGCGATCCTCCTGCTGTTTCGGCTGCGCGGACTGGAGCGCAGCGAGGTGGGCCCCTTCGAGTACCTGGACAAGTTGGAACTGAAGCGCGATTACGAGCGCCGTGGCGTTCGCGTGGTGCCCGGTGCGTCGGCGAGGCGCGGCAGCTACCTGAGCCCCGGCGTCATCCTCATGCCCAGTTACGTGAACATCGGCGCGTGGGTCGGGCCGGGGACGATGGTCGACACGTGGGCCACGGTCGGCAGTTGCGCCCAGATCGGCGCCAACGTCCACCTGGCCGGCGGCGTCGGAATCGGCGGCGTGCTGGAACCGGCCAACGCGGTTCCGGTGGTCATCGAGGATGACGCGTTCATCGGGAGCCGCTGCATGGTGGTCGATGGTGCTCGAGTGGGCCGCGGCTCCGTTCTCGGGGCCGGGACGATCCTCAACCCTTCGATACCGGTGATCGACGCCCAGACCGGCGAGGAGGTCTCGCGCGGACACGTGCCCGACTACTGCGTGGCCGTTGCGGCGAGCCGGCGCCGCGAGTACCCGGGCGGCGAGTACTTCCTGCCGTGCGTGCTGATCATCAGGCGCATGGAAGAGGGCGAGCGCCACGACAAGGTCGCACTGAACAACATCCTGCGCGACCACGGCGTCGCGACGTGAGCAGACTCGACGACGCCCTGGCCCTCGTGGCGATACCCTCGGTGAGCCGAGACGAATCAACGATTGCCGGCGTCATCGAGGCCGAGCTGCGCACGAATGCGGCGCTGGACGTCGAGCGGATCGGCGACAACGTCGTGGCGCGCACCACGGGTCATCACAAGACCCGCCTGCTCGTGGCAGGACACACCGACACGGTGCCCGGCGACGCCGGCGAATCCGCGATCGCAGGAGACCGGTTGCTCGGCGTCGGGGCCTGTGACATGAAGGGCTCATTGTCCGTCATGCTCGAACTCGCCAAGGATCCGACGCCTCGTTCGGTGGAGGTTACCTGGGTGTTCTACGCGCGCGAGGAGATCGCCCGCGCCGAGTCCGGACTCTTGGAGATTGCCCAGTTGCGGCCGGAGCTTCTCGACGCTGACGCGGCCGTGCTCGGTGAACCGACGGGCGGATCGGTGGAGGCAGGTTGCCAGGGCACGATGAGGGTCCAGATCGAGCTGCACGGGTCGCGGGCGCACACGTCGCGTCCATTCACCGGTCGCAATGCGGTCCATCGGCTCGGGGCATTGCTGCAGCGCGTTGCCTCGTACCAGCCGCGCACGACCTCCGTCGACTCGGTCGACTTCACCGAACAGCTGCAGGCGGTGAGCGTCGAGGGAGGTGTCGCGCCCAACGTCGTCCCCGACCTGGCACGGTGCACCCTGAACTACCGTGTGGCGCCCGACAGCTCGCGGGACCAAGCCCTGGAGCGGCTGCGCGCCTTCCTCGGTGACCTCCTCGAAGACGGCGACGGTTTCGAGGTCGTCGACTGGGCGCCCGCGGCGGCGCCTGCGCTCTCCAACGAACGCCTCTCCGCCCTCGTAGCGCTGACTAACCGGCCCGCGCGAGGAAAGGTCGGCTGGACCGACGTGGCGACCTTCACCGAGATCGGAGTGCCGTCCACTAACTTCGGGGCCGGCGACCCACTTCTGGCCCACCGCAGCGACGAGTTCGTGAGCCTGAGCGAACTGGACGAGTTCGCGAAAGTCCTGGCTCGGTGGCTTGCGTAGCCAGACGGAGACTCGATCCGCTAGTAGTTACGTAGGACTGAAATGACGCGCCCGAAGACCACCACGTCGCCGGCGGCGAGGTCCATGGGCTCCATGCTCGAGTTCTCCGGCTTCAGGACGACGCGGGCCCCCTGGGGGAAGTAGCGCTTTACCGTCGCTTCGCCATCGGGAATCCCCGCGACCACGATCTCGCCGGTGTTGGCCGTGTTCTGTCGCTGCACGACGACGTAGTCGCCGGACAGGATTCCCGCTTCAATCATGGACTCGCCGCGTACTTGCAGGACGAAACTGTCGCCGCGGCCCGCGAACTGCTCTGGAATCGACATGAGCTCGTGGGTGTGCTCTTGAGCGAGGACACCCGTTCCCGCCGCCACGTCACCGACGAAGGGGATGTGGCGGATGTGCTGATCGGGGGCAGGGTTCTCGACATCAAGACGTACCGTAAGCGTGCGAGGCTGCTGAGGATTCTTCTCGATGAACCCCGCATTCTTCAGGACCTCGATGTGGTTCGCCACTGTGGCGGGCGACTTGAGTCCCACGTGGTCACCGATCTCTCGGATGGTGGGGGGGAAGTTGCGCTCCCGCTGACAGGTGATGATGAACTCCAATATCTGGCGACGCATCGGTGTCAGTACTTCAGCCATGGGGATCCCTTCGGGACGAACAGTTGTTCGTAGACTAGTCCAGACCTGACACGAAATCAAACACCTGTTCGCCTCACTTCTGAACGACGATTCGTCGCAGAATCGTAACGATGGCTGCACTTACGGAGCTCTTATGTGGCTGCTAACGTTCTGCGATGGCCAAAGTGGCCTATACAAGTCCGTGTCGGTTTTCTCTTCGTGACAGTAACGTGACGGGACCGGAGACCGACGGGGAAGTAAACCAACACAGTTGAGGAGGACGAGCCTATGAAGCTTCGTTTGAACAAGACGGTGTCTGCGGTGGCTTCAGGTGCCCTGCTGTTGATGGTGGTGCCGGCAGTCGGCCTCGCATCGACTTCAGGAGCTGCGTCAAAGCCGTCGTACACCATTGGATATGAAGGACCGTTGTCGGGTGGAAATGCTCAGTTGGGCCTGAACATGGTCTTTGGCGTGGAGTTGGCGATCAACAACGCCAACGCGACCCACAAGTTGCCTTTCACCCTCAAGCTGAAGAAGTACGACTCCCAGGGTTCCAGCACGCTGGCGCCCGCACAGGCCGAGGGGGCTGTGGCGAACAAGAACGTCGTTGCCGTTGTCGGTCCCTCGTTCTCCGGTGAGACCAAGGCTGCCGAGCCGTACTACTCCAACGCTGACATGGCGACGGTGAGCCCTTCGGCCACTGCGGCCGCACTGGCGTTTGGTACGAAGAACAACTTCATGCGCGTCATTGCGGGTGACGACGTCCAAGGTGCAGCCGATGCGAACTATCTCGTGAAGACGAAGGCTCTCAAGACCCTCATTGTCGTGAACGACGGTTCCTTCTACGGAGCAGGACTCGCCACCGTTGTCGCCAAGCAGGCTGCAACTAACGGTGCAACCGTGACCCCTTACACGTACCCCCAGACTGGTTCTTGCGGCGGTACGGCCTCGGTGTCGCAGTACACGGCTGCGGCGACGCAGATTGTGGCTGACAAGGCGAGCGGCCTCTTCTACGGTGGTTACTTCTGCGACTTTGGTCTTCTCCTCGGTGCGCTCAACGCCGCTGGTTACACGGGCACAATCATGTCGGGTGACGGATCTTGGTCAACGGCGCTGATTGCCGGGACCTCGCCCGCTTCGGCTGCGAACAACGTACTGCTCAGTGAGGCAGGCGGCGGTAACTCTAACTTGACCGGAAAACTGGCCGCTGAGTACAAGGCCCTCGCGCACTTCACTGCGAACAACGCCACCTACGCGGCGCAGGCTTACGACGCGACGAACATGATCATCGCGGCGCTGCAGAAGGTGAAGCCCGTCTCGAACCTGAAGAAGTTCCGTGAGTCAATTGTGACTGAGCTCCACAAGCTCACGTTCAAGGGTGTCACTGGAACGATCAAGTTCCAGGGCAACGGTGACTTGACCCGCTCCTCCACGGTCGACTTCGGCCAGGTGCAGAGCGGCAACATCGTCTCGATTGGTCACAGTTAAGCGAGAGGCAATTTGATTGACCAAGAGGCCGGGGACAATGTGTTCCCGGCCTCTTGGATTTGGCCTACAATTTTTGACCGGCACAAATTTGGGGGAAGCCTTGGGCGCTTTTGGCCACTATCTGACGAGTCACTTCGCAACACTGCGCCTGGAGTTCTGGGGACTTCTGGTTGGCGGCATCGCTACGGGATTCATTTACGGAATGGTGGCAATTGGCTACACGTTGGTGTACGGAGTGCTGCGACTGATCAACTTTGCCCACTCGGAAATATTCATGTCGGGTGGGTTCGCCAGCTATTTTCTTCTGAAGGCCGTCGTCGGCAATTCGCTGCCCAGTGGATGGGCCTCGATAGGACTCATCGCTCTTGGTGTCCTGGCCGGAGGGACGGCTGGAGCGGTCATGGCGATTGCGCTTGAGCGAGTTGCGTACCGGCCGCTGCGCCGCAGGAACGCTCCAAAGTTGGCGTATCTGATCAGCGCCATTGGGGCGTCCTACTTCATGTTCAACCTGGCCGGCAAGGAGTTCGGTCGCTACAACATATCGATGCCTCAGATCTACATCGATCATCCGGTTTTCACGATTTTCGGCGCTCCGGTGCAGATGTACTACCTGGTCATCCTCATTGCCGGACTGATCATGCTCATCGGCCTTGATCGGCTGGTTGCGACATCGAAGCTCGGACGCAGTATTCGGGCAGTGGCGCAGGACGCCGAGACGGCGTCGCTCATGGGAGTCAACATTGACCGAACAATTGTCTTGACGTTCATCCTGGGCGGGGCGCTGGGCGGGGCCGCAGGATTCCTGTTCAGTCTGGGGAGCGGTGTCGTGTACACGATGGGCTTTACTCCGGCGTTGAAGGCCTTCACCGCCGCAGTGCTTGGCGGCATCGGCAATCTTCGCGGCGCAGTTATTGGCGGTCTCCTGCTGGGTGTCGCGGAAAGCTTCTCGATCGCCTTCGTCCAGGCGGCCTACTTTGACGTTGTCGCCTTCGGCATTCTGGTGCTCGTCCTGCTGGTTCGCCCGACTGGAATCCTGGGCGAGCGCCTGGGGAGGTCGGCATGATGATGCGATTCTTGCGCATGCCTCACGTTGGCAGGTTCTTCAGTTCCGTCGCGGTGGTGGCCATCATCGCAGTCGTCACTGGACCTCCGGGAAGCACCGCGACGCCCACTGCTGGTTTCACCGGGTCCTTTACCGAAAAGACTTCTTTCTTTGGTCTCTTCGCGACTGCTCGCTATCTGGAATTCTTCGTGTTCGTGCTGTTGTTGTTCGGCGCCTGGACCCTCTGGGTGTCCAGGGGGGAACAATTGAAGGCTGTCACCTCCAAGGCGCTTGGCGCTCCGCGCGCCGTTGCGCAACACAAGCCAGTGAAGTGGGGACTGCGGCTTCTACTCGTGGTGGTAGCAATTGTGTTGCCGCACATCGTGACCGATCCGTTCTGGCAGGCGGCAATGGTCGAGCAACTCGCGATATTCGTCCTGCTTGCCCTTGGGCTGAACGTGGTCGTCGGCTTTGCCGGCCTGCTCGATCTGGGCTTCGTTGCCTTCTACGCGATCGGCGCCTACGTGACCGCATGGGTCACCGGTGCACTCCCAACACCCGCTCCATTTGGAATTCATCTCAACACGTTTTACGCAATTCCAATCGCGATTGTCATAGTAATGATTGCCGGAGTGCTCCTGGGGACGCCGACGCTCCGTCTTCGCGGCGACTATCTCGCCATCGTAACGCTGGGCTTCGGTGAGATCATCACGATTTTCGCCAACAATCTGTACGGCATCACCGGAGGGTCCGAAGGAACCAACGCAATTCCTCACTTCTCATTTCACGCCGGTTTTCTGAAGTACGTATGGGGGCTAGGTCCCGTGCCCTATTACTACCTGACGCTGCTCTTTGTCGTCATCTTCATTTTGGCGTTTTCGTTGCTGGAGCACTCCCGCGTCGGCCGGGCGTGGACGGCCATCCGCGAGGACGAGGTTGCGGCGGAGTCGATTGGGATCAATCCGCTCAAGTACAAGGTCATGGCCTTCGCTATTGGAGCAGCGAGCGCGGGCTTCGCCGGCGTCATCACCGCCGGGCAGACCGTGTTTGTCAGTCCGGCGACCTTCACCCTTCCGGTCTCGATCAATATTCTCGTCCTCGTCATCTTCGGAGGCATGGGTTCAATAGCGGGTGTTGTCTTGGGGGCTCTTGTGATCCAGACGTTCTCGATGTATCTCATTCACACGCCACCGGCCGGATACCAGCCATCGGACCTCTATATCTACGTGGGGGCACTGCTGGTGATAATGATGATCTTCCGACCGGCGGGCTTAGTTCCATCCAGGCGCCGCAAGCGTGAGATCGGAATGGCCGAAGCCGGCGAGGGCCACATGGATGAGTTGCTGACGGGGGACACGCCGTGAGCGATGACCGGATATTCGACGTGCAGAACGTCACTCTGCGCTTTGGCGGAGTCGTATCGCTGAACGACGTCAGCCTCCATCAGGATCGCGGAGAGATACTGGCAGTCATTGGTCCCAATGGTGCGGGAAAGACGTCGCTGTTCAACTCACTCACTGGCGTGTATCAGCCCCAAGAGGGTGTGATCACGTTTGTCGGTCGCGACGGGAAACCTATTTCGATTATCGGGAAGAAGCCACATAAGGTGAGTGGCGCCGGCGTTGCTCGAACGTTTCAAGCCTCGCGCATGTTCAGCGCCCTCACCACGTTCGAGAACGTGAAGATCGGTGCTGAGTCGCATCGGGGCTTCGGGGCGGTGGGTGCCATGGTGAAAGGCCCCGTCACTCGCCGAGGTGAGAGGGCCTCCGACGCCAAGACCGTCGAACTTCTCGACTTCGTGGGTCTTCGCGCGAAGGCCAACACCCTCTCGGCGTCCCTTTCTTACGGTGACCGGCGTCGACTCGAGATCGCGCGAGGTCTCGCCACCAATCCTCAAGTCCTGCTGCTCGACGAGCCGGCCGCCGGGACGAACCCCTCGGAAAAGCTCGGCCTCGCGAATCTGATCCGCAAGGTTCGAGACGACATGGGCGTGTCAATCCTGTTGATCGAGCATGACATGAAGCTGGTGATGTCGCTGGCCGAGCGTCTCTACGTCTTGAACTTCGGCAGCGTCATCGCGCAAGGTACGCCCGCAGAGGTCCGATCCAACCCGGACGTCATCGAGGCCTACCTCGGCTCGTCGGCCGAAGAGATGGAAGGGCAAACGTAATGCTCCAGGTCCAAGATGCGGTGGTTCGCTACGGCGCGATCACTGCACTGCACGGCATCTCGTTCGACATCCAAAAGGGCGAGATCGTGACGTTGCTCGGTGCCAACGGCGCCGGCAAGACCACGACACTACGCATGCTTTCCGGGCTGCACGCGCCCTCGAGCGGAAAGATCCTCTTCGAGGGACAGGACGTTTCGGCCACCAAGGCGCATCAGTTCAGTTCGCTCGGCATCAGTCACGTGCCTGAAGGTCGCCGGATCTTCCCCCAGATGACCGTGGAGGAGAACCTCGAGATGGGCGCCTTTCGGCGCCGCGGATCATTCAGCGACGACACCGACAGGATGTACGAGACGTTCCCGATTCTGAAGGAGCGCCGCAAGCAACTGGGCGGCAACCTTTCGGGCGGTGAGCAGCAGATGCTCGCCATAGCTCGAGCCCTGATGTCGCAGCCGCGTCTGCTGCTGCTGGACGAGCCTTCGATGGGGCTCGCCCCCATGATCATCGAGACGATCTTTCGCATCATTGGCGAGATCCGCGACAGCGGCACGACGGTCCTGGTCGTCGAGCAGAACGCGTCGCAGGCTCTGCGTCTCGCTGACCGCGGCTACGTGATGGAGAACGGGCGGATCGTCTTTGGGGACTCGGCTCAGAACCTGCTGCACGACGAGCGGGTGAGGGCGGTCTATCTGGGCGAGTCGGTCGAGGGCGCCTAGGGGACATGGCCGGCACGGAGGACCTCCATCCCAGTGCACTCCGCGTGGCGAGCCTTCTCGAGTCGCTTGGAGCGCTCGGCCCGTTCCGTGAGTTCGACGTGCCCACCAAGACGGCCGCCGATGCAGCCACGGCGCTGGGGTGCGACGTGGGAGCCATCGCGAGCACCCTGGTGTTCATGATCGACGCGCAGCCGGTGGTGGTGATCAAGAGCGGTGGATCGCGCACCGACGTTGATCGGCTTCGAGAACTCCTGAAGGCCAACGAGGTACGTCAGGCCACGTCCGACGAGGTGCGAGCAGCCACCGGCCAGTCGATCGGGGGAGTGTCGCCCGTGGGCTGGCCTGAACCGCTTCGCACACTCATCGACGACTCGCTCTCCCGATTCGAACGACTCTGGGCGGCGTGCGGAACGCCGAACGCGGTGTTCGCAACCTCGTACGAGGAACTTCGCAGAATCTGCGGTGCCGCTCCGCTTTCCCTGTAACTGCACCCGTCGGTCACGCTGTGGCCTCAGAGGGCGTTCGCACCGCCAAAAGTGCCTATTTCTCGGCATTTTTCCGGGATGTCACTGGCTGCTGATAAAACACTTGCAACGAACACGTGTTCGCTTTATCATATACGAACAGGTGTTCGCACACGATCAGGAGTGTCGGAAATGGCAGCGATTGAGCTAGCAGAGGTCGAGGAGTACGAAGAGTTCGAGCCGCGGCGGCTTCGCCTGGTGAGCATCCAGGGAGTGGAGCCAGTGCGGACCGGTCGACCGTTGGCAGCACGCCGCGCCGCTCGGGCGCGAATGCTCCAACGACGTCGACGCACCCTTGTCGCACTTGGGTTGGTGACTGGGCTGATCATCCTCGCGCTGCCGGGGGCCGCGTTCGGCGGGGTCACCGGCGCCGGGTTGCCCGGCGATCTCGCCGACAGCTCCGTGCTCGCCTCGGGTATGGTCTACGTCGTTCACGGCGGCGACACGGTCAACTCGATCGCCCGGTTGATGAATCCGGTCGATCCGTCGATCGCGCGTCGAGACCTCGTCCGCGAACTCGGCTCATCGGTGGTCGTGCCCGGTGAGCACGTCCTAATTCCTTAGATTTTCAAGGATTTGGGTGTATCGTGACCTGTATGCGCTGTCCCTTCTGTGCGGCAGACGATGACCGCGTCGTTGATTCCCGGCTCGCCGAGGACGGTGTGGCGATACGGCGACGTCGCGAGTGTTCGGCCTGCGGGCAGCGCTACACGACCTTCGAGCGCCTCGAGGAAATTGGCCTCTACGTCATCAAGCGTTCGGGCGATCGGGAACTCTTCGATCGGGCCAAGATCATGAGGGGTGTGCGATCGGCGTGCAAGAACCGACCCGTTGACGCCGAGGCGATGGAGGCGCTGGCGCTCAGCGTCGAGGAGTCGATGCGACTGCTGAACCGTGACGTTACGAGCGAAGAGGTCGGTGTGGCGACCCTCGAGGCGCTTCGCCAGGTCGACGACGTGGCCTACGTGCGCTTCGCTTCGGTCTATAAGGGGTTCGAAGGCACCGAGGACTTCGCCCGCGAGATCGGCATGCTGGTTAAGACCACCGCGCCCAAACTGCGCGGATAGAGATGCGGGCCCTGCGGCTGAGACCAAGTTCGGCGATGGCGATCTACGCGCACCCTGACGATGCCGACGTCGCCGCGGGAGGCCTCCTGGCGTTGTGGGCGAGCGAAGGCTGCGCGGTGCATCTCGTGGTGATCTGTGACGGGGCCAAGGGCTCGCACGCCGTCAAGGCCAATCCCGCCAAGTTGCGATCGGCCCGCCGCGAGGAGATGCAGTTGGCCGCGGACCTGCTCGGGGCCTCCAGCGTGACCTGCCTCGAGCGTCCCGACGGCGGGATCGAGAATGATGAGGCGCTGCGCGAGACCCTCGTCGGACTCGTGCGCCGGTACCGGCCGCAGGTCGTGCTCGGACCGGATCCCACGGCAACGTTCTTCGGTGGCGTCTACGTCAACCATCACGACCACCGAGAGGCCGGTTGGGCGTTGCTTGACGCCGTGGCCCCGGCCGCGGCGATGCCCCTGTACTTCCCGGGCCAGGGCGAGCCCCACCAGGTCGACCAGTTGCTGCTCAGCGGCACCCACGAGCCCGACGTCGTCGCCGACGTGACCCTGACAATCGACACGAAGCTGAAGGCCGTCCTGGCGCACGTTTCGCAGCTGGGCGGCGATGACGAGGCCATCCGCAATGTCGTGTACGGACGCGCCGAGCAGGCCGGCCGACAAGTAGGGGTGGCGTTCGGTGAAGCCTTCCGCTGCGTTGAACTCTCCTTCTGAGGGGCCCTCGGTAGACGAGGCACCCCTTTTGCACATCGACCTCGACGCCTTCTTCGCGTCGGTCGAAGTGCTCGACGATCCGTCACTACGGGGCAAGCCGGTGGCCGTAGGAGGGTCGCAGGGACGGGGAGTGGTGGCCAGCGCCAGTTACGAGGCGCGCCGCTACGGGGTTCGCAGCGCCATGCCGACCGTCGTGGCGATGCGTCGTTGTCCTGAGCTCATCGTGCTGCCGGGACGATTCGATCGCTACGAGGCCTACTCGCGCAGGTTCCATGACGTGATCCGCGACCTCACGCCCGAGTTCGAGCCCCTCGGGCTCGATGAGGTGTTCGCCGACCTGCGAAGCCTCCGTCGCCTGCGGGTGCGTCCAATCGAGGCGGCCGAGGCGCTGCGAACGCGCATCAACGAGGAGCTGCGACTGCAGTGCGGCGTGGGGCTCGGTCGCAACAAGCTCTTCGCGAAGCTCGCATCCAAGCGCTCCAAGCCGCGGGTCGTCGACGGCGAACTGGTCGACGGCGCCGGAGTGGTCTGGGTGAGTGCGCAGCTCGAGGCGCAGTGGCTCGAGGAGCTGCCGGTGCGCGCGCTGTGGGGAGTGGGGCCGGCGACCGCCGCCAAGCTCGAGAAGCTGGGCCTGGCGTGGGTGCGCGACCTGGCCAAGGTGGACGAGGGGACCCTCGCCAGCCACGTGGGTCCGTCCATGGCCGCGACGCTCAGCGCGTTCGCCCGCGGCGAGGACAACCGCGAGGTGGTGGTCGACCGGGTCGCCAAGTCGATCGGACACGACCAGACGTTCCTGCGCTCGTTGCACGGTGTGGAGGAACTGGTCGACGCCGCGCGGGGCCACTCGGCGATCGTGGCCCGGGCCCTGCGCAGCCAGGACCGGGTCGCTCGAACGATCACGGTGATCGTGAGGTTCGACGACTTCACTAGCGTGTCGCGGTCCCAGACGCTTGCCTTCGGGGTCGACGACGAGTTCGCGATCGCGGCGATCGCCGAGGCGTTGCTGGGCAGCGTGGAGCTGCACCACGCGGTTCGGCTTCTGGCCGTGCACGCCTCCTCATTCCTCGAGCGCAGCGCCAACCAGATGCAGCTGACGTTTGGCTTCGAGCAGACATCGCTGAGTACTCGCGGTCAGGCCCAGCAGGTCTCGCGCGAGCGTCAGGTCGGCTACGAGGCGCTTCGCGACGCCGTCGACGAGGTCCGCAACAAGTTCGGCCAGGCGGCCGTGGGCACGGCGAGCGAACTGGGAGCCGCCGGGGTGCAGATCGCCACCCAGCGAGGTCGGCACGCCTTCGGGCCCGAAGTTACCCCGTAGGGCCCGGCGCCGGTCACTCGACGGTGACGAGCGTCCCAATCGGGGTGTGGGGCCAGACGGCCTTGGCCGAGGTGTAGGGCATCTCGACGCAGCCGAGGCTCTGGGGCCAGCCGTAGGTGGAGCGGATGAAGCCGTGCAGGGCATCGCCGCCGTTGAAGTAGGAGATCCAGGGGATGCCCGGGTCGCTGTAGTGCGAGCCGTCGGGATTCGTGCCGGTCATGGTCTGGCTCGAGTACCGCACGTAGACCGGGTACGTGCCCAACGCCGTCGGCGCGACGGAGATGCCGGTGTTGACCAGCGAGTGGAAGGTGGCCGTGCCGGCGACGTAGAGCGTCAGCCTCTCGTGAGATGCCTCGCTCACGACCACGTAGTTGTACGGGTCCGGATCGACCGTGCCGGACTGCGCGGCGCCCAGCAGATCGTTCCAGGTGGGCGCATCCAACACGCCGGTGGTGGGCAGGTCGTTGTCGCTCTGGAACTTCATCAGCGCGCCCCTCACGATGACGTTGTCCGGGCCTCCACGCCAGAGGGAACTCAAGACGGCGGGCAAATTGGGATAGGCCCAGGAGTAGGCGCCGGGCACTTGCTGGGTCGGGTCGCTCTGGGCCACCGAAGGCGTGAAGGTGAGTGGCAGGTACTTGAGTTCGGCCAGCAGCTGCACCTCCCACTCGGCATTGCTGGCGACGCTCGACAGCAACGGATGCGTGGTCGTGAACGTGCAGTGCCCGGCGCACTTCATCGCGCTTGGCGCGTCGATGGCGTAGGACATCGAGGGGGTCAGCTTGCTCCTCACCACGGCCTGCACTTCCCTCGGCCCGATCTGCTGCCAGATGGTCGCGAGGGCGGGCTTCGTCGTCAGCGCCGGCAGCGCCGATGCGCGAACGGGAACGCTGAAACTGAGCCGGATCACGGGCATCGTGGCCGTTATGGAGGTGGTGACGGTGCTGGTCACCCTTACGGCGCTGGCGGCGCCGGCGTTCACCGACGGGGCCAGCCCGGACGTGATGAGACCCAGGGCGAGGACGGCGGCGGTTCGCAGGAATCTGGTCACTACCCAAGAATAATCGCGTTACGCGGTCCGTCGACGGCGCCTACGATGAGGCCAACGGGCAGAAGGGGACATCGTGAACATCTTCAAGGTCATTCTCGCGGTGATCCTCGTCATCATCGTCTTCGAGATAGTGCTCGGGATCGTCGGCGTGGTGGCCTCCACGCTGGGGTTCGTCTTCGAGGTCGCCATCGTCGTGGCCCTGTGCCTGCTGGCCTACCGGTTCTTCCAGAAGCGCTGACGCAGACCACGACCCGGTAGGATTGTCAGTTCTGGCGGCGTGGCCGAGTGGTTAGGCAGGGGCCTGCAAAGCCCCGTACTCCGGTTCGAATCCGGACGCCGCCTCCAGTGGTAGCGCGGTTTTTGCTGTGGTGTGGCGTCAGCCGTGCCGCAGTACGGGCCTCGGAGAATGCCAAATTACTGTGGCACGGCGAGAACTGCGTCACTGTCGGCCCGAGGAATCCTCGAAAGCCGAATGATCCGGTCTGGCCATTGTGCCTCTATTGACCGGTAGACCACTGGTCCACACGATTAATTGGGTATCCGCGTATTTTTGTATCCCACGGACGTGCGCGGGGAGCGCAGGGGCCTTGACACCGAGTGAAGGTGGTTGAGACGGAAGATTCCCGGGCCTGGTCCTCTCTGCCGAGATCCTGCAGTGCCCGATGGCTCGTCTTGGGGCGGATTCTTCGAGATGGTTGAATCGCGAGGGGTCCGGGGGCTGCGTCTCACACTTGGAAAGGATCAGATCACGGGTTGAGTATTGTTTCTATCAGAGACGATTGAAGAAGCGGGACGAGATGGCGGTGCAAGAATTGGCGTTGCCCAACGCTCGCTCAACCACCGAGCACCGCTTGGGTGGTCCGGATCTGATTTCGCGGACATGGCCCTTCTTTGTCGTCGCGATAGTGGTTGAAGCCAGCCTGGCCCTCCCGCCGGGGCCCGTGTCAATGTCCGCTGCCGTTCTCAGCGTGATACTGCTTGGATTGACGGCGGCGAGCATCTTTCTTCCGTGGAAGGTGCTCCCCACGTGGGCCAATATCGTCATCCCCCTGCTCTATACCGGATCCGCTCTCGCATTGATCCTGGCCGCCGGAGGCACGACTTCGGGCGTCGGACTTGTGGTGTTGCTCCCGGTCATGTGGACCGCTCTCAACCTTGAGCCGTGGAAGTCGGCCACTGTCCTTTGTGCAGTGGTGGCGCTTGAATTCGTCGCATCGATCGTGCCAGTCGAAGTTCCGGACTCGGTTCGGCTGCGCCGGGTAGCAATCTACTTCGTCCTCGGATGTCTTATCGCGTACTCCATTCACGAGCTTCGAAATCGGATCGCACGAATCAGTTCACAACGAGAGTCGATTAACGCTGAGATGGTCCTGACGATCGGAGAGTTGCGGGAGCGCAATCGTGCCGCCACCGTTCTCGGCAATCTCGTTGACATGCTCAGCACGTGCGTCACCAGAGAAGAGGCCTATGAGGTCATTGAGCATTCGGCTCAGGAGATGTTCGGTACCGATGGTTCGCTCAGCATTCTGAACCCCTCGAAAGACCAGTTGGAAGCGAAGTGTTCGTGGGGTGGCTATGCGAAGAACGAACAGCCCTTTTCGCCGGATGACTGCTGGGCCCTCCGGCGAGGCCACGAGTACGAATCGAGGATTGGGGACATACCGTGCAAGCATCTCGTAAAGAGTGGTGGCGTCCACACCCTTTGTCGCCCGCTGCTGGCTCAGGGTGAGATTCTGGGCGTCCTGACGGTTTGCGTTCGTGAGTCGACAGAGGAAGCCGTTCTCGCCACCGAGGCCACTGATCTTTTTCGCCAGTATGCGCTGTTGGTCGGCGAGCAGATCTCCATTTGGATGGCCAACTTCAATCTGCGCGAGACCCTGAAGAACCTCTCGATCAGGGACCCTCTGACCAACCTCTTCAATCGGCGATTCATGGAAGAGACTCTCAATCGTGAAATGAGCAGCGCTGCTCGCAACCATGATGAGGTCAGCATCATGCAGATGGACGTTGACCACTTCAAGGAGTTCAACGACACCTACGGTCACGCGGTGGGCGATGTTGTACTGCGCGCCGTTGCGGGAGTCATCCTCGACCTGTTTCGTGGTTCTGACGTCCCTTGTCGCTACGGTGGCGAAGAGTTCACCGTGGTTCTGCCAAGGTGTTCCTGGGATGCCGCTAACGCGCGGGCCAAGGAACTGCAAGCGCGAATCGCCGAACTGGAGATTCCAATTGCCCCTGACGAGGTTCTGCCCAAGCCACCGACGCTGTCCATCGGCATCGCAACGTCTCCGGAACATGGACTTTCCAGCGACGTTCTCTTACGAGCGTCGGACATGGCCCTCTACGCGGCAAAAACCGCTGGAAGGGACAGGATTGAACAGGCGTGGAATGCGGAACAGATCATGGCGGCGGATCACTTGGTAACGAGAGATGGAGCAGAGTTCGGAAGCGGACCCCCGGCCGTCGCGCAACCATAACCTCGAGGACCTCGATGCATTCTCGCGTTCACCGGGGCCCCTGAGGTCCACCGGCGAGTCGCTGGTCATTCCCCAGTATCTCGTCGGTCGTGGCGTCGGGCACACCGTCGAAGAAGATATCGATGGCGTCTCGAAACAGCGCCTCGCCGGGATCGGCCCTCATGAAGAGCGTCATCGAAGAGCGAAACTTCACGTCGTCCCAGCCCAGAATCGAGGAGATGCCCATTGCGTGATGGCCGTTGATGGCCGCCGCGGCCTCTCGAAGGCGTGGACCGAGAACCGGGTGGAGGAGGTACGCCCTGGCCTCGTCAATCGATGAGATCGAGTACTCCCGCGACGTCAAGCTGCGACCCAGGCCGACGATCTGCGGGAACACCCACCAGATCCAGTGCGAGTCCTTGCGCCCCGCGCGAATCTCGCGCAGTGCCTGGTCGTAGCCTCCAGAGTGGTCCTGCGCCTCAACGAAGCGCTGCAGTCGATAGGTGTCCTGCACGAAGGCTCCTCCACGCCACGTCCGTGCGCCAATCTTCCGGTCAGACGACTCGGGTACACGGCTTCCTGGGCAACTGCACCGCAGTTGCGGAGCGTTTCGTTCATAGTGGCACAGTTTGAAAGGGAGCGCCGAGAAGGTTGAGATTCTGAGAGTCGACGCCTTCGTCACCCGACGCACCGGCGAAGACGACAGCAATCCGTCCGCGGCGCGCGAAACGGACGAGAAGTGACCTTCGTCCCTGTTTGCGAACGCGGGCAGCGGCGAGAGTGTGGCCAGGTACGACAATTTGGGAAGGCTGACTATGAACTGTGAAGATGGCAAGTGCCAGAAGGGTTTCGGTGTCTTGATTGTGGCGGCGCTGTTCGTCGTCGCCGGAGTGGGCGCGTGCAAGAAGCGCTGTCACTGCGCCAGCCAGGACGAGAAGCGCTGCGACGGAAACTGCCAGTGTCGTGGCCGGCGCCGACACGAGGATGGCCGCAGTCACGGTCATGGTCATGGTCATGGCGAGGGACGCCGCGGCTTCGACCCGATGAGGATCCTCGACAAGCGTTTCGCCAGTGGCGAAATCGACGAAGATGAGTACCAGCGACGCCGCAGTGTCCTGAAGGGCGAATCGTAATTCCGGGACGCGTTGGGAAACGGTGGCGCAAGGCTTCCAGAACTGACCGGACCTGCCACGAGGTGTGGCACCGGAGTTGATTTCCGCCTAAGGATTTGTCTGCTCGCCCAGCGGTACGGGTTCTGGATGTCAGCGGGGTGCCAGCCCTTTGTGTGGTGGGCCCACTGTCTGGTCGCGGTCGCCATGCGCTGAGACGGTGCGGAACGCTTCAAGCCTCCCGACATCTACGTCCTCTCTGGTGGTTGGCGTTTCGCTTCGTGTCACCCCGGGATGCTCGCTTCATTGCGCGCTCGTGGGGCCAGGATGCGCAGGAGGGTGCGCGGATGACTGCTCATCTCACGTGACCGTCGCCGATGGCGTCGAACGGCGACGGACCGTGGACGCGGCGCGGCCGCCGCGGCCGTGAGCAGTACGTGGTGCTGGCTGCGGCGGCCGCTCAGGTAGGGTCGTTGATAGAGATCCAGCCGACGAAGGAGATGAGCCGCGCGATGGCCCCTGCCAAGACCTCCCAGACATGGCCGAACATCACGAATGCATCGGAGATTGAGTCTTGGCTCATCGACATGGACGGGGTCCTCGTTCGCGAGGAGCATCCGATCGAGGGTGCGAATCGATTCCTCGACCTACTGCGGCGCACGGAGACGCCGTTCCTGGTCCTCACGAACAACTCGATGTTCACGGGACGTGACCTGAGCGCCCGGCTCAAGTGGAATGGCATCGACGTTCCCGAGGACCATATCTGGACCTCGGCCCTCGCGACTGCGGTGTTCCTCGACTCCCAGCGCCCGAAGGGCACCGCATTCGTCATTGGCGAGGTCGGCCTGACGACCGCCTTGCACGAAGTGGGCTACACCCTGTCCGACAACAACCCCGACTACGTCGTTATCGGCGAGACCCGGTCCTACAGCTTCGAGCGCATCACGAAGGCCGTGCGGCTGGTGGGCGAGGGGAAGCGGTTCATCGCCACCAATCCCGACCCGACCGGGCCCAGCGTCCATGGGCCGCTGCCCGCGACGGGTGCGGTCGCGGCCCTGATCAGCAAGGCCACGGGGAAGGTTCCCTACTTCGTAGGAAAGCCGAACCCTCTGATGATCCGCTCGGCGCTGCGAAGGCTGAACGCCCACTCCGAGACGACCGCGATGGTCGGCGACCGGATGGACACGGACGTGGTCGCCGGACTCGAGGCCGGCCTGCACACCGTGCTCGTGCTTTCGGGGGTTTCCGACGCCGGGGCGGCCGACCACTATCCTTACAAGCCCTCACGGGTCGTCACCTCGGTGGAGGTGCTCGCCGACGAACTCGAGAAGAGCCTGAGTTGAGCCGAGGGGGCGCCGCCGTTGTGCGCCTGGACCTCGCGGTGCTGCGCTAACCGCTGACGGTGACCAGCGTTCCGATCGGCGTGCGCGGCCAGACGATCTTGGCGTTGGCGAAGGGCATCTCGACGCAACCCAGGCTCTGGGGCCACCCGTAGCTGGCGCGGATGAACCCGTGCAGGGCGTCACCGCCGTGGAAGTACGAGACCCACGGTATGCCGGGGTCGCTGTAGGGCTGGCCGTTGGGCAGGTTGCCCGACATCGTCGTGGTGGTGTAGCGCACGTACACCGGGTAGGTGCCGCTCTGGGTTGGGGCGACCGAGATTCCGGTGTTCACGGGCGACGAGTAGCGCAGCTTCCCGTCCACGTAGAGCCGCATGGTCTGGGGTAGGTTCTTGCTCACCACGACGTAGTTGTAATTGAGACGGTTGACGTCGTGGTGGTTGGCGGCTGCGATGAGGGCGTCCCAGGTCGCGGTGTCGATGGCTCCCGTCGTGGTGAGACCGTGATCGTACTGGAAGCGCATGAGGGCGCCCTCGAGGACCACGTTGTTGGTTCCCACGCGCCACAGGGCCCTGAGCGAGGAGGGAAGTGACTTGTAGCGCCACACGTAGGTCCCCGATTGCAGCTTGGTCGGACTCGTTGCCCGCGTCTTCCTGGGGATGGTCGTTGTCGTTGTCGTCGACGTGGTCGTGGTCGTGGTGGACGGGATCGTCGTCGAGGTCGGGGTGGTCGAGGTCGGGATGGTCGAGGTCGTTGTAGTGGTTGTCGTTGAAGTGGTCGTGGGCGCGGGCGTGCTCGTGGCCGGCTTGTGGACTGCCGGCTTCAGCGCCACCGGCAGGTACCGCAGTCCGGCGAGCAGTTGATCCTCCAGCTTGATGGAGAACGCGACGTTGGAGCGCGACTTCAACTCCAGGCGATGGGTGATGACGACCCCTCGAAGCTGGCCGGCGGCCTGGGCGATGGGGGTGATCGTCAGTGACCCAGCCACGACTGCTCCGACGACGGCCAGGGTTCGGTAGCGGCTCTGGTTCGACATCATCGATCAAGGTTACTGGTCAGCAGGCGGATCTCGATCCATGCTGGTCACGCCAGCCCAGTTGGCGAAAGGATAAGAGGGGTCCCCACCACCACCCTTCGGCGGCGAGTGGGGACCCGACAAGGGCCCTCAGCGCCGGCGCCGGCGCTTGTGGGCATTCGTCAGCACCGAAGGCGCCCAGCCGGCGTCCTCGGGATTGACGTTGGTTCCGGGGGCGACGAGCTCGTCGATGCGGTCCAGTACCGCCGGCTCGAGACGGATGTCCGGCGCCGACAGCTGGGACTCGAGCTGCTCCATGGTCCGCGGTCCGATGATGGCGGCGCTGATGGCGGGGTGCTCGAGCACGAACGCCAGGGCCAGTTCGATCAGGCTGAGTCCCGCCTCGTCGGCCACCTCGGCCAGCTGGGTCACGATCTCGAGCTTGCGCTGGTTTCCCGGGATGCTGAGGTCGTAGCGGGCCGGTATCCGCTCGGAACGGCGGCTCACGTTGTCCTTGCCCTCGCCGAACCGGCCGGAGAGCCAACCGCCGGCCAACGGACTCCACGAGATGACGCCCATCCCGTAGGTCTGGACCACCGGGAGGACGTCGCGCTCGATGCCGCGCACGAGAATCGAATAGGGGGGCTGCTCGGTTCGGAAGCGCTCTCGTCCTCGCCGTTCGGCGACCCACTGGGCTTCGACGATCTGCTCGGCCGGGAACGTCGAGCTGCCGAAGACCCTGATCTTGCCGGCGTGCACCAGGTCGCTCAGTGCTCCGAGCGTCTCGTCGATGTCGGTGGACTCGTCGGGGCGGTGGATCTGGTAGAGGTCAATGTAGTCAGTGCCCAGTCGGCGCAGGCTGTTTTCGCACTCGGCGATGATCCAACGGCGCGAGTTGCCCTGCGAGTTCGGGTCATCGCCCATGTTCCCGTGGACCTTGGTCGCGAGCACGATTTTCGAACGGTCGAGTGAGGCCAGCGCCTTGCCCACGATCACCTCGGATTCACCCTGGGAGTAGACGTCCGCCGTGTCGATGAAGTTGATGCCGGCGTCGACGGCGCGGTGGATGATTCGCACCGAGTCGTCGTGGTCGGGATTGCCCCATTCCCCAAACATCATGGCTCCCAAGCAGAGGGGACTCACTTTGATTCCGGTTCTTCCTAGAGCGTGCAGTTTCATGGAACCACCATACGGCCCCGAAGGATTCTGTGCACCCGGGACTTCACCATGAAGCGAGGCCTGCACCTACGTGAAGGCGGCATCCTGATGCGGCCGGGCTGCTTTCCGGCGAGAAGGAGGCGGGTGGAGGAGGCGTTCTCCCGCGGACCGGGGCGCAGCGCGATCTTTTGTAAGTTGGTCGGGTACGGATGTGACAAGCGGCTGCAAAGGTAGATGCGTGGCGAAGAAATTTCTTCAGGTGCCCGAGCTCATCGTGGGCTTCGACACCGAGACGACGGGTCTTGACGTGAGCCAGGAGAGGGCCATATCCTACGGATTCTGCGCGTACCAGTACGGCCAGCCGACGTGGATCGAGCAGTTCTACGTCATTCCGGACCGGCCAATCTCCGAGGGCGCCAGGAGGGTTCATGGCCTGTCCGTCGGGGACATCGAAGCGAAGAAGGATTCTCAGCCCGTCTACAGCGTCGAAGCGGGTCTGGTGCACGCCCTGGAGATCCTGCGAGTCAATCAGAGACGTAACGCGTACTTCGTGGGTGCCAATCTCGTGAGATTTGACCTTGAGATGTTCCGTCGGAGCTACGAGTCCATCTTCGCTAGGGGGCCTGATGCCGACGGGCTCCGGTATTCGGACCTGCAGACCATCGATGTGATCGAGCAAGACCTTCTCATAGAGCCGAGTCGTGAACTTCGGCCTCGTCGGAGCCTGGGGCATCTCTGTGCGCACTACGGTGTGAAACCCGGCGGGCATGATGCCCTCAACGACGCTCGCGCGACGGTTGAGGTATTCCTCGAGCAAGTCCTCCAAAACAATGCTGGCCAGATGGCGCTGGACCTCATGACCCCGCCAGTTCGGCAGGATTCGCAGACTCGGTTGCGTTGAGTGCGGGCGATCAGGACGTTCGAATTGGACGTGACAAATGGTAGGGTTGAGCCCTTAGGGGCCGTTGGCGCAGTCTGGTAGCGCACTTGCATGACACGCAAGGGGTCGCAGGTTCAAGTCCTGCACGGCCCACCACTGTTTCTCCTCGTCAGAGGAACTTTCTTATTTCCATTTTGTTCAGTTTCGCGTTCATTGCGACCGTTGTCAGCAACGATGTCAGCAACGCGAAAGCAGGCTTGAAGTGGCGGGTTCGAGGGGCAATGGCGAGGGTTCGATCTACCAAAGATCCTCAGATGGCCGGTGGCTGGGTGTCCTGACCTTTGGATACGGGCCAAATGGCAAGTTGCTGCGAAAGACGGTCAGCGCGAAAACGCGTGCTGAGGTGGTGAAAAAGCTGAAATTGCTGCAGCGCCAATTCGACGACGGCATCCCGCTGCCCGACGCGACGCTCACAGTCGCCCAGCTCTTCAACAGTTGGTATGAGGACGTGCTGCGCCACCAGGTGGCTCCGAGCGCGTCGACCAACTACAAGAGGATCTTCGATCACCACATCATCCCGACGCTAGGGCGTAAGCGGGTGGCAAATCTATCGGCCGCCGACGTCGACCGATTGATTTCTCAGAAGCTCGACAGCGGCCTCTCGGTCTCGACCGTCCAGCGGATTCGGTTCGTCTTCGCCCAAGCAATTGATCAAGGGATCAGGTGGGGGAGCGTGACGCGAAACGTGGCGAGGCTGTCGCGGGCCCCGAAGGCTGTTCGATCGGAGGGAAGGACCTTGACACCCGAAGAGGCTCGAATACTGCTCGCGACGCTGAAGGGACACCGCCACGAGGTTCTCTACTCACTCATGCTCTCGGCGGGCATGCGCCGCGGAGAGGCGCTCGGCCTCAAGTGGCAGGACTACGACGCCGCGTAGAAATCAGTTCTCCTGGTTTTGAAGTGGTACGGGCTATCCATACGTTGCGATCGGGTACGACGCCGAGCGAGATCCGTTTCAACCAAGTTCGCGTGCCCGCCGAAAATTTGATTGGCAAGGAGGGTGGAGGATTCGCCCTGGCGAACGCCGCGCTCGTGTGCATCCGTATCCCGTACTCGGCGGCGTGAGTCGGTCTCGCGATGAAGTCCCACACCCTCGTGCTCGATTGTGTGAAGAGCCTCGTCGTTTTGGGCAAAACGCTTGCCGAACACGGCGGTGTGCAGTGGATGCTGTGCGACAACGATATGGACATTCACGGCGCGACGCTCGTGCTGCTCGTGGACGTCGCAAGCCGACGAGGGCCCGAGCTTCCGCGAGGAGACCGCGCTGGCCAAGATAACCGCGACCGAAGCCAGCGCGCGAGGAGTCGATCGCTCTATGCAGCTCTTTGGTGCGTGGGGGGTCACCAAGGATCTGCCCTTTGAGAGTCAGTACCAGGAACTACGCACCAGACGTATTGGCGAAGGGACGAGCTAAACTGAACGAATGGTGATTGTGCGCGATTTGCTCGGCGCTGCAGGCTACAACGCACTATGGGAGACCACATGACGAAGGGCACGCTACACGTTGAGACGCTTACGGCGATTGACGTGCACGTGCACGTCGAACAAGACGCGCACGGACACTTTTCACTCGATCAAGAGTTGATGGACGCTTCAGCGAAATACTTCAAGTCGGGCGAGGACCGCGCGCCGAGACTTGGGGCGATTGCCGAACGGTACCGTTCCCTTAACATGGCAGCAGTTGTCTTCACCGTCGACGCGACGATCGCGACGGGACACGTGGCAATTTCGAGTGAGGAGATCGCTCAGGAAGCGCAAGACTTCGCTGATGTCTTGATTCCGTTTGGCTCGGTGGATCCGCATGAGGGAACCGCGGCGCTCGACAAGGCGCGCCATCTGGTAGAGGACTGCGGAGTCAGGGGGTTCAAGTTTCATCCGAGTTTGCAGGATTTCCGTCCGAACGCACCCGAGTACTTTCAGCTTTACGAACTGCTGCAAGACCTCGCGGTGCCGACGATCTTTCACACGGGGCAAACAGGTATTGGCGCCAATCTTCCGGGGGGACGCGGCATTAAGCTCGCCGTGTCGGATCCGCTGTTGCTCGACGAGGTAGCGGCAACCTTTCCGGGTCTGACAATAGTGCTCGCGCACGCGGGTATGCCATGGTACGAGAACGCCCTCGCCGTGGCGACGCACAAGTCCAACGTGTTCATTGATCTTTCAGGTTGGTCGCCGAAGTATCTACCCGCGCCCCTCGTGCGAGCGGCGAGCAGTTACATGAGCCACAAGGTGCTTTTCGGTTCCGATTTTCCCGTCATCACACCCGAGCGTTGGCTTCGTGATTTTGAAGGCCTCGAGATCGCGGACGAGGTGCGAACACGCATACTGAAGGAGAACGCCGTTCGCGTGCTCGGTCTATGAATCGAGCGCGTCGACGACGTCGCACGTGGTCATGCTTTTGCGACCGTGAATTGTGTCTAAAAGGGGCAGTCCGGGAACGCGCTTTGGGTGGTGCCCCACTGCGTCTCGGTGAAGGCTTAAAGGTTAGCTATTCCGCCAACCCTTGACCCATTGCCCGAGGCACCGGTGCCGCCAAAGGGGATGACGGCCTCATCGCCCACGGTCTGATCGTTAATGTGAAGCGCTCCCGAAGGAATTCGACTTGGCAGTTCGAGTGCGTGCAGCCCGTCGCGGGACAAGATTCCCAGGGAAAGTTCGTACGGTGTCGCACTCGCGAGTGTGTCACGGCCTCCTCGTCAGAACCATAGGCGATCACCGGCGCCACCGGTCCGAAGACCTCTTCGCGGTAGACAATCGACGACGTGGCCACGTTGCTCAAGAGCGTTGGTCGATAGAAAAGATTCTCAAATGTTCCGCCTGCGAGCAGGGTAGCGCCGTCCTCGGTTGACTCAGTTACCATAAATTAGGTGTGTTTTCGTTGCCGTTCGTCAATGAGCGGCCCAAGCGCCACCTGACCGGTCTTGGGATCGCCCACGGGTACGTGGTTGGCGTACTCGGCGAGCAACGCGGCGTAGTCTTTGGCAAGTTTGGCGTCGACGAGGTGTCGTCTCGTGGTCATGCAGATTTGGCCCTGGTGCATGAAAAAACCAAAGGCCCGCACCGACGCAGCCTGTCCAAATCGACGTCGGCCATGACGAGGGCTGAATTGCCTCCTAATTCGAGATGAACGCGCTTGAGGTGTTCGGCACCGAGGGCTCCCAATCGTCGGCCCGCGGGTATTGCTACTTCCGATGCGCGTTTACAGGATGCGGCAGCTGTGACGTCCACATCGCCCAATACAACCAGGGCGTTGTTGCCGCCCCGCTCCAGATGCACCTGTTTGAGCAGCTGACCGGCGCGGGCGCCGATGTGCCGCCCGGCTTCGGTCGACCCGGTGAATGAGATCACCGGAATCGACGGATGCTCCACGAGGGCAGAGCCCACGTCGGCGCCGCCCGGGAGAACATGGAACAGTCCCGCGGGAAGGCGGGCCTCTTCGAGGACCGCCGCGAAGAGGCCCGCCGCAGACGGTGGTGCGCGGGTCGGGCTAGTGGATCACCGCGTTGCCCAGCGCCAGCGCCGGCGCGATCGAACGTGCCGACAGGATGCCGGGGAAGTTGAACGGCGAGATCACGCCGACCACGCCCACCGGGCGCCGCTTCGCCATGCTCAACCGCGGCTTCGCGCTGCGCAGCAACTGACCGTATGGCATGAGCGCGGTGCCCGCGGCGAGGTAGAACTCCGCCGAGACCAGCCCGGCCTCGAAGGCGGCTTTCCCGTGCGCGGACCCGGCCTCGCGTCCCAGCCAGCCGGCCAGAACATCCGTGTGCGCCTCGATGGCGTCACCACCTTGGCGCAGAATCCGCGCTTTGTCATCTCCTGAGACTCGCGCCCACTCTTGCTGCGCCTCCGTGGCGATTCCTACGGCCTCCGAGTCGTCCGCGGTGCCCGCCACCCCGAAGGACGCGAGCTTCTCGCCCGTCGAAGGCGACACCACGTCGGCTGTCGAACCCGCACCGCGCCAGCCCCCGCTGAACAGTTTTCTGTCCCATGTAGCCACGTCGAAGAACACCATTATCCACTCCTCCAGTTCAGGTCACCTTATAGTCGCTATTCAAGTCCGCTGAGGCTCGGATAGGCAGTTCCCTCAACCTCCTCGAGTCTCAGTGCCAGACCGTTCGTGGCACGGAGCAGAGCGGGAACATACTGCGCCAGATCGTCGCGTGCGGAATAGTTGACGATGCCGATCGCGGCTTTCACTGTTCCCCTGACGACCACCGGTGCGGCAATCGAGGTGGCGCCGAGCTGATACTCCGCATCGCTTTGGGCATACCCACGCTGAGCGATCTGGTTTAGTTGGCGGGACAACGCCCGGCGCTCGGTCAGCGTCGATGGGGTGTATGCCTTCAGCGGCATGGTGAGAATCGCGTCGATGAACGCGTCGGAGCTGAACGCCAGCAGAGCTTTGCCGACGCCGGTGGCGTGGAGGGGGATGTGTGCACCAACCCGGCTCTTCACCGGCACGGACACCTCAGAGGTCAACTTCTCGATGTAAATCGCGTCAGTACCCTCACAGACCGCCAGCTGCACAGTTTCACCGCACTCATAGTGCAAATTGAGCAGGAAGGGCATCGCAGTCTCACGCAATCCGCCGTGAACGGGCGTGAGTAGACCCATCTCCCACAAGCGCACGCCGAGGCCGTAGCGCCCGGCGCCGTCGCGATCCAGGAAGCGGCCGTCTTCAAGTTCACCGGCCAGCCGGTACACGGTGGCGACCGGCAAACCGGCGCGACGGGCAAGCTGGCTGAGCGTGAGCAGCGGATGCTCGACGTCGAATGCCCCGAGAACAGCCAGTGCACGCGCGATGACGGACTTCGCCTGGTTCTTGTAGAGTTCCTCGGTCACGCCCTGGTCCTCGCTTCGAGGTTGCCGGGGCCCGACAGGATCGTCGCAAGCCCGTGCGCGACGTGCCGAAGCTCCCGAATGAGACTCGGTGCGGGAGCGGCCGGCCCTGAGTCGGTATCCGTGTGGACCACAGCCTTTGTCGGGGTACTGACCGACAACGCCATCGGCGGGCGCCCTTCGGCGGGCACGGCGACAGCGTATTCGACACCCTCATTGGCCTGCGCCGTCCGTGCCCGACCCTGCGTCCTGATGAGAGCCAGGTTCTCTTCCAGCCGGTCGATGTGGGTGCGGGTCAACGGAATAGCGCTCCTGTCCGCGGGGCTCAGACCGGCCAGGAGAACGTGTCCGGCGGCCGAATCGACTATCGACAGAGTCAGCCCGGGTCCGTCTGCGGGGGCGTTCGGCCCTTGGCGCGCCACCTCTTGAACGCATAGCGCGCTTTGCCCGCTGTAGACGAAGACCCGCTCGGTAACCGACTTCCCGGGTGTCCCCGTTCCGGATATCGCCATCATCTCTCCCGCTTTCATAACGTTGTGATTACACTCTAAATTGCTTCGCGGAATGGAAACCCAACTCTCAATACCGTGGAACCCTTTGACTTCTCGGGCCTTGCTCAGTATTCTTTTCATTGAATGAAAAGAATACTGGCATACTGTGACGCGGATGCTTACAATTGAGGCGACCCCACGGTACCCCGTGAACGCAAAGGAGCAGTCATGACTACTACGGACGATGCACGAGACGGCGTCCCGATCTCCACGCCGCTGCCTCAGGCTCCGGAACTGCGCAGCTTCCCCGATCCATACGATCTCGAGACCCCCGCCGGCGCCGAAGGGTGGGAAGAGATGTACGCCTACCACAACCGGTTCCTCGAGAGCCGCCGGGCGGAAGACTCCGCCAAGACCTGGTTCCGGAATTCGCTGCACTATCCGGAGGTCTCGTACCCCTTCGACCAGGTGACAATCGACGGCGCCTTCACCGGCACCGGCGTCACCAACACCCGCATTTTCGCCCTGCCTCCTGCCAAGGGCCTCGACGTGCGGGTTATCAATGGGTACACCTACATGAGCGCCATTCCGACCCCTGACCAGGAAGAGCAGGCCCGCCGCGCTGTTGAGTTCAGCAAGCGCGCCGGCTACTACTTCCAGAATTGGGATGCCCTCTACGGGGAGTGGGAAACACGCGTCACCGACGCTATTCGCGCCGTGCACGACCTCGAGGTTCCCCCGCTCTCTGAATTCGAGCCAATTGAACGCGTCCTGGAAGACCGGGGCCCCTCGCAGGGCAACCAGCTGCTCGCCTCCTACCACCGACTACTGGAATACGTCGATCAGATCTGGACCCTGCACTCCGAGTTCCTGAACCTGGGCTACGCGGCGTACCTGCAATTCCTCACCCTGTGCAAGGAGCACTTCCCCGAGATCGATGACCAGACGATCTCGCGCATGGTCAGCGGAATCGACGTGTTGCTCTTCCGCCCAGACGACGAGTTGCATGCGCTAGCCCGCAAGGCGGAGGAACTCGGCGTCGGCGACATCGTGCGCGCCGCGTCCACCGAGGCCGACCTGATCAGCGGCCTGGGCGCAACTGACGCAGGCCGCGAATGGCTCGCCGCACTGGAGGAGAGCAAGGACCCGTGGTTCTACTTCTCTTACGGCTCGGGAATGTACCACTCCCACCGCAGCTGGATCGACGATCTGTCCCTGCCGATCCAGGCGATCGGCGACTACATCGCACGCCTGCGCACCGGCGACGAGCTGACCCGGCCGATCGAGAAGCTCCAGGCGGAGCGCGACGAACTCGTCGCCCACTACCGCTCATTGCTTGACGACGAGGACGTCAGTGCTTTCGATGAAGCGCTCGGGTTGTCCCGTACCGTGTTCCCCTACGTGGAAAACCACAACTTCTACGTGGAGCACTGGTTTCTCACCAACTTTTGGAACAAGGCCCGCGAGTTCAGCCGGCTGTTGCAGAAGTGGGGCTTCTGGGACGATGTCGAGGACATTTTCTTCCTGCGTCGGGCTGAGGTCGAAGAGGCGATCGTGGACCTTCAGATGGCTTGGGCTGCCGGCGGAAAACCACAGGGCGGGCACTACTGGCCAGGGATCATTGCCCGCCGCAAGGAGATTTATTCGGCACTGACTGAGTGGTCCCCGCCCCCGGCACTCGGGCCGGTACCCGACGAGATCAATGAACCGCTCACCATCATGCTCTGGGGAATCACCCCAGAGACCGTCGAGCGCTGGCTGGCAGCCCAGAACGGCGACAGCAGCAGCAACACCCTGACCGGATTCGCTGGTTCCCCCGGAATCGCTGAGGGTCCCGCCCGCGTGGTGCTGCGACCGGATCAACTGGACACCGTGCAGGAAGGTGAGATCCTCGTCGCACCGGTCACCAGCCCGAGCTGGACGCCCGTCTTCGGCCGCATCCGGGGAGCGGTCAGCGACATCGGCGGCATCATGTGCCACGCGGCCATCGTTTCCCGTGAGTATGGCCTGCCTGCCGTGGTCGGAACGGGGTTCGGCACTTCCACGATCAAGACCGGTCAGATGATCCGGGTCGACGGCAACGCCGGCACCGTGACCATCCTCGACGGAATCTGATCCAGGGAGAAACGCCGTGGCTAACTACACCAAGAAATTCGAGGAGTTGTCCTCGGGCGACCGCGCACTGGTGGGTGGCAAGTGCGCGAGTCTCGGGGAGATGGTGCAGGCCGGTCTCCCCGTGCCGGCCGGTTTCGCCGTCACAGTGGATGCGTATGAGGACTTCCGCGACACCGGTGACCTGCGCCAGCGGCTGCTCGGCATCGTCATGGGTGCCGACGCCTCGAGCAACGCCGGATTGCAGCGGGCGCACGACGAAGCGGTCGCCCTGATCCTGGGACGTAATCTGGCGTCCGCCATCGAGCAGCAGATCCGCGAGGCTTATCTCGAGCTCTCCCGGGAGACGGCTCTGCGCCGCGGAGCAGGAGATGCGGACCGGATTCCGGTCGCGGTTCGCTCTTCCTCCACCGATGAGGACGGCGACGCCGCCAGCTTCGCGGGACAGCAGGAAACGTACCTGTGGGTCGTCGGCGCTGACGAGGTGATCGCGAAGGTGCGCGAATGCTGGGCCAGCCTGTACACCCCGCAGGCCATCGCCTACCGCTCGGGCATGAGCGCGACGGATGCTGCGGAGGCGTCCAAGATCTCGGTGGCCGTGCAGTTGATGGCCCACGCTGACGTCGCAGGCGTCACCTTCACGGTCAGCCCCCGCACCGGTGACCGCTCCCTCATTGCCATCAATGCCAGCTGGGGTCTCGGCCAGGCCGTGGTCTCGGGTGAAGTGACGCCGGACGAATACTGGCTGAGCAAGATCGGCCCGGCCGTCACCAGCAGCCGAATCGCCTCGAAGGCCCACGAGTATGTGCCGGATCCGAGCGGCGTCGGGGTGGTCTTCCGCGATGTCGAGGAGTCGCGCCGCGAGATCCCCTGCCTGACCGAGGCGGAGCTCGTGCAGTTGGCCGAGATCGGACTCCAGGTCGAAAGGCACTACGGCTCTCCCCAGGACATCGAATGGGCGCTGGAGCACAACGTCGACGGCACCTCCCAGGTGATGCTGCTTCAAGCCCGACCGGAAACCAACTGGAAAAAGCGCAAAGAAGAGAAGGGCAAGAACACGTCGTCGGCCACCGCCGGCCTGCTTGGATTCCTCTCACAGGCCACGAAGGGAAACGACAAGTGACCGACAACACCACACCCAGTTGGCAGCACCTCCTCGATCTGGTGACCCAACTGGACTCGGGGTCGTATGACTCGGCATTCGTTGCCTTTGGCAATATCTCGGTGCAGCTGTCCCGCTCCGGGGCTCTTGCCGCTCCGGTGGCGACCGCTCCGCCGGCCGTCATCGCCGTCGCTCCCACTCCCACTCCCGCGAGTACACCCCCTGCAGCGACGTCGCCGGAGCCGTCCGGAACGATCATCCCCTCGCCCATGATCGGCGTCTTCTACCGCTGCCCCGCTCCGGGTGCGCCCCCGTTCGTCGAACTCGGGGCGCGCGTCGAACCCGACACGACAGTCGGCATCATCGAGGTCATGAAGTTGATGAACCCGGTGATCGCCGGAGTGGACGGCACGCTCACGAGTTTTCTGGTGAAAGACCACGAGCAGGTCGAGTACGGCCAGGCCCTCGCCGTCGTCTCCGAAGCCGGCACGCCATGATCGAGGTGGCCAACGGGAACTCGGATGCCGCACCCGTCGTTCTGGTGGCCAACCGGGGCGAAATCGCGGTGCGAATCATCGCTGCGGCGCGGCGCATCGGGGCCAGTCCCGTTCTGGCCGCCAGCGCCGCCGACTCTGATTCCCCGGCCGCCCGACTCGCCGACCGCGTTATCGTGATCGGTCCTGCGCAGGCTGGCCAGTCATACCTGCGCCCCGAACTGATCGCGACCGCCGCGCTGCAGGCCGGGGCAGCCGTGGTGCACCCGGGCTACGGTTTCCTAAGCGAGCAGCCCGAGTTGGCCGAACTGCTCGAGCGGGAGAACATCGCCTTCGCAGGTCCTCGACCGGAGACGCTGCGAGCCGTCGGAGACAAGAGCAGCGCACGCAAAGTTGCAGTGGCGGCCGGAGTGCCCGTTGCCCCCGCCGTCGAAATCGACGATGTCGAAGCCGCAGCGGGCCTCGGCGAATCCATCGGTTACCCGCTGCTGATCAAAGCAGTCTTCGGGGGCGGCGGGCGCGGCATCCGGCTGGTGAAAAACGCCGGGGAACTGGCCCGGTTGGCCCCTCAGGCAGCGGCTGAAGCCCAGGCGGCCTTCGGCAGCGGCGCCCTGTATCTCGAACGTTTTTATCCGGCTGCCCGTCACGTGGAGGTGCAGGTGTTCGGCGACGGCGAGGGCCGGGCACAGATCTTCGGCGACCGGGACTGCTCTGTGCAGCGGCGGCACCAGAAACTCATCGAGGAGTGTCCCGCGCCCGGGCTCTCCGCAGCCACCCGAGCCGTGCTGCACGATGCATCGCGTGCCCTCATGCAGGCGCTTGCCTACCGCGGCGCCGGCACGGTGGAGTTCCTCGTGGACACCGAATCAGAGGCTGTGGTGTTCCTGGAGGTCAACGCCCGCATCCAGGTCGAACATCCCGTCACCGAGGAGGCCTATGGCATCGACCTGGTGGCCGCCCAACTGCGCCTGGCACTCGGTTGGGACCCCGAACTTCCGGACGTTCCTCCCGTCCCTCCCGCCACGGTCATCGAACTGAGGATCAACGCCGAAGATCCGGAGAACGATTTCCGGCCCAGCCCAGGCACGATCAGCCAGGTGCGGTGGCCGACCGGGCCCGGCATCCGCGTGGACACCCAGCTCGAAAGCGGCTACCGCTTCCCCCCGTTCTACGACAGTCTGATGGCAAAACTCATCGTGCGCGCCCACAGTCGGGACGCCGCAGTAGCGGCGGCCCGGTCAGCGGCCGAAACGGTTGTGATCGACGGGGTGACCACCACTCTTCCGCTGCACGAGTTCGTGCTCTCCCACCCTGATTTCATCCGAGGCGGCGTCACCACCTCGTGGTTCGGCCCCACCTGGGAAAAACGAAGCGAACAACGGATGGAGTCCGTTCGATGACCCTTCAGCGCCAGCCGATCCGCCTGGTCGACACCAGCCTGCGCGACGGCAACCAGAGCCTGTGGGGTGCCACCGGGCTGACCACCGGCATGGTGGAGGCGGTCGGCCCCCATCTGGACCGGGTGGGCTACGAAGCGATCGACTTCACCAGCTCCACAAACCTTTCTGTGGGCGTGAAGTGGCACAAAGAGAATCCGTGGGAACGAATCTCACGGATGCGCGACGTCATGCCGAACACCCCGCTCTCCGCTATCACCACCGGAATGCGCTTCATGTCCTGGGAGAAGGCCGCTGAGCCGGTCATGCGCATGGCATTGCGCCTGATGGCCAGCCACGGACTGCGCCGGCTGCAGATCGCCGAACCCATGAACGACCTCGACGCTCTGCTCCGAGTTGCCCAGTGGTCCAAGGAGGAGGGCTTCGAGACCGTCGTGGCAGCGGTCACCTTCACCGAAAGCCCCGTGCACACTGACGCCCGCTACAGCCACAACATCGCCGCCTACGCCGCCAGCGAGTATGTCGATTCCGTCTATGTCAAAGACCCGGGCGGCCTGCTCACGGCCGAGCGCACCCGTCAGTTGATCCCCGGTGTTCGAACGGCCGCGGGCAGCAAGACCCTGGAACTGCACAGTCACACCACGACAGGCGCGGCATCCCACCTCTACCTGATCGCCGCTGAACTCGGCGTCGATGTGCTGCATACGGGACTCGGCCCGCTGTCCAACGGCACGGCCCAGCCCAGCCTCGAGAACCTCCTGACGAACTTGGATGCCCTGGGCATCCCGGTCCAGGTCGACCGCGACGCTGCGGCCGCTGCAGCCGACGTTCTGTACTCCATCGCCAGGTCACAGGGTCTGCCGGCCGGGGTGCCCACCGAATACAACCTGAGTTCCCACGTGCATCAGGTCCCGGGCGGCATGATGGGCACCCTCATACGCCAGCTCAGCGAGCTTCGCATGCTGGACAAATTGCCCGCCGTGATCGAGGAGTCGGGTCGCGTGCGCGCCGACCTCGGATATCCGATCATGGTTACGCCCTTCAGCCAGTTCGTCGGCAGCCAGGCGCTGATGAACGTGCTGGCCGCCAACAGCGGCCAGGAGCGTTACAGCCGGATTCCGGACGAGGTCGTGCGGTTCGTCCTCGGCCACTTCGGCACTCCGGAAGGCGAGATCGCGCCGGAGGTGCTGGACAAGATCTCCCGCCTGCCCCGCGCGAGGGAACTCGCCGAGCCTCCGGCCGAGAAGTCTCTGGAGCAACTCCACGAAGACTACTCGGCGCGGCTCGGCCGCCCACTGGCCGAGGAAGAGCTTCTGCTGCGCATCGTCCTTCCCGAGGATCTCGTCGACACCATGCTCGCCGCCGGGTCGGCGCCGCGCTGGTCCGCAGGCGGAGTGGTCCGAACCGGGAAAGCGGTGGCTTCGATCTCTGAATTCATCCGCGCGGCCCACGAGCTCCCGAACTGGAAGTACCTTGCCGTGAACTTCGGGACGGAAAAAGTGGAGCTGCACCGAACCGTGAACGAAGGAACGTCGTGAACCCGGAAGAACTAACAAGAAGACTCGCGGCTGTTCGGGGGGTCATGTTCGATATCGACGGATGCCTGATCCTCTCCGACGGACCGAGTGGGCTGGGCGGGAGCGTTCTCCCCGGTGCGCGCGAGGCGATCGACCTGGTCAGGAACAGCGGGCGCAACTTGGCCGTCTTCACCAATGGCTCTGGGCAGGCCCCCCACCAGATCGCCGATTCCCTACGCGGACTGGGCCTGGACATCCGCGACCACGAGGTGCTCACCCCGGCCGTCGTCGCCGCCGAGACGATGCAGGCGCTTTACCAGCAGCAACCGCTCCTGGTCTTCGGCGGCATCGGAATGCATCATGACTTCCAGAAGCGCGGGCTCAACGTTGTCGACCTGGACCGCGCCCTGGCCGGCGAACCCACGAATGCCGTCGCCGTCGTGATCGGCTGGGACACCGACTTTGGCCGGGACAAACTCCAGGTCGCCGCCGAGGCAGTTCTGGCCGGCGCGGAAATTTACTGCACCTCTGATGCCCCGTCATTCGCCTCTGGGCACCGCCTCAACGTGGGGGTTTCGGGTTTCATCGCAGCCGGGCTCTCCCACGTCACGAGGTGCCCTTACCGGGTGTTGGGCAAGCCGTCAGCAGAAGCGATGGAGATCCTGGTGCAGAGGCTCGGGGTTTCCGCAGAGCAGGTGTTGATCATCGGCGACGACCTGATCCTGGAATGCTCCATGGCCCGCGCGAGCGGCGCCCTCGGAATCCTGGTCACGACCGGAACCAACTCGGCTGCCGACGCCGAATTCGCGCCTGCTGACCGGAAGCCGGATGTGGTGGTCGATAGCATGACCGAATTTGTCGAGCTTCTTTCGCTGGTTTCCGAGCCCTCCGTACCCCGTGCCGTATAGCCCGACCCACGCCATGCCGACAGAATCCGCACAGGAAGGGACACAGATGTTCGATCGAAGCGCACCCGCCGATACCCGTCAGGTGACGTGGCAGCCGACGAGCGAACAGCGGCAGCAGACCCGAATCTGGGACTTCTTGAGCTGGGTCGAAGCGACCCGCAGCGTGCACCTGGCCGACTACCGCGAGCTCTGGCGCTGGTCGGTGGATGACCTCTCGGGCTTCTGGGACGCGGTGCGGGAGTACTTCGACGTTGTGGGTGAAGGTTTCGACGGACCGGCGTTGACCGAGGAACGGATGCCCGGGGCGGTCTGGTACCCGGGCGCGCGGCTGAACTTTGCCGAAAATGTTCTTCGCTACGCCGATTCTCCTGGGTTTTGCGACACGACAGCCGTGCTGACCATTCGCGAGGACGACTCCACCTCCGAGCTGACCTGGCACGAACTCCGGGACAGGGTCGCTTCCCTCGCCGGGAGGCTGCGGGGGCTCGGAGTCGAACCGGGCGACCGCGTCGCGGCTGTCCTTCCCAATCTTCCTGAGGCCATCATCGGTCTGCTCGCGACGGCCAGCATCGGTGCGATCTGGAGCATCAACTCCCCGGATCTTTCTGCGACTGCGACGCTGGAGCGGCTGCGTCAACTCGAGCCCACCGTTCTAATCGGCGTGGATGGCTACCGATTCAACGGCAAAGACATCGACCGCGTCGATTACCTCGCCGAGGTCGAAGCCGGCCTGCCGTTCTTGGCGCACACCATCCTGGTCCGAAACCCTGACCGAGCACACAGCGCGACCACCTCAGAAAATGCACGCGCGGGACGGCTGGATTTCAGTGCGCTGGTCACGGATACCGTCGAACCGCGGTACGAGCGCGTGCCCTTCGACCACCCGCTCTGGGTTCTGTTCTCCTCCGGCACCACCGGTGCGCCGAAGGGCATCGTGCATGGGCACGGCGGGATAACCCTGGAAGCGCTCAAAGGCACCGCGCTCAACCAGAACATGGGAGCGGGAAACCGGTACTACGTCGCCGCGAACACCTCCTGGATGGTCTGGAACACCCTCGTCAACAACCTCATGTCCGGTGCCTCGGTGGTCACTTACAGTGGCTCCCCGCTTTTCGGCAGCCCGGACCGCCAATTCGACATCATTGCCCGCACCGGAACCACGATGTTCGCCACCGGCGCGGCTTACCTCTCCCTGGTCGAAAAGTCCGGCCTCGAACCGGGCCGCACCCACGACCTCTCCGCGCTTGCCTCGGTCATGTCCACCGGATCTCCACTGCCCGGTTCCACCTGGCGCTGGGTTCATGACCATGTCAAGCACGATGTGCACCTGGGGTCCGACAGCGGCGGTACAGACATCTGCAGCGGCTTCATCGGTTCCAATCCGCTGGAGCCGGTGCACGTTGGCGAGATTCAGGGGCCACTGCTCGGCGTTGCTGTCGAAGCCTGGTCCGAAAGCGGACGCCGTGTCGTCGGCGAGGTGGGGGAGATGGTGATCACCCGCCCGATGCCTTCCATGCCCGTGTTCTTCTGGGGCGACGACGACGGGTCGCGGTATCTCGGTTCCTACTTCGAGAAATTTCCCGGCATCTGGGCCCAGGGCGACTGGATCACCGAGACCATGGACGGGGCATTCGTCGTGCACGGCCGCTCCGACGCGACCCTGAACCGGGCGGGTGTACGTCTCGGAAGCGCGGACATATACGCCGCGCTCCAGCACATTCCCGACGTTCGCGAGTCACTGGTGATTGGGCTCGAACAACCCGATGGCGCCTATTACATGCCGCTCTTCGTCGTCCTTGCCGACGGATGCCAGCTCAGCGAAGAACTCGAGAAGAGAATCCGGGCCACGATCCGGGATCTGGCCTCGGCCCGTCATGTGCCGGACGACGTCATCCTCGCCCCGGCCATCCCCGTCACCCACGCCCAGAAGAAGATCGAGGTGCCACTGAAGAAGCTCTTCTCCGGGCACAGCCCGGACACGGCGATCAACCGCGGCTCACTTGCCAACCCCGAATCCATCGACTGGTTCGTCGACCGGGCCGAACGCTACCTCACCGAACTCAAACACCACGAGTAGAAAACGCACCGCCGTGCGGGCCGGCTCGGACGTCTTCGACCTCGTCTACACGCGCGACACGCGACTGAAGAAGTTCCTCGCGCCGGTGGCGCGGGCGCTCGAGGCCGACCTCGACGACGAACGGCTCGTCACGGTCCTGCGCGCGGCGGCTGAACGTTTCGGCTGGGTCAGCGGGCGAGTCGGCGCTGGCCAGGGCATCGCCTGCGGCCTCGAGAAGGGCGGGCGAGTAGCCGCCGTGGCCGAGGTCGGCGACGTTGAAGGGAGCCTGCTGGTCATTCGCCCGGTTACCGCCTACGAATGCAGGACCGTGGTCAATCCCGATACGGTGATCAACCAGATTGAAGGTGCCACCGTCATGGCCCTGGGCGGAGCGCTGTTCGAGGCAATCCGCTTCACCGACGGAGCGATTACGAACGGGTCCTTCTCCGATTACCGCGTTCCAAGATTCCACGACGTCCCCCCGATCGAAGTGGTTGTCCTGAAACGTCCCGACCTGGCGTCGGCCGAAGCGGGCGAGACCCCCATGATCGCCGCGCGCCGGGCATCGTCAACGCCGTCTTTGACGTTTGCGCGCGGCGGCTGCGGTCGTTGCCGTTGGACATCGACGGTGCGCTTCATCGCGGACGCTAACCAGGTTGCACCCGACGCAACGCAGGGTGGGACTTCAATCACCTACGCTCGAGGAATGGTTCTCGCTGCCAAGATCCTCACGGTCTCAGATTCGGTCGATGCCGGACGACGTGAGGACAAGGGCGGGTCCGTGCTCGCGTCGCGTCTCGAGAAGGCCGGATACCAAATCGTCGATCGGCGCGTGGTGCCTGACGGCGTTGGATCGGTCGCGCGCGCGCTGGAGGAACTGGCCCGTGACTTCGCCGGTTTGATTGTCACGACCGGGGGAACCGGGTTTTCACCACGCGACCTGACTCCGGAGGCGACGTTGCTGGTGCTCGATCGAGAGGCGCCCGGACTGGGCGAAGCCATGCGATCAGTCAGCCCGCTGGGGCGTCTGTCGAGAGCTCGGGCCGGAACCGCGGGGCAGAGTCTGATTCTCAATACGCCGGGATCGCCCGTGGGGGCGCTCGAGAGTCTCGAGGCCGTGCTGGACATCCTCCCGCACGCCTTGGAGCTGCTCTGCGGAGAGGCGAGCCCCCACCCATCAGCTGCCGGTGACAAGACCGCACACTCGTCGTAGCTTCCATGAGGCCGTCGATGTCGGAGAAAGTTCTTCGGCGGCGTCTGGCCAGTCTGATTCTTCGAGATGAATCACGCCGGGTTCAGTCGCGAGATGATGCGAGGAACGAAGGGCGCCGTTGAACGATTTGCTCGTTATGGAGATCGTGACGTCCCCATTTCGCGCGAAGCAATGAAGGCCTGCCCCGGACCACGGCGACGGCGGACCCAGCGAATCCCATTCAACGAGCAACTGCACTGGTTGCTCCGAGGGAGGGGTTGGTGGCAGTCACGCACCAAAGCGCTACCGGCGTGGCCACGGCGACGTGGCACGCCACAACCAGCTCGCCGTTCGAGCAGCGGGTGTTGAATCGTCAGCAACCAGCTCTGGCTTTTCCTGGCCCTAGGCGCGCTCGCGTTCGCGCTGCGCCGAATCGCCGCGACGACGGAGATGACGCGGACACGCGTCCTTCGCGCAACGCAGGTTTCCCTCTCCTTGACGAACCGTTCTCAGCACTCGACATGCCCATCCGCCGAGAGTTGCACCGCGAACTTCGTCGCCTGCAGCAAGAGACCGGACTCGCTACCGTCATCGTCACCCACGATCCTCAAGAAGCCGCCTTCCTGTCCCAAGAGGTCATTGTCATCAGTGATGGACCGTCACTGCAGTCGGGGACGAACCGTCAGGTCTTCTCCCGTCCGGCCTCGCCCGAGGTGGCCCGGTTGCTCGGTATCTCGAACCTGCACCATGCGCTGGTCGTGGCCCCTGGGCGCATCGACTCGGGCGGGGCGGTAGTCGCGGCTGACACCGGTGGGATGGGGCCGGGCGCGGAGGTGCTGTGGAGCATCCGACCCGAGAACGTCATCGTTCGCGCGCTGGACGCCCAGGCGTCTCTAGAACTGGCGTCTCTCGACTCGGCCGACAAGGGGCTCGTGGGTACGCTCAGCGACATCGCCGACGTCGGCACGGCCGTTGACCTCCTCGTGACGCTCAACGACCAGCTCGAACTGCACGCACGCGTGGTGGACTCCGTTGAACTGAGGGTGGGCCAGCGTTGCCAAGTGGCGATGGACGCCAGAGCGATCTCGCTGTGGGCCAATCCCAAAGGGCCGCTGGTGCCCGCATTAGCGAAGGGGTCGGCGACCCACTAGGCAGTCGAGGCAGGCTCAGAACTCAGCGGGAATCTCCATGCCGACGTTGATGGCCTTTACGACAGCATCAACAACCATTCCCGGAACCAGCTCAAGTTCGTCGACCGCCTCTCGGGTGATCAACGAGACGAACCGGTGGGGACCTGATTGAATCTCGATCTGCGCCACCACCTTGTCCTTGACCACCTTGGTGACAATTCCGACGAACCGATTGCGGGTCGACTGCGAGCGGGGATGCTCAGCGGTCTGGTCACCGGCGATCTCGATGGCGAACTTGGCCAAATCGGCGCCGTCGAAGTGGCGCCGACCGCCGGATCCCACCGTGGCCTTGATCCGTCCGGCGTCCACCCACCGGCGCACCGTGTCGGTGCTCACCCCCAGCGGTTCGGCGACCTGGCCAATGCGGTACTGCGTCACGCCCAAAGGCTAGCGACCGCAACGTAATCGTTCCGGCCGGTGCGCCCTGACATTTGTAGCGCCAACGGGCCGGACTCTTTGACTGCGCCCGTCGCTGCGTCGATAGCATGGCGCCGTGGACGATATGCACCAACTGAACAGAACGCCCCGCGAGGGGACCTTCCCGCGCGACCTGGGTCCCTCCGAGGTTAGTCCCCGTCGCGCAGTGGCGCGCTGTCGCATCACCATGCTGGCGTCCACCACGGCGAGCGTGGCGACGAACACGATGAACAAGGGCGACGTGTTGGCGACCGCTCGCGTCGCGGGCACTCAGGCGGCCAAGCAGGCAGCGTCACTCCTGCCCATGTCGCACCTCGTACTAGTGAGCAATGTCCACTTGAACTTCACGATTGCCGACACCCACATCGACGTCGACGCGAGGGTCGACGCGGTTGACCGTACCGGTGTCGAAATGGAGGCCCTCACGGCGGTCACCGTGGCGGCGCTCACCATCTACGACATGTGCAAGTCCGCCGATCGCACGATGACCATAGGAAACGTGGCGCTGTGGGAGAAGTCCGGGGGCCGAGCCGGCGCTTGGCGGCGCGAAGAGGCCATGGGCGACTCGAGCGACGTTGAGGCCGCACACTAGATCCCCGGGCGGCGCTCCTTCGGATGACCAGTGCCGACGACCCTCGTTCTTGCGCCGACCAATGGTGACCGGGGGTGCTCCGCTTCACGTCCGCTCGCTTCATCGAGCGAGAGACAGCGAGCCCTGTAGCATCGTGCGGGGGGCCGCGGGCACAACTTGAGTGACCGGCCCGAAGCGAAACGGAGGGGCCTTGACCGAACAGCCGTTCTCCCACGTCGATCGCACCGGCAAACTTCGCATGGTCGACGTGACCAGTAAGCGCCCCACGCTGAGGCGGGCGTACGCCAGTTGCGTGGTGCACACCGTGGCCGACGTGTTCGCACCCGGACTGCGTACCAACGAGCTCGACCCCGTGCACGCGGCCCGCCTCGCCGGCATTCAAGCCGCCAAGCAGACGGCCAATCTCATTCCCCTGTGTCATCCGCTCGATCTCAACGAGATTCAGGTCGAGGTCGTCGTGAACGACGGACGCATCGAGATCTCTGCGACCGTAGCGGCGACGCATCGGACGGGAGTGGAGATGGAGGCCCTGACGGCCTGCGCCATTGCCGCACTCAGCATCGTCAACTCGCTCGTGGACGTGGATCCCAAGGCGCAGATCGATGATCTCGTGCTGCTGCGCAAGAGCGGGGGCAAGTCCGGTGAGTGGGGGCGGCTGGTGGATGGTCCGCGCTAGGAACCCGGACGCGGCGCTTGGAGGGATCCGGCGTCAAGCGGCCAGGCGCCGTCGCGACTGACATCCTCTGGCAGGTGCATGACGGAACAATCGCCCAGGCTGGGCGTTCGTTCTCCAAGATCGTCACTTGAACGCACCTGGGGCTTGTATCGCCCGGGGGCAAGTCTCGTCTTCGGGCGGCACGAAATGCCGCGTTTGCGGACTCCACTGAGACCAGGAGCTTGCTCAAGCCTTCGAACGCGCGCCGATCGACTGAGCGACCTCATTTGCGTCCGCGCGACCGCCATCAGTAGTGCTGCTCCTACTGATGGTAGTAATGGCCACTTTCAGCGCGGCGCTGGAGCAAGTCCCGCCCGACGCCCTCGCCGCTCTATCCTGGACGGCGCGCATCAGCCTGATCAAGCGCGAGAGCGACCTCGCCCCCTTCGACGAGGTCTTTCGCGCGGTCTTCGACGAAGTCCACACCGAGTTCGATCTCCACGCCCGACGCCAGCCGCTAACGGCGCCCAAGTCCGATGACGACTCCTATTCACCGATTCCTGGCGATGACGACGCGCTCGACGAGGACGGCGATGTTTCGGTGCCCTGGAGAGTGACCGTACCGAGTAGTCAACTCGAATGGCTTACGTAAGCGTGATGATTTTAGCTGGACTGACTATCAATGAAAATGATTAACTGCGTTGAAAGCAGAAAAAGTCAGGGAATCAAAATGATCTTGCCGTGCGCGTGACCGGAAGCGAGTTGGCGGTGAGCGGCGGCAGCCTCAATCAGCGGGTAAGTAGCCGCAACGAACACTCGCAGGGAACCGGCCTCCACCCGCCGAAGTAGTTCAAGTCGTGCTGCTGACCGGATCTCGACGCCAGCGTCCGCTCCGGGACCACCACCAAGTGCCTGCACATCATTCGAACTACTTCGTGCAGAAGCAACAATCGTCGCGATCCGTTCGCGGTTCGCTACGAGGGCCACCGAGACGTCGACCGCTTCATCAGTGCCGACCAGATCGATGGCGGCTGTGACGCCTGTCGGTGCGATTGTGCGAATTCGTTCGAGCAACCCATCGCCATAGAGAACTGGCTCGACCCCCAGACTGCGAAGTCGTTCGTGCTGGGTCGTACTCGCGGTTCCGATGACTCGAACACCATCAGCGACCGCAAGTTGCACGGCCATAAGACCAACGCCCCCGGCCGCCCCATGCACCAACAAAGTGTCCCCAGTGGACGTCCCCGTCGCCCGCAGCGCGTGCATCGCCGTTACACCCGCCAGCATTAGTCCGCTCGCTTCTTCGAAGGATATTAACGATGGCTTTGCCAGTACGCTGCTTGCCGGCGTGAGAAGACCGCTGGCGTAGGCCCCAGACGTGCGATAAACGATCACTTCATCGCCAACGGTGATTGGCCCGCACGGTCCTTCGAGTTCGCTTCCAACATCTATGACGATCCCGGCTGCCTCAAAGCCAAGTTGGATGGGAAGTTTGGCAGGATCGTCGCCGTGCGCTGCGCTATAGAGCTTGTAGTCAATTGGATTGGTGCCGATTGCGCGAACCTCTATGAGAGCCTGGCCGGATTCTGGATCGTTGAGCGTCGACTTGACCACCGACAAGACTTCAGGTCCGCCGTAGGCGGTTGCGACGACAGAAGATATCTCCACACAGTGAAGGATATGGGAAATGGGCCATCACGTGCCCGTGGAACATCGTCGCCCGACCGCAGTCACTCTCCTCGGTGGAGGCTGCAATCGTCTCCACAAGATGGCTTATTCAGCGCGTTGGCCAAGCTTGGGAGATCGTTGGGGAAACGTGATTCATTCGATCAACTCGGCCAGATGCTGAAGAAGGTTTGAAAGCTGTCCGCTAAGGTCCACGCATCGTTGCTAAAAATACAACGCTTTCCCTGGTGAACCTCGCCGTTCAGTGTCCGATCGGTTAAGACACATTGTTACGTCCTACAAACCTGCTCTTCAGAGGAGCGACGCATGCTACTCTCCGTGGTCACGGCCAACGCTTGGAGCCCCTGGGGTTCACAGGCCGATTCACCTTGCGAATCAAAGTCGGGACCAATGTCCCCAACATTCCGGTAGTGACGGGTGTAGGAAGGGATTCAATGAGGAGGACATCATGAAGTGTTCGGTACGAGTTCTTGTCGCACTGGTGGCGGCATCCATCTCAATGTCGTTGCTTGGACCCGTGGTCGTATCGGCGGCGGGCGTGCCGTCGAGCACCGCCAGCCTTCGGGCCCAGGCAGTCACCATCCATCAGATGCCCGTCGGCTGGGTGGCCGAGGCCCCACGCGGGGATCCGCGTCTAGGCTGCCTCGCCGCTCTGATGACGCCCAAGGGAGTGAAGGAGACCCACCAGGAGCAGGTGTTCTTCGCGGCGCCCAAGGGTTATCCAATCTTTGACGAGACGATCACTACGTACTCCAAGGCGAAGGTGGCCTACAAGAAGGTCGCCACGGCCATCGCGAAGTGCCGGACGTTCAAGGGTGTGCTGACGGGTTACCCGGTGGTCGGTACGCTCCGCCCGCTCGTGGTGCCGCGCTACGGCAGCGCGAGGGTCGCCTACGTGGTTACGTTGGTTGGCAAGCGCATCACCGTGAAGACGGACTATCTCATCGTGCGCAAGGGCAGTGACATCCTGGGAATCCTCGAGGGAAGTTATCCGGCGGTGAGCGTCACCCAGTTCCTGCACTTCGCCGCTCTGGCCGTGGCGCGTGTCAAGTAGGAGTGAGTGACGCGGCGCCGCACATTGTCCCGTCAATCCGTTGACGGAATCAATGCATTGGCTCACGACAACTTGAATAGCGTCGGAAAGGTTGGCGAGTCTCCAGGAAATGGCGCGAATCCTTGACCGTCGGCAGCCAGTGCGCGATTGTCGAAACGTGAAGGCAGAACAGGCAGGATGGAACCTCACGTCGACTCTCGGGGGCAAGGATCCTTGTGAGCCGCCGAAATTCACCCTTTCACGAGTTGATCCATGCGCTCAGACGGGTTTGAAAGCTGTCCGCTACGGTCCACTATCTAATGAACTCGCACACTGTGGGGCCCGCTCGTTGCAAGAAGCACAACGATCCCACTGGTCAACCGTGGATTCCTACATCGGGGTATGAAGTCGATCTCGTTGGTGCAAATGCTGAGCGGCTTGTCCTCGCCACCGTCAAGTCCTTCTTTGGACGACGTGGCATCGTCGCGAGGGACGTCGCGGTGGCCTCCAGCTTCAAGACGTCGGGCACGGCGAAGGTGTTGAAGGGGTTGAGTCCGTTCATTCGATGAAGCCCTTCAACTTCGTGCTATCGGCAGTTGGCGCGAAGCCACCCGCCGGGATCGAGATCGGTTCACCGTTTCGCCTCGTCGCCCCCAACGAACTTGATGCGCGAAAGTGGAAAGACCTGACCTGGGTCGACGTCCGCAATCCGGAGGCGGGTGCGTACAGGGTCACCACCAGAGACGGTCGCTCTGGGACCGCTGGCGTGGACACCTTTCTTGACGTGCTGAACAAGTACGAAACTCATCCGGAGTCCAAGGCTTTGGGTTTCGATGGAAGGGTCTGTGACCGTCGGACGATTGGACTGTTGCAACATCGTCCGATCACGGCAGGCAAGATCGTGCTCGTCGGGAAGGAGGCGAACCGATTGGAGGAACGCTCTTCCGGCGAGCTGTCGGTCAATGACCTCGGCCAGCGCCTCACCATCTACAGCGACGATGACGAGTGGAAGAGATTCGTGATGCCCAAGCTGCGAGAACTCGGTGCAAGGGCGGTGGGCGAGGCGGTCGGGGTAAGTGAACGGCGAGAGAGATTGGCTCAAGGGAAGCTTGAATCCTCACCCTGGGATGGTGATGAGGTTAAGCGCATACGTGAGAGGTCTGAGGTAGCGGCTGCGAAGGCCTCCGTCGTTCGGACCGCGCCGGTTGAGATGGGCGTTCGCACGAACGAGCCCGCTACCAACGGCAATCCAGAGATGGCGACCAGGCGGTCTGGGTGTCGATCGGGGCACAGCACCCGGTGTCGTGGTGCCGAAGGCTCCCTCGGACGGCGGCTCGCAGCGACTCTGCTGGTCGTCGAATGCCGTTGAAAGGGCTTTCGCCTCTAAGGGTGATGGGTCCGTCACGGGTAGGTTTTCTTCCAATATTCGGGTCTGATTCGAATCAGTTTCCCGATGCGGGCGAGTTCTCGCCGTGACGATGAAGGGAACGAGCAGATGTCGCGTTCAGCTGGGAACGGGAAGCAGTGGATGTCCGCTCGGGGGAGTCTCGGCGCGTTAGGGAGTCGACGCGGGTTGGCGGTGCTGGTCATGGCGGCGGTCGTGGTCGCGTCGGGGCTCGTCAGCACCGGAGTGGTCGAGGCTAAGGGCACCACGAAGCCCCCACCGATTCCGACCTGCTACTACACCGGGTCGGGTTACGGCGACTGCGAGGGCTACATCATCCCGGGTGGCGGCACCGTCGTTCCGCTCACGGTCGCGAACAAGACCGACAAGTTCAAGCTAAAGGGCCCCACGCCGCTGCAGTGGACCAAGTCGGTCGCCTGTGGCGATATGGGCTGCGTGTACAACCACCTGGACTGGTTCGTGGCCGGCGGGGTGAAGGTCGTCTCGGGCTGCAAGACGAACGTGTCGAAATGCTGGGTGATCGTCCATCCGGGGACGACGGCGTGGGTGCCCGTCTATGTCCGCCAGAACAA